>Ga0207752_1000424_pt1 | contig 19867 bp, 7 predicted proteins | sample Pon2CUnioCityCA_6_FD_187272 | JGI IMG/M metagenome (GOLD analysis project Ga0207752, IMG submission 187272) | Marine sediment microbial community from Union City, CA, USA - Pond 2C Sediment 2 (SPAdes) | ecosystem: Environmental > Aquatic > Marine > Intertidal zone > Salt pond sediment ...
AGCAATGGGCCCTGGACGAGGGGATGGACTATCCGCGGCTGGCCTGGGAGAACCTGCCGGGCGAGCTGCTCACGGTGCCGGCTCAGCGCTATGGCGGCGGCACTGGCGAGCCCAACGACCCGTACCAGATCTGGACGACCGAGCAGTTCCGCGACATTGCCTACTACGCGCCCGATCTGGCCAGTGATTTCGCACTCATGACCGATATCGACCTTGCCGACATCGACGCGGCGGAGATCCTTCCTATCGGCCACTCGTCGCTGCCCTTCACAGGCGTCTTTGACGGCAATCACCATACGATAACGGGACTCCGTTGCCTTCGCCCTGATGTGGACAACGTGGGCATCTTCGGCGTGCTGGGGAGCGTGTCGAGGTCTACCCGCGGCCCCCATATGCCGCCCGTCAGCGAGCGAGTAACGGGACTGGTCACCGGTCTACACGCGACGGACGTGCAGATAGAGGGACGCGATAGCGTGGGTGGTCTCGTCGCCTCGAACGGAGGCACCGTCACCGCTTGTTCCATAACGGGCGAGATAACCGGACAGACTAACGTAGGCGGACTTGTCGGGGGCAACAACGGCACGACAAGCTTGAGCTACGCATCCGTGGATGTCAACGGAGTGTCTCAAACCGGCGGCTTGGCGGGAGGCAACGTGGGAGTGATTGAATCATGTTACAGCCGGGGCAGCGCGGCGGCACAGGACGATCTCGGTGGCCTTGTCGGCTTCAATGACAGGCGTGGCGAACTGTCCAACTGTTATGCCGCCGTTCGCATCAGCCAGCGGCCGCAACCTGAGGACCAGGAGCCGCCGGACATATCCGGCCGGGCGGGGCCGGGCATAGTGCCGGTTGGCGTTTCGTACGCCGGTGGCCTGATCGGGACAAACAGAGGGATGGTCAACGTCTGCCTGTGGGATACGGAGGTCGCGGGCGTGAGTGACGGAGTCGGCAATGAGGAGCCGGACCCCGTGGGGGTCATCGGCGCGCCCACCTCGTCCATGCAAGCCGCCGACACGTACACAAACCTTCTCTGGGATTTCGAGAACATCTGGATGATTTGCGAAGGCCGGGATTACCCTCGCCTGCAGTGGGAGGGGGTCGAATGCAACGAGTAAACCTCATCATCAACTCACATGAGATTTGGAGGGAAACGGACATGGCATCATGCAAGAATCAGCCAAGCGCGAGACTCGCGGTCATTGCCATTCTGATCGTGGGGCTCTCCACAACAGCATCGGGCGTCAACTTCGCAGGCGGTACCGGGACGATCAGCGATCCGTACCGGATTTCGACCGCCCGGCAACTGCTGGACATCGGGTCGAACCCGGCATTTCTGAATCAATGCTTCGTATTGACCAACGACATCGATTTCGACGACCATTATGGCCCTGATGGGCATCTCTCGCGTGCGGTGATCGCGGCGGCGGAGTATGCACCTGCATTCGAAGGGTGGTTGGACGGCCGGGGCTATGTGATTCGCCATTTGCGCATCACTGCTGCTCCCGGCGATTACCTCGGATTGGTCGGGCGAGTGGGCCCGAAGGGGACCATTCTATCCCTGCGATTGGAGGACAGCACGATCAACGTCGGCGGAGACAATGTCGGCTTATTGGCCGGGTCCAGCTCCGGCACGATCATCGGCTGCTCCGCTCAAGGCCAGGTAGAGGGATACTCCAATGTCGGTCTGCTGATCGGCACGCAAGAAGGGGGTATGGTCGCCTATGGTTCCTCCGAGGGAACCATGAAGGCTCGGCAGCGGAGCGGCGGCCTGATCGGTCAGGCGGTCGAGGGGGAGATCCTCGGGTGCTCCTCGGACTGCCGCCTTGAAACCATGGATAAACAGCTCGACTACTGTGGGGGATTGGTTGGCTGGCTCACGCAGGGCACGGTGGAGGACAGCTTTGCCCGCGTAGACCTCGTATGTCCGCAAAGCAGTGGGCTTGCCGGGCTGGTTGGGTACAACGACGGGGGAATGATCCGCGGATGTCTGTCGCTCGGAAGGATCGTCGGCAGATATTCGGCGGCGGGATTGGTGGGTGTAAATGCCGGGACGATTCGCTCCTGTTATTCGCTGTGTCAGGTGGAGAGCGGGCGTTCTGCCGGAGGATTGGTTTCCAGTAACCAGGGGGTGGTCATGTTGTGCTATGCCACTGGATCGGTGACTGCGCCCAGCGCCGGCGGCTTGATCGAACAGGGCAATGGGGCCTTCCTGAGCTACTGGGATACCGACAAGAGCGGAATTCACACCAGTGCAGGCGGTTTCGGCCGCACTACCCGGCAGATGCAGCAGGCGACCACGTTCAAGGGATGGGGATACGAGGGCGAGTGGGTCCTGCCGGAAGGCGATACACCCCGCCTGTGGTGGGAACCGCATTGGGGCGTTCTCTTATTGGACGAGCCCATCGGCTTCTCCGCGGGAAGCGGTACGAAGGAAGATCCCTTTCAGATCCAAACGGCGGCCGAGTTCGCTTCCCTGGCCTGGGACGCCAGTCTGTTGGATAAGCATTTTGCGCTGACCCGGGATATCGATCTTGCTGACGTGGACCCGAATACGGTGTTGCCGGTCGGGACCAGAGGATTGCCGTTTTGCGGGTCCCTGGATGGCCAGGGCCACGTCCTTTCCGGCTTTGCCTGCGATCTCTTGGGCAACTACGTGGGTCTGTTCGGCTGCGTGGGCACGTCACGCGATGATCCGAATCGCGCCGGCTGGGTGGGGAACCTGATATTGCGCGAGGCTCAGGTCGCCGGCGGAGAGATCGCGGGAGGTTTGACGGCCTGCCTGGACGGGGGCTGCATCGAGCGATGTTTTGTCACGGGTCAAGTCCGGGGCGTTGCCACCGTGGGGGGCGCTATCGGCGAGGTCACGCGAGGTGAGGTGCTGGAAAGCGCATTCGAAGGCTGTGTCAGTGGGCATCATAGAATCGGCGGGCTGGTCGGCACACATCAAGGAGTTCTCAAGTCCTGCTACAGTGACGGTCAGGTCGTGGGCGATGGGGAAAACGCCTTCGGTATTGGGGGATTGGTGGGCCGACTGGACACGCCATCCATCGAGCCATGCTGGCCGTTGATTGCCTTCTGTTATTCTCAGGCCCAAGTCGAGGGAAACAGCACCGTTGGGGGCTTGATCGGCTCGGCAAGAGGTGGCGAGGTTTTCGCCTGCTATGCGACGGGAAAAGTTGAAGGTCATGTAGAGATCACCACAGGCGGGCTGGCCGGCAGCAAGCGGGGCACGGTGAGCTGGCGCAACTTCTGGGATCGCGAGAGCAGCGGCATCGATACAAGCGCCTTCGGTGAATCCAAGATCACGCCGGCCATGATGTACGCCCCAACCTACACGGGCTGGGCGTATGGGCAGCAGTGGACGCTCGATGCCGACGCCGACTACCCACGCCTGGCCTGGGAAGACCGGGCGGGTCCGCCAATGGTCGATCCGGAACGCACTTATGGAGGAGGCAGCGGCACATGGTCCGATCCATATCTGATTGAGAACACCGTGCACCTCGTGATTCTCAGTCGTCATCCGCAGGATTTCAGCCGGCACTTTCGGCTGGTCAGAGACATCAATCTGAAAGATGCTCCGGTGATGTCATCGCCTATCGGTACGCTCATGGTGCCGTTTACCGGTTCGTTCGACGGCAACTATCATACCCTGAAGCATCTGAGACTTCCTGACGACAAGACCAGCTACGCCGGGTTGTTCCGGTCTGTCCGACGATCAGCGGCTGCCGGAGATATGCTGTCCGGCGTGATCAGCAATCTGCACCTGGAGGACGCTCATGTGACGGCCGAACAGTACGCGGCGGCATTGGTGGCGCATAATGAGGGAGAAGTCCTCTTTTGCACGGCGACCCGGTGTATTACGGCAGCGGAGGATTATGCCGGCGTTTTGGTGGCACACAACGATAGCAATGGCGAACTGCTGGCCTGCGCGTCCGCGGGCACCGTCCTGTTGGGTGGGCTGGCACAACAAGAGGGCCACTTCCAGCACGCAGGGGGTCTCGTGGCTCTCAATGAAGGAATTCTCATGCTGTGCTCGTCGTCCGGGCAGGTCCGCGGCAGCAGGGATGCGGCGCCGAGTGTCAAGCCGAGGAAAATCTCGGAATACCTGGGAGGTTTGGTGGGGACCAACCAGGGGGGCACTATCACCGGATGCACTTCCAGCTCTCGCGTTGTGGGTTTTGAGACTGTTGGCGGATTGGTGGGCAATAACAAGAACGGATGGCTCTATCGCTGCGGCGCGACGGCTGACGTGGATGCGATAAACGACGCAGGCGGGTTGGTCGCCCGCAGTGTCGGAGGAACGATGGTAGGCTGTTTCTCGCGAAGCACGGTGGCCGGCAGCTATGCGGGGGGAGTCATCTCCCTTGCCGAGGATGATGACATCGAGTCCTGCTACTTCGATGGGTCAATCTCAGGTTCCGGCATGGGCGGATTCGCCAGTCGGGGAAAAGGAGAGAGCCGGATACGGAACTGTTATTGCGTTGCCGCGATAGCAGGTGGGTCCACGGCCGGTGCGTTCGCCCGTTCTCTTGATAGGTCCGTGCAGGTGTCGGACTGTTTCTGGGATAAGACCGTCTTTCCGGAAGATCGCAACAGCGCGAGTATTTCCGAGGCACAAAAAGCAGACATCACCGGCCTGGACACCGCGGCCCTCCAAAGCGGCCAGACGCTGCGCGAGGCGGGTTGGGATTTTGCGGGAACCTGGCTGTCGTGTGAAGCCGATTACCCCAGGCTTTGGTGGGAGGACGTGGAATGCGGGGCGGGCGAGTGAATTTCGCAGGCGGCTTTCGGATTAAAGATATGGGCACGAATCTGTGATATAATGGATGCCTACAGCTTTATAGGAGGTTTCATCATGAAACGGCTGCAAATCCTGATATTGGCAATCATACTTGGAATCGGCGTGGGTGTGTGCATGGCTGGGCCGCGTGATGCGCTGTGGGACCAGGTAGACGATGCGATCGACAAGGGCCTGCCCAAGACGGCCATCGGTATTCTGGACCAGATCATCCCGGGGGCTCTGGCGGACGAGGCCTATGCCGAGGCGACCAAGGCCATCTGCCTCAAGATCGCCCAGGAGGGCCGCATCGAAGGGGGCAAGGCCGAGGAGATGATCGTCCGCCTGCAGGACGAGCTCGCCGAAGCCCCGGAGGCAATGAAACCCGTCATGGAGGCGGTCCTGGCCCATTGGTTCTGGGACTACTTCCAGCAGAATCGCTGGCGATTCGTTCAGCGGACGCAGACGGCCGAGCCGCCGGGAGAGGACTTCACGACGTGGGACCTGGCCCGCATCTTGGCCGAGATCGACCGGCACTTCACTCTGGCCCTGGCCGACGCGCAGGGTCTCCAGGCCATCGACATCAACGACTGGGACGACCTGCTGGAAAAAGGGACCGTGCCGGACAGCTACCGGCCGACGCTCTACGACTTCCTGGCCTTCGAGGCCCTGTCGTTCTACAGCTCCAGCGAGCAGGCGGGCGCCCTGCCGCAGGATGCTTTCGAGATCATGGCCGACAGCCCCATCTTCGCGCCGGTGGCCGAGTTTCTCGCGTGGGAGCCGGTGACCTCGAACACGGAATCCGCCAAGTACAAGGCGATCCTGCTCTATCAGGACCTGCTGGCCTTCCATCACGACGACGCGGATAAGAGCGCCTTCATCGACGCCGATCTGCACCGGCTCGTCTTCGGCTACAATCAGGCCCTCGGGCCCGAGAGAGACGACCTGTACGAGGCGGCCCTGGAGCGGTTCGTGGATGACTGGGAAGGCCACGAGATCACCGCTCGGGCGCTGTACGAATGGGCCCGGCTTGTGTATGGGCAGGGGGACTATGTCCACGCACGCGCATTGGCGAAGCAGGGGTGGGAGGAGTATCCCGATACTGTCGGCGGCTTCCAATGCTACAATTTGATCCGGCAGATCGAAGGCCGGTCCGCAACGATCCGGACCGAGCGAGTCTGGAACGATCCTCTGCCCGACATCGAGGTGACCTACCGCAATGTAACGCGCGTGTTCTTTCGCGCGGTGCCACTTCCCGCCGAGGAGGCCATTCAATCGTCCTGGCGGTACGTCAGCCAAACCGAACTGAAGACCCTGCTCACCATAGAGCCGGCTCTTGAGTGGAGCGCGGAACTGCCCGCTACCGATGACTATCAGGCTCGCACGGAGAGACTCCCGGCGCCGGAGGGGCTCGATAGCGGCTTCTACCTCATTGTCGCCAGCCACGATCCCTCTTTCCAGGGGAGCGATAACCAAGTCAGCATCGCACCCGTCTGGGTCAGCGACCTGGCGCTGGTGTTGCGTAATCTTAGCCGGGAAGGCGACGTGGAGGGCTTCGTACTCAACGGCACGACCGGCGAGCCGATCGCCGGCGCAACTCTGACGCGATGGATTCGGAGGTTCGAGAGCTCGATCTACGAACCTGCGGACCGGATGCAGTCCGATGAGAACGGCCTGTTCCACTTTTCCTACGTCGGCAACAGCGACATATCCTCCTACTTCATGATCCTTGCTGAGTCGGGGGACCAGAAGCTCGCAACGGCGAGCACCTACAATGCGCATAGCCCATACCCCGGCCCGGCCCCGAAAGATCAGACCGTCTTCTTTACAGATCGGTCGCTATACCGGCCCGGCCAGACCATCCACTACAAGGGGATCTGTATCCACGTTGATACGGTTGCGGCCAACTACCAGACGTTGGCAGCCAAGCAAGTGACCGTGGTATTCAACGACACCAACGGCCAGGAGATCGAGCGCCAGCAACATACGTGCAACGACTACGGTGCCTTCAGCGGCAGCTTCACCGCCCCGCGGGACCGCCTGATGGGGCGGATGTCTCTGAATGTCCCATACGGTCCTTCCGGCTCCACAAGCTTCAATGTGGAAGAGTACAAGCGACCGAAGTTCCGGGTCGAGTTCGAGTCGCCAGAAGAAGCGCCGCGACTCAACACGGAGGTCGTTGTGCCAGGCAAGGCGACCGCTTACACCGGCGCTGCCATCGGCGGGGCCCAGGTCGAGTGGCGTGTCGTGCGACAGGTGCGTTTCCCCATCTGGTGTTGGTGGGCGTGGCGGTATCCCGTCTATGGCCAAGCCCAGGCCATCGCCCACGGCGAAGCGATCACGGAATCTGACGGCTCGTTTTCGATTGCCTTCACGGCCAAGCCGGACCTGTCCATCCTGGAAGAAGATGAGCCGATCTTCGAGTTCCAGGTCCATGCCGACATAACGGACACGACGGGTGAGAGCCGCTCGGCCGACCGCACGGTGCGAGCAGGATACACTGCATTGCAGGCCAGCGTTAACGCCGGCGCTTGGCAGACGCCGGACGAACCGGTCGAGCTTGCCGTCCGAACGCAGACCCTCGACGGTGAAGGGGAGTCGGCGCAAGGCACGATCAAGGTCTATGCCTTGAGACAACCAGACAAGGTCATCCGTCCCTCGCTCACATCGACCGGGCCCGAGCCTGATGCCTCCGATCCGGCGACGTGGGAATTGGCGGAACTCGTCAGCGAGAAGCAATTCACGACCAACGCGCAAGGCCAGGCCACCGTTCCCGTCATCCTGGGGGCCGGCATCTATCGCGTGATGCTGCAAACGCAGGACCGTTTCGCCAAGCCGGTCGCAGCGCGACATACAATCCGCGTGGTCGATCCGCAGGCGAGCCATTTCAACGTGCGCGTCGCGAATCATTTCGCGGCGCCTGACTGGTCCGCCGAGCCGGGTGAAACATTCGTCGGGCTCTGGGGCACCGGCTATGAAACGGGCCGCTCCTATGTCGAGGTTGAGTGTGAAGGGAAAGTCCTCCAGGCCTATTGGACCGATCCGGGCCGGACACAGGCGACCATTGCCCAGGAAGTTACCGAGGACATGCGCGGCGGATTCACACTTCGCGTCACGTACGTGCGCGAGAACCGGGCCTATCTGAATCAGCAGATCGTGGACGTGCCCTGGACCAACAAGCAGTTGGCGGTCCAGTGGGAGCACTTCCGGTCTCTGCTGGAGCCGGGGCAGCAGGAATCGTGGACCGCCGTAATCAGCGGGCCGGATGCGATGAAGGCAGCCGCCGAGATGGTGGCGGCTATGTACGACGCGTCCCTGGACCAGTACCTCCCACATGATTGGATACAGAACTTCTCGGGCTTTCGACGCGAGTACAGCCGGTTGAGCAGCCGTTTCGAGAACGGCGCCCTGTCGTTCAGAAACGCTCTCTATGACTGGCGTGTACACTACATAGGCGCGACACTCACCTACCGCCATTTCCCGTCCGAGATCCTGAGCCCGCCGTTTAACTATTGGTACTACAGTGGTGGCCCTACCCGTGCTACGCGGCCTGGAGGAAGTGCGACCGATGACAGTGCGGCGACGCCACCGGCCGAGGCGCCCTTCGCCGAAAAGGACTCGTCGCAAGGTGCGACCACAACCGAACCGGGTCCGGACCTGAGCCAGGTCACCGCGCGCAAGAACCTCGACGAGACGGCGTTCTTCTTCCCGCATCTTCTCTCGGATAGCGAAGGCGTGGTCCGGATGGAGTTCACGATGCCGGAGGCGCTGACCGAATGGCGGTTCCTTGGGTTCGCTCACGATACGCAGATGCGCAGCGGCTTTCTGACCGGCACGACCGTGACGGCCAAGGACCTCATGGTGGAGCCGAATCCGCCGCGGTTCGTGCGCGAAGGGGACATCATCGAGTTCACGGTCAAGGTCAGCAACCAGTCCGCCGCCCGGCAGATGGGCAAGGTGAGCCTCACGCTGTCCGACGCACGTACGCTCGAGCCGCGCGACACCGCCTTGGGCAACCTCGCGCCGGAGCAGGATTTCGACGTGCCCAGTATGGAGTCCCGCACGCTCTCGTGGCGACTGACGATTCCCGACGGCTGCGAGTTTCTTATCTATAAGGCCGTCGGCGCGACCAACCGGCTGAGCGACGGCGAAGAGGGCTATCTGCCCGTGCTGAGCCGCCGGATATTCGTCACCGAATCGCTGCCTCTGCCCATCCGCGGCCCACAGACGAAGGGGTTCGAGTTCACCAAACTCCTGCACTCCGGCGAGTCGGACACGCTGCTGCACCAGAGCCTCACGGTGCAGATGGTCTCGCAGCCGGCGTGGTACGCCGTGATGGCTCTGCCCTATCTGATGGAGTATCCGTACGAGTGCAGCGAGCAGGTCTTCAACCGCCTTTACGCCAACAGTCTCGCCTCCTATATCGCCAACTCCGATCCCAAGATCCGGCGGATCTTCGACCAGTGGAAGGGCACGCCGGCCCTGGACAGCCCACTGGAAAAGAACGAGGACCTCAAGGCCGTCACCCTCGAGGAGACGCCCTGGGTCCGGCAGGCGATCTCGGAGTCTCAGGCCCGCAGGAACGTGGGCATCCTCTTCGACGAGAACCGGCTGAACGATGAGCTGTCGCGCGCCCTGTTCAAACTCAAGCAGATGCAATACAGCGACGGCCTGTGGCCCTGGTTCCCGGGCTGCCCCGGCAATCGGTTCGTCACGCTCTACATCACGACCGGCTTCGGCCGCCTGCGCCACCTTGGCGTTTCGGACATCGACGTCAGTTGTGCCGTCCAGTCGCTCGGCGCCCTCGACAAATGGATGGACGACTACTACCGCTGGATCCTCGCGCATGGCGACAAGGACCTGAACCACCTCAATCCGATCGTCGCGTTCTATCTGTACGGACGGAGCTTCTTCTTGGCCGACAAGGAAATCGCCCCGGAATACCAGGAAGCTCGCGACTACTGGCTCGGCCAGGCCCGCCAGTACTGGTTGACGCAGTGGCGGCAGACTCAAGCTCACTTGGCGATTGCCCTCAAGCGTTTCGGCGACAGCGAAACCCCCGATGCGATCATGCAGTCGATCCGCGAATTCAGCGTGACCGACGAGGAGCTTGGCATGTTCTGGCGCGATACCGAGCGTAGTTGGTGGTGGCATCGCGCGCCGATCGAGACGCAGGCCCTCATGATCGAGGCCTTCGACGAGGTCGCCGGCGACGCCCAGGCGGTCGAGGACTGCCGGGTATGGCTGCTCAAGCAGAAGCAGACGCAGGACTGGAAGACGACGAAGGCCACCGCTGACGCCGTCTACGGATTGCTGCTTCGCGGCGTGGATATGCTGGCCTCGGACGCGCTCGTCGAGATCGCCCTGGGCGGCGAATGGATCGTGCCCGACGACATCGAGGCGGGAACCGGCTTCTATGAGGAGCGCTTCGTTCGCAACGAGATCACGCCCGAGATGGGCCGGATCACGGTCAAGAAGGTCGATCAAGGCGTCAGTTGGGGCAGCGTGCATTGGCAGTATCTCGAAGACATGAGCAAGGTCACGCCCTATGAAGGCACGCCGTTGCAGCTTCACAAGACCCTCTACATCAAGGAGAACACGGATCAAGGCCAGGTCCTGTATCCCGTCCAGGGACCGCTGGAAGTGGGCGACGAGCTGGTCGTGCGGATCGAGCTGCGCGTGGACCGCGACATGGAGTACGTGCACATGAAGGACCAGCGCGGCAGCGGCACCGAGCCGGTCAACGTCTTGAGCCGCTACCGCTACCAGGACGGTCTCGGCTACTACGAGAGCACGCGCGACACGGCCACGCACTTCTTCATGGACTATCTGTCGAAGGGCGTGTACGTGTTCGAATACAGCACGCGCATCCAGCATCGCGGCCGATACCAGACGGGCATGGCCAGTATCCAGTGCATGTACGCCCCCGAATTCAACAGCCATTCCGAGAGCTTCGAATTGGAGGTCGAATAGCACCACGACAATCAACGTTTACTCATGGCAGAGATAAGAAAGGGTAGAGGCATGAGAACGAAGAGAATGGTCATAGCAGTCACTCTCGGTGTGATTGTCTGTACAGTGGCATGGGCGGCCGATGGCAGTCCGGCCAAGCCGACGTTCAGCGAGTACTTCGAGCCGTTCGAACTCGCGATTGAGCCGAACGCGCCGGGCTATTCGCTGCCGCTGAATGCGCCGGCGATCATCAACTACGAACATGGTGACGGTGTGTTGAACCTCGCGCTCGTGCAGGAACTGATTGAGGGCAACGGCTTCGCCGTCATCGAGCGCGATCTCAGTTGGTGGGACCCAAACAACGACAGCATCACGGCCCCTTACACCTATCTCAAGGCATGGGACATCCCGTTGTTCATCACGGCCGACACGGTCCTGCACCTGTACCATATCCAGTTCGACGAGACGCTCAAGGGGATCGAGGAACGCGAGTTCATCGACGACATCAACGACCTGACCGCCTCCCTGTTCACCGAGGCGGTCCGCCAATATGGGCAATTCGCTGGAGATCTCCAGGAGGCGGCCCTGCGCAACATCGCCTATCTCTCCGTCGCTCGGCAGCTCATGAACCCTGATGCGGAGCCGCCTGAAATCGTGGAGAGCGTCGTTGCGGCCGAGTTAGCGAAGATCGAAACTCACGTGGGATTCGCATCGAGCGATCTGTTTATCTACGATGAGGACTACTCGCAATACGTGCCGCGTGGGCATTACACGCGATCCGAGGCGTTGGAGCGGTACTTCCGCACGATGATGTGGTACGGACGGATGGGCTTCCTGCTGAAAGGCTCGATCCCGTGGGGACCGGACTGCGAAGCGCTCATCAGCCCACACGACGCGGATATCCAGACGCTCCAGGCAATGCTGCTGGCCCGTTCGCTCCAGGCCGTGCAGGTCGGCGACCGCACGGGTCTGGAAGTCTGGGACCGGCTGTACCGGGTGACCGCATTCTACGTAGGCCTGGCCGACGATCTGACGCCGTACGATTACCTCTGGGCGATCGATCAGATCTTTGCCGGCGAATACGGTCCCGCCGATCTCGCGCAACCTGACAATCTGCTTGCGATCCGCACGCAGTTGGCCTTGCTGCCTTCGCCGCAGATCTTCGGCGGCACAGGCAATGCAGACGTCCCGCCGGGGGCCGGACCCGAATACATCTTCGAGATTCTCGACAAGACCAAGGGCTTGCGCCTCATGGGCCAGCGGTTCATTCCCGATTCCTACATGTTTCAGCGTCTGGTCTTCCCGCAGGTCGATGGCTACACGGGTGACCCTCACGAGTTGCCTTTTACGGCCGCGGAGAGTGGTGCCAGGCGCCTCGTCCGGGGCTACCCTCGGGGGCTCGATGTGATGGCCCTGCTTGGGTCGAGGCAAGCCTTGCACGCCCTGATCGACGAGGGGGACACTGATTTTGTGGATTACTGGGCCCGCTTCGGCGAGCTCAAGCACGAGTTCGACGGCTTCAGCGTCGCCGAGTGGAACCGAAATCTCTACTGGTCCTGGTTGTACTCGCTGAAGGCGCTGGTGGCGCCGTTGCCGCAAGGCTATCCGAACTTCATGCGCGCTGCCGCCTGGCAGAAGCGATCGCTGCACGCGGCCCTGGCCTCCTGGACCGAGTTGCGGCATGACACAATCCTGTACGCCAAGCAGAGTTACACGCCCGTCGAGCGAGGCATTCCTTTACCGCCACCGCCGGGCTATGTCGAGCCGGTCCCTGAGTTCTACGGCCGGCTCCTGGCGCTCAGCCGCATGACGCGGACCGGTCTGAACGATATGAGCGTCCTTTCGGACGAGGCACTCGGCCGCCTGATCGCCCTTGAGGACATGCTGGGGCGCATGGTCGAGATTGCCAGCAGGCAACTGACGAATGAGCCACTTGCCTCTGAGGACAGGGCGTTTATCGAAGGGTTTGCCGGTTCGCTCGATACCCTCGTCGCGGGCGTAGACCAAACGGGCCTGAAAACCACGCTCGTCGCCGACGTCCACACGAACATCTTCGAGAAGAAGGTCTTGGAAGAAGCCGTGGGCAAGGTCGATCTGATCGTGGTCGCTTACCCGGCCGCCGACGGCACGGCCTTCCTTGCCGCCGGTCCGGTCCTGAGCTACTACGAGTTCAAGCATCCGATGAGTGACCGGCTCACCGACGAAGCCTGGCGCGAAATGCTTGATTCAGCGGATGCACCAGCTCGTCCGGCATGGTATGTCCCTCTGATCGGTCCAGGCACCAAGGAGACGATCATGCGCTGAAGCCCGGCCGGTCTTGTGACGCAGCGTCCAGATCTGAAAGCCGCTTCAGCATTCCTTGCATCGCCGCATGAGGTCTGGTACAGTCTTCCTCTCGGAGCGCAGCCATTCAGGCGTACGCTGCTGCGCAGGCAACACCCGTCTGCCCAGGAGAATCTGGGCTTCAAGAGGATGGATTCATGGACCAGTTGACGGACTGGCTGATCGGATTGGGATTGGGCGACGGTACGGCACTTGTCGTCGCGAGGGTCATCGCTGTCATCCTGACGGCGGCTGCGGCGTATTTAGCGAATCTTCTGGGCAAGCAGCTTCTGTTGCGAATCATCAAGAACCTCGTCGAGCGCACGAAGACCGTCTGGGACGACATGCTGCTGAAGCGTAAGGTCTTCAACCGGCTCTCACACCTCGCGCCGGCCCTCGTCATCTACGCCATGGCCGCCTTCGTGGGACAGGGAAGTCCGGCCGTCATCGCGACGATTCAGCGCGTAGCGATGGTCTATATGGCGGTGGTCGGCCTGCTGGTGCTGGACGCCTTTCTCACCGCCTTCATCGACATCTATCGCACGTTCGAGTTAGCCCGTCGGCGGCCCATCCGTGGGTTTGTCCAGGCGGCCAAGGTTATCCTGTTTGTCGTCGGCGGAATCATCATCGTCTCGGTCATCATGGGCAAATCGCCCGGCTTGCTGTTAGGCGGTCTCGGCGCCATGACGGCGGTGTTGATGCTGATCTTCAAAGACTCCATCCTCGGCTTGGTTGCCGGAGTCCAGTTGTCGGCCAACCAGATGCTCCATATCGGCGATTGGATCGAGATGCCCAAGTACGGGGCGGACGGCGACGTGATCGATATCAGCCTGACCACGGTGAAGGTGCAGAACTGGGACAAGACCATCACGGCCATCCCCACGTACGCGCTGATCTCCGACTATTTCAAGAACTGGCGCGGCATGTCCGAATCGGGCGGCCGGCGCATCAAACGCTCCGTTCACATTGACATGGCCAGCATCAAATTCTGCAACCAGGCGATGCTCGACAGGTTCAAGCGGTTCAAGTGCATCCGGGAGTACATCGAGCAGAAGCTCAAAGAGATCAACGAGCACAATACCGCCGAGGGCATTGATGAATCCGACCTGGTCAACGGACGCCACCTCACGAACGTCGGCACATTCCGCGCGTATGTGGCCGCGTATCTGCGAAACCACTCGAAGGTTCACCAGGGAATGACCTTCCTCGTGCGGCACCTTCAGCCGACCGCGGAAGGCCTGCCGATTGAGATCTACGTCTTCAGCAACGACCAGGTCTGGGCGAACTATGAGGCGATCCAAGCTGATATCTTCGACCACATCCTGGCCGTCGTTCCCGAGTTCGAGCTGCGCGTCTTCCAGAATCCCACCGGAGCCGACTTCAGAACGCTGCAGGCCGGCGGGCCGTCGGTACTGAAATGAAGGGCTGAGCGCAGATGATGGCAGGCCGCACGATCTGCTCTGTTGGGATCCCGCCGGCGGCGTCCGAGGGCTTCGGAGGGCTGAACTGGTTCGTGCTTGGAAGCTATCTCGCCGTCCTGGTCGGCATGGGGCTCTATTTTGCCCGGCGGGAGAAATCCACGGACGATTTCTTCCTGGCCGGCCGGCGGATTCCCTGGTGGGCGGCCGGGCTGAGCATCTTCGGCACCCAACTGAGCGCCATTACCTATCTGGCTATGCCGGCACGGGCCTATGCGACCGACTGGGCCCTGCTGCCGCTGAATCTGGGCATCCTCGCGATCGCGCCGGTGATCGTCTACCTATACCTTCCGTTTTTCCGCAAGCTCCAGGTGACGACCGCCTATGAGTACCTGGAGAGGCGCTTTCATGTAAGCGTTCGCCTTCTGGGGAGCATCTCGTTCGTCGCGTTTCAGTTGGGCCGCATGGGCATCGTCATCCTGCTGCCTTCCCTGGCGCTTTCCGCCGTGACGGGGATGAACGTCTATGTGTGCGTGGCGCTGATCGGCCTGCTCAGCACCGTGTATACCTCTCTTGGGGGAATCGAGGCCGTGATCTGGACGGATGTCTTGCAGGCCGTTGTCTTGATCGGCGGAGCGATAGCAGCGCTGGCCATTGTCCTGGGGGCGTTGGATGGTGGCTGGAGAGAGTTCGTCGCCGTAGGGGCGGCCAACAGCAAATTCGATTGGGCCCATTGGGATGCGGATTGGACAGGTGACGCGCTATTCGTTGTCGTCCTCGGAGCGCTGTTCACCAACTCCCTCATCCCCTACAGCGCCGACCAATCTGTGATTCAGCGCTACCTGACGACGCCGAATCAGAAGCAGGCGGCCAAAGCCATCTGGGTCAACGGGATCCTGGCCGTTGTGGCGGGCGTCCTGTTTCTATCTGTGGGAACGGCGCTGTTCGTATTCTATGAGGCCCACCCGAGCCGACTGACGGCTTTGGAGGCTACCGATCAGATCTTCCCCGTCTTCATCGCTCGCGAGATGCCCGCCGGCTTGTCCGGGCTCGTCATCGCGGGCGTATTCGCCGCGGCCATGTCGAGTCTGGACAGCAGCATCCACTCGCTCTCGACAGTGGTGACAACGGATTTTATCCGACGGCTCAGGCCGCACCTCGCGCGCAAGTCCTATCTAACGCTGGCCCGTGGCCTGGTCATCGTCTTTGGAGTGTGCGGCACAGCAGCGGCCATGTTCATGGCGGCGGCCAAGGTCGAGTACCTGTGGGACTTGTTCCTGGGAGTGATGGGCTTGTTGGGGGGCACATTGGGAGGGCTGTTCGCCCTGGGCATCTTCACCAGACGAGTGCATACGTTCCATGCATGGCTTGGTGCTGCGGCCAGTGCCGGATTGCTGTTGTATACCCGATTCTGCACGAATCTGAACTCTCTTCTATACGGCGTGATCGGTGTCGCGACTTGCTTTGTGGCCGGTTGCGTTGCGAGCAGGATCTGGCCTGCAGGCAAGGTCGTCGCACCTCACCTGACTGTCTATGGTCTGCGGAACGCCCGTTCATAGATGGCCGCTCTCGGCAAGTCCAAGATTCTGACCGAAACTCTATCCATCATTACTCGGGGCATCCGCATCGGCTGTGGTGAAGAGGCGGGCGAGCATGGCGGCGCCTTTGACGGAGGATTCCTCTTCGTGTACGTATTCGCAGTCGCACATCCATTTGTGCTTCGCGCGGGTCAGGGCGTCGCTGAGGGCGCCGCCGGTGAGATGGATGCTGTCCCGGAGGGGGACGTTTCTCGCGATCTCATCAAGATGGCCCTTCTGATACTCGCATAGGCCGCGGACAATGGCGGCCAGGATCTCCTCTCTCGTGGTTGCCGACGTCAGGCCGAGCAGCTCGGCCTTCAGCGGCTCCAACGAGTAGCGCGAGCCCATCAGGTAGGGCGTGTAGGTCACGCCGATGTCGCGGTCAAGCCACGTATCGAGGGCGCGCGAGACGAAGGGACCGTAGAATTCCTCGTCGGTCATCTCGCGGCAGAAGACGTTCTTGAACCACTCAAGGGCCTTACCGCCGGCGTTCATCACGTGCAGGGTCAGCCAGCGGCCGGGTAGGACGTGTGCCCGAATGTTGTAGTGTCGTGACGGCAGGCACTTCGGCAGGCAGACGAGACTGATCTCGCAGGTACCGTTGACGTTGACCACCTCGCCCGGTTCTGTGACGCCGACCGAGTAGGCGGCCAGGACGGCGTCGTTGCCGCCGATGAGAACGTGTGGCTCTCCTGAGAAGCCCAGCTCGCGAACCAGCGAGGCGTGCATCCGGCCCACGCTCTGATAGGCCGGAACCAGTTCCGGCAGTTGATCGAGGGACAGATCGAACGCTCGCACAATCTCCTCATTCCAGGAAAAGTCGTTACGCGTCGTGTTGTACAGGGCGGTCAGCGAGGCGGAGGATGGGTCGATGGCGTACGCACCGGTGAGCCAGTGGGCGAAGTACGTGTTCGAGTGACCGAACTTGTGGACTTTTTGGAACAGATCGGGCACATTGTCGCGGAGCCAGAGGATGCTGGCGAGCGAGCAGCCGCCGGCGACGGGCATATTGGCCGTGGTCTCGAGCAGGTGGTCCGGGCCGATGGTCTTGATGATCCGGCGGGCCTGTTCGCGCGAGCGCTGGTCGAGCATGAGGATGGCGGGATACAACGCTTCGCCGTTACGGTCCATCGCCGTCAGGCCGGGCGTCGTGCCGCTGAGCGAGATGATCTCGACGCCGGCGACCGCATCTGCCATCGCCCGACAACCGGCGATGAACGCGTCCTTCCACCGACGCTGTTCGATATCGCCGAAGAGGCCGGCGTTGTAGATGTTGACTTCATACGCTTGCAAGTGCTGTGCGACGAGCTGGAGTGCGTCGTCGAGCAGACGAAACACGCCCATCTTCATGCTCGTCGTGCCGATGTCTACGCCCAGTACCAACATCATGCTCACTCACTCATAGGGAAGAGGTCAGAAAGCCTCCCTCGGTCATGGCCTCCCTGATCCGTGTTACGCCATCGCTCGGAACGGGCAAGAGCGGTTCGCGCGGCCTGCCGCCTCTGAGACCGACGAGGTCCATCGCCGCCTTAACGCCGGCCACGCCCCACGCTCCCGAGACGGCCTGGTTAAGCCGGATGAGACCGGCGCTAAACTCTCGCGCTCGATCGTACATGCCCCGGCTGAACAGATCGTACAGTTCCGTGCATCGCTCGGGCAGGACGTTGGCAAGCGAGATGACGCCGCCTGAAGCGCCTGCGTGGAGCGATGGGTGGAACGTATTGAGCGACCCGGCCAGGACGGAGAAATCCTCTGCGGGATCGAGGCCGGCCAGGAGCTTCGTCGGGCCCGCAGCGGAGGAATCCTTGATCCCCACGATATTAGGGTGTCGCGACAGTTCGACAATGACCTTCGGTGAAATCTGCACGCCCCCGGCGAACTGCGGGGCATTGTACAACAACACGGGCGCCGGGACTTTCTCGGCGATTCTCTCATAGTGCCGCAGCAACACCGAGTCACTCATCTGCTTGGCAAAGTAGTGGGGGGGCAAGACGCTTACATAGGGAAAACCCATCTCGGCCGCCAGTTGCGACTTCTCGATCGTCTCGGTCGTGGACTCGCAACCCGTGCCGACCATCACAACCTTGTCCCCCTTTTCCTTCGCGAAGATTTCGAGCACGAGGATCCGCTCCTTGTCCGTGAGGCTCTTTACCTCGCCGTTGGAGCCGAGGGCGAGAAAGCCGGCGAGGTTGGTGCTGCGCAACCTGGCCAGGTTGAAGGCGAGCGCCTCGAGATCGGGTTGGTCGTCGTCGAAAGGGGTGACAACCGGCGCGAAGACGCCGGTGAGGTTCTCCTTGTTGTGTTTCATGTTGTCATCCTGTTCATGAAGACTGTCGGCGATCATGACTCATCTTGATCGAGGGCACGCCGGCCCGCGTCAAGCGTTCGACGGATCTTCTCGACGTCGAAGACACAGCCGGCCCAGGTGCCGCCGCTGATTTCCTGCAGGGCGGCCCACAAACGCGTATCGTCCGGCATGTCCGGGTAGGGCCTGAGGTCCGCCCGGGGCTCGCGCTCGGCCAGCACTCGGGCGCCTCGCTCCGGGTTCTGTTCCTTCGACGGCGCGCCCGCTTCACCGACCAGATCGATGCGGCCTTCGAGCCGCCGGCGGTCGATCACGATCTGAATGATGTCTCCATCGCGGAGCTTGCCAATGGGCCCGCCCGCCAGCGCTTCGGGTCCGACGTGTCCGATGCACGCGCCGGTGCTCACGCCGCTGAACCGGCCGTCCGTGAGCACAGCCACGTCCTTGCCCCACGAGAGGTTCTTCAAGGCGCCCGTGACCTGAAGGATCTCCTCCATACCGCTGCCCAAGGGCCCGGCACAGATCACCGCCATGATGTCCCCCGGCCGCACGTCGCCGTTCTTGATGGCCTGGATGCCCGCACGCTCGCCGATGAACACACGGGCCGGGCCGATCTTCCGATACACACCATCCGCGTCCACCAGCGACGGATCGATGGCCGTGCTCTTGATGACTGCGCCCTCGGGCGCGAGATTGCCCTGTGGCAGTGTGATTGTGCTCGTCAGACCACGCTCGCGCGCCTTCGCGGGCGACATGATGACGTCGTCCGGGTCGATGCGGTCCTGCTCGTACAAGGCCTCGCGCAGTCGTTTGCGGCGGTCCGAGCCTTGCCACCACTCCAGCATCCGCCCCAGGCTCTCACCGGAGACGGTCAGCACATCCAGACTCAGGAGCCCCATCTCGCGCAGGTGAAGCATCACCTCCGGCACACCGCCCGCCAGATAGGCACGCACGGTCGGATGGCCGACCGGGCCGTTCGGAAGGACATCGACGAGCCGGGGCGTCCTTCGATTCACCGCGTTCCAATCGTCAATTGTCGGTCGATCCAGGCCGGCTGCATAGGCGATGGCGGGAACATGCAGAAGGAGATTCGTCGAGCCGCCGAAGGCGGCGAAGACCGCCATCGCATTGCGGACCGATGCGTCTGTAAGGACGTGACCGGCCGTCAGATTCAATTGAGAGAGCCGGACCAGCGCACGCGCAGTCCGTTTCGCCACGTCGAGCCAGATGGGCTGGCCGGAAGGCGCCAGCGCCGCATGTGGCAACGTCATACCCAATGCCTCGGCCACAACCTGCGACGTAGCGGCCGTGCCAAGAAACTGACAACCGCCTCCTGCGCTGGCACATGCCCGGCACGTCATCTTGCGAGCATATTCCAGCGTCACCTCGCCTTGTGCGAAGCGCGCCCCGATTGACTGGACCGTTCCAAGGTCCTCGCCATCGGTCGGTGGCAGCGTCACGCCACCCGGCACGATGGCCACGGGCAGGTCGTGCATCGATGCCAGGGCCATCA
>Ga0207752_1000425_pt1 | contig 19821 bp, 9 predicted proteins | sample Pon2CUnioCityCA_6_FD_187272 | JGI IMG/M metagenome (GOLD analysis project Ga0207752, IMG submission 187272) | Marine sediment microbial community from Union City, CA, USA - Pond 2C Sediment 2 (SPAdes) | ecosystem: Environmental > Aquatic > Marine > Intertidal zone > Salt pond sediment ...
CATCACATTGGTCAATTACTTCAATAGATGATGGAGGGGCGACTACATCGAGATCAATTCTGTTTTCAATAGTAAGATCAGGAATCTCAACCACTACAATATCACCTTCGGCGATTTCATCACAGAGCATGTTTTCCAAAATTGTTCCGGCGGCTTTGGCGACTATCGGGCCGATTCCGTCCCCGGGGGCAAAACCGATTTTCAGGGGACGTTTTTTCCCCAGATCAACGGGTACGAATTTCCCTCTTGATTCTATCGCTTTTAAAACTCGCGACTTCTCTTTTTCTAACAGTCCGGCTAAAGCTTCAAGCGGATTGTAGCTGCCCTCAAAAATATTCGAAAATTCAGTCATTGAGATCATCCTGCTCTATATTTGAATATTGTTTTTCTCTTATAATTTTAGACGGCCAAATTAATCATTTTAATATAGATTGTCAAGTACTGTATTCGTATGTAACCTGCGAATTGCAAATTTATCGATGGTGTTCCATATAAGTAATCATTGTATAATAATTTTTTTGTGTTATGATTACAGAAAATCTCACAATCAACAGTATAAACTAACAGGAATCCGAAAATGAAAGTCTATCTTGTTCGGCACGGAGAAGCAGTCTCACCGGAAGTCGATCCTCAAAAACCTCTGAGCGAGCAGGGCATTGCCGACATCCGAAAGGTTGCCTCGTTCATCGAACCATTGAAAATATCCGTCGAAGAGATCCGGCACAGCGGCAAATTACGTGCGGCGCAGACGGCAGAGATTCTGGGTGAGTCGGTATCGGTGACTAAGGATTGCTCTGCTCATAGCAGCCTGGGACCCAACGATGATGTCACAATTATTGCAGACGAGCTTGAGGCTTATAATGTCGATATCATGTTGGTAGGTCACCTGCCATTTTTGGTATATCTGATTTCACTGCTGGTGGCTGACAATGAGACCTATAACGTCGCAGCATTCGATGCCGGCTCAATCGCCTGTCTTAATTGCACCGATCCCGGCCGGTGGCAGATTGAATGGATGGTAACGCCATCGCTTCTGGCTTGAGTGTTAATGCAGCAGTCCAAACCTTCTAATTCGAGGCTTCGATCTTCCCATCAATCTCCGTTAAACCGAAGCCTTCCGCTCTGACAATATGTTTATCGTCCGTAAGAATCAGCCAGGGCAGCGATTTTACACCCCATGCGAGACGGGCTTTTTCGATGTCATCCGAAATCATTCCTGCCTGAAGGGGAATATTGTAGTTTTCGATCCATTGATTCAGTGCATCGGGCTCTATTTTCGATGCCTGTATAGTAACTACAGTTACTCCTTTACTTTTAAGTTGTTCAACTTGCTTGGTTAGTTGAATGATACAATGCCGCGACGGCCTTTGCTGCATGTCAAAGAAGCAGACAAGGATTCTCTTGCCTTCGATATCAACCGGTGAGAGCTTAATTCCAATATCTTTCAGCCCAGGTAAATTTTTGCCGACCAATGAAACCTGAGGTCTGTGGGCTCCTTCCTGCCCAAGGACAATCTTCACGTCCCGGTCACCGCCCTGGGCGTAGAGCATACCCTCGCCCCCGGGGCTGCTCCTGAAATTCGCCTGAAGCCGGAGCGGGCCTTTGCAAATGCGTTTTATTTCAAACCGGCCTTCTTGATCGGTTGCTGTAGTCTTGCGGGGTTGGTCCGAGCCATCCGCACCGTTGAGAAAAATAGGTACTCGTGCCGCAGGCAGACCGTTGGCATCGACGACTATCCCGGAAATAGAGACATCCGCATGAATAAGTTCAATGGTCTGAACTTCGGTTGTGGCGCCGGGCTGGCCCTCGATGGAAATCCTGTCATATTCTTTAGGTCCGAATCCGGCTGCGTGCACAGATATCCGGTAATTAAAGTCATTATGTTTAGGCGGAATGGCATTGAGCACATAATATCCCTTTGAATCCGTAAGCACTTCTCGTCCTAATTGAGACAGACAACGTGTAAAGTCAATACATAAGGAAATTCTCGCCGCCGGGATGCCGGTACCGTTTGGATCGGTGATTTGCCCTTTAACAGTCAGTGCCGGGCCGAGGGTCAGCTCAACAGGTTTCTTGAGTTCCTTTGTTAGGGCCAGTGCAGCGTGAGATCGCTCCGGATCTCTTGCCATGAGAAAGACGCCGTTGCCTGCTCTTTGTTCTTCGTAGCCGGCAATAAAATCTCCATCTTGATCGGTATAAACATGGTCGCCGAATGGATGAACGGTAACCGACACGTCCTTTGCCGGTCGCTTATCCGTATCGACGACAGATCCTTTAAGTGTCGGAGTTTTGTCCAGCAGAATGTCCATGTGTGTAACCTCGCCGGCCTTGACGATAACGGGCTCATTTACCCGCCATGAAGTATAGCCTTCCCCGCTTGCATAGGCTTGATACTCGCCCGGAGGAGTGCGAAGTTTCACTGTTCCAGTCTCATCGGTTAAAGACCTTGCATTACCTGGTTCGCCATAGACGGATACATGTATGCCCTCCAAAGGTTGCTCGCTGCCGTTCTCACGAACTTTGCACTCGATAAGCTCACCTTTTTCCAGCGACAGCTTCACATTTTCCGATACCTGACCGGTGGCAACGTTTGCTTCCACTGGTTTTGCGATCCATTGGGCCGTTTCGTTCTCCGGTTCGGCCAGTTCGATTCTGTTCTTTCCTTCAGGCAGGCCGATACATTCGAACGTACCGTTAGCATCGGTTTTGATCATGCGGTTACAATACCGGTTTAAGATGTCTTCTCGCTCTCTTTCAGCCCGAACTATCAATTCCACGCCGCTGACGGATTTACCGGTTTCTGCTTCGACAACGCGCCCTTTAATGTCACCTTCCTGCGGCAGGACAAGTCGAATATCCGAACGCCATACTTCGAATCCACAGGCACTTTGATAATGCGTTGTGAACTTGTACGTACTGCTCAACCGCGGCGCTTTTACCCAAAAATCACAACCTACATCGGCGGCAAACTGATCGAACTCAAATCTGCCCTGTGAATCGGTCTTGGTTGTGAACCATTCTTTCGGTGCTATAATGGGGCGCTGACGCATACGAGACATATAGCTGGTCTTGGGCAGTGCCTGGACTTCGGCTCCTGATACGGCCTTGCCGGTATGGTCCAACACGAGGCCTGTGACAGTACAGGCTTTCTCCATGACTAAAAGGAAATGTCCCTTTTTAATAAAATTGGGATTGTTGTTCAGATTACTCCAGTCCCAGGCTAGTGCAAATCCTTTTTTTCTGGCGACGATAAAAGTGCCGTATTGAGAAAAGACAACTGCTTTCAGTGAGAAACGACCTTGCGGGTCAGTCTTAACTATTGGTGCTATTATCTTCGCGGAATCTTCGCCGTTGCGATATATTTTCTCATAGACAGCCACTTCGGCCCCCTCGACCGGCCTGGCCGTATAATCGACAACCTGACCCTCGATGGGCAGCTTCCCGCTGTCTTTCGCCTGGCTATAAACACAAACACGGAGGCATAAGACCAAGATAGTCAGACTGAGCATTTCTATTTTCATTGCTTATCTCTCAACTGCCTGAGTTTATCATCCAGCTCCCCAAGGGAGAAAGCCTCGGCACAAACGACATGTTTGCGATCCGTAAGAATCAGCCACGGCAGTGAGCGGACGCCCCAGGTGAAGCGGGCTTTCTCTGCGTCTTCTTGGACCATTCCGATAGGAAAGTGAATATTGTATTTATTTTTCCATTGACTTAATTTTTCTTTCTCTATCTTCGAAGCCTGCACGGCTACGATTGTTACACCTTTGCTATCCAGCCGTTCGGCTTGTTTTGCGAGTTGTGTAAGACAATGCCGGGACGGCCGCTGCTCTATGTCAAAGAAGCAAATCAGCAGCATCTTTCCATCGGTATCGGCCGGCGACAGCTCTATTCCTACATCTTTTAGATCGGGCAGGGGCCTTCCCACAAGCGAAGGCGGACGTCTCGGCTCGTAGCGAGTTGAAGTGGGTCTTTCGCTTATCACAATCCTGACATCAGTCGCTCCACCTTCGGTCTCGACTGAGCCGTACAAACGTGTCGCACCGGTTTTGTCGGCACTGATTCGGATTCTCCCGGCACAGACTTTTTCGAGAGTGAATTTGCCTTGCGTATCCGTCATTGAATTTCGATGCGGCTGATTGTCGCCGTAGCAGTAGATTCTTGTGCCTGGAACAGGCTTGCCGTCATCATCAACCACGATGCCTGAAACTGAAAGATTCGCCACTGCTAATGTTAATTCACCGGCGTCGAGACAACTATTCACAGCGGCCTCTGTGCTGAATTCCCCGCTGCGGCTTTCGCCGTATCCTTCAGCTCTGGCGTACACATCGTATGTACGACCCGGTGGCAATGCCTTGATCTCATATTCACCGTTGCTGTCCGTAACAACCGGTTTTCGGCCTATGGTCGAACCCCATTGCGGTCCGCGCATCATAATCCTGACCTCGACACCCTCAATACTTTCACCATTCGGATCGACAATATGCCCGGTTATTGTTACGGCAGGTTCAAGTTTTACATCGATCTGCCTGGTCTCCTCATCCACTTGTACTGCAACAGCCAAATTCTTTTCATAGTGACGTCCAACAAGAAAAATAGTTGGAGTTCGGCTGCTGGGCCAGCTACCCAGGTCATAAGTCACTTCAAATTTCCCGTTGGCATCCGAAACGGTTTCTTCCCTTCCTCCCGCCGGACATATTTCCAGTTCAACGCCTTCAATTGGCTTACCCTTCTGATTGCACACGACACCGGCGATTCTCGGTAAACCAAAAAGCTCGTATTCAAGATGCTTGGTTTTACCGTCTTCAATCGTAACCGTATCCTGGAACCTTTGGCGCGAATAACCTTGTTTGTAGATTTGATTGATCTGGTAATCTCCCGGCATTAATCGCATCCTCGCGATTCCATGTATATCGGAACGGCTACTTTGATATCGACCGCTAACCTGATTCCTCACACCTATGCTTGCCTGTTCTACAGATTTCTTATCCACGGCATCGGTCACCTTCACCTCAAGGACGCCGCCTTTACTCAGTTCAATCTTTACGCCGCTTTTTGTTTTGCCTGCTTCGGTAATTACTTCCACTCGTTCGGCCACCCAGTCTGGCAGACTGTCTCTGGGTTGGACAAGTTCCAAGACGTATCTCGTCTCGCCCAGGGCGTTAATATCAAACATTCCATCATCCTTTGAGACCAATGGTTTCGGCCGGAAATATCCGATTTCGTTCTCGCTGGCGCAGCTTATCTTCACACCACCGACCGGCTTGCCGGTATCTTTTTCAACGACCAGCCCTTTGATTTTCGCCTCTGGCGGTAAAACCAGCTTGATGTCCTTTTGCCCTTCGGTGAAATTTAGCTTCTGATTGGCAGAACCGGTGCGTTTGTATGTGCTGATCGTTGCTCGGCCTGGTTTGTTCACTATGAATTCCGCTGTAGCCCCGGCCGGAATACGGGTGAATGCGAATTTTCCTGCTGCGTCCGTGTTTGTCGTAAGCAATTGCGGTGCGGCTAAACTGTTCAAATTCTGTCGTTCTCTTCCCTCGCCGAGAACCAGCATCATAACAGCAACCTCGGCATCTGGAACGGGTTTGTCGTTTTCATCGACAACGATTCCGGCCAGCTCTTTTGGAGAGCAAAGTTTGATCTGGAGTTCCTTGTCCCCGTCCCGCAGAGTCCAGTTGTCGAATCCCAGGGCAAGACCTTCCTTGTCAGCTACTATATATCCATACCGGTATTTATTATCCTCGACGACGGTTTTTTCAAAAGAAAATGTGCCATCGGATCCGGTCTGCACCTGTCCAAGCAGATTCGGATCATACGTGTAGGTTGCATCGTCGTAAACCATTTCAGTGAGCGAGACTTTGACATCGGCTATGGGCCGGCCCTGTTCGTCAACGACTTTGCCGGTGCAGGTTACTTGTTTGCTTTTTTCGCTGTCGGCGCTTTTTGCATTGTTTAAACCGACGACAAAAATAACAGTCAGACACAAACATGAAACTTGTATGCGATTTCTGCGCATAATAACTCTCCATTACTTTATTTGCCGCTTCTGTTTTTTTGCTGCCGGATTTAAGTGGTCGTTTTTTTCTTACGTATTGCCAATCCTGCTGTCGCGGCAGCGATAATCACAATTACAAGAGCCAGAATTATATAAATAACCGCCCTTGCTCCTTCGCCGCTAGCGGCGAGAACTTCGGTAGTAGTGGACGACAGTTCTTTGCCGGCGTAAAGTGCCGCTACTTCGGCATCAGAAAGCGGATAATTGTAAATGCGAAGGTCGTCTATGAGTCCATTGAACCAGTACAAATCGCTAAAGGGCTCGCGACCAATCTTCAATGTTCCTATCGAAGGTGCAAGTATGTTTAGGGTTTCCTGCTCCCTGTCCAGCTTCGCATTCACATAAGTCTTTATAGATTCGCCCTGACTGTATGTGCCTGCGACGTGATACCAGACGCCCGGCTGCAAAACTGTTCCGCCGCCAACAAACCTGTTATTTCTCAGCGAGTTGCCGGAATCCCGAACTTCAAATTCAGCCTTATCGGAAAATATACCGAGTTTGTAACCGCCGGTAATGTCGTCTTGATTGCCGGCTATCTTTTGGTCGGGGATTGATTTGGACAGTTTGATCCACGCTGCGATCGTTACTGCACCGGTAATATTAAGCTGCTCATCAGGCTCGCATTCGATGAAATCACCATCGCCGTCAAATTCCAGTGCGCCGCCGATCTTACCGACTGCCGGCTGCCATTGTGGATTACCGGCAAGTGTTCCGGTAAGCTCGTTGCCGGATGAATCGCCGGCAATACTTCCTTCTGTTTCGTCAAACTTCCACCACGCAATTAGCTTGTGTTCTACTTGTGGTATTCTCAGAGGTGTAATGGCTAACGTGTACGGTTTGCTAATAAACTTGAACGGCCCGAGAGGTTGCAGATTAAAGACGAACGTGCCTTTGAGCTTGTTTAGCTCTCGACGCGAGAGCTGGCATTCGGCGCCTCACTGGTCCGGGATCGGGTAAAGCTTCTCAAACGTCCCTTCCTTGTTAACGGCCTTCATCTTCCAGAGATTATCGATGTTTTGCCCGCTGCAAGTCAGTCTGATATACTCACCAAGCGAGCCCCGTAAACTCTTCGAGAATTCGTAGTTCTCGCCGTTTAATCTCACATCAAGTCCGGCCTGAACCGGTTCACCAATCTCCAGGGCCGTTTCGTCCGCCTCAGTGATTTCGAAATCACCCCGGTCGGAAAAGCCATAGCCTCGGATTGTCCAGCTCTTGCCCTTATCGTCTTTGCGGTTGATTTGCCAGTGATCGACGCGATATTTTCCCACTGGCATTCTGGCTGTTCCGTTTTCCATCTTACCGGTAAACTGTCCGTTCTCCCCGCCGGCGGAAAATTCTGTTATCGTCTCCGGCAGCTTAATGTTACCGAATTTGACATCTTCGGCCTTTGCCAGCTTAATAAACGCACCGTCCCGGGCAATCTCTAATCGATACAGAACATCATCGACCTCGAAATAATTGCCTACAAAACAGGTATCCTCGCTCCCCTTATGGCCTATACGGATTCTGTCAGAGTCACTGGATTGAATGGATTTATCGTTGAATGTTCCGTTTAGATTGTAGTCAACCAGCATGCAGTTCTTTTTCCGGCCCGCAACTGTGATTTCTCCCTCGTACCAGCCACCCTGATAAATGTACAATCGTCTGTTTTGTTCATTGTAATCGTATAGTCTGAAATTCAAATGATACGTTACCGGCCCATCTTCTATTTCGAATACTATCTTTACGGGTCCGAAATATGTATAGCGACTCTCGGTCCGGTATGCGGCTACGGCGTTTTCATCGTCGAGATGGCCGTTCCCGTTTGAGTCGATAAACAGCCTGTCGTACTGTCCCTGTTCGCTGGTTCGGTCCAGTGCTATCCAGAGCTTGCCGCTCTTGACCATAGGGGTTTGCCATTCGGTGAAAAGCTGCTGTTTAGATTCGAACTCCGGCAGCTTTACCCCCTCGGGCTTTTCAGAGGTAACTAATTGGCTTGATGACCTGCCTCCTATGATACGATATGTCTCTCGCTCGGAGTGATATTGCAGCCACTGCTCATCCTGTGCCCCAGCCGATGACGTGATAACGAGCAGACCAATCCCGACGGCGAGCAAAATGTGGATTCTATTTCTCATTTTGCGGCACCTCCAAATATGGTTAACAGTATCGCCGGACTAATAGCCGGCTTTAATCGCAATGCAGCTTAAGGCGTGGATGCAGAATCTATGTTACTGCTTTTTTCGTACTTCTGTCAATATTTTTTGTAGATTCCTTTAAAAAGAATTGTCGTCTTTTCGGGCCTTATTGCCCAAATTTCCTTCTGCCAGGTGAATTAGCCATCGGATGCCGGGGCTTTGTTTAGTGGGCGGCTGTGAACCGGCAGATTTAATCGGCTCGGTGAACTTACCATCAATCTGGTCTATCTCTTGCAGGTATGAAAATACCAGCGAACCCCGGGGCCGGCCGTTCATCTCGAATTCGATAATCTTGATGAGATCATTTTCCATATCGATAGTATAAATTAAATCCGTACTTTTTTGTTGCTCTTCGAGGAAAACCGTAACAATCATGTCCGTTTCGTTTTCGGCATATTCACTCTGAAACCATATCCGTTGCTCTGCAGCGTCCCGGCGAACGATGTCGGCTGTGTGCGTTCCCATCCATGGCCGGGCCAGACCTTTGAAGAATGTGCCGGGCGGGTATGATTCGGGCACTTTCCACTCGGCGAGACATATTTGCGCTCCCTCGCAGGAGTCGTTAATTACAAGTTTATTGCCCACGTGCAAAGTCAGCCATGCCGGATGTTCCATAACTGCGTCATACACGAAGGGAATGCATCCTTTGCCGGTAATTTCCTGTTCGTTGATTTTGCCGTCTATGGTAAAATACGTCCAGCCTCGTTTATGCATCTGGTCGCGGTCGTCCTCGACAGGAATATCGGCCGGCCAGTTGTAGTCAAACAGCTCCGGGCTTGCGGTATTGAAGAGATATTCGGTCTTAAAATCCGGCGCGTTATTGAAACGGTAATCCATAGAGCTTATCAGCAATCCTGTATTCGGATCGCGACTATAACTGTAGAAACCCTGGGCATCGCCTTCGACGTCTGAGAGAAACTCGCTGAATTGTTCGGTATCGGTGGGCAACCGGCGAATACTAAGGTTGCTCCAGCACACGCGGCAATTAGTAATATGGACAATATTATAGCCGCTGTCGAAATAGTAATTAGCCTGTTCGTTCTCGATCCATGCGCAGAGTTTATTTTCCCGCTGCGGGTCCCATCGTTGCATCCGCATTAACGCCGGACCGTCGATGCCGTCCGGGAAGTAGAACCATTGTTCGTAAGCACCTTTGCTGAGGCTGCCCCCGGCTTCAGGTCTGTTGTCCATAAGCTGAGTGGTAAAATGTATGCTTTTGACGTCGGCTCTGGAGGTCAGAGACGGTTCCGGCGACGGTTGCTCCGGGCGTAACGAAATAGCAGTTATGCAGGCAATCACTACGGCTGCAACCGCCAGTGTAGCTATGCCCGTTTTCGAGCCGGCAGCGGCCAGGGCCGACGTAGGCAGACCGACCTGGGTGGCGGCTGCCGAAATTGTTACCGCTGAAGTGCCGGCTTCCGCCGGGGCCGTCAGCCTGCCGAACAGGCCAAGGCTCATCAGCAGCAGGCTCTTGCTCAGGCCCTGGTGGTCCAGCTCTTTTTTCACGGCTTGTTTGGCGCGGTAGAATAAAACGCGTGCCTTGACTTCACTGCACTGCATGGCCATAGCAATATCCGCGTAAGATAAGTCCTCGAAACAGCGTAATGACAAAACCGCCCGGTACTCCTGCCTGATCTGCTTCATGGCGGCCATGACTTTCTTCGACAGGTCCTCGTTCACCAGCCGGCGAAGGGCCTCGTCCTGGTTGTAATCGCCGTGATATGTAAGGAGATCCTGGCAGAAACCCGGCTCGGAAACCATCGCCGCTTTCTGCTTAGTCTTGTAATACTGCTGAATTTTGCTCTGTGCTACCCGGTACATCCAGGGCCAGAAACTCTCCGGCTTATTGAGACCACCAAGAGATTTAATCATTTGCAGTAACGCCTCCTGAGAAAGGTCTTCGGTCAACTCATAATCCAAAGTAACGCGAAAAACGTAAGCGCGCAGTCTTCCCTCAGCTCTGCGGGCCAGTAACTCTACACTATCACCGTGGCCCTGCTGCGCCAGCTTAACCAGCTCGGTCCATTTTTGTTCGCTGCTCATAATATATTGTTCGCCCTCTGATATAGACGATGAAGACAAGAATCCGTTACGGCATTTTTTTAAAAAAACAAGGGAAAAACGACAATATATCCAAAAAGAAGGCCCAAATTTAACCTTGAGGCTGAAAAACGGACAGATAATTGTAGATATAAATGCTTTGTAGAAGTGAAGTTAGTCAGTAAATCCTATATCGTCGAGCATGATCATGCCCGCCTCAGAGCGGTCGAATATAAAGCGGATGCTTTCGAATTTGGATGGGTCGAATAAAGAGTTGTTTTCGATGAAGCTGTGGATCGGTATTTCATAGGTTTGCATAATTCGTTCGGAAAATTCTTCAATGTGTTTTCTCTCCAGCCATTTCCACTTGGCCAGCCTGACAATCAGTGCCGGATGTACCGGCCCTGCGGAACTGAGCGGCAGGGCGGCACAATTTCCTTCATTGTCGCAAAGCTCAATCGTCAAATCGAGAGGTTCTAATTGATCGTCATTTTCTACACCGACAGAGAATACGATATTCATATTTCTATCCAGATCCATCTCTTTTACGACTTCGGGATTGAGTGAGATGGTATATAAGCCGGCTTCACTCGAATTAGGTTCTTGTTCTTGTTCATTGACCCATTCGAGGACCACGGCGGAGTTTTCCTGGGTAGAGTCGCCTTTAGCGCGGTAGGGGATGTGAGCTTCTTTCCATGTCTGGAGGTTCTCGCCGTGCAGTCTACCATCGGGGATGGTCGTGGTTGTAACATCGAAATCTTCTTCGAAATCGGCGACGATTATAAAATTAGAATCTTCGTACCGGTTTATATAGATATCCTCCGGCAGCCATTTGGCGGCTTTTCGGATATCTTTGAACATTGGCAGATATTCGTCTCTGTTATTTAGAGTTGCTTCGAGGAATGCAGAAACGAGCACCTTTGCGACTTTAAGCTGGCTTTCGGCGTCCATTAAGGGTTTGTCGTTAATCAGCCAGCTCTCCGGGGCTTTGGCATTAAGCATTCCCCAGGCCGTATTGAACCGGTTATGGTTCGCCCGATAGACGTAAACTGCGGATTTGAACCAGAAATGTTCGTCAGTAAAATACACTCGATTGAACTGTCGCAATCCCATGAACGAAGATACGTCAGCGTCGTGCCCCCCGTGTATGACAAGATAATTAACATTTTCTAACACCGTAGGATGTCCCGCTGGTTTATACTGACCGTCACATGGTGCGATTGCTATTATCGACCTGATATCGAAGTTATAATCGAGCTTTACGCTGGCGTCATCGGGATAACGTTCGAGCCAGTTAAAAGCTGCGGCGTGAGCTGCCGCTTCTCCACCGCGGGAGTGCCCGATCAGCGCGATGCGATCCATATCAACTTTGCCTTCGAATGCGTGGCCTTCGGTCTGGTTCCATGTGTCCCAGACAAATAGATGCTCCAGTAAAACAAATGCGCGAGCGTCGTTTTCGCCCCAGAATTTCTGATTCAGAAAATTCTCATCCACAGATACGGCAATAAAACCCCGGCTGGCCAGCATTTTGCCGAGGTATTCATAGCCGGGATCGGAAAAATCCTTCATATTGTGGTTGCCATGCACTATCAGAACCAGCGGAAAAGGCCCATCGCCGTCCGGAAACCATACCCGCCCATTGAGCGGCAGGCTGTCAAAGTCGAATCCCCAGTAGCCGGGCATTCCATCGTAAATGTCCATAAACGGCGTTGCGTCAACCGGATCGGTTTTGAAATCTACGTTTTCACCGTATTCCTTACGATGTATGTCTTCGCCGCTTCCGTAGAAATATATGTGATACGAATATGTCCCGTTAGCAGATGGATCGGGTGCTTCTATCTGCTCGACGCGGCAGTCGTTCAGGTAGGACATATCAACCAGATAAGAAGTCGTGCCGCAGCCGGCAAGAACCAACGGCAAGAAAAAAGCTGACAGCACAAAATAGAATCCAGCCCTAACCGGTTTCCGGCTTTCGCTTTTCCCCTTGCTATTATTAGAGAGCATATAAGTCTCCTAAAAGACCAGTGTTTGTATCACTATGAACGAATACAGCGGGATAAAGCTACAATATCCGGGCGAAATCCACAAGAAATGTTTTTTTGTAACACATCTTGTTATTCTGTATTGTAGAATGCAACTATGAAAAAAGGGCATTATATCAAACGGATTCGTTACGTGTTTTGGCTGTCTTCACTACTTGGAACCTTTTTGATGGTATGTGGAACCGGTTGCTCATATACTCCGGTACTAACCGCTGAAAACAGACGAAATGACATCCAATTCATGGCAGACTGGGCGAGAGAGTACAGCCCCCTGGTGGAGCTTAATGAGAAACACAAGGGAACACCGAGCTATGAGGCCTTGTTACCGAAATATCTGGAGTTTGCCGAACAGGCTCAGAGCAACGAAGAGTTCTATCAGGTCGTATGGGGATACTTCAGCGTCATCGGGGCTTCCGGTCACGCATATCTGCTTCCTGACAACACCTTGAAGTGGGCCTCCATCGGTTCGCTGTTGGGCATATGCAAATATGGGATCACATCCCGGCAATTCCAGCAGGCGAGGTATTGGCCGAAACTGGCCGGCAATCTATCCACTCGGGCCCGTCCACCTTTCCAAGTCGAGGGCAAGGATGGCAGGTACTTCACCGGCGACGACTGGCAATACAATGGAACCATTATACCCAAAGGATCGGAGATTCTCAGAGTCAACGGGATGACCTGCTCGCGTTATCTGGAATACATCAAGGCCAACACGTCGCTAAAGTATGACGCTTATGCCAAAGATTGGGCTGACTACTTCGTGATGATTATCGATGAAGGGCCCTCTTTCAAAGGTTGGCAGGTCGACTTTGGCCTGCCCGACGGCCATGTACTTACGGCATTCGTGCCCAAGGTCGAAGGCTTCCCCACCTCAAATGAAGAGACAGTCCACACGATAGAGACTAAAGCCAATTGCACGTGCCTGGAACTATCCAGAAGGGTCGGCTATATCCGAATCAGGTCATTTATGGGAAGTCCATTGGATTTCTATTTCAAACACTTCATAAAAAGAGACAGGAAGAAAATCAGGGTTTTCCTGGAACGGTCACGTGGCAGATACGACAAGCTTATCATCGACGTCAGAAATAACAGCGGTGGAGACCCTCAGTATTTCTACGACAACCTGATCCGTCCATTTCTCGATCAGCCCGTGACATATGAACATAAGGTAGGATTGAAACGGCAGTTCCTAAAGGACACAAAACCCTCGGTCCTGCGAGAACTGCGCAAGGCATTGGTGCCGAAATATGTGATAGATATCAAGGAGGTCGTGCCTCCCGAGGGCTTTGACAGCAAGAAATGGATTTTCTACGAGATTACACGTCGATTAGGGCCTGCTAAGCCTTATACTTTCGAAGGCGAAATATTTATTCTGATTAACGCAGGTTGCTTTTCTGCGTGCGATGACTATGCAAACACAATAAAGAGGATTGGGATAGCCACTCTCGCAGGCCGGAGAACCGGTGGGGCAGGTGGCATCGGTTACTGCATGACTCCTTTAGTAAGACTACCCCAAAGCGGCATGGTATTCGCATTGGATATACATTTACCTTTGAATCCGGACGGCAGTTTCACTGCTTTACACGGACTTGAACCTGATATCGAGCTGCCTGACGCCGATCCACCTAAATCCATTACCAGAGAAGACCTGCTCAAAGACGCATGGATACGGAAAATCATTCACGACTTATAGAATTTTCCAATACATAATTTGAAAAGTCACATGCCGCTGCAGGCTAAGGAAAGTACGTCGCTCCATAGTTCTGTTACTTTAGCGGTTCAAAAATCGCTTCCCGGCAGCATCACAGAGACAATTCCGTAAGCGGTGCGGCAGATAACATTATGTCACGAACTACTGGAGTTGTAACATGCCTGTAGTCAAATGACCACGCTGAAAGGATGTGCATTTTTGACCGTCAGAACCAATATCACCTATCACAGCCATAACAAGCGCGTAGTCAGATGACTACGCGCTTTGAGTGTTTTTGCAATTTGGCTGTATGTGAAGAGACCTGTCGAAATCGAATAAACCGGCATATCAGAAAAGATAACGATACATCAGACAAGCTACTGGCACACGAATCACGCTGATGACATGGATACCAGATCTTGCCGTCGAGGTCGTTCTGCAAAAATCACCGGATCTGCGTTAGTATATAGTTCCGTCGGCTGCGGACGAAACTTTTGATTCCATCGCGGCGGCCGCTGCCCTGGCCGTTCTCGATTAGTGCTCTTGCCGCATCGTCCAGAAATTTGTCGAACTCCGTGGGCGGATTTGACGTGCCGTACGAAGTCTGCCACAGGCCGTTTACTAACTGGTCGAGAGCGTCCAGATACATCTGCCGGTACTTGGAGTGATTTACAAACTGATACACTTCCGGAAACTGGCCGGAACTCATCGAGAATAAATTCGTACTGGCTCCGTCGCCCGAGCCGAGAGTAAAATCGATATCCCAGGGCAGCAGGTACCACTTGCCCTCCAACGGAGCGTAATAAAAGTAGTTATTCTTGCCGCGACGGTAACCGTAGCTGTCCCAGTCGCCGACGGCATGACGAAGCGCCAAGACGGCGGCAAAATGCTCCGGATGAATGACGGATTCGATGGTCTGCTCGTAAGAAGGACTGCTCGATCTTGTGTTAAGTGCAACTGCAAAATCGAACAGATGATCCCAGTTATCGTTCTCGCGATGCGAACGCTTTTCGAATCCCCAGCGATACGTTTCCTTCAGCAGCGGGTGGCTTGAATCTTGTTTCAAGCCTTCATCGAGATTCGAGAATCCCGTGCCGTTGGAAGAATACTCGAAGTAATCATCTATCTTGTGAATATAGCCGTCCGTGTCGCCGGGGAACCATTTCTCGATATAATCACCGTCAATCTTCTGAACGTCCTCGTAAACATTTGCGGTCCGTCCGTTCATGATCAAACGCACGAACTCCTGCCTCGAGAACTGCAGGCCCATTTGCTGGTAGAACCAGTACGAAGCGCGCTCCTGCAGCGGGCCCCGGCTGCCGCCTTCGGTGCCGTCGAGATTTATTTCTTCACGATCCCTGAATTTCCGGTCCGGATTAAAGTCGATTCGGAAACCGTGACGGTCGGCAGGATATGGCGAACGGCCGGATCCGTTACGAAGGAAAGGACTGCCGCGATGACGAATGCCGCAATTGTAGAAAACCTCGGTGTCGTTGTAAACGAACGTGCAGTCCAACAGCTCGTTTGCTAAGTTAGGACGCGATTGGAACGTATCCACCACGTCATCGGACATCCAGATGCGGTAGGTAGCAAAGCTGGTGGTGGCCAGAGTGTCGCCTACCCGGATCAGGCAGGTTCGTTCAGGCACTTCCGCCGATGGTTGTAATTGAGTTGGGAATCGAGTTAATGCCAAACCGTCGAATGCCGTGATATAGAAAGCCCGCATCGTGCCGCCGGAAGCGCCCGGAATTGTGCCGGTGAAGATACCGTCGTCGACGATAAGGTCATTGCCCGACCCATCGTCGACCATCTCCGAAACAGAGAATCCCGTAACACCTTCCGACCGATAGTTGAGCAAGACCTGGTTCAATCCGTCGTTATCTTTGACGAGGGCAGTCACAATAATCGGCTCGCCGCCGGCCGGCAGTACAGGCTCATGCTTTACATCGAGAATGTCCGGTCCACGGTTGGCAACAAACGCGGTGTTTTGCCTACCCGGCGTGCCTTGATCCAGAGGCATGGTCAGCTCGAACGAATGTGCCGGCCTCGGCGGCTGAACGGGAGATTGTGGCCGTGATACACGCAATAGAAGAAAGCGGCTTCCACGCAGCCATCTTGCCCAACCCCGAAACGTCACCGTGCTTGCCGTGATACTGGAAATAGACCGATTGATGCGGTTAGCTCCGGGATCGCCGTGGCCTGTCGCAATAAGGTGCAGCGATCGAGCGCCCGAATGACGGTCCTCGGTCGTCGCGAACGAGCGAACATGGTTGCCGAGAATCCGCCAGCCGGACTCACTGCCCTCGAAGCCGCCGTTGCTCAGACGGTTTGGGCCGTTTATAATCAATTCGAGGTCATCTATTAGTACTTCGCCGCGATTGAGCAGCAGAAGGTCGAATATCGAGACCTGGTCGTGTCTGTATCTGGAATCGCTGCTGTTTATCGTAAACGAGAACTGCTCCCATACGGCCTTGCCGGACTCGTCGCTGTCGGCCCAGGCGTCCGGCGTGTCGTTGTCGCTGTCCGGGTCGCGAAGCTCAAGACTCGCACCCTGGCCGTCGGCCCAGCTCGGCCAGCGGCCGCCATCGTAATAGGTAACCTCATCGGCCGTTATCATCAAGACATCGACGTCGCCGGTAAGCGGATCAATGTCGTTATACGGGTACGACAGCCGGATACGCTCGCTGTGATCGTCGAGTCCGCCTGTGTACGGCCCGAGAAGATTCTCGCCGATAACAAGATTGTCATAGACGCCGGCGATGAAATTCGGGTCTTCCGCCACTACAATATACGAGTCCGGCGCCAATTCCGTGCCGGGACCGAAGGTATAGTCGATCCCGTCAGTGAAAGCCCACCCCGTCAGAGAGACCGTCTCAGACCCGCGGTTATAAAGCTCGACATACTCGTAGCGCTGGTCTCTTGTGCCGTGATGATACATTATTTCGTTGATTACGATATCGTTTATCGCCGGGGCGGGATTTGGCCCGCCGAACGTCGCTGAAGACAGAAATGCAAAGGAATCGGCCCCATCCGGATATCGGCCGAAGGTTGCTTCCGGCTCCATTGCGCCGGGATTGACCGCATCGAGCACACGCAGCGGCACGGCGTCATCGGTTGCTGCGGTGACAAAAATCGTCTCGCCGGAAGCCGACAATCCGAATCTGAATCCATCGACTCCGGTTCCTTCGCTGAATGCCCGGAAATCTCCCGGTTGAAGTACGGTTCCGTCTGGTATTTTATATTTCAGCAGTTCGGCTTCATCGTCGCTGAGATAAACATTGCCCAGATCAACCGCGACCGGGCCGGGGTTGTAAAGCTCGATCATATCGGCCCCTGTGGCTGCATCGCTGTTGGCAAGAACCTCGTTGATTACCACCCGGGTACGGAGATCAACAGCTCCCATGTGTGCGTCGATAATTGCACGGAGGATTGGCGCCCCTATGCAATCGGAGCTGCTGGAAAGAGTTGCATTATGAATCTGAATAGCAAGAACGTTGGTGCCTGGAACCAGCAGGTTTATGCGGCTGGAAAGGTTTACATTAGCTACCTGGTCATCCGAAGCCTGTCCGCCGCCCTGATCGAACAGCGGCGGGTTACCGGAAATATCCCCTGAGTCAGCCACGCGCACCCCATTGAGATACAATACGAAAGCATCGTCATAATAGACCTCAGTCTCCAGGTGAGACATGTAACTGATCTGGTCTTCGGAGAGCATGAACTTCAAACGTGCATAAATGGAAATATAATTGCCTTGCATATCGTCAAGCTGCGTGCTGATTAACTGCAGCTCGCTGAACTCGTTACTGTATCCGTACCCACTGGGGCCATTGAGCCAGCTTGTTCTAACAGGATCGTCGTTGAATCCGATTCCCGTCCATCTCGTATCAGCCTGCCCGTTTGAGCCAAGCGACGGTTCCTGCGTTCCTTTGAAATAACGCCCGGGATGGCCAAAATCTACAAGCGTAACCTGTGTCGGATCTTCGTTTTCTGCCTGGACCTCATCAGGTCCGCCCGGCGTGCCGCCGATAAGCAAGCTGGCGGACCAGGTTGACGCCTCAGCGGGGTCTCCGGCCTGCCTGGCAAGAACCAGCGAATGCCCTGCTCCATCGGTCGAGACCGGCCAGGGCCGTTCGTCGTCATACCGAAATGATATAATAATCTCACCGTTATTGTTGGACAGCGCAATACGCTCACCATCGTTGTCCAGCCGTCCGGTGAAAGGACCCAGCACACCGTCGATTGAGTACGCCGCCTCCAGAACAGAAGGATCGCGAGCTAAAACCAGGTACTGCCCGGTATTAATTATCGTCCCAGGCTCAAACACATATTGAATACCATCTGTAAATGCATATCCTGTAAGGTCTTCGAAAACAGCCCGATTATTGTATAATTCGATGAACTCGAGAGCCTCGCCCGAATCGGCCGGGTGATACATAATCTCGCTTATCACTAATCCCATGCTAACTTGAGTAGTACAAAAAACGACCGCGCAAACCAATAACATCAAACGACACCAATAACGTTTGGCATTTTTCATGATTATTTGACCCTTTCTCCAGCGATGATAGTTAAATCCTGATAGCTGTTCAGTGTCTGAATTTTGCAGTATAATACTGCTATAATACCAAAATCTTCCGGCAGATTCTACCTTTTTTCTCCTTTTCGGCTGTTTTCGCGACCAAAGCCAATCCATACTGTCCATTTTATAGCTTAACTTGATAAATGGATAGCAGGCTTTTCAGTTATAGCTATGCTGAATCAGGATTTGAGAACCGGTAGGATGGGCAGGTTCTTCTGCCCATGCGGTTTGGTAGAAACAGCGTAGGGGCGATTTGCGAACCGCCCCTACTGAGGTTTGATAGCAGCATTATAACAGTATAGCGGAACAGGATTTAGCTTCAGGTTTTATATTTTTCCCAATAATCGGGATATAATTCCCTGGCTTTCGCCTCAAGCTCCTGGTCGCTGATAGCCGTAAGACGACCTTCTACATCGTACTGGTCGATGACCCAGCGGGCCAGTTTGTGAACCCTGATTTTGTTGATGCGGTCATCTCCTTTCAGGCCAAAGAACTCATTTAGCCAGTGTGCCACCCCGTCTGCGCCGCTCTTGTCGGTTATTGCCACCCTGGGTGGTCGACCTAAAAGCTTTCCCGTATCGAAAATGTTATATATCTGCTCATACTGACGAAGGCCGCCGGCGTGAATTCCGGCACGGGTTGTGTTGAAGGCCCTGCCCGCAAACGGATAATTATCCGGAATTGGCAGCCCTATAGACCGCATATAGTCTGCAAGTTCCGTGATTGCCAGCGTATTTATGCCGCAAAGGTCGCCTTTAAGGGCGATATACTCGAATATGGCCCCTTCCAGAGGAGGATTGCCTGTTCGCTCGCCGAATCCGAACAGCGTCGTATTAATGAAATCGCAGCCGTAAAGCCAGGCTGTCGCCGCGTTTACATGTACCTTGTGGAAATCATTATGCCCGTGCCATTCCAGCCTATCGCTCGGCACGCCGCACTCGCGGTTGAGCTTATAGATTAACTTGGGTATGCTTCGCGGCAGCTCGGCGCACGGATAGCTAACGCCGAAGCCCATTGTATCGCACAACCGGATTTTAACGGACTGGTCCTCCGGCACCTGTTGGCTCATTTCCATCAGCCTGTCCACGAAAGGCAGCACGAATCCCTCGATGTCGGCACGCGTCAAATCCTCCAGATGACAGCGCGGGCGTACACCAGCCTCGAAAGCCGCGTCGACTACCTCGCAATAACTATCGATGCACTCTTTACGGCTGCGGAATTTCAGCTTATGAAAG
>Ga0207752_1000426_pt1 | contig 19788 bp, 13 predicted proteins | sample Pon2CUnioCityCA_6_FD_187272 | JGI IMG/M metagenome (GOLD analysis project Ga0207752, IMG submission 187272) | Marine sediment microbial community from Union City, CA, USA - Pond 2C Sediment 2 (SPAdes) | ecosystem: Environmental > Aquatic > Marine > Intertidal zone > Salt pond sediment ...
AACACAGTAGGGCAGGGTCTGTCAAGCGCAATTTTGAAAAGCTGGTCAGATGGGTAGGGCCGGCCTGTCCACCTGTCCAGAATTGACGCTCTCTCTCACCTGGGTTATAGTGAGCGCAAGATATTGTAAACGCTGCTCAGGCAAACATCACAACCGCCCAGGCTTTGCAAGTCAGGCGGTTTTTTGATTTTGACCGGCTAGAAACAAAGGAGTAACAGATGAGCGACGAGAACAAAGTTGCCGATGACAAAGTTGTGAGCCTCCACTACACGCTCACTTCCGACGAAGGCGAAGTACTCGATTCTTCGCAAGGTGGCGACCCCCTGCAATTCATCCAGGGACAGGGGCAGATTATCCCCGGCCTGGAGAAAGAACTCTATGACATGGAAGTCGGCGAAGAAAAACAGGTAACGGTTCCCCCGGCGGAAGGCTACGGCGAACGTCAGCCCGATCAGGTCCAGACCCTGCCCCAAGATGCCTTTCCCAATGATATGGAAATCGAAGAGGGCATGGCAGTCCAGATGCGAGACAGCAACACCGGCCAGGTTTACCAGGCAGTCATCACCGACGTGGCCACAGAGAGCGTCCAGGTAGACTTCAACCACCCGCTGGCCGGCGAAAACCTCAATTTCGACGTGAAGATTGCCGGCGTCCGCGCCGCCACCGACGAAGAATTATCCCATGGACACGCGCATTAGCGCTTAGTGACTGGAGATTACCTGCTCCAGATGGCAGCAATCTCTAATCTCCAATCTCCAGCTTCACTCATCCAACAGAATCACCGGTTCCTGGTAGTAACGAAGCCGGCTACGGGCCAGCTTATCTGCCAGGAACTGGTTAAACCACGCACGTTTGGCAGGGAGCGGTTCGTCTGCCTTTAATCTTTCCAGGTCGGCGTTGAGGCGGAGAATCCGGCCGGGGATAATGAAGCGCGTGAGCCCCGCCGGGAGGAGCCGGTCCTGGCTTGCCGCCTCAAATACCTTCTCCGGCTCAAATTGGGGGAAAATGGCCACCGCCGTCATCTCCGGAAACTGAGCGCGCAGTCGCGAAAGCTCTGTATTCAAAGTCCGCTCCACCTGGCCCCAGGCCGTATACGTGCTGACCAATTCTCGCATAATCACCAGCCGCTCCCGGCCGGGTTCCGCCTGGGCCAGCACCGCATTGTTATCCCGGTCGAGGAAATAACAGAGCGCATCCTCACGGCTGAAAACCGACTGTAGCTCGTCGGGCGAAAGCTCCGCCAGGGCCAGCCCTTCAATCTCTTGCAGGTGCCGCAGCAACTCCGAAACCGGCCGTTTGTCGGAGATAACGTGGTACCACGTATGCAATTCGAAATCGTCGCGGTCGGCATCAACCACCTGTACAATCAGGTGCGGGTAATCCAGCCGGCGCAGAGCAGTGAAACGAGTAGCGCCGTCCAGGATGACGTAGCGACCGTGCCAGGAAGTGACAATCGGCGGGTTGATCAACTTCGCCTCATCTTTCAGACGTTCCATCAATCGTTCCACGCGCTTGTCGTCAATTTGCTCGTGCGGTGTCACCTGCTCCACCGGCACCACTTCTAGCGACAGGCTGTCACTGGGCCGTTGCTCCTGCAGAATCTCCACCACCTGTCGCGCCACTGCCACGGCTGCATCCCGCCGCCGGTCCCCGATAATCGTCGTTACATGAGGGGCAACAACCACCCGTTCGTGGGCGCGTACGGCGGCCGCCGGACCACTGTGCAGCTCGGCGGCTTCCGCCGGGAATTCCGGCACGGCTGCCCCCGCGATGCTCCCCCGCTCGACCGCTTCCAAAAGGGCTGCATCATCGACCAGGTCGGTGTGCCCCGTGTTGATTAGATAGGCGTGGGCCGGCATCTGTGCCAGTTCCTCCGCTCCAATCAGCGCATCCGTCTCCGCCCGGAACGGAACGTGCAGTGTTACAAACTCCGCTTCCGCCAGTAACTCCATCAGGTCTGTGGCCGCCACGCCCGCATCCAATGCCAGTTCCGGCGTGAGGCGTGGCTGGTTGGCGATAATCTTCATATCGAAGGCCAGCGCCCGCCGTGCCACTTGCCGCCCGATGTGGCCGAAGCCGATGATCCCCAACGTTTTGCCCGCCAGACCACCGCTTCCGGGACTGCGCATCGCCAGTTGCAGCATCAGCGTCAGTGTGTGCTCGGCAATCGCCACCGCGCTGCTGCTGGGGCTGTTGCGAACTTCAATCCCCATGGTGCGCGCTGTGGTCACGTCGATATTGTCCAGCCGGGCGCTGGCGCAGCCGATGACACGCAGATTTAACCCTTCTTCAATGATATCGTGGGTTACTCGCTGCCGCGGACCTACCACGAGGGCAGCGTAGTTGCCGATCCTTGCCTGGATCTCTTCTGTACTGATCCCCGGCCGGAAATCAACCTCTCCCGCCTTCTCCAGGATTTGCAGACCGTCTTCGTGCAGGGGGTCGGTTACCAGGATGCGTGTGTGATTATTCATATCCACCGGATGTCTAAAAACCGAGTTTTTGACCACCTCCTCGCAATTGAGGAATACCTGGTCGAAAAACTCGGTTTTTACGTATGGTTGGCGTGTCCACTTTCTATTGTAGTGAAAAATCTGACGGTGCAAATGGCAGATCAAAAAGATCCACGTTGCCCCCACTCAAAATCACCCCCACTCGCTCCCCCGGAGCCGGGTACCGGCCACTGAATAGTGGTGCCAGGGCTACTGCTGCACTCGGCTCTATGATGATCTTGAGTCGCTGCCACACAAACACCAGGGTGGTCACGATTTCGGCCTCCGTGACCGTGGTCATGTCGTGAACGTACTTCTGCATCACCGCCAGGTTATGCTCACCCACGAAACGGGTGCGCAGACCGTCGGCGATGGTATCTGGCACCTGCTCCAGGTGCATAATCTCTCCCTGGCGCCAGGAGTGGTTCGCATCGTCGGCCTGCGCCGGTTCCACGCCGACAACGCGGCAGCGAGGCGAGCGGGCCGCGGCTGCCAGGGCGCTGCCGCTGATTAATCCGCCCCCTCCCACCGGCAGAAATAGCAGGTCCAGTTCACCTACCTCGTCAAATAGCTCCCAGGCGGCCGTTCCCTGGCCGGCAATGATGCGCGGGTCGTCGTAGGGGTGGATCAGCGTGTACCCCTTTTCTTTCACCAGCCTCTGCGACACCGCCTCGCGTTCCACCGCAGGGCAGGTGACAATCGTCGCCCCGTAGCCGGCCGTGGCCTCCCGTTTGATCCGCGGTGCATCCTCCGGCATGACGATTGTCGCCGGCACACCCAGCAGCCGTGCTGCCAGGGCCACCCCCTGGGCATGGTTACCGCTGGAGTGGGTCACCACGCCTGTTGCCTTCTCTTCAGGGCTGAGCTGGCTGATGGCATTGTAAGCCCCCCGGAATTTGAAGGCACCTACTCGCTGAAAATTCTCGCACTTCAGGAATATCTCCCGGCCGGCGCGCGCGTTCAACGTGCGCGAACGCATCACCGGCGTCCGGTTCGCAATCCCTGCCAGCCGCTCCGCAGCCGCCGCCACCTCAGATGAAGTAACAGAACTTGTCCCCATCACTCCCTCATTCCTTCAGCGTGCACGCCACAACCTCCAATCTCTAATCTCCAGTCTCCATTTTCCATGCTCCCATATCCCTCACCATCTCAATCCGCCGGAACGCTTCAAAATAGCCCACCTGCAAGAATCCCGGCCACTTCGGATCGTCCTCGGGGATGTTCTCGGCAATGGCATCCTGGGTCGGGTAGAATTCGTGCAACGTCTGCAGGACGGCAGCCGCGACACCGGCCGGATCCCCCTGAGCCACGTTGACCACAATCCGCGTCAGCCGCAGCAGGCTCGTCTTATATGTCACCCAGCCGTGACCTCCGTCCTCAGTGTCTACCACCAGCGCGCTCAGCTCGTCCACGTTACTCAAGGATTCTGTCTGGTTCAGCCAGTTCGGTTCGTCGCTGCGGCTATTGAGCAGCGCCAGCGTGCCTTCATGGCTCAGACTGCGCACGTTGTGCACGTGCGGGCGCTCCACCACTTCTCCCGGTGCAATTTCCCGGAAAGCGGGCGGGCGGCGCGCCACCAGCAGTTCTCGCGTTTCCTCGAATTTCAGGCTCTGAAACAGCTCGTGTGCCGGATTATTTCCTTCAATCACTTCCAGCCACACTTCCGGCAGGTCGCGCGCGTGCGCCGCGTTCAGCAGAAAGTTCATGATGTTGCGACCCACCCCCTGGCGCCGGCCAGAGGGCAACACGCCCAGCCGCGTCACCCACCCGCGTTCCGCCCGCACGCCCAGCATTCCGATCCCCAGAATTTCCCCATCCCGTACCGCTGCGCACGAGCAGGCCAGGTCCACGTCATACACTTTGATGTAATTCCGCAGCCGCTCCACCGTCATCGGCATGGGGATAATATAGTCGATCCGGGTCTCATTGTAGGCGTCGGCCAGCTCTTGCAGAGTGAACGCCGTGGCTTCAATTAACTCCATAGATTCTGTATACCGCTAAGGATGGCACTGTATCAATCGGGCGGTTACGCATCCGCCTCGGGGGTGAGATACCTCTCAATCTGTTTCGGGAAGTGGCGCACGCTGATCGGTTTGATGATCACCCCATCATACCCATAGCGGTCGCACATCTCCTGGGCAATATCCGCCGGCCAGGCCGTAATCGCCACCAGGGGGACTCCCGCCAATTCATCCACCTGGCGCAAGACCGTGACAACCGTGTGCCCATCCACGTCCGGCAATCCGATGTCAATCAGAACCAGGTCCGGCACCTGCTCCACCGCCATCTGAATGCCGCCTTCTCCGGTAGCCGCGTGCAGCATCTCGTAGCCGCTGGCCCCCAGCACCCGGTCTACCAGGATTGTGTTTTCCAGGCTGTCTTCAATCAGGAGCACTGTTTTCATAACGTTCCCTTAAGCGCCTGTTGCCCATCATCTGTCCAGGGCAATTCAGGTACTGGCGATGCTGGGCAGGCAAATTTACTCGTGAAACATATCAGAAGAGGGGCGGCGAAGCAACCTGGGTGGCGCGCTGTTCCCTTCTCGACCTCCCCCTATTTTGAGCGCGAGTTATTCCTGATCTTCACCGGCACTCAGGCAGCCACCGCTTGGAGCGTACACTGTCGCCAGCGCCTCACCTTCTATCGGTTCTCTCCCTCATTCAAGATTCCCTTAATCACCACCACCTTCCGGTAGACCGCCTCCGGCGCCCTTCGTTCCCCAGCTACCGTCAGCAGGTCGCTAACCGCAATCCCAAACAGTCGCTCATTCTCCGCCAGGTATGGTTCTATCAGGACCCAGTCAGCCTCTGTGAGTCTGGCAAACCGGCCCCCGTTTAACTGTGTCTCGTCCAGCAACTGGTGCGGGTCGCGAATGTAGATCGCCCCTCCGGACGCCAGCGAGAAGAGATTGCCCCCTGGATAAGGGGAAGGCAGCGTCGTTACGCGGCCCATCTCGTCCAGGGCAATTCCATTGACGATCACAAATCCGCCTCCCTGGAGGGGATCTCCGGCCATAAAGCTTTCCGCCAGATAGTCCAGGCAGGTCCCGTTGATCACCGCCCGCGGCTTGCCCACCGCGTTGATTAACGGTCGCCCAGCTGCCGATCCGCGCACGTATATCTCGCCTCCTTTCGCCCCATAGAGGAACGTCTGCCCCACGTCACCGTGGATCACCAGCCGGCCACGCTTCATGATCTGCCCAACCTGGTCCTGCCCATCTGTGTGCAGATGTACCTCCCCGCCGTAGAGACCGGAAGCGGCATAGTCGCCAACGTCTCCGTACAGGTCCAGCCGTGTCCCCTCGCTATCGGGCCCAAAGCCGCACCCGGCAAACCGGCCCCCTCGCCACCCATAGGCGATCAGCCGTCGCCAGCCCAGCGCCTGCGCCTGGACCAGCCACGATGCGGCGCTTTCATCCCCTTCGGCCGGGAAGCCCCGCGTATTCAGCACCATCGTTTCCGCGGCGTGAGCCGGTGGTCTCAAGCGCTCTCTGCTCTCCCAGGTCAGGCGGCGTGCATTCACAAGCGTTTCCTTCCCCGAACCCGGCAGCGGTACGGCGTCAAACAACCTTTCCAACGCGCTATCGACCAATGTGAGCACCGACGCCCGCTTCCGCGGTCCGGTGTCATACACGCGGTCTCGCAGCCGGTTCAGAATTTCCAGACCAAATCCCCACGCCTCTCCGCCTGATAAGGAGAAGGACACCGTCTTTTCCAGCAACCATTCCCATTCCACCCATTTCAGGCCCGCCAGCGTGGGCACCAGCGTCCGCCAAAAATGGTCAGCCGCCTTCTGGACGTCACCGTTGGGAAACGCCGCGTCCAGTCGCTCCGTCCACAAACCCCGGAACGCCGGTGTTACCTCGTGCCCATTCAGGTGATGGGCACTGATTTGCTCCTGTTCCCGGCGCAGGGTCACCGGTTCCCCAAACTTGTTCTCGCAGCGCAGCCCGCTCTCCCTGTCCACCGTAAAGCGGAACGCGCCACCATCTGTGTGGCTGCCGCCTCGAGCCACCCAATATCTGTCTGCCAGCGGCTGGAAGCGATCATCCTCGGCTGCGAGGCTGCGCAGGCAGGCATTGATCGCCTGCCGCTCGGACCCGATCAGCCCGATCTGTACCGGCTGTTGCCCGTTGCTATGCGCGTTCTCGTAGAGGGCGAACACCTGCGGGCGCAACATACTTGTGTCCGTAATCCCCAGCAGCTCGTGCCGGCCGTCATCCGCATCCGTGCGGGCGATGATGAAAAACCAGGGGCCGTCCGGCGAGCCGTGCATATGCGTCGCCTGGATCGTCCGGTACAGTTGCTGCCGCTCCGGGGGCAGCATGGCGAAGTCGTGCTCTGTTGTCGGCGCCATCGCCTCCAGGGTCACTTCCAGCGGGTAATCATAGACCCGGTCCCACAGGTCGAAGAGGAGCGCGCTCACCTCTGTATCGGTGAGGAAGAGCGGGGCGATATTCCGTTGCCGCAGGTACTCGCCCACGGCATGATAGTTCGCAAAATCTCCATTATGCACCAGCGCTTCGTTCAGGCCGATGAAGGGATGCGCCCCGGCCGGGTGCCACACCCGTCCCTTGGTCGGGTAGCGCTGGTGCGCAATCCACACGTGGGCCGCCTGATCTGCCAGTTGATAATATTCCACGACCTGCTCGGCAAAGCCCACGATCTTGAGCACAATCAAATCCCGGCCGTGGCTCAGCACGAACGCCCGCTTTTCCCCCAGGCTCGCATAGAATGCCCGGTTTAGCTTGAAAGAGTTCTGGTAAACGAACTCATCTTCCACCGCGCGCGCTGGCAACCCCTCCAACCCTTTTTCGGCGGCAAAGCGTGCCAGTATTGCCGGCTTCACCCGCACAAAGTAACGGTACACATCCGGCGGGCGCACCGCCAGCCCGGCAACCGCCCGGTGATCGCCCAGCCGTTCAATCTCATACGCCTCGGCTATCTCAAAGTGAGGGGCAATAAAGCGCGCTTCTACACCTTCTCGGGCTTCGGGATCCAGCAGCGCGATCTGCAACAGCGTGTGCGTGCGCAACGTCTCCGCATCCACCCCCATCTGCTCCGGGACCAGCCCGGCCATGGCAATGCCGCCCCCTTTGCCGTTGCCCCGGTTGTTCATCTGTGCTGCTGCCGTCATCGTGTGCCGGCCGGAGATTGGTATGTTGGCCGCAAACCCCAATACACCGCACCCACCTTCGGCCGCATCCTCGCCCTGCTCCGGCACCGGCCGGTTCTTCATCAACTCCGCTCGCGCGGCAATAATCTCTCTGGCAAAATTTGGTTTCATCGCACTCTTCCTCATTGTCACAGAACCGCCTTCTTTATCCGCTAAATTCGTAGGCAACTTGCGGTTGCCATCCGCCGCCCACCAACCCTACGCCTCGGCCAGATACAGCAACAGGTCACTCCGCCCCCTCAACTCTGCCACCGACCGCATCTCCAGCCGTTCCAGGATCCCTGCCAGTTGCCAGAGCCAGCCCGTATACATGTTGACGATCTGCCGGTAACCGGCATCCGCATCAATCTTCTTCGCATGTTCCGGGTCTGTTGTCGTAATGCCGAAGGGACAACCTAACCCCTTCTCGCACTGCGCCACCCGGATGCAACCGAGGGCTACCAGTTCCGCCGTGCCCAGGATCGCGCCGTCTGCCCCGAGGGCAATCGCCTTGGCCACGTCGTACGCCGTGCGTAGCCCTCCCGAAGCCATTAACGTCACCTCGTCCCGAATTCCCTCCTTCTCCAGGAAGCGATGTACCTTGGGTAACGCGTACTCAATCGGCATGGCGATATTCTTCTTCGAGATCTCCGGCGCTGCGCCCGTGCCCCCATAGCTGCCGTCCAGGTGGATGATATGGGCGCCGGCATAGTAACTGCCCACCGCCACCATGTCCACGTCGGTCGGCGTGGCAACCTTGACGCTGATCAACGCCCGGGGGCTGGTTTGTTTCAGCCAATCCACGTGCTTCTTATGATCCTCCACGGAGTAGACCGAGTGGAAGGGGAAGGGGGAGAAAAGGCTGGTTCCCTCCACCGCTTCTCGAATCTGGGCTACCGTCTCCGTATTCTTGTTTCCCAGAAGATGGCCGCCTAGACCCGGCTTGGCTCCCTGGGCATACTTGATCTCCAGGATTCGCGCCCGCTGCAAGGTGTCCTCGCGCACCCCGAACAGGCCGGTCGCCACCTGGGTAATTACGTGGTCGGCGTATGGTGCCAGTGCTTCCGGATAGCCGCCCTCGCCCGTTGACATGAAGGTGCCCAACGCCTGCGCTGCCCGCGCCCGCGCCAGCATGACCGGCATCCCAATACTGCCGTAGCTCATGCCGGCCCCGTACCAGGGGAGGGGGATCGTTACCTCCGGCCGGCTCTGATCCCGCCGGTTAAGGGGCAGTGCCAGGTCGAACCCGGCCGGGTCTGCTGCCAGTACCTCTCTCGGATCATCTTCCAGTTCGAAGGCGAACGCCAGCCGGTCAAAGCCACCATCTGACTCGCCGGTGCGGTACTCCATCTTCCCCTCGGGAGCGCGCCCGCTGTGTGCCTGGCCCCGGGTCGAGAGCAAGAGGTGGGTGGGCCAGCGATAATCCCCTTCCCCTGCCTCAGGCTTCGGTAATTTCGGATAGTCTTCTATACGAGCATCGCCTCCCAGATTCTTCCGGAACGCTTCCTCTTCTACCCGGTACCAGATTGTCCGGCCGACCTCCCCGCGCAGGCGACGCACCTCTCGCAGCCCCATTGCCCCCAGCGCTTCCAGCAACTGGTCGCGCCAGGCATTCATCAAATTCAGCAACCGCTGGGCACCCCACTCTACTGCGAACTCGCCCGTATCGACGGGGGAGGGGCCGCGGTCCGCCCAGAGGCTGGTCCCCCAGGCAACCAGAACGATCCACTCCACCGCTACCGCATCGACGCCACAGGCAATCGCTTTCGCCACGTGTTCGGCAGCGGCGATGCTCCCGCTCACGATCAGGGATGCCTCATCCCGCCGGTTCGCCTCCACCAGCCGCAGGTGGACGTCGCGAATGGCGTCCGGCAGGTGGCGATTTCCCCCGGCATCCATCCCCATCTCATCCCCCTCCAGGTGGAGTACCCGCACGCCCTGTTCCACCAGTTCCAGGGCGGTGCCGGCCGCGCCCGCGTCCAGAAACAGGTGCACGCCGGTGACCGCTTCCGGCCAGCGCTGCCGGATCCGGTCCAGCAACTCCTTCAGCGTTGCCCCGGCCTGGAGGCCGCTGATTTCCACATAGCGTGGCTGCCAGCTTGCCGGGATCGCTTCCAGGTCCCCGGCCGTTTCCAGTCGCGGCGCCAGCCATTCGGCGTAAGGAAGCAGATCGTCACCGTACTCCTGCGGAGGGATAATGGCCATCGTCTGTAAACCCGCGGCGGCCCGGGCCACGGCCGCCAGCCCGTTATCTGTAGGCAGCGGCACCGGTAGCGGATTGAAGAGAATGGGCAGCGGCAGGCTGAGCCAGGGTGCAGGGCTGGAAAGTAGGACGCCGGCAGCGTCGAATTCTAACTGCATCAGGCTCGTACCCAGGTCTACCTGGGTCGATATATACTCTCGCCCGTGAATGCCGTCCCGGGTAGGGCGTACGATCTCGCTCATATCCAGCCAGATCCCGTCGAACCCTTCCCCGGCGAATTTGCCGCCGAAACCGGCCCCGGAGATGGGAATCCGGCCGGTCTCCGCCTGGAACCACGTCTGGCTCACGATCTCCGCCGTCCAGTACGGATCCCCGCGCTGGGCGCTGCCCGCAAACACCGGCTTGCCATACTTGACGTATGCTTCCCCTTCGTCGGTGTGGAATTCAACCGGATAGCCGCCGGAGGGTGGCGGTGCCGGGCGGACCTGAATGTGATAGCGACTGGGTACTTCGTCGGGAGTGGTTCTGCTCGTCCGGGTTTCTGCTGTGATCATCTCGTCCCTCTCATCCTATCTTCTGTGTTGCGCAGGCCCGCCTCTGGTTCGGACGATGCCCAAAACACAAAACACGCCATACGCTTCACGTATCACCGTAAAACAAAAGAGCACGCTGAGCGTGCCCGGATCCTCTTTTCTTCGTTGGCATGGGACGCCCTTCCGTAACTCCTCCACGGCTTGCTCTGGCAACCAGAGCGCTGCCGCCCACTGCCATCCGTCTTTGTCGGCCGGTTACCCGGGCCGCTTTGTCGGTGGCTCTTTCGGAAGGGAAGAACTCAGGGCGTGGCACCCTGGGAGGCATCCGCTGATCTCTCGATTTTCCGGCGATGCGGTTGTCGCCGTTAGCCTGGCCTGCGCAGCCAGGAACCTCCAACCTCGTCAACCTGCCTTGTTGTGCAAGATAGCATCTTGCACCGGCAGGCCCTTGCGCTTCGTTTTCCCACGCTATTCAATTGTCAACACGCACCATGCTAGCGTGCCCTCCGGCAAATGTCAAGCAACGTTTGCCGGAGGGCGCTGCAGGCGCCTATGTGCAGGCAGGCCTAACCTGCCGGCTCGCCCTGCACGCGCTCGCCTGCCGCCGTTCTCAACCCCGCGAAGGCCTCAATCGCCTCGACAGCCTCCACATACCCGCCGGCACCTTGCAGCGTCTGCCCGATGCGTCTGGCATTCTGGCGATACGCCGGGTTTTCCAGCACCGTGTCCAGCGCCTCCTGCAGCGCTTGCGCTGTGACCCGCCCATACGGCCGGCTGTCGCCCAGCAAAATCCCTGTCTCCGTCTCGGCCACGCGTTTGCCGTTGAGCAGTTGCTCCATCTGGTGCGGCACCACGACTACTGGAACCCCGTAGTACAGCCCTTCATGCACACTATTCATCCCGCCATGGGTGATGAACGCATCCACCTCCTGCAGTATTTCCAGTTGGGGCACATAGTTGCGGACGATGAAGTTGTCGGGAATTGGGCCCAGCCGCTCAATCTCTGTGTTCCGGCCTACAGACAGGATGAACTGCGCCGGATAGCCGGCAAACGCGGCGAATGCGGCTTCATAGAAGGCATTATCCAGGTGATTGATCGTTCCCAGCGAAATATAGACCTTCGTCCCCTCGTCCAGGCGTTCAAAGGGAAACTCCCCGTCACGCGTTGTGGGATCAAGCGAGGGCCCGACGAAGCGAAAACGTTCGTCGACAAAGCCATTCTCCGGGTGAAATTCCTCTGATGTGAAAACGACGTTCAAATCCGCGTATTCGGTAATACCCCCGGCATTTTCCTTGCCAAATTCCTCGGCCATCTGCCGTCGCCAGCGCAGCAGTCTGGGCACATGGGGTAGCGTCGTAGCCAGGAAACGTAACAGCGTGCCCATCCCAAGTGCCCCCTGCGAGCCGTCCAGCACAAAGGTAGTGATGAAGCAGATATTTGGGATCCCGTGACTCCGGGCGGCAATGTAGCCCCACATCGCGACCGAATCATAAATAACCAGATCCGGCTGCTCGCGCCCCAGCTCGTCGATCATGTGCCGCGTCAAATGCCGGCTCATTTCCGAAATAATCAGCGAGGCGTTGATGAACTCGTGCAGCGCCTCCGCCATTTCCCTTTCTGTCGGCAGCGGTTCGGGCAATGCCCGAAAAGTAACACCGGCCGCCTCCCCTTTCTCTCGGAAAGACGCGCCGTTGTAAAATAGCACCTCGTGCCCGCGCTCTCTCAGGGCTTTCAGTACGGGTAGGGCAGGATTGGTGTGTCCGTGAGCGGGTAGTCCAACATATGCAATCTTCATTTCTGTGATCACTCCAAAATTCTTAATTGAGCTGCGGTCACCTGGCCAGGCGAACGCAATCTCCCTGGGACCGGTAGCGCCGCTCAATGCACCTCTTGAGTTTGCGAATTTGCTTGGATTATCTGGTTGTTACTGGTTAGCGTACCAACATCATAAAGGTTTTTATTCATCATGTCAAGTAAAAAATTTAGGTTTACCTAAATCCCCACAAACATCGAGTGTCGTCGTGCTCACAAACAGTAGCCAATCCGTATCGAATCCGTATGCATTCTGCCCGCCACGCCCCGCAAATTTCGATTACAATACAGTTGACTGTCACGCCGGTTACTGCTCCTCTTCCGGAGTCTCCCCGGCGGTGACAAAAGCAATCCGCCAGGCCGGCAACAGCTACGACGTGTGTGCCGGGCCGGGGCAGAGCCAGATAGGAGCTTGCGATGAACAAGAAAGCCCTCACCTTACTCTTTCTTCTACTGTTACCCGTAATGTTGTTTGCCTGCCGGCGTAGCCAGCCAGACGCTACGTTGGCCCCAGACGCCGGCCCGGCTACCGTCGTGGCTGAAGAGACCGTAGTGCCCACGCCACCGGTCGCCACACCCACGATCCCCATTCCGGTCGCCACCGCTACCAGCCCGCCTCCGGCCGTGACCGCCGGACCTCAGTCAGCGACTACCCGTCCAACGCCGGCGGATGTACCCGAAGTCGAGCCTCAGACCCGGCCTCGCTTTGCCGCTTTCCGGCCATCCCCTGTCGAGGTCGTGCCCGTCATCTACCACGATCCGATCGCGCCCGATCTCGGCAACGTCGTCGTCCCCTTCGTTCTCTCGGAGGCCCAGCGGGCCCGGCTGGCAGGGGCCGGTTTCGTCGTCAGCCCCGGCACTGAAAAAGAGTTCTTCACCGTCTACGAGCAGGCCCGTTACGCCAACGTGCCCATCTTCGTCACCAGCGATTCCCTCCTCCACGTCTACCATCTACTCTTCGACAAAATCCTGCGCACCGCCGAGCAGCAATACTTCATCCCGCTGCTGGCCGACCTCAACGCTGCCCTGCTGGCGCAGGCAGATGGCCAGTACCAGGCCCTCCAGGGCACCGGCTGGGAAGATGCGGCCCGCCGTACTGTGGCTTTCGCCGGCGTTGGCAGCAAGCTTCTCGAGCCGGATCTCCAGGTGCCGGCTTATGCTCGGGACCTGGTCGATGGGGAGCTGGACCTGATCGAAGCGGCTGCCGGCATCCAGCCCTCTCCCCTCTTTCCCGGTCTCGACTATGGTGAGGATTACACCCAGTACATCCCTCGCGGTCACTATACCCGCAGCGACGACCTGCGCGCTTACTTCAAGAGCATGATGTGGTACGGGCGTATGACGTTCCGCCTAAAAACCCGGAACCCTGAAGTCGGCCGGGCCGAAACCCGTTCTGCCCTCTTGTTGGTCAACGCCCTCCAAGATAGTCAGGTCCGTGGGCGGCCGGCCCTGGATGCCTGGCTCGATCTTTACAATCCCACCGTCTTCTTCGTCGGTCGCAGCGACGACCTCACCGCTTTCCAATACCTGGATGTGATCGAAGCCGTCTACGGTCCGGAGCCCGGCCTGGAGCGCCTGACCGATGAGGCCCTCCTCGACGTCTTCATCGAGGCCGCCGACCTGCTGCCCCCGCCCGAAATCCTGGGCATTGTCATCGCCGACACCGACGACGTCGAGGAACAGACCAAAGGGCTGCGCTTCATGGGCCAGCGCTTCGTCCCCGATGCCTACATCTTCCGCCAGTTGATCTACCGCAACGTCGGTACGCGCGCCGACCCGCGCCTGTTGCCCAAAGGGCTGGATGTGATGGCCGCCCTGGGTTCTGAACGGGCCTATACCATCCTCGACGAACTCGGTGAGACTTCCTACGAGAACTACCCATCCCAGATGGAGAAGATGCAGGCCTGGACGGCCGGGCTCACCGAAGAAGAGTGGACTGAAACCCTCTACAATGGCTGGCTCTACACCTTCCAACCCTTGCTCGAAGCGCCGGGTGAAGGCTACCCTGCTTTTATGCAATCGCCCGCCTGGCTCGACAAGCAACTGAACAGCACCCTGGGTAGCTGGGCTGAGCTAAAGCACGACACCATTCTCTACGCCAAGCAGGTATACGCCGAGATGGGTGGCGGGGCCGGCAACGCTCCCCAGCCCGAATTGGCCCGCGGTTATGTAGAACCGGTGCCCCACTTCTACGCCCGCCTCTCTGCCCTCAGCCAGATGACGCTGGACGGCCTCGACCAGCGCGGTCTCCTCGCCGATCAGGACCGGGATAGCCTGCAGCGGCTCATCCGGCTCGCCGACGCCTTTCGCCTGATGGCCGAGAAGCAGTTGCGGGGCGAGCCACTGACCGAGGAAGAGCATCACCTGGTCCGCTTCTACGGCGGCGAGCTGGAACATCTGGTGATGGCTTCCGCCGATCGCGAAGAAGCGGACGCCATGGGCCAGCCGTTCATGGAGGAGGAACCTCAGGCCGCCGTCATTGCCGATGTGGCCACCGCCCCCGACTACGTCTTCGACGGCGTTCCTGACCCGGCCGTGCTCGAGGAGGGCGTGGGGCGCATCGACGAGATCTACGTCGTCGTCCCCCTGGTGCTGGAAGATGGTTCTCTTCGCCTGCAGGTCGCCAAAGGAGGTGTCTTCTCCTACTACGAATTCCCCTGGCCCGCCGAGGACCGCCTGACCGACGAAGCGTGGCGTGAAATGCTCGACGCCGGCGAGGCGCCGGACCGGCCGCTCTGGATCGATTCCTTCTTCGTTCCCGAGACGGAATATGCAGCCTTCCAGGAAGCGATCTACGCTTTCCAGCGTTCGCTCGCTGCGGCCTATTGGGAACTGGACCCCGAGTGGGTGTCCGCTGCCGATCCCGTTCGCGACCAGATGGAGACCCAGTTTGAGCGCTGGCAGGAGGAAGGCCATTACGCCGGCCACCAGTGGCTCAATGCCAGCTACCGCTCCTTCGACATCCAGAGCGAAGAGCGGGCGGTAGTCACCGTCCGCGAGACGTGGCAGGATTGGCTCTACGCGTTCGACGAGGCGCCCGGCGATGCCAACAGCACCCACGAACCGGTTGCTGCCCGTGGTCCCTATACCCTCGACGTCACCTACACTCTCGAACCGGGTGAATTCGAGCGCTGGCAGGTAACCAACGTCGTCTTCAATACCGAACCGCCGGCGTGGGAGGAACTCGCCGATTAGCGACAGATCAATTGTTGGACATGATGGTATCTTGTCCCCGCGCAAGATACCATCTTGTTCCGACCGGCACAGGTTCTGCCATGAGGAAACTAAACGCGTTGTTCTGGATCGCAGGGTTGTTACTGCTGACCATGCCGTTCACCATGCCGTTGCTTTTTCGGGGAAATCGTTCCCTATTTGTCATCCCCCGTTTTGAGGAACAGGAGGCGGTCATCCTGGACGCCATAGAGCGCTATCATCGGGACCAGGGCTATCCGCCTCCCCATCTGTCCGACCTGGTGCCAGCCTATCTGCCCGCTTCCTCCCTGAAATTCGCCGGCTGGCCCTTTCAATACGGCAGAAAGGAAGATGGTACCGTTATCCTCTCTTCCGAAGTGCCCACGCGCTGGTCTCCCTGGGTGGCAAAGCGAGTCTGCCGCTCCACACCTTCCGGGCCCCCAGCGTGTGCTTACCACATTGTCTGCGGACCCAGGCCTGGAGCGACATATCTGACAGAACCGGTGACGGTCGCTGCCTTGCAGCGAGGCGTATGGGCACTGGCGCAGACAGATCCTTGTGATCCACCTGAGAATTGATGACCGGTAATTCGTAACCGTGCTCAAGCTAAATGTCTACCTTGCGTTACTCCTGGTCCTGCTGGCCGGTATCATCGCCAGCCGGGGTCACAACCTGCCGGCGGCCGGCCCGTTGCCTGACCTTAGCCCCTATCCCTGGTTCTACCTCCGCGACGGCCGGCCCCTGGCGCATGGCGAAGAACCTGTCGAACTGCTCCTCACCGGCGACATCAGCTTCGGCCGTGAAACCGCTAACGGTTACCGGCCGGCCCCCGGCGATTCCCTGGCGGCCGTCGCTTCCTGGGTGCGCCCCGCCGGCCTCGCCCTGGGCAACCTGGAATCGGTGCTCGTCGCCGCAGAAATGCCACCGGCCGTGCCCCACGACGCTTATCTGCTCCGCGGCCGGCCTTCGGATGCTCTGACGCTATCGGCCGCGGGCTTCGATTTGCTGAGCGTGGGCAACAACCATGCCTGGGATTATGGCGCGGCCGGGCTCGCAACCTCCAACGCCCACCTGCGCCAGTTCGGCCTGGCGGCGGTGGGAACAGAACCGGTCTTCCGCGAGGTGAACGGGGTGCGTATCGCCTTCCTCGCCTTTAACCAGATCCCGTCCGCTGCGCCTGCCGCCCCTGAGCCCTCATCAACCGCTGCTATCGTCGCTGCCGTCACCGCCGCCGGCCGGCAGGCCGGCGTGGTCGTGGTCTCCCTTCACTGGGGCTACGAGTACGATCTCCAACCGGATCCGGCTCAGGAGCGGCTGGCGCGGGCCCTGCGTGCCGCCGGCGCGGACGTCATTGCCGGGCACCACCCCCACGTGGTCCAGCCCGTCTCTATCCTGGATGGTGGGCTCGTGGCGTACAGTCTCGGCAACTTCCTCTTTGATCAGGGAGAGGGCGAAACCGGCCGGGGCCTCGCACTGCGTGTTCTTCTCGACAGACAGGGGGTGCGTGCCGTTCAGGCGCTACCGGTGCGGGCCGGCACCCGGCCTGCGCTCTTCTCCCCCGCCGAAGCCGCGACCTTCCTGGCCCGTATCACCCCGCCTCCGCGGCGAATAGGTTTTGCCGGGAGTGGCGAGGAATTCACTCTCACTACCGTGCCCCAGGAGCCGGTCGCCGGGCGCTTCTCCGGCGGGCAGGCGGACCTCACCGGCGACGGACGCCCTGAACAGGTCCGGCTTGAAGGCACCCGGGTGCACATCTATGGCAGCAGCCGGCTGCTCTGGGAAAGTCCGGCTGACTGGGAGGTCGTCGACGTCGCCCTGGGCGATCCCAACGACGACGGCCGCCAGGAGTTGGTGCTGGCCGTGTGGAAAGAAGATCCGGCCGGCTATCGTCGCAGCCATCCATATCTCGTCGGCTACCGCGGCGGTGAATATGCGCTGATCTGGGGCGGGCGGGCCGTGATGGATCCCATTCACGAACTGGCATTGGGAGATGTAGACGGCGATGGTCGCCAGGAGCTGCTGGTTCTGCTGCAACGTGCTTCTCTTGACGATCACGCCGTTGCCGTCTGGCGCTGGCATGGCTGGGGATTCAGCCTCCTCTGGCAGAGCCCGCCCGGCCGTTATCGAGATCTTGTCTTCCTCCCCGGCGCGGACGGTGCGCCGCCGGCTTTTTCCGTGGCCCTGGCCGGCGAATAGTTGCCCTCTTTCTTTGCCACCACCCACTTGCCGTTCCCCGTCCCGGTAGCTACCATTAGGCCTGCTGTCCGACAACACCGGTTAGAGGTCTATGGCGCAAGCACAACAACACAGCCGCGACACAACCCTTTCCCCGCGACGCCTGCTGGCCGGCTACTGGCCTGCCTTCTCCCATCTGCTGGGTCTCTTTCTCGCCTTTGCCGCTCAGTCTCTACTGCCGGAATCGTCTGCAGTTGCGGAAAGCGCCGTTCTCTATCTTGCCGCTCTACTCTTCTTCATCCTGCCGCTGGTTGCCCGGCCCCTTGCGCTATCGCCAGCGCCCCAGGATAAGGATACCCCTTTCCGGCCCCTGGTTGCCGGCACTTTGTGGCGTCTGCTCTTTGCCCTGACCGGTGCCGCCCTGGCCGTGCTTGCCTACCACGGATTCGAGGGCAATGACCTGATGGGCGGTCTCTGGTACTGGCTTGGCGCCATCTTTTACTCCCTGCTCGCCTTTGCCGCGCGGCCAGCCGCGGGCTGGACAATTGCTATTCGCCGCCGCTGGGCGAAAGTCGACCGGCGGGCGCTCGTCGTTCTTCTCCTGATCACCCTGCTGGGCATCTTCTTTCGCGTCTACCGGCTGGCAGAGCTGCCGGCCGAGATGACCAGCGACCACGCCGAGAAGCTCCTCGACGTCTACGACGTCCTCCAGGGCCGGCGTCCCATCTTCTTTCCGCGCAACACCGGCCGGGAAATGGTCCAATTCTATCTGACCGCTGCCCTGATCCGTCTGACCTCTCTCGATGTTGGTCACATGGCACTGAAAGTGGGCACCGCCCTGGTGGGTATTGTCACCGTGCCCCTCACTTATCTGCTGGGTAAAGAGCTGTATGGTCGCGGAGTAGGTCTCCTTGCCGCCTTCTTTTTAGCCATCTCCCACTGGCATGTCGCCATCACCCGCGTGGGCCTCCGCTTTCCTTTCACCGCTGCCTTTGCCGCACCCGCCCTCTTCTTCCTCATCCGGGCGCTGCGCCGGAACCGCCGCAATGACTGGCTCGCCGCCGGTCTCATTCTGGGCATCGGGCTCCACACCTACACCGCCATGCGCATTGTGCCCCTGCTCTTTCTGGTATTCATTGCCATCAAGGTTGTGACCGATCTTCCGTCGCGCGCGCAAAAGCCCGCCCCTACCCGGCCGGATTTCTGGATCAATGCCGTCCTCGGCGGCAGCCTCTCGTTGCTCTTGTTTCTGCCCCTGTTGCGCTATCTGGTAGACCGGCCGGAGATGTTCTGGTACCGGGCTGCCAGCCGGGCCCAGGGAAGCCTTACCCCGGCCGAGCTGCTTGGCGTTTTCTGGCAGAACCTGCAGGATGCCCTGCTCATGTTCAATTACCGTGGCGACGTTGTGCCCCCCAATACGATCCCCGGCGCTCCCGAGCTGGAGATCGTCTCCGCTGCCCTGCTGGTGCTGGGCACCGGCATCATCCTCTGGCGGCTGTTCCGCTATCGCGAGGATGCGTCCGCGTACGTGCTAAGCGCTTTCTTTGTCCTGCTCCTGCCCTCAGTTCTGAGCCTGGCTTTTCCCGAAGAAAATCCCAGCGTTGTCCGCACCGGCGGGGCGATTCCCTTTGTGATGATTATTGTTGCCTTACCCCTGGCAACCCTGGGAAAGCGCTTCTCCGCCCTGCCCACCCGTGCCGCTCGTGGCATCTTCGCCATCTTCCTCGCCGGGATTTTGCTCTTCGCCCTGGCCGACAATTATCGCTGGTACTTCGTCGAATACGACCGGCACATCCGCCAATCATTGTGGAATGCCACTGAAATGGGGGAGGTTGTGCGGGCGTTCACCGCAACCGAAGGCTCGCTGCAAGACGTCTACCACATCGCCTACCCTCACTGGGTAGACACCCGCGCCATCGCCATTACCGCCGGCGACATCACCTGGCGCAACGCCGTTCTCGATCTGCGGGAGCTGGCCATCCACGCCGCTGACCCTTCGCCGAAACTGTACCTGCTCTATCCCGCCGATAAGAAGGCCCTCGCTCGTCTCTCTCTCATCTTTCCCCAGGGAACGGTAGAACGCTACAAGTCGTCCCGGCCGGGGAAAGATTTCTTGCTTTACCGTGTGCCGGCCCGCGGGCAGTGACGTCACCTTGATGACGAGGTCAAGGTTGCAGAGGCATTAAGTTCAGGTGGCGTGCCGCCCCTGGACCGGCCGCCACCCCC
>Ga0207752_1000427_pt1 | contig 19775 bp, 17 predicted proteins | sample Pon2CUnioCityCA_6_FD_187272 | JGI IMG/M metagenome (GOLD analysis project Ga0207752, IMG submission 187272) | Marine sediment microbial community from Union City, CA, USA - Pond 2C Sediment 2 (SPAdes) | ecosystem: Environmental > Aquatic > Marine > Intertidal zone > Salt pond sediment ...
CGGGAGTTTTCAGAGCCCGCGGCGACTACGACAGCGCCCTCGACTTCCTCCAGCAATCGCTGGCGATAAGACAGCAGATCGGCGACAGCGCCGGGCTGTGCGCGACGCTGTTCAATATCGGCCATATCCATCTGCAAAATGATCAGCCGGCAGAAGCGGTGCAGGCATGGGTGACGGTGTATCGGCTGGCCAAAAAGCTGGGGTTGGCGCAGGCGCTGGATGCGCTGAGCGGGCTGGCGGAACAACTCGGCCTGCCCGGTGGGCTGGATGGCTGGGAAGCGCTGGCGAAAAAGATGGGCCAGGACCAGCCCTGAGGCGCGCTGCGAGAGAGGCGGGTGGCGGCGGTCAGCCGAGCAGGTTCGCCAGAATCCGTTGATAAATCGCGGACAAAGCGTCGAGGTCGGCGATATTTACGTGCTCATCCAGCTGGTGGATGCTGGCGTTGATCGGCCCCAGTTCGATCACCTGCGCGCCGGTCGGGGCGATAAAGCGCCCGTCCGAAGTGCCGCCGCTGGTGGACAGTTTCGGCGTCAGCCCGCAGCTGGCTTCGACCGCGGCGATCGCCGCCGCGGTCAGCTCGCCCGGCGCGGTGATGAACGGCTCGCCGGACAGCCGCCAGGCGATGTCGCAGTCCAGCCCCTGGGCGGCGAAGATGCCCTCGACCGCCGCCTGCAGTTGCGGCGCCGCGACCTCGGTGGAAAAGCGGAAGTTGAACAGCGCCTCCAGCCGGCCGGGGATCACGTTGGTCGCGCCGGTGCCGCTGTTGAGATTGGAAATCTGAAAGCTGGTCGGCGGGAAGAATTCGTTGCCGGCATCCCACTGCTGCGCCGCCAGCGCCGCCAGCGCCGGCGCGGCGCGGTGGATCGGGTTGTCGGCCAGCTGCGGGTAGGCGACGTGGCCCTGCCGGCCGTCGACCCGCAGATGGGCGTTGAGCGAGCCGCGCCGGCCGTTTTTGATCACGTCGCCGAGCAGCGCGCTGCTGGAGGGTTCGCCGACCAGACACCAGTCGATCTTCTCGCCGCGCGCTTGCAGCCGTTCGACCACCCGGGCGGTGCCGTCCTTCGCCGGCCCCTCCTCGTCGGAGGTGATCAGAAAGGCGATCGAGCCGCGCTGCTGCGGGTGTTCGGCGACGAAGGCCTCGACCGCGGTGATCATCGCCGCCAGCGAGCCTTTCATGTCCGCCGCGCCGCGGCCGTACAGCCTGCCGTCGCGGATGCTCGGCTCGAACGGCGGGCTGCTCCAGTCGGCCTCCGGGCCGCTGGGCACCACATCGGTGTGGCCGGCGAAGCACAGCAGTGGCGATTCGCTGCCGCGGCGCGCCCAGAAGTTGCTCACCGCGCCGAAGGGCAGGGGCTCGATTGCGAAGCCGATGGCCGCCAGCCGCTGGCACATCAGCGCCTGGCAGCCGGCGTCTTCGGGGGTCACCGAGCGGCGGCGGATCAGTTCGCGGGCGAGGTCGAGGGTGGCGCTCATGCTGGCTCGGGTGGCTCCAGGCGTTTTTGCAGGGTCTGCTTGATCTGCGCCAGCTGCACCGGGTCTTCGATGGGCCGGCCGCTGGCGTCGCTGACGAAGAAGAAATCCTCGACCTTGTCGCCGAGGGTGGCGATCTTCGCCGCGTGCACGTTGAGCCCGCAGTCGGCAAAGGCGTGCGCGATCTTGGCCAGCAGGCCGGGCTGATCGCTGGTGAACACCGATACCGAGGTCAGGCTGTGGCTGTGGTCGATGTCGAAATCGATGCGCGCTTCGCGGGCCATCATCCGCAGCTGGCGCGGCAGCGGCCGCGGCGCGGCGCTGTCCGGCGGCTGATCCGGCGCCGCCAGGGCGCGCTCCAGGGTGGTGCGGATCTCTCTCAGGCGCGCCGGATCGAGGATCGTCGAGCCGTCCGCCTCCAGCACCAGAAAGGTGTCCAGCGCGTGGCCGGAGTTGCTGGTGACGATGCGCGCGCTGACCACGCTCAGGCCGAGCCGATCCAGCGCCGCGGTGATCAGCGCGAACAGCTGCTGGTGATCCTGCACGTAGACGAAGATTTCGGTCGAGCCCATCTGCGTTTCGCGGCGCAGCAGCACCAGCGGGATATCGCGCTGGTGGTGGCGCAGGATGGCCTGGGTGTGCCAGCAGATCTCGTCCGGGTGGTAGCGCAGAAAGTAGCGCTCGCCGAACTCGCGCCAGGCGCGGCGCACCGCGCGGCCATCGACCTTGCGCTCGCGCAGCAGCTGGCGCGCATCGCGCATTTTCATGGCGATCACGTCGCGCTTGTCCAGCGGGTTGTCGAGGCCGCGGCGCAGCACCGCGGCGGTGCTCTCGTAGAGATTGCGCAGCAGGCTTTCCTTCCAGCTGTTCCACAGCTCCGGGTTGGTGCCGCAGATGTCCGCCACGGTGAGCAGATAGAGGTGGTGGAGGTGGCGGGTGGAGCTGACGGTGCGGGCGAAATCGTAGATTACCTGCGGATCGCTGATGTCGCGGCGCTGGGCGGTCTGGCTCATCAGCAGGTGGTTGGAGACCAGCCAGGCGACCAGTCGGGCGTCCGCCGTGTGCAGGCCGTGGCTGCGGCAGAAATAGGCGGCGTCGGCGGCGCCGAGGGCGGAGTGGTCGCCGCCGCGACCCTTGGCGATGTCGTGGAACAGGCCGGCGAGGAACAGTAGTTCCGGCTTGTTGATGCGCGGCGCGATGGCGTGGCAGTGCGGGTGTTCCTCGCGGTGCTTGCCGATGAAGAAGGTGCGCAGGTTGCGGATCACGCGGATGGTGTGCTCGTCGACCGTGTAGATGTGGAACAGGTCGTACTGCATGCGGCCGACGATCTGCTCGAAGGCCGGCAGGTAGGCGGCCATCACCCCGTAGCGGTTCATGCGCCGCAGCTGGCGGATGATGCCCTGCGGCTGGCGCAGGATCTCCATAAACAGCTGGCGGTTGATGATGTCATCGCGAAAGCGCTCGTCGATCAGCGGCAGGCTGCGGCGGATCAGGCGGATGGTGTCGGCGCGGATGCCCTTCACCTCCGGGCGCCGGGCGAGCACCAGAAAGCACTCCAGCAGCGCCGGCGGGTAGCGCTCGAAAACATCCGCGGACTTGACCTCCAGTGCGCCGTTGCGCAGCTGGAAGCGCTTGTGCAGCTCTTCGACTTCGGCCGGCTGATCGGCTTCGAGGATAACCTCGCGGAACAGTTGCAGGAGCAGCTCGTTGTGTCGCTCCAGCGCCATCACCGTGCGGTAGTAGCGCTGCATGAACTGCTCGATGGCCTGGTTGCCGGCGTCCTCGGTGTAGCCGAATTCGCGGGCCAGATCGCGCTGGTGGTCGAACAGCAGGCGATCTTCGCGGCGGCCGGTTTTGTGGTGCAGCAGATAGCGGATCGACCAGAGCAGATCCTGGCCTTCGAGCAGCTGCGCCAGCTCGGTCTCGGTGAGAAAGCCGTGGGCGACCAGCTCGTCGAGATTGGCGGCGCCGAAGTGGCGCTTGGCCACCCAGCCGATCATCTGGATATCGCGCAGGCCGCCGCGGCTCTCTTTGATATTCGGCTCCAGCTTGTAGCCGGTGTCGTGGAATTTCTTGTGTCGGCGGTGCTGCTCCTGCAGCTTGGCGCGGAAGAATTCGTTCGATGGCCAGATGTGCTCCGGCCCGGTGCGCAGCAGCATTTCGCCGAACAGCGCGGTGTCGCCGTCGAGCAGGCGCGCTTCGATGAGATTGCTGATCACGGTGACGTCGGCGGCGGCTTCGGCGACGCAGGCGTCGAGGCTGCGCACGCTGTGGCCGATGTCCAGACCCAGATCCCACAGCGCGGTGATGAATTCGCCGAGACGGGCGCCGGTGGTTTCGTCCGGCTCGGCGGCCAGCAGCAGCATGATGTCGACGTCGGAGTGCGGGTGCAGCTCGCCGCGACCGTAGCCGCCGACGGCGATCAGCGCGGCGCCGCAGTCGAGCTGATCGGCGAGCAGGCTGCGCCACAGGTGTTGCAGCACGCCATCCACCAGCAGGGTGCGCCAGGAGACCAGCTGGCGCACGCCGACGCCGCGCTGCCAGGCGGCGTGGATCGCCACATCGCCATCGCGCAGCGCGGCGCGACAGGCGGCCAGCGGGGTGGCGTGGGTGGTCAGCAGTTGCTGCAGATCGGGGAGGGCGGGCTCGCCTGTGGCCGGGGTATCCATCGCGCGGCTCAGTCGAACGTTTTGGGTACACCGTCGCTGACGGTGAGCAGCTCGTAGCCGTCGTCGGTGACCAGCAGGGTGTGTTCCCATTGCGCGGACAGGCTGCGGTCCTTGGTGACCACCGTCCAGTCGTCGCCGAGCAGCTTCACCTGGCGCTTGCCGAGGTTGACCATCGGCTCGACCGTGAAGGTCATCCCGGCCTGTAGCTGCAGGCCCTGTCCGGGGCGGCCGTAGTGCAGCACCTGCGGGTCTTCGTGGAAGCCGCGGCCGATGCCGTGGCCGCAGTACTCGCGGACGATCGAGCAGCGCTCGGCCTCGGCGTAGCTCTGAATCGCGTGGCCGATGTCGCCGAGGGTGGCGCCGGGGCGCACCGCGCGGATGCCGCGCACCATCGCCTGGTGGGCCACGTCGCAGATGCGCTGGCCTTTGATGGTCGGCTCGCCGACGTGAAACATGCGGCTGGTGTCGCCGTGGTAGCCGTCTTTGATGACGGTGATGTCGATGTTGATGATGTCGCCTTTCTTCAACACCTTCGGCCCGGGAATGCCGTGGCAGACCACGTGGTTGATCGAGGTGCAGATGGATTTCGGGAAGCCGTGGTAGTCCAGCGGCGCCGGGATCGCGTTCTGGGTGTTGACGATGTGATCGTGGCAGATGCGGTTCAGCTCGTCGGTGGTCACGCCCGGCTGGACGAAGGGGCCGATCATGTCCAGCACCTCGGAGGCGAGGCGGCCGGCGGTGCGCATCTTGTCGATTTCTTCGGGCGTCTTGATGGCGATTCTCATGCGTCTGCTCGTGCTGTTGTCTGCGTTTGCCCGGCGTTGGCGCGCGATAGTCTGCGGGATTCGCTGCCGCCGGCGCTGTGCTCGCGGCGCTGTGCTCGCGGCTCTGGCGCGGCGCGAGGCGGCGCATTGTAGCTCAATCGGCAGCCGCGCCGGTGGCCGAGGCGTCGGCGCTGCGACGGCATGCCAATTGTTGCCGCCGATGCTTTGTGTTATAAAGCCGCCGCCCCGCAAGGGGCGCAAATCCACACGCGCAACAGCAAGCATCCGGTCGGGTGCCCGTGGCATCGCAGAGCGAGGCGCACGGGTTGTCCGGAGCGTTGCGCGGAGGCCCAACCCGTACAATGAGGTTTCATACGAGCATGGCAAACGTCTCCATGCGCCAGATGCTTGAAGCTGGCGTGCACTTCGGCCACCAGACCCGCTACTGGTGCCCCAAAATGGCTCCCTACATCTTTGGCGAGCGCAACAAGATCCACATCTTCAACCTGGAAAGCACCGTCCCGGCGCTGGATGATGGCCTGAACTTCATGGGCAAGCTGGCGGCGAAGAACGGCAAAGTGCTGTTCGTCGGCACCAAGCGCGCCGCCCGCGACGCGGTGCGCGAATCCGCCCAGGCTTGCGGCATGCCCTTCGTCAATCGTCGCTGGCTCGGCGGCATGATGACCAACTTCAAGACCGTCAAGCAATCGATCCGTCGCCTCAAGGAGCTGGAAGGCCAGTTCGCCGAGGGTATCGAAGAGCGCCTGAACAAAAAGGAAGCGCTGACCCTGCGCCGCGAAATGGACAAGCTCGAGCGCAGCCTCGGCGGCATCAAGGACATGGAGCGCCTGCCCGATGCGCTGTTCGTGATCGACGTCGGCCACGAAAAGATCGCCATTCAGGAAGCCAACAAGCTCGGCATTCCGGTGGTCGGCGTGGTCGATTCCAACAACAGTCCGGATGGCGTCGACTACGTTATCCCCGGCAACGATGACGCCATCCGCGCCATCCAGCTCTACACCACCGCCGCCGCGGAAGCGGTGCAGAATGCCAAGACCAGCGCCGGCGGCGCCGGTGGTGATGACGAATTCGTCGAAGTGGCCGAGAGCGAAGGCGGCGCCGAGGCCGCCGCCGAGTAAGGCCTCGCCGACCCCGCGCGCCGCTCGCTGCTGCGGGCCGTGGCGCGGGGCACACATTCGCAGCGGGCCGGGTGGCGCGATGGCGTCCCCGGCCCCAATCGCAAGCAGAATCGAGGTAATTGAACATGCAGATCAGTGCTGCAATGGTTAAGGAGCTGCGCCAGCGTACCGGCGCCGGCATGATGGAGTGCAAAAAGGCGCTGGTGGAAGCCGCCGGCGATATGGAATCCGCAGTCGAGGCGATGCGCATCGCAGGCCTCGCCAAGGCCGACAAAAAGGCCGACCGCGTGGCCGCCGAGGGTATCGTCGCCGCGGCCACCGCCGATGACGGCAAGTCCGCGGTGCTGGTCGAGGTCAACTGCGAAACCGATTTCGTCGCCAAGGGTGACGATTTCATCGACTTCGCCAGGGGCATCGCCGCGAAAGTGCTGGCCGACGCCCCGGCCGATGTCGAGGCGCTGGCCGCGCTGCCGATGGACGATGGCCGCAGCGTCGAGCAGGCCCGCCAGGAGCTGATCGCCAAGATCGGTGAAAACATCCAGGTGCGCCGCTTTCAGCGGATCGAATCCGCCGGCCTCATCGGCAGCTATCTGCACGGCACGCGCATCGGTGTGCTGACCGCCCTCGAAGGCGGCGACGAGGCACTGGCCAAAGACGTCGCCATGCATATCGCCGCCAGCCGCCCGCTGTGCGTCAGCGAGGAGCAGGTGCCCGCCGATGTGCTGGAAAAGGAAAAGGCCATCCTGATCGCCGAGGCGCGCGAGAGCGGCAAGCCCGAGGAAATCATCGAAAAGATGGTCGCCGGCCGGGTGCGCAAGTATCTTGCCGAGATCACCCTGGTCGGCCAGCCCTTCGTCAAGGACCCGGATCAGACCGTCGCCAAGCTGCTCAAGGGCAGCGGTGCCAGCGTCACTGGTTTCGTCCGCCTCGAAGTGGGCGAGGGCATCGAGAAAAAGGAAGAGAATTTCGCCGAAGAGGTGATGGCCCAGGTCAAGGGCAACTGATCGACTGGCGAGAAAGCCGGGATCATCCCGGCTTTTTTGTCGCGCTGCGAAAGCCTCGCAGCGCGCCGCGGCGCAGACCGCAATCGAGACGCGGCGCGGCCTGCGCCAGCCACATCTCTCGCAACGGGGCCGCGGTGGCGGCTCCCGAACCAAGGCAGGTTACACACAGATGAACGAGCCCAAGCCGATCTACCATCGCGTGCTCCTCAAGCTTTCCGGCGAGGCGCTGATGGGGCGCTACGAGTACGGTATCGATCCGGAATTTCTCGACCGTCTCGCCGCGGATATCCGTGAGATCAACCAGTTGGGCGTGGAGCTGGCGATCGTCATCGGTGGTGGCAATATCTTCCGCGGCGCGCGCCTCGCCGACGGCGGCATGGACCGCATCACCGGCGACCACATCGGCATGCTGGCGACGGTCATCAACGCGCTCTCGCTGCAGGATGCGCTGGAGCAACTGGGGGTGTTCTGCCGGGTGATGTCGGCGCTGGAAATCAAGGCGGTGTGCGAGGACTATATCCGCCGTCGCGCCGTGCGCCATCTGCAGAAGGGGCGCGTGGTGATCTTCGCCGCGGGCAGCGGCAATCCCTTTTTCACCACCGATACCGCCGCTTCGCTGCGCGCCATCGAGATCGGCGCCGATGCGCTGCTCAAGGCGACCAAGGTGGACGGCATCTACGACAAGGACCCGGTGGGCAACGCCGATGCGGTGAAATTCGATCGCATCACTTACGACGAAGTGATCTCCCGCAATCTGGCGGTGATGGATACCACCGCGACGGTGATGTGCCGCGACAATGACATGCCGCTGCGGGTGTTCAACATGAATACAGAGGGCGATCTGGTGCGCGCCGTGACTGGCACGGACGTGGGCTCGGTCGTCGAGAGAGGTGGGAAATGATCGATGACATCAAATCCAGTGCGAAAAAGCGCATGCAGAAGAGCGTCGCCGCGCTGAAAACCGAGTTCTCGCGCATTCGCACCGGGCGCGCGCACGCCGGCCTGCTCGATCACATCACGGTGGAGTACTACGGCACCGAGGTGCCGTTGTCGCAGGTCTCCAACATCAGCGCCGAGGATGCCCGAACCCTGTCGGTGACCCCCTGGGAGAAGGCCATGGTGGCGCCGATCGAAAAGGCCATCATCAACTCCGATCTCGGCCTCAACCCGGCCACCGCCGGCACGGTGATCCGCATCCCCATGCCGCCACTGACCGAGGAGCGGCGCAAGGATCTGGTGCGCGTGGTGCGCCAGGAGACCGAGAACGGCCGCGTGGCGATCCGCAACATCCGCCGCGACGCGATCTCCGATCTCAAGGATCTGCTCAAGGAAAAGGAGATCTCCGAGGATGACGAGCGCCGCGCCGCCGATGAAATCCAGAAACTCACCGACAAGTACGTCGCCGAGTGCGATCAGCTGCTCACCGAAAAGGAGCAGGAGCTGATGGAAGTCTGAATCGGAGGCCGCCCGCTTGAGCGCACCGCACGCAGCGCCGCCCGGCGACAAGCCGCCGCCGCGCCACATCGCCATCATCATGGACGGCAACGGGCGCTGGGCGCGGCAGCGCGGCAAGCCGCGCAGCGCCGGGCACCAGGCGGGCTTCAAGGCCACCCGGCGCACCGTCGAAGCCTGCGCCCAGCGCGGTGTCGGCGCACTCACCCTGTTCGCCTTCTCCAGCGAAAACTGGCGCCGTCCCGAGCAGGAAATCAGCCTGCTGATGGATCTGTTCCTGCGCGCGCTGAAAAGCGAGGTCGGCCGGCTGCACGACAACGGTATCCGCATCCGCTTCGTCGGCGAGCGCAGCGCCTTCGCCGGCAAGCTGCGCGAGCAGATGGACGCCGCCGAGCACAAGACCGCCGCCAATCGCGGCATGCAGCTGGCCATCGCGGTCAACTACGGCGGCCGTTGGGACATCGTCGCCGCGGCGCGTCGTCTCGCCGCGCGGGCCGCCGCCGGCCAGCTCGACCCGGTGCAGCTGGACGAGGCGCAGTTCGCCGGGGAGCTGTGCCTCGCCGACCTGCCCGAACCGGATCTGTTCATCCGCAGCGGCGGCGAGCGGCGCATCAGCAACTACCTGCTCTGGCAGCTGGCCTACACCGAACTGTACTTCTGCGATTCGCTGTGGCCGGACTTCGACGCCGAGCTGCTGGATACCGCCATCGCCTATTTTCACGGTCGCCAGCGGCGCTTCGGGCAGACCGGCGAACAATTGCAAGAGGCCGCGGTGGCGGGCGCGGTGGAGCCCGACAGACATGCTTAAACAGCGCGTGATTACCGCCGTGGTGCTGCTGGTGGTGGTGCTCTGGGCGCTGTTCGCGGCACCGCCGCAGGCGTTTCTGCTGCTCTGCACATTGGTTTTCTGCCTCGCCGCCTGGGAGTGGGCGCGGCTGGCCGGGTTGACCGCGCCGGCGGCGCGCATCGCTTACGCGCTGCTGTTCGGCGCGCTGCTCGCCGGCATGGAATTGTTCGGTTGGCGCGACGTGCTGCAGTCACCGCTGATCGCCGCCGCCGCGCTCGCCTGGCTGGCGCTCACCCTGTGGCTGTGGCTGGGGCCGTCGCCGGCAATGTCGGCCGCCGGCGCGCGGCCGTTGCGCCTGCTCGGCGGCTTTGCCCTGCTGCTGCCGGCCTGGTTGGCGATGCTCGCCCTGCACGCCGGCCCGGATGTCGGCGGCAGCGGTGGCGCGCTGCTGCTGTACGCGATGATGCTGGTCTGGGCCGCGGACATCGGCGCCTACTTCGCCGGGCGGCGCTTCGGGCGCCACAAGCTGGCGCCGACGATCAGCCCCGGCAAAAGCTGGGAGGGCGTCGCCGGCGGCCTGCTCGCGGTGGCCGCGCTGGCGCTGCTCGGCCTCGCCTGGCACGGCGATGCACTGCCCACCGCGCTGCTGCTGTCGGCCAGCCTCTGCGCCGGCGCCATCTCGGTGCCCGGCGATCTGCTGATCAGCTGGTGCAAGCGCAGCGTCGGCGTCAAGGACACCAGCCAGCTGCTGCCCGGCCACGGCGGCCTGCTGGATCGCATCGACAGCCTGCTGGCCGCGCTGCCGGTGTTCACCGCCGGCCTGCTGTGGTTCGACGGCGTGTAGAATGGTGCGCATGTCGGATCCCCACAGCGCCAGCCCCGGCGACAAACCCAGCGATGCCGTCGCGCGCACCGCGACCCCACTCGGCGTCAGCGTGCTCGGCGCCACCGGCAGCATCGGCCGCAGCACCCTCGACGTGATCGCCCGCCACCCGGATCGCTACCGGGTGCACGCGCTGAGCGCGCAATCCGGCGTCGAGCGCCTGTTCGAGCAGGTCTGCCGCTTCGCGCCGCGGATCGCGGTGATGGTCGATGCCGACGCCGCCGATCAGCTGGCGCAGCGGCTGCGCGCGGCGGGCAGCGATACCCGGGTGCGCAGTGGCGCGGCGGCGCTGGAGGAGATCGCCGCCGACCCGGAGGCGCCGATCGTGATGGCCGCCATCGTCGGCGCCGCCGGATTGCTGCCGGCGCTGGCCGCGGCGCGCGCCGGCAAGCGCCTGCTGCTGGCCAACAAGGAATCGCTGGTAATGGCCGGCGCGCTGTTCACCGACGCGGTGGCCACCGGCGGCGCCACGCTGCTGCCCATCGACAGCGAGCACAACGCCCTGTTCCAGTGTCTGCCGCAGACCGCGGCCGGCGCGCGACTGGCCGGCGTCGAGCGCATCCTGCTGACCGCCAGCGGCGGGCCGTTTCGCCAGTTCAGCGCCGCGCAGCTGGCGCAGGTCAGCCCCGAGCAGGCGGTGGCCCACCCCAACTGGGAGATGGGGCGCAAGATCTCGGTGGATTCGGCGACGCTGATGAACAAGGGGCTGGAGGTCATCGAAGCCCGCTGGCTGTTCGATTGCGCGGTGGATCGCATCGAGGTGGTGGTGCACCCGCAGAGCCTGGTGCACTCGATGGTCGCCTATCGCGACGGCTCGGTGCTGGCGCAGCTCGGCAATCCGGACATGCGCACGCCCATCGCCCACGCCCTGGCCTGGCCGCAGCGCATCGAGTCGGGCGTCGCCGCGCTGGACATCTGCGCCACTGGCCGACTCGATTTCGAGCCGCCGGATACGGCGCGCTTTCCCTGTTTGCGCCTCGCCTTCGAGGCACTGCGCGCCGGCGGCGACGCCAGCGCGGTACTCAACGCCGCCAACGAGGTCGCGGTGGCGGCCTTTCTCGGCGGAGGAATCGGATTCATGCGCATTCCCGAATTGATCGAAGATGCCCTCGGCCGCGTCGCCGGCGGCGCTGGCGATAGCCTCGACGCACTGTTCGCCGCCGATGCCGCGGCGCGTGCCGCAGTCCGCGAGCGCCTCGCGGCGATGGCCGGCGCCGCCGGTCGCGACGCGCCGCAACGGGTGCCGGCGCGATGAGTGGAGCACTGTTCAATCTGCTGGCTTTCATCGTCGCCCTCGGCGTGCTGGTGACGATCCACGAATACGGCCACTTCTGGGTGGCGCGGCGCTGTGGCGTCAAGGTGCTGCGCTTTTCGGTGGGCTTCGGCAAACCGCTGTGGATGCGCCGCGGCAAGGTCGATGACACCGAATACGTGATCGCCGCGATCCCGCTGGGCGGCTACGTGAAGATGCTCGATGAGCGCGAGGCGCCGGTGCCGGCCGAAGAGCGGCACCGGGCCTTCAATCGCAAGAGCGTGTGGGCGCGCATCGCCATCGTCGCCGCCGGTCCGGTGGCCAATTTCCTGCTCGCCATCGCCGCCTACTGGCTGACTTTCGTGATCGGCATCAGCGGCTTGCTGCCGCTGGTCGGCGCGGTGCCTGCGGATAGTCCGGCGGCCGCCGCCGGTTTCGTCGAAGGCGATCGCATCGTCAGCGTCGCCGGCCAATCGACGCCGACCTGGAACAGCGCCCGGCTGGCGATCATGGAGGCGGCGCTGGATACCGATGCGGAAGGTGGCGACGGCAACGCTGGCGGCGCCGGGCGCGTGGCTGTCGACGTGGAGGATGCCTACGGCTTGCCGCAGACGCGCCTGCTGGATATCGGCAACCAGCTGCTCAAGGAGGAGGGCGATGCGGTCGGCAAGCTGGGCCTGACCCCCTGGTGGCCGCAGGTGGAGCCGGTCATCGCCGGCGTGCAGCCGGAGGGCGCCGCGGCGCGCGCCGGGCTGCGCGCCGGGGATCGCATCCTCAGCGGCGACGGCGAGCGCATCGACAGCTGGCGGCAGTGGGTGGATTTCGTCCGCGCGCGGCCGGACAGCGACATCGCCCTGCTGATCGAGCGCGACGGCACGCAGCTGGCGCTGAGCCTGCGCCCGGCGCGACGCGACAGCGATGGCGGCGAGATCGGCTACATCGGCGCCTGGGAGGATCAGACCGCGGCGCAGCTGGCGCGCATCCGCACGGTGGTCCGCCACGATCCGCTGGAGAGTATCGCCCGCGCCGTCGAGCGCACCTGGGAGATGAGCAGCCTGACGCTGCGCGTGCTCGGCAAGCTGGTGATCGGCGAGGCGGCGCTGTCGAATATCTCCGGGCCGCTGACCATCGCCCAGTACGCCGGGCAGAGCGCCAGCATCGGTCTGGATCACTACCTGAACTTCATCGCCCTGATCAGCATCAGTCTCGGCGTGCTCAACCTGTTGCCGGTGCCGATGCTCGATGGTGGCCACCTGCTGTACTTCGGTATCGAGCTGGTCAAGGGTAGACCGGTTTCCGAGCAGACGCAGATCTGGGGCCAGCAGCTGGGCATGCTGCTGATCATGGCGCTGATGGGGCTGGCGTTGTACAACGATCTGTCGCGTCTGCTCGGCTGAGGCCGGGGTCGTCGTGGCGGCGGCTTCTGGTACACTCTGCGCCGCAGTCCCGGGCGGCCATCGGCAAGCGCGCAGGGCTCCCCGCCGCGGCCTCGACCGACGGGCGGCGAGCGCCAACCATCGCGACTCCGACGGCCACCCGCCGAACCGGCTTTCACGGAACCTTTTCCGCATGCAGAGAGACAATCCGCGGCGATCGCTGACCGCCTCCGCGCCGCTCGCAGCGCCCTCGCCCGCAGCCCGCGTGCCATCCCGAGCCAGGCCCCTGGCCGGATTGCCGCTTGCCCGCCGCCCGGTGAGCCTGGCGCTGGCCGCCGCGCTCGCCCTCAACGCCGCGCTCTTCGCGACGCCGGCCCGGGCCGAGAGGTTCGCGGTGGCGGACATCGATGTGCAGGGCACCGAGCGCTTCGGTCGCGGCACGGTGCTGGCCAATATGCCGGTGGATGTCGGCGAGTATTTCGATAGCCAGCGCGATGCCGGCCGGGTGATCAAATCGCTCTACGCCACCGGACTGTTCGATGATGTTTCCCTGCTGCGCCGCGGCGATACGCTGGTGGTGCGCGTCAGCGAGCGCCCGGCGATCGGCGAGATCAACATCGAGGGCAACCACAAGCTCGACGACGAGCAGATGCTCGATTCTCTCAAACAACTGGGCATCGCCACCGGCCGGGTCTACAACCGCTCCACGCTGGAAACCGTCGAGCGCGAGCTGCGCCGGCTGTATTTCAGCACCGGCAACTATGGCCTGCGGCTGGAGTCGCGCGTCGAGGAGCTGCCGCGCAACCGGGTGGCGGTGAACATCGATATCGCCGAGGGCTCGGTCGCCCACATCCGCCAGATCAACATCGTCGGCAACAACTATTTCAGCGAGGAAGATCTGCTCGATCTGCTCGAATCCAGCGAGCTGACCAGCGTGCCCTTCAGCACCGCGGATCAGTATTCGCGCGCCAAGCTGGCCGGTGATCTGGAGATCCTGCGGTCGTACTATCAGGATCGCGGCTTCATCCGCGCCGACATCGAATCCACCCAGGTGAGCATCTCGCCGGATAAAAAGGACATCTTCGTCACCATCAAAATCGACGAGGGCGAGCGCTACACGGTCAGCGGCGCGCGCCTGGCCGGTGATCTGGCGGTGCCCGAGGAGCAGTTGCGCGGCCTGCTGCAGCTGGCGCCGGGGGCGGATTTCTCACGCGCGCTGATGAATGCCAGCAGCGACGCCATCACCGAGCGCCTCGGCGAGGACGGCTACGCCTTCGCCAATGTCAACGTGGTGCCGGAGATCGACGACGAGAAACGCAGCGTCGATCTGACCTATTTTATCGATCCCGGCAAGCGCGCCTACGTGCGGCGGATCAGTTTCCGCGGCGCCAGCGGCACCGAGGATCGCGTCTTCCGCCGCGAGATGCGGCTGCTGGAGGGCGGCCGCTTCGACCCGGCACTGCTGCGCCGCTCGCGGGTGCGCCTGCAGCGCCTGCGCTTCGTCCAGGCGGTGACGGTGGAGACGCCGCGGGTGCCGGGCCGCGACGACCAGGTCGACGTGATCTTCTCGATCACCGAAGGGCCGTCCGGCTCCTTCACCATCGGCGCCGGCTATGGCAGCGATGGCTTCCTGTTCAATCTCGGCCTGACCCAGGACAATCTGCTCGGCAGCGGCGAGCGGATGTCTTTCAATTTTGACAACAGCGAGTCGGTCAACCAGCTGGAGGCGTCGTTCACCGACCCCTACTACACGCCGGAGGGCATCAGCCGCACCTGGCGCGCCTACGTTCGCGAGACCGATGCCTCGCAGGTGAGCAGCACCACCGACTACATCTCCGACAGCTATGGCGCCAGCCTCGGCTTCAATGTGCCGATCACCGAGTTCGCCAACCTCGGCCTCGGCGCCGCCTTCGATCGCACGGAAGTCACCGAGACCGCCGGCACATCGGACGAAATCAAGGACTATCTGGCCGCCAACGGCACGCGCTTCGACGTCTTCTCGCTCACATCGAGCCTCTCTCACGACACGCGCAATCGCACCGTGTTCGCCGAGACCGGCACCCTGAACCGCCTCAATCTGCAGGTCGGCGTGCCTGGCAGCGATGTGGAATTCTTCAAGCTCGGCTACCGCTTCGAGTGGTACACGCCGCTCAGCGAGCGGCTGGTGCTGTCCACCAACGCGCGCCTGGATTACGGCGACGGCTACGGCGATTTCGACGAACTGCCGTTTTTCGAACGCTATTTCGCCGGTGGGGTGCGCTCGCTGCGCGGCTACGACGGCGGCAGCCTGGGACCGCGCGATTCCACCGGCGATGCGGCCGGTGGCGACTTCCGCTCGCTGGGCAGTCTGGAGCTGATCTTCCCGCCGCCGTTTGTCGATGAGCCCGGCTCGACGCGCTTCAGCCTGTTCGTCGATGTCGGCAACGTGTTCGCCGATGTGGATGACTGGGATGCAGATGTGTTGCGTGGTTCATACGGTGTCGCATTCGTCTGGTTGTCTCCGGTCGGACCGTTGACATTCAGTCTGGCGGAAGCGTTTAATGATGAACCCGGCGACGATCTGGAGTCCTTCCAGTTCACCATCGGTTCCATTTTCTAGCGGCAAATGTCCGGTCAATCACTCTCCCGGGCTCTCGTCGGGCCGCTGCCGCGCAGGCGGACGCGACCGCTCACGAGACTGCAGCCGCTACGCGATGTGGATAGAATTCAAATAACTCATCTCTTGCGACCCACCCCTGCGTCGGAGCCAAACCCTTGAGAAGCACTGTCCTCGCCCTGGTCGCGTTCATCGCGCTCGCCGCACAGCCGCTGGCGGCCCAGGAAATGCGCATCGGCTTCGTGGACATCCCCTACGTGATCGACAAGGCGCCGCAGGCGGAAGCTGCCGGGCTGCGCCTCGAAGAGCAGTTCGCGCCGCGCCAGGACGAGCTGCGCCTGCAGCGCAGGCGACTCAGCGAAATGCGCGAGCGCCTGGAGACCGACGCGCTGGTGATGACCGACACCCAGCGCGGTGAGCTGGAGACCGAGATCCGCAAGCTGGAGCGCCGCATCCAGCGCGACGAGCAGTTCTTTCGCGAAGAGCTGAATATCCAGAAAAACAACGAGTTCAAAAAGGTTCGCGTGGTGGTGCTGAAGGCCATCGACCGCTACTCGCGCAGCAATGGCTACGACCTGGTGGTCAGCGAAGGGGTGCTGTTCGCCAGCAAGCGCGTCGATCTCACCGAGGGCATTCTCGAAGAGCTGCGCGAACTGGCGCGGGAGCAGGGCGCCGCCCAGTAGCGGCGAGGCGGCGCGCGGTGGCGATCTCCGTGGCACAGCTCGCCGAGACGCTCGGCCTCGATTACCGCGGTGACGGCGCGCGGCCGCTGACGCGCGTGGCAACGCTGGATGACGCCGACGGGAACAGCCTGAGTTTCGCCACCGACGGACGCTACCGCGAGGTGCTGCGCGCCACCGCAGCGGCGGCGGTGATCGCCCCCGCGGAGCTGGCCGATGACGCGCCCTGCGCACTGCTGCTGGCCGCTGATGCACACCGCGCCTACGCGCGCGCCGCGAAGCTTTTGCACCCACCGCGCGCCGCGCGCCCCGGGATTCACCCCAGCGCCGTGGTCGAACCGGGCGCGGTGCTTGGCGAGGGTGTCGAGATCGCCGCGCAGGCCGTGATCGAGGCTGGCGCGCTGATCGGTGCCGGCGCGCTGATCGGCGCCGGCTGCTTCGTCGGCGCCGGCAGCCGGATCGGTGCCGGCTCGCGCCTGCATTCGCGGGTCAGCGTTTACCACGACTGCCGCATCGGCCGGAATTGTCTGATCCAGTCCGGCGTGGTCATCGGTGGCGACGGCTTCGGCTACGCCGCCGACGAGGATGGCTGGTTGCACGTGCCCCAGGTCGGCCGGGCGCTGATCGGCGATGGCGTGGAGATCGGCGCCAACAGCACCATCGATCGCGGCGCCATCGGCGACACGGTCATCGGCGATGGGGTGATCATCGATAATCAGGTGCACGTGGCGCACAACGTGCGCATCGGCGAGCACACCGCGATCGCCGGCTGCGTCGGCATCGCCGGCAGCGCGGTGATCGGCGCGCGCTGTACCATCGCCGGTGCGGCGGTGGTGCTCGGCCATCTGGAGCTGGTCGATGATGTCCACGTCACCGCCATGTCGCTGGTGAGCCATTCGCTCCGGCAGCCCGGACGCTACTCCTCCGGGACGCCGCTGGAGGACAATCGCAGCTGGCGCCGCAACAGTGTGCGCTTCAAGCAGCTCGACCAGCTGGCGCGGCGCCTCGGCCGGCTGGAAAAACGGCGCCAATGAACAACCGCTGGGACTACCGACTTGTCTGAGATGAGCATCCACGAGGTACTCGAATACCTCCCGCACCGCTACCCCTTCCTCCTCATCGATCGCGTGCTGGAGTGCGTCGAGGGCGAGCGGCTGGTGGCGATCAAGAATGTCAGTTACAACGAGAACTTCTTTCCCGGGCACTTCCCGCAGCGGCCGGTTTTCCCCGGTGTGCTGATTCTCGAAGCGCTGGCTCAGGCCACCGGCATCCTCTCCTTTCGCACCATGGGCGAAAAGCCCAACGGCAACAGCCTGTACCTGTTCGTCGGCATCGACAACGCGCGCTTCAAGCGCCAGGTATCGCCCGGCGACCAGTTGCGTCTGGAGGTCGAGATCACCAGGGTGAAAAGCCGTCTGTGGTGCTACAACGCGCGGGCCACGGTGGACGGCGTGATAGCCTGTAGCGCCGAGTTGAAAGCCTCGCTGCAAGAGATCAAAGATTGATTCATCCCACCGCCATCATCGATCCGCAGGCACGTCTGGCCAGCGATGTCTGCGTCGGCGCGTACTCGCTCATCGGCGCCGGGGTAGAGGTCGGCTCAGGCAGCTGGATCGGCCCGCACGTGGTACTCAACGGGCCGACGCAGATCGGCCGCAACAACCGCATCTACCAGTTCGCCTCGATCGGCGAGAGCCCGCAGGATCTCAAATACGCCGGTGAAGACACCCGGCTGGAGATCGGCGACGGCAACACCATCCGCGAGTACGTGACCATGAACCGCGGCACCGCTGGCGGCGGCGGGCTGACGCAGATCGGCTCGGACAATCTGTTCATGGCCTACGCCCACGTCGCCCACGACTGCAGCGTGGGCAACCACACCGTATTCGCCAACGCCGCCTCGCTGGCCGGGCACGTCTCGGTGGGCGATCACACCATCCTCGGCGGTTTCACCAGCGTGCACCAGTTCAGCGCCATCGGCGCGCACGCCTTCGCCGGCCTGGGCACGATCATCAACCGCGACGTGCCGCCCTTCGTAATGGTCGCCGGCAACCACGCCGAAGCCATCGGCATCAACAAAAACGGCCTCAAGCGGCGCAACTTCTCCGCCGAGACCATCCGCGCCCTGCACAGCGCCTTCCGCAGCCTGATCAAATCCCGCGGCAGCCGCGAGCAGGCCTTCGCCCGCGTCCAGCCGCTGGCCGAGCAATTTCCTGAAGTGGCGCAGTTTGTGGATTTTGTCCGCGACAGCCAGCGCGGCGTGGTGCGCTAGGGAAGTTCTGCAGGCCCGCTATCGCTCCCGGCGCGCAGCCGCGCCAGCGTGCCCGGCAGGTCGTCGAGCATCTCGGCGATCAGCGCCGCGACCCGCTGCGCGCCACCGCCTTCACCCATTTTTTCGCGCAGCCCGGCCATCGCCGCGCGCATGCCGTCGGCGTAGTCGCGATCCTGCAGCAGCCGCTGCAATTCGTCGGCGATCGCCTGCGGGCGGGCGTCGCGCTGGACGAACTCCTGCGCGATGCGCTGGCCGGCGACGATGTTCACCAGACCGATGTCATCGATGGTCATCAGCCGGCGCATGATCGCGTAGGTGATCGGATTGACGCGGTAGACAATCGCCAGCGGGGTGCCGATCAGGCCCACTTCCAGGGTCGCCGTGCCGGAGGCGCAGAGCACCGCATCGGCGGCGGCCACCGCGTCGTGGGCGCGGCCATCGAGCAGTTGCAGCCCGGGCAGGGCGCCGCCGGGTTGTTCGGCGAGCTGCTCCTCGATCAGCGCGCGGGGCAGGGTGGACGCCACCGGCAGCAGGAAATCGACCGCGCCGATTGCATCAGTCAGGCGCCGCGCGCTGTCCAGCGCCAGCGGCAGGATGCGTGCGATTTCACCGCGTCGCGAACCCGGCAGCAAGGCCACCGCCGGGCGCTCGCCGAGGCCGAATTCGGCGCGCAGCGCGGCGCGATCCGGGTGTCTCTCGACCTGATCGAGCAGCGGATGGCCGACATAGCGCACCGGCACCCCGGCGCGGCGGTAGAAATCCACTTCGAAGGGGAACAGCACGGCCATCGCATCCACCAGCCGACCGATGCGCTCGACGCGCTTCGGCCGCCAGGCCCAGACCTGCGGGCTGACGTAAAACAGCACCGGCACGCCGCATTCGCGGGCGGTCTCGCAGAGCTTGAGGTTGAAGTCGGGGTAATCCACGCAGATCAGCAGATCGGGTTTTTCCCGGCGCAGGGCATCGCGGAGTTTCTCCAGCTTTTTCATGATGCTGCGGTACTGCACCAGCACTTCGACGATGCCCACCACGGCCAATTCGCGGGCGTCGAGCACCAGTTGCATGCCCAGCGCTTCGAGCTGCGGGCCACCCATCCCCAGCAGCTTTGGGTCGATGCGGTGTTGTTCGCGCAGCGCTTCGATCGCGTGCGCGGCGTGCAGATCGCCGGAGGCCTCGCCGGCGGAGATCATGATCGTCGGCCGCGCGCTCAACTCACAGCGCCCCGCGCAGCACGTCGCAGATCTGCGCCACCTGCCGATCCGTCAGCTCCGGGTAGATCGGCAGCGAGAAACAGCGCGCGGCGAGATCCTCGGCGACCGGCAGGCGGCAGTCGTCCAGCGCGCCGCCGAAGGCCTGCTGGCGATGCAGCGGGATCGGGTAGTAGATGGCGGCGGCGATGTCGGCGGCCGCCAGCGCGGCCATCAGCCGCTC
>Ga0207752_1000428_pt1 | contig 19759 bp, 16 predicted proteins | sample Pon2CUnioCityCA_6_FD_187272 | JGI IMG/M metagenome (GOLD analysis project Ga0207752, IMG submission 187272) | Marine sediment microbial community from Union City, CA, USA - Pond 2C Sediment 2 (SPAdes) | ecosystem: Environmental > Aquatic > Marine > Intertidal zone > Salt pond sediment ...
TTGATTGAGATTGAGATGCCCTATTGTAGTCTCGTTAGTTCTTTAAGCTTTGATCAATCTGGGGGTTGATGCGAACGTCTTCTTTTGCTTCGAACATCCCCTACCTTACCCACTGGACAAAGCAATTGACGAGTCCTATAATCACTGGCACAATGGACAATCAACAAACAGAAGACAGAGAAATAACCGCAACGGACGCACACGGATGGGGGTACCGCGTGTTCCCCAGGCCCGACGGCGGCGGTCTCGGATACGACAAACTGCTGGTGGCGATCCGTGAGCAACCCACCGAGCACCACTTCGACCCGGAGCGACTCCGCTTCCGCCTTCGTGGCCCCGACGGGGAGGTTGTGTGGCGCACGGCCAGTTGGCGAGTTCCAGTTGAGCAGTCGGGCCGTATCTGTCCAGGACCTGTCGAGCTCCTCGATCGGTACGAGAAGGAAGTCGAGTTCTTCACCTTTGGCGGCTTTGTTCGACGCATCCCGGACGCGAGTGCGCTTATCTACCTCTTCGAGTCGGGAGCACCCATCCTGGAGATCACGCCGCAGGAGGAGACAATCGCGGACCAACTGACTTATGAGGCACGGGTGGTGTTGGGGCGGGTCGAGGAGCAATGGGAGGAGCAGCACGACGAAGAATTTCCACAACGCCTGACCGAGATCGACCCCTTCTCTTTGTACACTGCGATTCTGAGTGAGATCCTGCGCCGCTACCGTCGTGTCTCGACCTTGGACCAGGCATACCATGCGCTCCATAAAGCCCTCAGGAACGAGAAGCAACGCCTGAGTGCAAGCGGTCTGTGGCCGGACGAGCTGGCAACGCCAGAAGAGCTGATACTCGGCACGGTCTAAGGACCCGGTGTTTCCGCGAAGATCCGCTTCGTCCCTGCAGACCTCCCAACGTGTCGACGTTCCACCCTGCCAACGTCCAGCACGTTTTTGCAATTGACACTCCCTCCCTTTCATAGTATACTCCTCACCACGATGCGTTCCTTGTCAAGCCTGCTTTTGCTCAGCCCGCCCGCCCCTACCCAACCAGACTGACGGTCTGGGTAGGCGTGCTGTGACGAACACCTAGGACGTAAGATAGCCAGCCCCCGGGCCGCCCTCCAGGCCGTGGGGGCTGGTTTTTGTATAGTGGGTGCCCGATGTCGATGACGATTGAAGAACTGACCGAGGAGATGAACCGCTTCGTGGAGGCGAAGGGGTGGTACGCGGACGAATCCCCGTCGCCCCAGACCCCGCGCAATATCGCCATCTCCCTCTCGCTGGAGGCGGCGGAGGTGCTCGAGCACTACCAGTGGAGTGGGGAGGCGGACCGGGAGGGCCTCGCCGGGGAGCTGGCCGACGTCGCCCTCTACCTCCTTCAGCTCGCCTATCTGGAGGGGATCGACCTGGAGGACGCCGTTCTGGATAAGCTCCGGGCGAACTACTGCCGTCGCTGGTCGAAGGAGTAGGAGGTGCGGATCCTCGCCGTGAGCGATCACGTGGCTGACTCCGTCTACAGCGAGCACATCGAGAAGCGCTTCGGCGGCGTGGATCTGGCGGTTTCCTGCGGCGATCTGCCGTACTCGTACCTGGAGTACATCGTGACCATGCTCAACGTCCCTTCCTTCTACGTTCACGGCAACCACGATCACCCCGAGTATCGGGCGAATGGGACGACGCTGGAGGAGCCGGGCGGCTGGATCAACCTCGATGGCACCACCGTCGAGGCGAAAGGCGTGCTCTTGGCCGGCCTGGAGGGATCTGTCCGCTACAAGCCAAGGGCTCCTTACCAGTATACCGAGCGCGAGATGGCCTGGAAGGCCTGGCGCCTGGCGCCGGGCCTCCTCGTGAATCGTCTCCGCCATGGGCGCTACCTCGACGTCCTGGTCGCCCACTCGCCGCCTCGGGGAATCCACGATGGCGACGACCTGCCTCACCGCGGGTTCGAGACCTTCCTCGGTATCATCAGACTCTTCAAACCCCGCTACCTCCTCCACGGTCACAAGCACGCCTACGGTCCCGAGGCGACCCGCACCGAGTATGCCGGGACCGAGGTGATCAACGTCGATCCCTTCCGGGTCATCGAATACTGAGCTGCTTTGATACGTTTGCCCGGCGCCCAGCCGTTTCTGCAATCATTTATCTTATTGTTGGCCACTAGATTTAATGCGATGCTTCAGCGCAAATAAAGGAGAAGAAGATGGCTGAACAGATCACACCCCGCAGCGAGGACTACTCCCGCTGGTATACCGACGTCATCCAGAAGGCGGATCTCGCCGACTACGCGCCCGTCAAGGGCTGCATGGTGATAAAGCCCTACGGCTTCACCCTGTGGGAGAATATCAAGGAGGGGCTCGACACCCGGTTCAAGGCCACGGGCCACGTCAACGCCTATTTCCCCCTCCTCATCCCCCTCAGCTTCATCCAGAAGGAGAGCGAGCACGTGGCCGGGTTCTCCCCGGAGCTGGCTGTGGTCACCCACGGTGGCGGTAAGGAGCTCGACGAGCCCCTGGTCGTCCGTCCCACGTCGGAGACCATCATCGGCCACATGTACTCAAACTGGATTCAATCCTATCGCGACCTGCCCGTCCTCATCAACCAGTGGGCCAACGTCGTCCGCTGGGAGATGCGCACCCGGCCCTTCCTGCGCACCACCGAGTTCCTCTGGCAGGAGGGCCACACTGCCCACGCCACCGCCGAGGAGGCTCGCGAGGAGACCCTCCGTATGCTCGACGTCTACGTCGACTTCACCGAAAGTGATGCTGCCATTCCCGTCATCTCCGGCCGCAAGAGCGAGAGCGACAAGTTCGCTGGCGCTGTGACCAGCTACACCATCGAGGCCATGATGGGCGATTACAAGGCGCTCCAGTCAGGCACCAGCCACTTCCTTGGCCAGAACTTCGCCAGGGCCTTCGACATCCAGTACCTGGATGAGAACAACGAGCTCCAGTACGTCTGGACCACAAGCTGGGGCGTCAGCACCCGCATGGTCGGTGCCGTCGTCATGACCCACGGCGACGACCAGGGCCTGATCCTCCCGCCGAAGCTGGCTCCCCACCAGGTCGTGATCGTACCCATCTGGACGGACGAGGAGCAGCAGACCCGGGTCTTCGAGGTGGTCGAGCAGGTGAAACGCGCCCTGCGCGGCCAGGTGCGCGTCCACGTGGACGACCGGGACGCCTATTCGCCCGGCTGGAAGTTCAACGAGTGGGAGATGCGCGGCGTTCCTCTGCGCATCGAGATCGGCCCGCGGGACGTCGAGCAGGGCCAGGTGGTGCTGGCCCGGCGCGATCTCGAAGGGCGCGCCCGGAAGAGCATGGTTCCTCTGGGAGACGGCCTGGCGGAGGCGGTCCAGAGCACCCTCGGTGAGATCCAGAACAATCTCTTTCAGCAGGCCCTCGCCTTCCGGGAGGAGCACGCCTACTATCCCGAAGACTACGAGGCGTTCAAAGAAGCTGTCACCAAGGGGTTTGCCTACGCCTGGTGGTGCGGCGACCCCGAGTGCGAGGCGCAGATCAAGGAAGAGACGAAGGCCTCGCTCCGCTGCATCCCCCTGGAGCAGGAGTCTGGCTCTGGGACCTGCATTCGCTGTGCCGGGGAAGCCGAGGAACGCGCCGTCTTCGCCCGAGCGTACTAGATTGCCAGATCACCGATCGATCAATGAACCAACATACTAATCCGTCCACAGACCGACGCCGTCCTCTCGTTCTCGTCGCGCTCGTGCTGGCAGCCACGGCGGCGGCTTGTACGCTCCCGACGCGTCCGGCGCCCACCAGCGGTCCGAATCCCGCCTCGCCGACGCCTCAGGCCCCGCCGACCGCTGATGGCACGCCGCTGCCGACGCCGACGCCCACCCCGGTTCCGCCGAAGGAGCTCACCATCTGCCAGGGGGCGGAGCCCAACACGCTATTCGTCTACGGCGGGCCGTCTCAGGCGGCGCGCAACGTCCTGGCCGCCGTCTACGATGGGCCCATCGATCTGCGCAGCTTCCGGCCAGAGCCGGTGATCCTGGAGCGGCTCCCCACCGTTGACAATGGGGACGCGCTGCTGCGCGCCGTCGAGGTCACGCCGGGCGACGCTGTGCTCGACGCCAACGGCGAGGTGGTGCCGCTCGCCCCGGAGGTCGTGCTCCAAAACGCGGCCGGTGAACAGGTCGTGTTCCAGGGCGGGGTGGTGACGACGACCCAGATGGTGGTCACGTTTACCCTGCGCAGCGACGTAACCTGGGCCGACGGGCAGCCGCTGACCGCTGGGGACTCTCAGTATGCTTATGAGGTGGCAACTACCCTTGAGGACGCCGCCCTCAATCGGCGCACGCAGCGCACGATGAGCTATCGGGCCCTCGACGATCAGACGGTTGTCTGGACTGGCGTACCAGGATATCGAGACACGTATTACGTCCTCAACTTCTACCATCCGCTCCCCCGGCACGCCATGGCCGACGTGGACGTGGAGCAGCTCCCGCCCCTGTCCGAGCTCGCGCGGCGCCGCCCGTTGGGATGGGGACCGTTCGTCATCGAAGAGTGGGTGGAAGGGGACCACATCTCCCTCGCGCGCAATCCTTACTACTTCCGTGCCGCCGAGGGGTTGCCTCACCTCGACCGCGTCACCTTCCGCTTCGTCGCCGACGCGCAGCAGGCCAGCGACGCGCTGCTGACGGGCGACTGCGATCTCGTCACCCGGGAGCTCATCGGCGAAGATCCTCCCGCACCCCTCGTCGAGGCTGCTCAGTCCGACCAGGTGCGTTTGATCTCGTCGTCGGGGAGCGAGTGGGAGCATCTCGATTTCGGCATCCAACCGGTGCCGTGGTCGGATCAGCACCGCTTCTTCACCGACGTTGCGGTCCGCCAGGCCGTCGCCCACTGCACCGACCGCGAGCGCATTGCCCGGGAGGCCTTTCCCTACGCCGAGGCGATTCTGGCCCACACCTACGTGCCGCCCCAGCATTCCCTCTACGCGGCCGATCAGCTCCGCTTCTGGCAGTACGACCCTGCCGCCGGGCAGTCGCTCCTCGACCAGGCTGGCTGGCAGGACACCGACGGCGACGGCGTCCGCGAGGCTCAGTCCGTTCCCGGGATCGTCAGCGGCACCCCGTTCTCGGTCACCCTACTCACCACGGCGGGCGACCCGGCGCGGGAGCGCACGGCCGACGTCCTGCGGCAGAATCTGGCCGACTGCGGCATCCGCATGGGTACGCGATACCTCCCCGTGGACACCTTCTACGCCGATGGCCCCGACGGCCCCGTCTTCGGGCGCCAGTTCGACCTGGCCCTCTTCTCCTGGCTCAACGGCCTCAGCGCGCCCTGCGGACTCTATCTGTCATCGGAGGTCCCGCAGCAGAACAACTGGTGGGCCACCAGCAACAACCCGGGCTACGAGAGCGAGGCCTACGACCGGGCCTGTCGATCTGCCCTCGAGGCCGTCTACGGGACCGAGGCGTACGTGGAGCGTCACAGGGAGGCCCAGGCCATCTTCTCCCGGGATCTACCGGTGCTGCCCCTCTACTTCGTGCCCAAGCTCCTCGCTCTGAGCCCCGAGGTGCGAGGCGTCACGCTCGATCCCAGCCAGCAGACGTCCTTCTGGAACATCGAGGCGTTCGATCTGAGTCAGTAACCTTGGGAAGCGCTACCCTTGCGAAGGTTCAGACCCAACTTTCGATTAGGAGGAGCCCGCTGCACGTCGAAGGCAAGTCCGTGATGGGAATCTCGAAGCAACCTTCGCAAGGTTTGTGTCGAAAGTGGCGCGGTCTGCCTGACCGCCTTCCGCTGCTGACGCGACATGAACCTTATGACTGACCAACAGCTTCGTCTCTCCGCCCGCATCGTCCAAGCCGGCCGCGCCGCCGGATGGGCCATCGTCTCCGAGGAGCCGATCGGTTTCCTCGGCGGTGTCGACCCGGACACCGGCCTCGTCATCGAGCCCGGTCACCCGCTGGAAGGGGAGAGCGTGACCGGCCGCATCCTCGTCTTCCCCACGGGGAAAGGGAGCACCGTCGGCTCCTACACCCTCTACCGGCTGGCCCGCAATGGATTGGCGCCGGTCGCCATCGTCAACGCCGAGGCCGACCCCGTCGTCGCCGTCGGGGCCGTCATCGCCGATATCCCCATGGTCGATCAGGTCGACCTCTCCCGCATCCACACCGGCGACTGGGTCGAGATCCACGACGACGAGCTCGTCGTCTCTCCCGCTGCGTGAGCCACAGTCCGTTGGCATAGCAAAAAGCCCCTCGCTCGTTCAAATTCGAGCAAGGGGCTCATCAGGCGGAAGGGGAGGGATTCGAACCCTCGGTGGCCAATAATGACCACAGCGGTTTTCGAGACCGCCCCGTTCGTCCGCTCCGGCACCCTTCCGGGTCACAGTCGACGACAAGTATTATAGCATAGCCCCGCCCCCACGCAATCTCGTCCCCTCACTTAGCACTCAGCTGATACCAGAATTCCGACAGGAAGCCCTGAGCGTCCGGCGTCAGCACCTGTTTGACCACCTGGGGAGTGCCGTCCACGCAGCGCCACTCGTAGACCGTCGCGCGACCGGTGACGGCCGCCGGGATGGTATCGGCGTTCGGATTTGCCTCGCAGAACTCCTCCATCTCGGGTCGAGGTGTGGAGCTGGTGTCTGCCTTCTCGGAGCAGGGCAGATTGGCACCCGCGAAACAGGCCCACACGTCGCCGTCCATACAACGCCACACGGTCCCCGCCGCAACCCAGTCGTTCGGCGCATCGTCCGCGATCCCGGCTTTCTCTCTCAGGTCCTTGATGATCGCCTCAGGCGCTACGACACCCACGTACGGCTCGTCCGGCGTGTCAATGGTACCGACAGCCGCGCAGTACGCGAAGGGATCTGCATACGATGCTGCTGGTCCTATCGGGGTCGGAACAGGCGGCAGGCTTTCACATGGCCCGTTGAAGTTTGCATTCTGGCTGCTCATCCATCCAGTTTCACCTAGCCCCAGACTCCCAATGCTGAGATCAATCTCGAACCAGTCTCCAGCCATGCCTACGACCTTGGCATAGTCACCGCTATGCAGGGTGGCTATCCGCTCGGATGAGGTATGTGGCTGTGAATAGACAGGTATGTCTTCCATAGCCATAGTGAAGCATACGCCCGCAGGCGGCCCTACTACGACTGGCAGGTCGCCGCATGCGCCTTCGAGGGAGATACTGTCGCTCTGTTGGACCCAGCGCAGTCTGAATACACCCACGTTCGCAGCCTGGGCTGTGCCTGGGTCGAAGCCGATCCATCCATCGTCGGTGGTCGCTCCCACAGCGATTCGATCTCCGGGTGCCAGGGTGCCAAAGACGCCAGCATCGACACTGGGCCTCTGGTAAACGGTGGTGTCGCCGTTCGCCACGAGCTCGCACGCACCGTCCACGGGTGCTTCGCCGGTGGGGGACGGGACAGGTATCGCTGTGGCGGAAGGCACGGGCGTAGCCGTCCGAGTTGGCGCCGAGCTCGGCAGCGCTGTAGTCTCCGGGGCACAGGCGGAGACAACGATGACCAGAAGAATGAGCAGACAGGACTCGCTACCTTTCAACATTGACTTCTCCTTTCTTCCCAGAGGCGGATTTGCATCGCAAGGCTTCCCCCGGATGGAGCCCCGTGCGGAGAGATTCTCTAGTGCTTGATGCAGACGAACTCAAACCCAATTCTACTACCCGCTGCCGTCCGCCGCATCGGCGCAATGTTACGTTGTCGCTCAGACAAAAGGACCACGTCTGGAGACGCTCTTCGTGGATCAAATGACGTATTGAGATAGGGGCGAAAAGGCACTGAGGATCCCTGCTTGTGCACGCTGCCCCGTAGCCAGCGGATGGGGCTTTACCGTGAAGCGTCGGTTCAAATCGCTCTGGCTCAGCGGCGCGACTCAACGGCGGTTGTTTGGTCGAACGAGCTCCAAGAGGTATCCCGCACCAACGGGAGGAGAGAGAGGCCATGGAGAAAATGCACGTATGCGGACAGCACGCGGGGTAATCAGACGCCAGGGCGTCTCTCGCGGGCCATCAGGCGCGCTTCAGCTCTTCCAACAATTCCTCCACGACGGCCTCCAGATCCCGCGCCCGGCCGCGCTCCTCTGCCGCCGCAGCCACGTCCGGCGGCAGGGTGGTCGCGACCGCGTCAATGTGTCGTCCCGCCACGTCCTCAAACCAGCGTGACCTGGCGACGAACGGGTAGCGGGAGGCCAGGGCGTACAGCTCCACCGCCCGCTCCACATCACCGCGGTCGGCCAGCAGCAGGGCCGCCAGCGGCAGTACTGATAGGCCAAGCAGGAGATCCCCGGTCTGTTTGGCCGCTCGCAGGGCCTCACGGAGGTGCCGCCTCATCTGGGCGGGCTCGGCCAGCCCGCGCGCCGCATGGGCCAGGGCCGCGTGGCTCCAACCGACGTCGGCCAGTGCCCCGACATCTCGATAGACCGCGAGGGCCTGCTGCAACCGTCGCTGGGCCTCGTCGTAGGCTTCCTTGACCACCGCCACCCTCCCCAGCAGAACGAGCGCGTCGCCAACCCGGAGTTGCAGGCCGGTCTCTTCGGCCAGCGCCTGGGAAGCCTCGCCGTGGGCACGGGCATCTTCGTACCGTCCCAAGTGTAAGCTCACGCTGCTCACGGCCGCCTCTGCGAGAATGATCCAGCCCCGGCGTCCCAGATCTTCGAAGACCTGCAGGGATTCCTCCCCCGCCGAATAGGCCTCCGCGAACTCGCCGAGGTACTCCAGCGACGCGCCCTGCGCCAGCAATCCGAAGCCAATCCCTTCTCGATCGCCCAGCGCCTGCGTCATGGCCCGGGCGTCGCGCGCCAGACGCCGGGCCTCCTCAAAGCGGGCCTGGTGTATGGCTACGAAGGTCAGGTCGGCCATGCTCCACGCGATCCCTTCCTGGTCGCCCAGTACCTGGGAGATCTCCAGGCTCTCCTCCATCGCGGCTCTGGCGTCGGCGTACGCCCCCCGGAACAAGGCTGCCGTGCCGAGCGAGTGGAGGGCAGCGGCCGCTCTCCACGGGTCATCCAGACCCCGGTACAAGGCGAGGCTCTCCTGCAGAAACTCCCGAGCTTGTTCGTAGTCTGAAAGAAAGACGGCGCGTCCCATGTGTTGAGTGAGGAGCGCTCGCTCCGCCCGTGTGTCCTGGCCGGCTACCTGGGGCTGTTCCAGGAGGGCCAGGCTCCGCTGCCGCAGACGGACTGCGACGTCTCTATGGCCCAGGGCCCGGTTGAAGTACGCCTGCCACACGAGCGCCCGCGCCGCGACCCGCAGTTTGTCGACTGAAACGTCTCCAGCGTTCAGCCTATCCGCCGCTGCGCGGAACGCCGCCTCACCGTCGTGGTACCGTCCCCGCCGGTGGTAGAACCGGGCCAGACCCTCCATCGCTCGATCCAGCCGCTCGACCTGCTCCTGTTCCACCGCCCAGCTCCAGGCTGCGCGGAGGTTCTCGCTGTCTGCTTCCATCTCGGCCATGGCTGTCCGCTGCCGCGGTCCTTGCAGATCCACAGCGAAACGCTCCAGCGCGGCGGTGTAATAGGCACTGTGGCGCTCGCGCGCTGCGGCCTGAGCGGCCGGTGATGCTGCCAATCTCTCGGCCCCGTACTGGCGCAGGAGCTCGTGCACCTTGTATCGACCCACCCGGCTGGGGTGCTGGAGCAACGACCTGTCGACCAGGCCCTTCAGGTTTCGCAGGGAGGCGCCAACCGCCTCCGCTGCCTCGCGGGTGAAGCCGCCACGGAAGACGGACAGCGTCCTGAACGCCTCCTGCTCCCGCTCTGTCAACAGCGACCACGAGTGGTCGAACACGGCACGCAGGCTGCGCTGTCGCTGGGGTACGTCTCGCCAGCCGGTCTCCAGGAAATCGAGGCTCCTCTTGATCTCCGCCGCAATCTCCGCCGGGGTGAGCATCTCGATCCACGCCGCGGCCAGCAGAATGCCCAGAGGCATCCCCTGCACCAGGTGGCACACCCGCGCGATATCTTCCAGGTCGTCAGCCGTCGCCTCGAAGTCCGGCCGTACCTGATGCGCCCCCTGCAGAAACAGCGTGATGGCGCTGTACTGCCTATCCCAGAGCGCCGTTCTCTGGGACGCTCTCTGACCAACGTCCTCGGGCTCTGTTGTCCTCGCCTCGGCGTCGACATCCGGGGCCGGGTAGTCCATTCCGGGAACGAGGAAGAGGCGCTCGCCCCGCACGTTCAACCTGGCCCGGGAGGTCGCCAGCACGTTGACCTGTGGCGCCGTCCTGAGGACGTCGGTGATGACACGAGCGCCCTCAAGCAGATGCTCGCAGTTGTCCATGATCAGGAGCAGGTCCTTCGCACGTAGATGGTCGAGCAGCTGCTCCCGCGGTTCGTGCGCCTCGGCACCCTCGGCGGGGGAGAAGCAGAAACCAAGCGCCCGGGCCACAGCGGGCACGATACCGTCCACCGACGCCACGGGGGCCAGGGAGACGAAGTGGACGCCGTGGGCGAAGTGATCCCGCACGGATTTAGCCGCCTCCACGGCCAGGCGGGTCTTGCCGCTCCCTCCCGGTCCGACCAGCGTTATCAGCCGGCGGGTCGGCTCGGCCAGGAGCGGCTGCAGCTGCGCCAGCTCCCGCTCCCGGCCCACAAACGGGATCAAGGACGTCGGCAGCTCGCCCGCTGGGGCGCAGGCGGGAGCACCCCGTGGTTCAGCCGCTTTCAGATCCCCGGAGCGGATCGCTTCGTATAGCACTTTTGTCTGTTCCGCCGGTTCGACGCCCAGCTCCTCATCCAGCACGCGGCGGCACCTCTCGTACTGGGCCAGGGCGGCGCTCCGCTGATCCGTGAGCGCCAGCAGCCGCATCGCGCGTCGGTGAGCCTGCTCCCGCCAGGGATCCAACTCCAGCACGCGCCAGGTCCGCTCGAGGGCGCGATCGAGATCGCCACGCTCGGCGTAGGCGTCGATCAAGTCGTGAAGCGCCTCGATCATCAGCCGATGGCTCTGCTCTCGCTGAAGTAACGTCCACTCCTCGAAGGGTGCGCTATCCGGGAGGGAGAAGCCCTCCAGGAACTCGCCGCGGTACAGCGCCGCCGCTTTCTCGAGTCGCTCGATGGTCTCTTGGCTGGGACGCTGTAGGGTGGACTGGACGTGCGTCAGGGTCGCGAATGTATTCACGTCGACCGAGGCGTCGCTGGCCGGGTTGAACTGGATCGTCTGTCGGGAGATGTGGAGGAAGGGTGGGGCCGCCGCGTCATCTCCGATCACCTGCCGCAGGTTGGCCAGTGCCTGACGCAGGTTCGTGCGCGCCGATCGTTCCGGCCAGTCCGGCCACAGCAGCCCGGCCAGCTTCTCGCGGCGGTGCGGCCGTCCCAGCTCCACGCAGAGGTAAGCCAGCAGCGCCCGCACCTTGTCCGAGCGGAACCCGACAGCCAGCTCTCCCTCCAGCGTGACCTGGAAGGGTCCCAGTAGGCGAATCGACAGTCGGGCCATCGTTGCCTCCTCCGACGGCAAGGCCAAGGATTGCAGTCTACAGAGACCTCCGAGGTTTTGCTGGCGCGACTGTTGTTGGAGAGTGAGTACGGTGACCCGCTCTCCTATGGGAAAGAGTGACGAACCAAACCTCGGAGGTCTTTCAGTCTCTAATCAAACAGCAGACTCGCGATCATCTCTCGTTCGGCGGGCACGTAAGCGTCCACGAACTCCCGATAGGCTGCGCGCGAAGAGAATTGATCCAATACAACCTCGGGGTTGGGTAACGTCCCCTTCCGTAATCCGATGCACTCCCGATAACTCGAGAATTCCCAATCCTTGGGCCGCTCGACCAGGCCAGCCATCACGGGATTCAAGAAAAGGTAGTTCGCACGTTCGTAGAAAATGTGGTTTCGGTTGTTGCCTCGGTTGTAGAGATGATAGTATTCTCTTGGACACAGTTCCAGGTCGCGTCGCGGCATATCCCCCATTCTCCTCAAAGAGTGTTCGAGATCAGTACTACTTCGCTTTCGCCATTCTTCCAGCACACTCCTGGCCCGATTATAGCGTAATGCGGTGCTTGGGAAAAGCCTGAAGACCTCCGAGGTTTTCGCATAGCGTCTGTTGTTCAAGAGTGAGCACGGTGACCGAGTCTCCTCTTAGAGAGAGTGACGAAGTAGACTTTGGAGCGTAGCGCGGTGCTGGGGAAAAGCCTAGAGACCTCTACGTAGCATAAGAAATTCCCCACCTCTACGGTCTGTTCACGTTCTCGATACGCTTTCTCTCCGCTCGTCTGGTATGCTGTACGCAGAAATCGGGAGAAATGTGGAGACTGGCCCGTTTAGCAGGTCTTCCACAACCAATAGGAGGTGTGTGATGTTTGCAGATTCGGCAGTTGTGAAGCGATCGCTGGTCGCTCTAATAATCGTACTGGTGGTCGGGTTTGTCCTCGCGGTCGCGATCGCCCGCCCAGCAGCAGTAACCGGCTCGGAAGCTGGGGTTCCCGAGCGTCAGGATAGCCGGGCAGCCGTGGCTGCGAGAGGAGCGGACTTCGACTTCGTGGACCACGAGCTTAGATATGCCGGTAGCTACGGGTTGCGCCCCGTCTCCGCTGCGCTACGCGGAACGGATTTCGACTTCCTTGATCACGAGCTCCTGTACGCTGGTGGCTACGAGTTGCGCCCCATCTCCGCCGCATCAAGAGGTGCAGACTTCGACTTCCTGGATCACGAGTTCCTGTACGCCGGTGGCTACGAGTTGCGCCCCATCTCCGCCGCGTTACGCGGTGCGGGCTTCGACTTCGTGGACCACGAGCTGAGATACGCGGGCGGCTACGGATTGCGGCCCGTCTCCGCTGCGCTGCGTGGAGCAGACTTCGACTTCCTGGACCACGAGCTCAGGTACGCCGGCGGCTATGGATTGGTTCCTGTCGCCCCTGGCAGATAAAGGGGATGCGTCACCGCCGGGCTCGTCAACAGAGATTGGTACGCGCGCTACGTTCCCTGTCTCGATCGGAGCGCAGCGCGCGTGCCGGTCGCCCTGCCGCGAGCACGACGTGACTCGGCTCAGGTATCCGAGCATTGAGAAGCAACTGGAGGGTGACGTGCCATCGATTGAAACGGATCGCTGGTGCGGCTGACCGGGGCGGGCTTCCCGCGCCCGATTATTCCTTCACGCCTCGGTAAGCAGCCGTCCGGCTGCCGTTGTGGGCGGACGCTCGTATCGCCACTCGGCCGGGAGCATCTTGACTTCTGCGGCTGCCGGTGATAGAATGGACGTTAGAAGCGGTGCCATCTCTCTCCGACACCTGACACCACCACAGATTCAATTCGTAGCTTCCTCCATAGGAAGGGGGTGTTCAGCGGTTCGCCAATCACTGCCGCCAGCGGTATTCGGATCATACCTCCGACGCTTCACCTCCTGTCGACACCGGCCTCGAACCAGTCTCCGGGGCAGGAGCGTAGGATAGATTGGAGGTTTGTGCGGTCACAAAGAAACTCCCTTGCCCCTGCTCCGCGTCCTCGGTGCAGCGCGCAGTCGCAGACATTGACGCAGACATGGACCGCGTCCGCTCTTTGAGTCTCTCCAGGAGGTACGATGTCTGAGAATCGAACCACCACACCCCAGAAGCCGGAGGAGCCCGACAAGGGCGTCGGGCGTCTGACCTTCGACAGTCTCCTATCCGGCATTACGGCCAAGATCAAGGAGCAGCCGTTCCTCTTCGTGATCGCTATTGTGGCTCTGATCGTGACGGTCATCAGCCGGGGGGAAACCCTCGGCTCTTCCGATCTTCGCTTTGTGATCACCGTCATCAGCGCCCTGGCCTTCCTGGTGATCCTGGGCTACTACGGCCGAGAGGGCATAAAGCTGGCAGCCAGCGAGCGCCAGCGACGAACGGCCGAGGCTCGACGCACCGCACCTGAGGAAGGGCAACTCATCGACGTTGCCGGGGGCGGGAAACTCGACGGAGCGCTCCAGGAAGCGCCTGGGATCAAATCTCAGACCATCTCCGTACAAGGGGAATCTGAGGCCAAGGACCTGATCCAGAGCTCAACGCAAGCTCCGCCGGACGACGAAAGAGAATGAGATGACGCCCTCTTCCAGCCTCACCGATCGCCGCCCTCAGGCAGAGGCGTTCCACGCGCTCTTGCAGGACAACCGGCGCTGGATTATGCCGCTATGTGGTCTGAGCGGGATGGGCAAGAGCTTCCTGTTTGACCATCTGGTGCGCATTGAGTGTCAGCGCTTCAACGTGCCCTATGCCCGCATCGATCTCAGTTCCACCTACCTGCGTGGCAGCTACCTCCGTATCCTGGATGAGCTGGAGCTCGGGCTTGGAGAGACGATACCGGCCAGGCACAGGTCCGCCTACCAGCGTCAGCGTGAGGAGGCGCTGCGCCGCCTGAGCACGCGCAAGATCTCCCTGCAGCAGCGCATCGACATCGCGGACAACAGCGTGGGCCAGAACATCACGCAACGCATCGACATAGGCGACGCCCTACGGCTGGAAGAGGAACGGGCGCAGCACACCGTCACGGATGCCTTTGCCCGCTGCGTCGCGCGAGAGCGGGGGACCCTCGTGGTCTTCGTCGACGGCTGGGAGAACGTGCAGGCGCAGGAAGATCCCTCCCTCTCCGCATGGCTGCTGGACGGCCTGTTCGCCAAGTTGCACGGACTCCGTCCCGGAACCCGTCTGATCGTGGCTGGACGACGGCCATTCGGGCATCCTAGTTTGGCGACCGCCATCTTCCCGTGCTCAGAGCTTGATGAGTTCAGCCGCGCCGACGCGGCCACGTTCCTGGATCAGCGCGGTGTGTCCGATCCGCTGGTTCAGGAGTTGGTCTACGACTGGGTCCGCGGTCATCCCCTTCTGACCGCCATGCTGGCCGACCAGGGCGAGGAGACGCTCAGGCAGGGCCTGGCCCGCGAAGCGGAGCGCTCTTACGAGACCGTCCAGGTCATCGCCAACTGGGTCCGCGCGCGCATACTCGAGAGGTTGCCCGCCGCGGATCGCCGTCTCCTCCGGTACGGTGTCGTCCTCCGTCGCTTCGATCTGGACACGCTGCGGGCCCTCTTTCCCGAAGCGGAGCTCGATCACGACGTCTTCAACCGTTTCGTCGGCTACTCTTTCGTCGAGCGACGGGAGAACGGCTGGGTCTTCTACGAGCTCGTCCGGCAGGGACAGTTGCACGAGCTCAGGGATACCAGTGAGCAGGACTACCTGGACTACCATCAGCGTGCCCTCGCCTACTACGAGGGGCGGCGGGACAGCGAGCGCCAGCGAGCACGGCGGCGGTTGTGGACGCTGGAGCTACTGTACCACAGGTTCTCCGTTGACGAGCGGGCCGGCCTGGAGGCATGGTGGCAGGAGATCCGCGACGCCGAAAGAGCGTGGGACGCAGCCTGGTGGCAGCTCCTGTTGGAGCTGCCCGCTGCCCGCGACCTCGACGTCAGCCACCGCGTGAAGGCGTGGTCCGAACTGGGCTGGGGCAAGTATTTCAACCAGAGGACTCAGTGGGATCGGGCGCTCGACCACTGCCGCCAGGCGCTCGATCTGATGGAGAGGGAACGCGATCTGCCGGGCCAGGCGGAGGTGCACGCGGAGATCGGTGATCTTACCTTCAAGCAGGGGCAGGATTGGGATGGCGCGTTGAATCACCTGCGGCTCAGCCTGGAGCGCTGGGAACGCGTCGGCGACGCGGTCGGCATCATGCGGACCCGCAACCAGCTGGGGCGACTCTACTCGTCACAGAGCAACTGGGAACAGGCCCTCGTCCGCCTGGAGCAGGTACGCGACACAGCGGCGGAGCACGGCGACCGGGAAGCGCTGGCGCGGGCGCTATTCCATATCGGCGACGTCCGCTTCTTCCAGGGAGATTGGGATCGGGCTCTGACTACCTATGAGCGCAGTCTCGATCTCTTCCGCGAGATCGACAACCCGGACGGCATCATCGAGAGCCTGAACGGCATTGGACAGGTATACGAGGGGCAGGGGAAGTGGGACGCAGCCCTCGCCCAATTCGAGGAGAGCATCCGACTGTGCGAGGATCACGGCAACGACCTGAGGCGCGGAGAGACGCTGGCCAGCATCGGGCACCTCTACGAGGAACAAGGTGTCTGGTCGACCGCGCTCACGATGTACGAGCAGGCTTACGAGATTGCTGAGCGCATTGGCGACGCGGTTGGGATGGCTACCGCCAAGAACTGCCTCGGCGAGGTGCACGAGGTGCTGGGCGATCTGGAACTTGCCTTGTCCAGCTACGATTCCGCCCTCAAGACTGCTCAGCGCATCGACCTGCGCCACCTGATGGGCACCGTGGCCTGCAACGTGGCTTGCGTCTACCTGAAGCAGAACAGGACCGAGGCGGCGGCTCAGGAGTTCGACCGCAGTATCGGTGTCTTCGAGGAGATCAACAACCTGCACGGCCTGGCTGCCTGCTACAACAACCTGGCTCTCTTCTACCATACCCAGGAGAGATGGGCCGACACCGCGGCAGCCTTTGAGCGCAGTCTCTCCATCAACCAGGATCTGGGCGACACGCCGGGTCAGATCTCGACGTTGTATAACCTGTCGCGGTTCTACGAGGAGCGGGGAGACGTCCCTCAGGCGATCGCGAAGGCGGAGCAACTGGTGGCACTCGAGGCGGAGTCCGATCACCCGGCCCTGCTCGGCGACCTGCTCCGGCTGGAACAGTTGGAGAGGGAGTCCGGAGAGAGGAGAGAGAGCGAATGAAGAGTTCCAGGGATCCACGGGTAAGACAGTTCAGCCAGAGGAGGATGGAGAGCTGGGAAGATGAGAGGCGAGCCGCGAAACGCCCCTGGTGGAGGGGTGAGGTGTCACGCAGATGGACCCGGCTGGGGCCGCACACGTGCCCCGCGTGCGGCGCCAAATTCTCTACCCCGCAGGTGACCCTCGACTCCCGCCGCGCTATCGTGAGCTGTCCTTACTGTTGTTGTGAGATGGGGAGCGTCAAGCGGAAGGGATGGATCGCCAGGTGGCTGGAGCGCCTTGGATGGGGAGGCGGCGCTCATTCGGCCGAAAGAGAGTGAGGGAGCCATCCGCCGGGCATTGAATCACCGCCGTGAAGGGGGCGCGGATGGCGGGCAATTGATGGAGGCGGTGCAATGACTCAGAGCCGTCGTGAGAGGTATTCAAGGGACGAAGCTGGCACCATAGATCTGTTCAAGATGGGTCGGCACCGGGGCATCACTGCGACCAAGAACTCGAAATTTCGACCGGCGCCGCGCAACCGCATCCTTGACGAGGTCCTCAGGCTCGGCACAGGTCCGGCGGCGCAACCGAGATTGTTGACCTGTCCCCGGTGTCAGGCTGTGGTTTCGCTTGCCCCGGTGGTGGATCCAGCACGTCGACAGGTGGTTGCGGTCTGTCCCGCCTGCCGGTCCGAGGTGGCGAGAGCCGAGCGCCAGGTCGGTTCTGGTATGTCGACCAGGCCGACGCAGCTCGGTCGATAGGACGCCATCTACCGGGAGTCCGGCTTCCGATCGAGCGAAGTGTCAATTCTGAGGAGGGAGAACATGGTCAGAAGGGACTTGGGGCCACGAGACCGACGCGGGCGTGGCGGACTAGGGGGCCCTTTCGACGATAGAGAGCGGCGATGGCGTCGGTGTATGAGACCGGACCCCCGGCAGCGCGTCTTCGGCTACCACCGGTTTGACCCGCCGGCGGAAGGTCGTTCCTGGCTGCGACGCTGCTCCGAATGCGACGCCGCATTCACGTTCCCGCGGCTGAACGACGACGGAGAGGGGGACGTGCGGCTGCTCTGCCCCGTGTGCCGTGCCGAGCTCGGCACGATCGACCGCCGGCAATATGAGACCGATAGAGACCGATGGCAGGTGTGGAAGGAGAGGATCTTCCGAACGCTCGAAAGCCGCGAGGGCCAGATGCATGACGCAGAGGAGCCGACGGATCCATCTGATCCGCCAGCGGAGCCTTAAAAGGCCCCATCCAGTCCTCGGCTTCAGCGGCCAAATCGCAACCTCTCTGGGGTTGATCCTCCCGTCCCGCGGCACATCCGTCGCTCGGGTGTAGTGGAGACCGGGCACTCAGTTCGCTCCGGAGCGGTTGCCCAACCCTCTTCCACCTCCGCTAGCTCCAATAGGAGTTCTCCTGAGGTGGCCTCCAGGTCCCGGGCCCGTCCCCTCTCCTTCACTGCCGCCGCCTCGTCCGCCCCCAGCGCGGCGGCTGTCTCGATGCGCCGTCCGGTCACGTCGTCGGACCAGCGGGACTTGGCCATGAGCCGGTAGCGAGAGGTCGGTGCGCGCACTCCTTCTCATCTGGCGGGCCCGGAGCGGCCGTTCCTTGTGCCCGGTCACGATCTCTGGTATACCTTACCAAGGAGAAACCATTGATGAGAGGAGGCGCTGCGATGATGGGACGGATCAGACCTGCCGCGGTGTACCTGGTCGCGGTTCTCGCGCTGATCGCGTGCGGCTCGGGGACGCCGGAGCCGCAGCCGACGCTTCCACCCACGGACACGCCAATCCCGCCGACAGCGACGCCTACCTCGCCCCCGCAGGCCACGGTGGCCTTTTCCGAGCTGGAGGTCATCACCGCGGCCAATGCCGACCAGGTCGCGGAGCTCTCCGCGCTGAAGGGACACAGCGAACCGATCTTCAAAGTAGCTTTCGACCCCGACGGTGACACCCTCGCGTCCTCGAGCTTCGACGGCACCGTGCGCCTGTGGGACGTGAGCAGCGGGCTCGAGCTGGGCGCTGTGCGCCACGGCCCGCAGGCCACAGGTGTTGCCTTCAGCCCCGACGGGTCGGTGCTCGCATCGGCCGGGACCGACGGCCGGCTGATCCTCTACGACGCGGCGACCCTGAAGGAGCTGGATGTCCTGCTGGATCAGGAGCTGGGGCTGTTCGACGTGGTCTTCAGCCCTGACGGCTCGACGCTGGCCGTCGGCGGGATCCACGAGGCGGTGCAGCTCTGGGACGTTCCGAGCCGCACGAGGAAGGCCGCGCTGAGCGGCCACGGCGACGACGTCCGCGGTATGGCCTTCAGCCCCGACGGCGCGCGCCTGGCCACCACCAGCGCCGATCAGACGGTACGCGTGTGGAACGTGGAGGAGGGGACCGAGGTGGCGCTGCTTGAGGGGCACGACGCCGAGGTTAACAACGCCGCCTTCGGCCCGGACGGCGACCTTCTAGCCTCCTGCAGCGGCGGCATCCTGGAGCGCTTCACCGTCCGTCTATGGGACGTCGATACCTGGACCGAGACGGCGGTCCTGGAGGGGAACGAGGGGCGGATTGTCGGATTGGCCTTCAGTCCTGGCGGCGATGTGCTCGCCTCGCACAGCGCGGACGGCACCCTCCGTCTCTGGGACGTTGAGAGTCACGAGGAACTGGCCGTGCTGGAGACGGCGCGCGGGATCTTTGGCGGGGCCGCGCTCTTCAGCCCGGACGGTCGGCTGCTCGTGTCAGGCAGTGGGGATGGGGTCATCCGTCTCTGGGGCGTCGACTAGCTCTCTGGCTGTGCCTGGCCACCGTCCACCCCGGCATCGCACAGCGGCTCCACGCGGTACTGCTCCCGTTCCTCACACGTCAGCTCGCGCACGTACCGGTTGCCGTGTGCCCAATCGATCAGCTCATCCAGCGGCAGATCCGCGACCTGCCATTCGATGAGCCCACCGTCGAGCGAGACCGAGAAAGCGGTCTGGCCGTCGGGGCCGAATGCCAGGCCGGTCACCAGCTCCGTATGGGCGGTGAAGCGGCGCAGCTCTTCAGCCGTCTCGAAATCCCACAGGATGATGGCCCCGTCCGTCGACCCGGAGAGAACGTAGCGCCCATTGGGGCTGACGTCCACACTCCAAACCATGTCATCGTGCCCCATATACCGGCGGATGACCT
>Ga0207752_1000429_pt1 | contig 19705 bp, 15 predicted proteins | sample Pon2CUnioCityCA_6_FD_187272 | JGI IMG/M metagenome (GOLD analysis project Ga0207752, IMG submission 187272) | Marine sediment microbial community from Union City, CA, USA - Pond 2C Sediment 2 (SPAdes) | ecosystem: Environmental > Aquatic > Marine > Intertidal zone > Salt pond sediment ...
TTGAGCCTGTTTCCAACGCCGGCCGGGCAAGCGCAACAGTTTTGCAGAGCCTCCCTAGCATCGTCTCACCCGATGGCCAACCTGGGCAGGTGGCATTGCCACATGCCGGTAAAACGCTCAAGCCCATCCCTAAATAGGCGCGGGAGTGCTTGCCACTAGCAACCTTTGGTCTATGAATGGAAGAAGCACGACAGATCAACAATAACTATCAAATAATGCCTAATAATCAGCTAGCTAAGCGCCTTATTGCCGCCAGCGACGACGCCATTTTGACGCTCGATGACCAACACCGGATACTGGGATGCAACCTGGCAGCCGAGGCACTGTTTGGCCGCAGCCTGTCTGAGCTGCACCTGCAAGACGTGACCGCAGTGCTTCCCGGGCTCTTGCCCGCCAAAACCCTGCAAAGTATCGAGCAGACCAGCAACACCGAACGCCCACATCACAAGCAGCGCTTGCTGATTGGCCGGCATGCCAGCGGTCGGGAGCTGACGCTGCGAGCGGTGATCATCACTTGCTCGCAGGCAGAACAGCCCCGTCACCTGCTCACCCTGCGCGATGTTACCGAGCAGCTCGCGCTAGAGGCCAGTAGCTACGCGAACAACCAACGCTTGCAGATTCTCACCGAGCAGGCTCCTTTCGGTATCGTGCAGATCGACAGCAGCTGGGCCTGCGTCTTCGCCAGCAGCGGCTGGTACAAGCTTTCCGGGCTCAACGACGAAGAATCCCTGGGACGAGGTTGGATCAATGGCTTTTTCGATGAAGACTGCCAGCGCGTTCTGCAGGGTTTTCGGGACGCGATGGTTCAGGGAATCGAATACCTGTCCGAGTGCCGGCTGCAATCTCCACTGGGCGAGCTGCGCTGGGTGTCAATGGATGCGCGACCGATGTTTCGCCTCAGTGGCGACACGCTGGGCTACCTGATCACTTTCAGCGACGTGACCGATCAACTGCAGGCCCGAGAAAGCCTGCGTTATCTGGCGCACTACGACTCGCTCACCGGGCTGGCCAATCGCACCCTGTTCAAAGATCGCCTGCAGCATGCGTTTTTGCGCACGGCGCGCCACGCCACGCTGGCTCTGCTGTTTCTGGATCTGGACGGTTTCAAGCTGGTCAACGACACGCTTGGCCACAACGCTGGTGACGCCCTGCTCAAAATTGTGGCCCAACGCATCCGCGACTGCGTGCGTAAGGAAGACACCGTGGCCCGACTGGGTGGCGACGAGTTCACGGTGATTCTCGAAGACATTCACAACCCCAGCGACGCAGCCCAGGTCGCGGAGAAGATCATCAGCGCAATCAAGCAGCCCATCCACCTGGACGGGCAGAGCGTGTTTGTCACCAGCAGCATCGGTATCGCCATGGATGCCGCCGAGAGCGGTGATCCGGCGACCCTCATCAAGCAGGCCGACATCGCCATGTACCGCGCCAAGGACAGCGGCCGCGACAGCTACTGCTTCTTCACCCCGGAACTCAACGAGGCCACCCGGCAGCGCATGCAGCTGGGCAACGATCTGCACGGGGCGCTGAGCCGCCACGAGTTTTTCCTCCACTACCAGCCGCAGATCGCCATCGACAGCGGCGAGGTGATCGGCGCGGAAGCCCTGTTGCGCTGGCGGCATCCGAGCCGTGGCAACATCGCGCCCGACAGCTTTATTCCGGTGCTGGAAGAATCCGGGCTGATCATCGAGGTAGGCGCCTGGCTGCTGAAGCAGGCCTGTCACCAGCATGCGCACTGGCTAGCCGAAGGCGTGATGGCGACCGACGCCATGGTGTCCGTCAATCTCTCCGCGCGCCAGCTGCGCGGCGATGATTTTGTCAACCAGGTGCGCCAGGCTCTGCAAGAGGCCCGACTATCGCCGAGACACCTCATTCTGGAAATCACCGAATCGCTGCTGATGAGCAATCAGAATGGCGCCAGAAGTGCGCTGGCCCAATTGAAAGAGCTCGGCATCACCCTGTCGCTGGATGATTTTGGCACCGGCTACGCTTCGCTCCGCTACCTCAAGCAGTTCCCCATCGATCATCTGAAAATAGATCGCTCCTTTGTCGCAGGTCTGCTCAGCGATACGGAGGATACGGCGATCACCAGCGCAGTGATCGGGCTTGCGCAGCAGCTCGGCATCAAGGTCGTCGCCGAAGGGGTGGACGATCACAGCAAGCACGAGTTCCTGCGTCACCGCGGTTGCGACTACTACCAGGGTTATCTGTACAGCCCGCCACTACCGCCTTCGGCTCTGCGCGAAAAACTGCTCGCCAAACAAGCGGTTTAGGCCAGCGACACCAGCAGTTTGAGTGATATGCTCAGCGGTACTCGAGCAGATCTGCTGAGTCGGGACGGCCAATCACCCCAGCCGCACTTTTCGACTGACATGGCCCTCCACAAAGGAAGCCATCCACGCTCCAAAGGACAAAACACATGAGCACCGAAGAGCCCGGCCCTCTGAACGACATCCCGGCAACACCCACTGATAGTGACGGAGATGTCCGGGCCAGCCACGTCATCGGTATCGGCGCTTCAGCCGGAGGCCTGGAAGCCCTGCAGACCCTGTTCGCGGGCCTGGAGTGCGACACGGGAGCGGCGTACGTAGTGGTTCAGCACCTGTCCCCGGACTTTGCCACCATGATGGATCAGCTTCTCGCCAAACACACTGCGATGCTGGTAAAAATCATCGAGGATGGTGAGTATGCCGCAGCGAATGCGGTGTATCTGATTCCACCACGGAAAACGCTGATCATCGCCGATGGCCATCTGCTGTTATCCGATCCACCCAACAACAGCGGCTTTAAACTGCCCATCGACACCTTCTTTCGCTCACTGGCCGAAGACCAGCAACACCGGGCAATAGGCGTCATTCTCTCCGGTACGGGTTCAGACGGCACCCGGGGTATCAAGGCACTCAAAGAAGCCGGTGGCATGATCATCGTGCAGGACCCCTCCGACGCCAAGTTCGATGGCATGCCCAGCAATGCGCTGAATACCGGCTATGCCGACGTAGTGCTGCCCGCGACAGAGATCCCCGCTCAATTGGCTTCTTACGTCACGCACCCGCTCATCAACCCGCGCAATAGAAATTCCTTCAAACGACACCTGGCGGAACATGAGGATGTACTGCAGAACATTTTGCTGCTGCTGCGCAAGCGAAACGAAATCGACTTTACCGAGTACAAGCCCTCGACGCTGGCGCGGCGCATTGAGCGCCGTATCGGCATCAACAACCTGGGAAACATAACGGAATATAATAACTATTTACAGCAGCACCCCTCAGAGGTACAGGTACTCACCAAGGAAATGCTGATTGGGGTCACGCGATTTTTCCGCGATGATGAAGCATTCGAGCGCCTCACCAACGAGGTACTGCTCCCTCTTGTGGAATCCAAAACGCCGAACGAACCTATCCGCATCTGGTGCGCCGGTATCTCCACCGGAGAGGAAGCCTACAGCCTTGCCATCCTGCTGACCGAGTTGCAGGAGCGCCTGAAAGTAAAGCGCAACGTAAAGATTTTCGCCACTGATGTAGACGAAGAAGCGATCGCCGTCGCCAGCGCGGGAATATTCAGCCAAAGCATTGCCGATGATATCAGCCAAGTCAGACTACAACACTACTTCGAACAGATCGGCACCGAGTATTCGGTGCGCCCACGGCTACGCAAGATGGTGGTGTTTGCCGTACACAATCTGATCAAAGACCCACCGTTTTCCAACATGGATCTGGTCACTTGCCGCAACATGCTCATCTATCTGCAACACAGCGCGCAGAAAAAAGCCCTGGCCATGCTGCACTTCTCGCTGCGAATGGAGGGCTACATGCTATTGGGCATGTCAGAATCTCTGGGATATTTTTCCTCGCATTTTCATGTGGTGGATTCGCGGAATAAGCTGTTCAGAAAAATCAGCAATATGCGCATTCCGTTGGATACCGCCACGCCCAACCGGGTCGATCGGCGGATGCCCACACTCCCTTCCGTTAATCAGATGATGGCTCGGCATCGCTCGATAGAACTGCAACACACGCTCACTAGCGTCAACCAGGTACTACTAAAAAATTACGTCCCACCCGCCATCATACTCAACGAAAGTCTGAATGCACTGCATACCTATGGGGACGTCAGTGATTACATTAAAAAACTGCAACCGGGCAGGGTCAGCACCAATATTGTCGATCTAATCGAAGACAGCATGAGCATTGCCGTCACCACCGCGATTCAGCGTGCCGTGACCAAGAAACAGGACGTAATTTATCGCGCGGTACTGCTTAAAACCGAGATCGTAGAACGACTGGTGAATGTCCGCGTCCAATATATCCCACCAGATGGTAGCGGGCATTCATGGCTAGTGTTACTGTTTGAACAAAATGAACAACCGGTGACAGAATCAGTCATGGAATACGAATTCCATGCCAGCGATCACGCCCAGCAACGCATTCTCGACCTGGAGCAAGAACTTCAACAAAGCCGGGAAAGCCTTTCTGCCACAGTAGAGGAACTTGAAACCACCAATGAGGAACTACAATCGACCAACGAAGAACTGATGTCTGCCAATGAAGAACTGCAATCCACCAACGAAGAACTACAGTCGGTCAATGAGGAACTCTACACCGTAAACAGCGAGCATCAGCTCAAGATTCAGGAACTATCAAAGGCCAACGACGATCTCGACAACTTCATAAAATCCAGCAGCTTAGCAATTATTTTTCTCGACCGCGATCTACTTATCCGTCGCTATACTCCAGCGATCACTCGCTATATCAATGTACTGCCGCTGGATTTGGAACGCCCCTTTCAGCACATATCCCACAGCCTGCGCATCGACAATCTGCTGGAGCAGCTCAATCAGGTGCTATCGGATCACCAGGCCCTGGAATTAAAAGCTGAAACCAACGGGCTAGGAAGCGTAAGGCTGCGCATTCTGCCCTACATCACCAAAGACCAGGAAATCGGCGGAGTGACACTGACCATCATCGAACTGACAAGTGACCAGCCTTGAATTGTGCTACCAGCCAGAGTCCTGAAGTTGCGGTGGCTGGAGGATAATGACATGGAAATACGAGCCTCCAGCAGAGCGCGAATCGCACTAAATATCTCCAGCGTGGTGGCGAATCAAAAGGCGGGCATTAGTGAACCCCATGCCCTCCCCTGATCCATTCTGCCCCATGCCGAGCGCCTGCTCGATCAGATGGGTGTCATTGGCGCTGGCAAGCACAACCACCGGCGAACCCCGTGTGCGCCCCGGCACAGACGCCAGGGTTTCGTACGCATCGCTATCGGGCACGTGCAGATCAAGCAGTACCAACGGGCGCCGACGACGGATACCGCAGGCGCCCATCGGCGCGCCGATCGCCGCCGCTCAACCCGCCACAGCCACCTGCAACTGCTCCGCCGTCCACTGGTGGAAGTGATGTGTCGGCGCGTCCATCACCGGCGAGAAAACGCCGCCGCCAAAGCCCGGTGAGCTGCGCCCGGCCTGCATGCCCTCGACCGCGCTGATGTCCTCGGAGAACACCGTGCGCCAGGATTCCAGGGTCGCGGTGCGCGCCGCGGCGTATTCGTCGCCGCAGGATTCATCGCCCACGTAGTAGAGCTGCAGGTGCTCGACGCTGTGATCCGGGGCGACCGGTTCGACGATCATCGCGAAGGCGTGGTCAACCTGCACGCCGAGCAGCACGTTGGGATACACGGCGATGTACTCGGCGTGCTTGAGGCGATCCTGCGGCCAGGCGGGGAAGCGCGGCAGGCTGGTGCCGGCGACATCGGCGAGCAGATAGGCGGTGCTGCCCTGCCCGGCGAAGCGGTCGTCGAGGGTGATGTTGTAGTGATCCTCCAGCCGCGAGTAGCTGTTCAGCGCCGGGTGAACCCACGGCAGGTGGTAGCTCTCCAGATAGTTCTCCACCGCCAGCTTCCAGTTGGCGCCGACCTCCACCTGCAGCGAGCCGCCCATATTGACGCGGCGCAGCTGGTCGAGGCCATCGTCGCCCCAGAACTGCGCCCAGCGCGCCGCCAGCGGCGCGATGTGCTCGGCGAATTCCGGGGCGTCGCCGGAGAGGTTGACGAAGATCATGTCCATCCACTGCGCCGAACGCAGCGGCTTCAGGCCGTGTGCGGACTTGTCGAAGCCGTCCAGTTCGTGCTCGCCGGTGCCGGCGATGTGCGGCGTGCCGCGCAGCGAGCCATCCAGGCCGTAGGTCCAGCTGTGGTAGGGGCAGCGCACCATGCCCTGGGTCTTGCAGGGCTCGTTGACCAGTTTGTGGCCGCGGTGGCTGCAGACGTTGTGGAACACCCGCAACACGCCCTTGCGATCGCGCAGCGCCACCAGCGGCAGACCCATCAGCGACAGCGGCTGGGCGTAGCCGCGCTCGGGGATGTCGCTGGCGAAGCCGACGCAGGCCCAGCTGTTGGCGAACAGCACGTCGCGCTCGGCGCTGAAAAATTCGGCGCTGGTGTAGGCCGCGTTGGGCATGCCGCTGGCCTCGCGGATCGGTCGCTGCACGGCGTCGATGGCGCTGCGCGAGAGCAGGCGGGTGTCGATGGTCTGGGTGGTGCTCATGGGCGCTGTCCTCCGGGGAGCCGCGCTGGGCGGCGGGTGATCAATCCCGCCACAGGCGCCCGGCGAGATGCCTGGCGGGGGTGGCGAAGCGCGAACTTTGCGCAGCCCCCGGGCCGACTGCAAACGCCATTTTGTGCGCGCTGCAATGAGCTGCGGTTATGCGAATCGGCAGCCAGCGCGAGCAGCCCGGCCGGCCTTTGCGCGCCCCCTCAGCGGCCGCAGGCCGACGCCATCCAGTTGTCGTAGAGGCGCCGCGCATTAGTGTTGAAATCAGCCATGCGCTGCGCGGCCGCAGCATCGAGCGACGCCAGCGCAGCGCTGCCGAGGCTGCGCTCCAGCGCCTGGCGATAGGCCGGCACGCGGCCCCAGTCGCGCACCGTGCCGGCGGTCAGCTCGAGGTGAAACTGCACGCTGAAAGCGTGCTCGCCGAAGCTCAGCGCCTGCACCGCACAGGCCGGCGAATGCATCAGCACCCGGGCCTGTGCCGGCGCGCGCAGCACTTCGGCGCTGTGCCACTGCAGCGATTCGAGGCTCGCCGGCAGCCCGCGCAGAAACGGCGAGGCGCCGCCGGCCGCGCTGATCTCCACCGGCAGGATGCCGATCTCCGCCTCGGCCGCCGGGCCGACCTCGCCACCGAGCGCTTCGGCGAGCAACTGGTGGCCGAGGCACAGCCCCAGATAGGGCAGACCACGCTCGACCACCGCTTCGCGGATCGCCGCTTTTTCCGCCACCAGCCAGGGGTGCTCGGCCTCCTCCCAGACATCCATCGGGCCGCCCATCACCCACAGCGCGTCGTAGCCCTGCAGCGCCGGGATGGGCTCGCCGGCATCGAGCTCGACGGCCTCCCACTGGATGCCATCGGCAGCGAGAAAATCGCGAAAAACGCCGGGGTGTTCGCAATCGATGTGCTGAAAAACCAGAAATTTCACCATCACCCTCCAAGCGGAAAAGCCGGCGAAGACGGGCCGCGGGGCGACGTTAGCACAAGCGGGTGACGGGCCGGATCAATCGTTGAGCGCGGCGTTCGCCGCCGTCGCCCGCGGCAGGATCACGCTGAAAGTGGTGCCGCGCCCCGGTGCGCTGTCCACCTCGATGCGCCCGCCGTGCTTTTGCACGATACCGTAGGAGACAGACAGGCCGAGGCCGGTGCCCTCGCCTTCCGGCTTGGTGGTGAAAAAAGGGGTGAACAGCTTGTCGAGTGCCGGCTCGGAGATGCCGCTGCCGTTATCGCTGATCACCACCTGTACTGCGTCGTCGCCACACTGCGCAGTGCTCAGGTGGATGCGCCCCGGACGGTCGGCCGCGCCGGCGGCCTGCAGCGCCGCACGCTGGCTGGCAACCGCCTGGCTGGCGTTGACCAGCAGGTTGATCAGCACCTGGCCAAGCTGCCCGGCGCTGGCGTGGATCGGCGGCAGTTCGGCAAAATCGCAGACCACCTCAGCGTGGCGGGCCAGCTCGGCGTGGGTGATCTTCAACGCATAGCGGGCGCAGTCGTTGAGATCCAAATCAGCGCGATCGCCCTCGTCGACGCGGGAGAAATTGCGCAGGTCGCAGACGATATCGCGAACCCGGCGGGTGCCATCGAGCGCGTCGGCCAGCAGCTCATCGATATCCTGCTCGACAAACTCCAGATCGTGTGCGGCGTACAGCGCTTCGACATCCGCAGCGCGCGCCAGCGCAGTCCCGGCGTCGCCGTCGCGCAGCTCGGCCAGCGCTTTGCGGCTGGCGGCGAGCGTTTCGCGATAGCCGCCGAGGTATTCGCGCAGCATGCCCAGATTGCTGTTGACGAAGCTCAGCGGGTTGTTGATCTCATGCGCCACGCCGGCGGCCATCTGCCCCAGCGAAGCGAGCTTTTCCGACTGCACCAGCTGCGCCTGGGTCTGCTGCAGCTCGGCGATGGCGTGTTGCAGGCGGGCGTAATTGTCGCGGATCTGCACCTGCGCGCGGCGCCGCTCCAGCCCCAGTGACAGCTGCATCGCCGCGGTGGAAACGATGCGGCTGCGCGCCTGATCTTCGCTGCGCGGGCGGCTGGAGAAAAATTCGACCACCGCGACCAGCTGGCCATCGACCCGCAGCGGCACGGCCAGGCCGCACTCCAGTCCGCAGTTGTCACCGCCGCGCAGCCGCGGGAAGTTGTCATCTTCGGCGAGGCGCTCGATCCAGGCCGCTTCGCCGCTCTGCCAAACGCGACCCGGCAGACCTTCGCCGAGACGAAAGCGGTAGTTTTTGCTGAGACGGCGAAATTTGCGGTAGTCATCCCGCTGGCCCTCGGCGACACACCAGATAGCGGTGCAGGCCAGCAGCTGCTGGGCGTCGTCGCCGTCGGCTGCCTGGCCGGCCGCGCAATCGACGACATCACCGAGACCGGCGACGACGCCGCCCTGCCAGGCCGGCGCGTAGACCTGGCCGAGCGTCCACTCACACTTGGCGCAGACCAGTGCCACGAACTGCTGCAGCACGTCATCGACGCTGCCCTCGCACTGCGCCAGCTGGGCGATTTCATGCAGCAGTTCCATCTCGATGGCATGGCTGTGCAGCGCGGCGTACTGGCGACGCAGATCCACATTGGCCGCGTACAGCTCGCGCGACTTGTCTTCGAGCAGCTGCTCGGCGCGCTTGCGGGCCGCCTTCTCGCGCTGCCAGGCCCGCTCGGCGCGGCGCAGCGCCGCGGCGTCGTCAGCCGTGCTCGACATGCGCGCCAGCGAAGCTCAGCTCGAACCGGCAGTGATCATCGCCACGGTGCATGCAGCGCGTGTGCTGCTGCTCGATGACCACGCCATAGTGCTGCGCAGCGCCCTTGATCAGCCCTTCGGCGAAGGCGCACAGCCTGCGCGGCGAGCGATAGCACATCACCAGCCGATCCGGCGCCGGGTCTTCGTAGTCGAACATCGGTGGCAAAGCACCGGGGTAGAGTTTTTTCACCTCGACGTGGATCACCTCGTGCACCGATTGCAGCAGTGATTTGGCGTCGTGCCCCTCGAAGAGTTGTGGAAACTGGCGGGCGAATACCGGCAGGCTGAATTCGCCGAAGGCGCTGATCAGCGCCGCTGCCGGCACGCCGGTGATCGCCGACAGCTCACCGACCATGGCCACCAGTTCGTCATCGTGGTAGGTGTCAGCGGCGGTGTAGATGCCACCGGATGCCGGCTCGCAGCGCTGCAACAGCTGGTCCCAGACCGCGAGGCCGAAGCGCTCTTCGACCAGATCATTGAACAGGGTGTAAACGATGCCTTTCATGCGCGCCTGGCCTGCCGGTGCCGACCGGCGTCCGCGAGGTGGTCTCTCTCCGCCACCAGCCAGGCGAGGAAATCGCCCTCCGCCAGCGGTCGGCTGAACAGGAATCCCTGGAATTCATCGCAGCCCAGCGCGAACAGCGCGTCGCGCTGGGCTGCGGTTTCCACGCCTTCGCAAATCAGCTGCAGACCCAGTGCCTGCGCCAGCGATGTGACCGCGCGGACGATGGCCTGGGCGGTGCTGCTGTGATCGATGTCGATCACGAATGAGCGATCGATCTTCAGGCAGCTGACCGGGAATCGCGCCAGATAGCCGAGCGATGAATAGCCGGTGCCGAAGTCGTCGATGGCGATGACAAAGCCGGCGTCGGCCAGCCCGCGCAGGGTCTGATCGGCCCTGCCGACATCCCGCATCAGCAGATTTTCGGTGATCTCCAGCTCCAGCAGCCCGGCGTCGGTGGCCACGCCGTGGGCGGTGCAGTGGGACTGGATCAGATCGGCGAGGCGGCCGCTGTCGAACTGCCGCGCGGAGAGATTGACGGCCACGCCGATGTCGCCGAAACCCGCTGCGCGCAGCCGCCCCAGCGTGGCGCAGGCTTCGCCGATCAACCAGTCGCCGGCCCGTTCGATGAGCCCGGTCTCCTCCAGCACCGGGACGAACTGGCCCGGTGGTATCAAGCCGTCCTCCGGGTGTTGCCAGCGCAGCAGTGCCTCGGCGGCGAGGGTGCGGATGCCGCCGCCATCGCCGTCCGGCAGCCAGCGCACCCGCGGCTGGTAGTGCAGGCACAGCTCGCCCTCGGCGAGCGCGCGGCGCAGCTCCACTTCCATCGCCAGCTTGCGTGCGGTGCGCAGATTCATCTGCACATCGAAGCGACAGCAGCGATTGCCGCCCTCGGCGCGCGCCTGCCGCTGCGCGGCCTCGGCGTTGCGCAGAATCAGATCGGCCTCAGCGCCGCCGGAGCCGGCGGGCGCGGTGCTGCGCTGAACCTCGATGCCGATGCTGGCGCCGAGATACAGCTCCTGCCCCTGGTAGACGTAGGGCATGCCCAGCTGCTGGAGCAGCCTGTCGCCAAGCGGCCCGGCCTCCTCCGCGGCCTGCGTGCCGCACAGCAGCAGGCCGAATTGCTCACCGCCGAAATGGGCCACCGTGTCGGCGCCGGGCATGAGCGACTGCAACCGCTCGGCGACCAGCAACAGCAGCGCATCGCCGGCCTCGTAGCCGAGCGATTCACTGATCCGCTGCAGCCCCTCCAGCCCCACGCAGAGCACCGCCAGCTGCTGGCCGCGGCGATCGTCGCCATCCGCCGCCAGCGCGGCGCCGATCCGCGTCAGCAGCAGGTTGCGATTGGGTAGCCGGGTCAGCGGCTGGTAGCTGCGCGTGTGCAGCAACTCGCAGGCCTGCTCGCGCAGGCTCTGCTCAAGGCGCGCCTTGTCCTCGCGCAGAGAACGGTGGTCGGCACGCGCGCGCAGTTTGTGCCGCCGCTCGGCGAGCGCCGCGGCCACCGCTTCGAGCAGCTCGCGGTCGCCCCAGGGTTTGTTCAGATAGCGACAGATGCGGCCTTCATTAATCGCCGCGACGGTGGCGTCGAGATCGGCCTGCCCGGTGAGCAGAATGCGCTGACTGTCCGGCCAGCGCTGCGCCACCTGTTCGAGCAGCTCGGCGCCGCTCATCTGCGGCATGCGCATATCGCTGATCACCAGCGCCACCGGATCATCGTCGCCACGCGCGGCGAGTATCTGCAGCGCCTCGGCGCCGCTGCCGGCGAGCAGCACCGGGTGACCGGTGCGACGCAGCAGGCGGCGCAATGCGGACAGGATCGGCCGCTCATCGTCGACGCAGAGAATGCTCTCCTGCGCCGCCTGAGCGGTCGTCGACAAGGGATCGGTCACGGCGGCGCCCCGCTGCGGGAAGTGGTAATTCAGCGGCTAGCGGCGTGCGCGGGTGCGGCTTTAACCGCTGCCGATAGGTGGCGAGCGGGCGGGGGGCTCAGTTGTAGCCGAGGAAGGCGCGCACCACGGCGACCGCCAGCAGGCCGAGGAAAAAGGCGCCGAACAGGCGCAGCGCGAAGCGCAGCAGGCGCAGCTCGGGGCGGTCGTCGGGGGTGATATGGGCGAGTAACAGGCAGGCCGCGGCCGCGATCAGCATGAACAATAGTGCGCGCACGGCCTGCCCTCCAGTATCGAGCGTCGAGACTCAGTCGGCCAGGTTGCCGACGATCGCCTCGCGCACCGCATCCAGCTCGGCGGGCACGGTGATCATCGGCGCTTCGCCACCGGGCGAACACTGGGCGATGGCGGTGTCCGGGTCTTTCAGGCCGTGGCCGGTGAGGGTGCAGACGAGACTGCTGCCAGCGGCGATCCTGCCGGATTTGAGATCGCGCAGCGCGCCGGCCACCGAGGCCGCAGAGGCCGGTTCACAGAACACGCCCTCGCGCTGGGCGAGCAGCTTCTGCGCGGCGAGGATCTCATCGTCGCCGAGCTCATCGAACCAGCCGCCGGATTCGCTCTGCGCCGCCCAGGCCTTGTCCCAGCTCTGCGGGTTGCCGATGCGGATCGCGGTGGCGACGGTCTCCGGCTGCGCCACCGGGCCGCCGCGCAGAAAGGGTGCCGCGCCGCTGGCCTGATAGCCGCACATCACCGGGCGGCGGCTGGCGACGCCATCCCCGGCGTACTCGCTGTAGCCCATCCAGTAGGCGCTGATGTTGCCGGCGTTGCCCACCGGCAGGCAGTGGTAGTCGGGGGCGTCGCCGAGCTCGTCGACGATCTCGAAAGCGGCGGTCTTCTGCCCCTGCAGGCGGTAGGGGTTGATCGAGTTGACGATGTTCACCGGGGCGTGCTCGGCGACCTCCTTCACCAGCCGCATGCCGTCGTCGAAGTTGCCGCGGATCTGAATGATGATCGCGCCGTGCATCATCGCCTGAGCCAGTTTGCCCATCGCGATCTTGCCCTCGGGGATCAGCACGAAGGCGCTGATCCCGGCGCGCGCGGCATAGGCCGCGGCGGCCGCCGAAGTGTTGCCGGTGGAGGCGCAGATGATCGCCTTGGCGCCCTCTTCCACGGCCTTGGTGACGGCCATGGTCATGCCGCGATCCTTGAACGAGCCGGTCGGGTTGAGGCCCTCGTACTTGACGTACATCGCAACGTCGATGCCGAGTTCGCTGACTATGTTGTCCAGCTTGATCAGCGGCGTGTTGCCCTCGCCGAGGCTGATCAGGCGCGTGTTCTGGGTGACCGGCAGACGCTCTGCGTAGCGCTCGATCAGTCCGGTGTAGCGGTTTGCCATCGATCTGGTTTCCGTAAATCTGGTTTCTGAAAGGGAAGCGCGCTCAGCCGAGCGACTCGACGCGGATACGTCTTATCGAGCCGGTGATCGAGGGCAATGCCTCGATGCGCCGCAGCGCCTGATCCATCAAGCCCTCGGTGACCCGCCGGGTGAGCAGGATCACCGGCACTGTCGGACTGCCGTCCAGTGGCTCTTTCTGGATCATCGCCTCGATGCTGATGCCCAGCTCGCCGAGGATACCGGTCAGGTCGGCCATCACCCCGGGGCGATCCTCAGCCTGCAGGCGCAAAAAGAAGCTGGTCTGGACCTGCTCGATGCCGATGATCGGGTGATCGCCCAGCGCATCGGGCTGGAAGGCCAGGTGCGGCACGCGATTTTCCGGGTCGGCGGTCAGCGTGCGCACCACGTCGACGATATCGGCGACCACCGCCGAAGCGGTCGGCTCGGAACCTGCGCCGGCGCCGTAGTAGAGGGTCGGGCCGACCGCGTCGCCCCACGCCAGCACCGCGTTCATCACCCCGTCGACGTTGGCGATCAGGCGGCGTTCGGGGATCAGCGTCGGGTGCACCCGCAGCTCGATGCCGGCGCCACTCTGGCGGGCGATGCCCAGATGTTTGATGCGATAGCCCAGCTCGGCGGCGTATTCGACGTCCTCGCGGCTGATCCGGCTGATGCCCTCGGTGTACACCGCCTTGAATTGCAGCGGGATACCGAAGGCGATGGAGGCCAGAATCGTCAGCTTGTGAGCGGCGTCGATGCCCTCCACGTCGAAGGTCGGATCGGCCTCGGCGTAGCCCAGTTGCTGCGCCTCGCGCAGCACGTCGTCGAAATCGCGACCCTTGTCGCGCATCTCGCTGAGAATGAAATTCCCGGTGCCGTTGATGATCCCGGCCAGCCACTCGATGCGGTTGCCGGCGAGTCCTTCGCGCACCGCCTTGATGACCGGGATGCCGCCGGCGACCGCGGCCTCAAAGGCGACCATTACCCCCTTGCGCTGCGCCGCGGCGAAGATCTCGTTGCCGTGCAGGGCGATCAGCGCTTTGTTGGCGGTGACCACGTGCTTGCCGTTTTCGATGGCCTGCAACACCAGTGTGCGCGCCGGCTCGTAACCGCCCATCACTTCGATGACCACGGCGATCTCGGGATCGTCGACCACATCCTGCGGATCGCAGCTCAGGGCGAGATCGTCATAGCCCAGCGCGCGCGCCTTGGACAGGTCGCGGATCGCCGCGCGGCTGACGACGATGCCGCGCCCGGCGCGGCGACTGATTTCCTCGGCGTTGCGCAGCAACACGTTGACCGTGCCCTGCCCGACCGTACCCAGCCCGAGCAGGCCGACTTTTACCGGATTCAAGGGGTTCACTCCTGGAGGATGTTGTCTTTGCGGAACATATCGCGGATGCCGCGGATCGCCTGGCGGGTGCGGTGCTCGTTTTCGATCAACGAGAAGCGCAGATAGTCGTCGCCGTAGTGGCCGAAGCCAACCCCCGGCGAAGCCGCCACTTTGGCCTCGGCGAGCAGCTTCTTGCAGAACTCCAGCGAGCCCATCTCGCGGTAGGCCGGCGGAATCCGCGCCCAGACGAACATGGTCGCCTTCGGCTTCTCCACTGCCCAGCCGATGTTGCCGAGCCCCTCGCAGAGCACGTCGCGGCGACGCTGGTACATGTCGCGGATCTCGGCGACGCAGCTCTGATCGCCCTCCAGCGCAGCGATCGAAGCCACCTGGATGGGCGTGAAGGTGCCGTAGTCGAGATAGGATTTCATTCGCGCCAGCGCCGCTACCAGATCCGGATTGCCGCACATGAATCCGACCCGCCAGCCGGGCATGTTGTAGGTTTTGGACAGCGAATAGAACTCGACGGCGATGTCCTTGGCACCGGGTACCTGGAGGATCGACGGCGCGACGTAGCCATCGAAGCAGATCTCCGCGTAGGCCAGATCGTGCACCACCCAGATCTTGTGCTCGCGGGCGATCTCGACCACCTGCTCGAAGAAATCCAGCTCCACGCAGTGGCCGGTGGGGTTGGCCGGAAAGTTGAGCACCAGCATCTTCGGCGTCGGCCAGGTGTCGTGGATCGACTTGGTCAGCTCGGCGAAGAAATCGCCGCCGGGGACGATCGGCACGTGGCGGATGTCGCAGCCGGAGATCACGAAGCCGTAGGGGTGGATCGGGTAGGCCGGATTGGGCACCAGCACCGAGTCACCGGGGCCGGTGGTGGCCAGCGCCAGGTGCGCCAGCCCTTCTTTGGAGCCGATGGTGACGATGGCTTCGCGGTCCGGGTCGAGCTGCACGTCGTACTTGTCCGAGTACCAGCGGCAGATCGCGCGACGCAGGCGCGGGATGCCCTTGGAGGTCGAATAGCGATGGGTGTCGCCGCGCTGCGAGGCTTCGCAGAGCTTGTCGACGATGTGCTGCGGCGTGGGCTGGTCCGGGTTGCCCATGCCAAAATCGATGATGTCCTCACCGCGCGCACGGGCGGCGACGCGCAAATCACCAATGATGCTGAACACATAGGGCGGCAAGCGCCCGATGCGCTGAAAATGACTGTCCAAAGGAGGCTCCTCTCGTCCATCGCTGCCGCTGGCGACTGGACACGGGTCTGAAAAAGGCGTGCCATTATACCTGCAGGCGTCGCAATTTATCAGCGTCACTCTGGTGGCGTTTACTGTGGCGGCGGCGCGCCTGAGCCGGCTGCTGCACACCGCAAAGCACGCCGTAGCGAGCGCGGCCAGAAAGGCTGAGGGGAGAGGAGCGGATGAAACTGACGCGGGACGACAATTCGTCAATACAGCGCATCGAGCGCTACGCGCCGGGGCAGATCAGCGTCAATGGAGTGACGTACAGCCAGGCGATCATTGTCTCGCCAGAATCGGTCGCGGAGTGGGAGTGTTGCGATATTTCTTCGTTAAATGAAGAACATATCGATGTTGCACTGGGTTTTAAACCGGAGATTTTGCTGCTCGGCAGCGGTGCTCGACAACGCTTCCCGAGTGCCAATTTTTTGTCAGATCTTGCCCGCCGAGGCATGGGAATAGAGGTGATGGACTCGGCGGCCGCTTGCCGAACCTACAATCTGCTGGCAAGCGAACAGCGCCGCGTTGTCGCGGCGCTGTTGCCTATCGAGCTTGAATAATCGGGCGCTCCGGGTGCTATCGCCCAGCACGCAAGCGGCGAAATGGGCGTTTACCGCCGCGGGCACTCAGGCGTAGAACAGTGATTCGGCAGAATAACCGCAGTTTTCCATCGCCCGCCGCAGCCGCCTCAGCGCTTCCATCTGTATCTGACGCACCCGCTCGCGGGTAACACCCAGCTCGCGGCCGACTTCCTCCAGCGTGCTGCGCTCGTGGCCCTGCAGGCCAAAGCGGCGCACCACAACCTCGCGCTGCTTGCTCTCCAGCCCGTCGAGCCAGCCCGCCATGTTGGCGTGCACTGCCTCGTCCTGCAGCGTGGTGGTGGGCTCCTCCCAGTGCTCATCGGGGATGATGTCAAGCAATTGGCGATCGCCATCCTTACCCACCGGCACATCAACGGAGCCGACGCGATCCTGCAGCGACAGGATGCGGGTGACATCCTCCACCGGCCGATCCAGCAACACGGCGATATCTTCGGCGGTGGGTTCGTGATCCAGCGTCTGCTGCAAACGACGCTGTGCCTTGAGATAGACGTTCATCTCCTTGAGCACGTGGATCGGCAGGCGGATGGTGCGCGTCTGGTTCATCAGCGCACGCTCGATGGTCTGGCGGATCCACCAGGTGGCGTAGGTAGAGAAGCGGAAACCGCGCTCCGGATCGAACTTTTCCACGCCGTGGATCAGGCCGAGGTTGCCCTCTTCAATCAGATCCGCCAGCGGCAGTCCGCGGTTCATGTAGCGGCGCGCGATCTTCACCACCAGGCGCAGATTGCACTCGATCATCTTCTTTCTTGCCGCCATCTCGCCCTTTTGCACCAGCCGGCCGTAGTACTTCTCCTCGTCTGCGGTGAGCAGCGGGGAGAATTCGATCTCCTTGAGGTAGAGCTTGGTGGCATCCATTTCACGGCTGCTCACCTTGCCAGCGGCGTAGCGGCGCTTGCCGCCAATTTCCTGGCACTCATAGGCATCCGCGCGTTCGGCTGTCTCGCTGGATTGCCCGGTAGTGTTGTCCGCGGCATTGTCCGCGGCCGGCTCTTCAACCAGTTCCCATTCTGCGTGCTGACTCTTGGCCATGGTCGTTCTCTCCCGTTCCCATCGAGTGGCGATCGTCATCCGATTGGCTCGACACCGACTTAGCGGCCATCGCGCAAATTTTTTGACGTCTTTCGCTTCTGGAGAGATAAGCAGCAGAAATCGTGCCAATTACTTGTGCAGATAGCCCATGATGGGCTACGGATCATTCACCCGCTAGCGGGCGCTCAAAGCCTTGGCAGATAGATGGCGGGATTGACGGGCTTGCCGTCTTTGCGGATCTCAAAATGCAGGCGGGCGCGACGCTCCTCATCCTCACCCATGTAGGCGATCACCTGGCCAGCGCGCACCGTATCGCCCTCGTTGACCGCCAAACGCTGATTGTGGCCGTAGGCACTGAGCAGACGACCGTTGTGCTTGACGATCACCAGCTTGCCGTAGGCCACCAGCCCGGTGCCGCTGTAGACCACCTGTCCATCGGCCACGGCGCGCACCGGCTGGCCCACCTGCCCGGCGATCTTGAGCCCCTGACGACCCGGTTGACCGTTGGAGAAACTGCTCACCAAGCGCCCATTCACCGGCCATTGCCACGTGATGCCGGAAACCCGAGCGGTGGTCGCCGGCACATTGCCCGGTACCGGCGCAATCGGCGGCGCCGGCCGTGGCGGCGCCACCGCGGGGGTCTGCACCACCTCGCGCGGCACCACTCGCGCACGCGGTGCAGGCTGCACACTGGTGGGTCGCGCCGCCACACTGTCGCGCACCACCTTGCTGGAGGGACGGCTGACCACCACTGGCGAAGCGCTGTTGCCACTGGCTGCGGTTTGCTGGCCGCTGGCCCGCGCTGCGGGTCGCGTCTCTGCCCGCGGCGCTGTGCGCGGGATACTGGTGCCGCGCTCGGTGAGTACCTGCGGCGGACGGCGCACCATCAGCCGCGCGCCGGGGCGCAGATCGGCGCCGGCCTGCAGATTGTTCCACAGCACCAGATCGCGAATCGGCACCTGATAGCGCCAGCTGATCGCCTCTAGCGTATCGCCGCTCTGCACGATGTAGATATTGGGGTCGATCTCGTAACTATAAGGGCGCGAACCACCGGCACAGCCGACCAGCAGCAGCACCGCAGCCAGGGGCAGAATCGATAGGAATCGCGTCGCGCACCACATGCGTCAGCCCCGCATGCCCCAAATTACCGCCGCCGCCAGCAGGGCGACCATCGCCCAGCCCAGTGGCTCCACATAGCGGCGGATCAGCGGTTCGACGCGCGGCCCGAAGGCAGCGGTGAGCTGTGCGACCAGATAGAAGCGTGCGCCACGGCCGATGAACGAGGCGAGCAGGAACGGCAGCAGGGCCAGCGTCAGTGCGCCAGCCGCCACGGTGAACAACTTGTAGGGCAGCGGTGAAAATCCTGCGGCAAACACCACCCAGATCCCCCATTCGTCAAACCATGCCACCACTTGCTGGTAGCGTTCCCAGTAACCCCACTCCTGCAGCAGCGGCGCGAGGCTCTCGAAGGCGAAATAACCGATCGCGTAGCCGAACAAGCCGCCGAGCACCGAAGCCAGAGTGGTCAGGGTCGCCAGTCGCAGGCTGCGCTCCGGCCGGCGCACCACCATCGGTATCAGCATCACATCCGGCGGAATCGGAAAAAACGACGATTCCATGAAGCTGAGCACCGCCAGATAGCGCTCGGCGAGGCGGTGACCGGCCCACGCCAGTGTCATGTTATATAGTCTAGAAAAAAGATTCATTATTTTCGCTAACTTTCTATGGCTATTGGAAATAGCCAATTTTGAACCGTGGTATATGCACAGTGCTTGACGGGCCGCTCAGTTTCGCTGTGCAGCGACCGGGCAGCCAGGGACAAATGCCGGGACTTCAGGTGCAGCCGCCAAGGAAGGGGACGAAACGCACCAGCTCGACCACTTCCGAGTGCAGGCCGTCGGCGTCGCGCGTCACCAGCAGCAGCGACTGCGCCGCGCGTTGACCGCCCACCGGGATCACCATCCGCCCGCCCTCGGCGAGCTGCTCGCACAGCGATGGCGGCAACTCCTCGGCGGCGGCGGCGACGAGGATGCCATCGAAAGGTGCCTGCTCCGGCCAGCCCCAGCCGCCATCGCTGTGGCGCGCCTCGATATTGTCGTAGCCCAGCGCGGCGAAACGCTCGCCGGCCAGACCGAGCAGGTCGCCGATGCGCTCGACGCTGAACACCCGCTCGGCCAGCTGGCCGAGGATCGCGGCCTGATAGCCGGAGCCGGTACCCACATCGAGCACCCGCTGCGGGCGCCCGCCACCGAGCATCAGCTGGGTCATCAGCGCCACCACGTAGGGCTGGGAGATAGTCTGCCCGTAGCCAATCGGCAGCGCCGTGTCCTCGTATGCACGATGCGCCATGGCCTCATCCACGAACAGGTGGCGCGGCGTGCGGGCGATGGCGGCGAGCACCCGCTGGTCGCTGATGCCGCGCTCGCGCAGCCGCGCCACC
>Ga0207752_1000430_pt1 | contig 19702 bp, 16 predicted proteins | sample Pon2CUnioCityCA_6_FD_187272 | JGI IMG/M metagenome (GOLD analysis project Ga0207752, IMG submission 187272) | Marine sediment microbial community from Union City, CA, USA - Pond 2C Sediment 2 (SPAdes) | ecosystem: Environmental > Aquatic > Marine > Intertidal zone > Salt pond sediment ...
AAAGTTGGTGTTTGTTATTTCGCTGCTGCGGCAAGGCCCTCTTTGGCAGCTTCACAAATGTAGGCTTCATCAGAGCTGCTTCGAGTGCTGCGAAGATGTTTGTATATCTTCACAGCCGCATCCTTTCTGCCGGCATCAAGAAGCCGTTCGGCGAGAAGCAGACATGCCTTGGTGGCTGTATTTCTCTCGTATGTCGCTTCGACGTCCGCCGCATCGAGCAGCAAATCAACCGAGCCGGCATCAACGATATTGGCCAGTCCCCACCCTGCCGCAAGGCGAATCTCACGGTCATCGTCATTCAGGGCCTTTTTTAGTGCATCGACTGATTCACCGTCCCGGACCACGCCGAGATTTTGAACGATCGTAATCTTTATTTTACCTTTGGCTTTTGGCAGGGCATCCCGGAGCTGCCCGGCGGCGCCGTCACCAATGGCTACTAGCGCCTGGGCGGCAGGCTCATAAAGCTCCTCATCCTGAAGCATTTTGCCGAGAGCGGCAGCAACCTCTTTACCGCCAGCCACCTGGAGTTGTTGTATAAGATACTTCTGAACTGATTTGGGTTTTTTGCCACCGAGCTGTGAAGCCAGTGTTTGTGCAAATACTCGCCGGGATTTTTCTTCCTCGGGTCTGCACATCCGCACTGCTAAGCAATGAAGTGCATATCGTGGTTTGACATCGTCTCCCTGCCCTGGTTCAACGAGCATATCAATCAGAGCACGCAGGCTTTTTCGGCCGCCTTCGTATATCTGAGATATAACGCTGTCAACTGTTCCGGCGTCGATATTGCTGAGCAGGCCCCGTTCATCCGGGTCGGGAAGCCTTTCGATAAGCTCTGCAAGAGCGGAAGTTTGCTTTGCCATTGTGATTATCCTTTCTACAGACTAAATCTGTTCTGATGTTCTTATAAGTGCCAGGGCGCCCGCATAGGCGGATTTACAAGGCGGTTGGCTTCTTCGTCACCGATGATTTGCTCTTTGACCGGGTCGTAGCGCAGTTTTCTACCGGTGCGGATGGCAATATTTGCCAGATGCAGCAGTGTGGCGCTTCGATTAGCCGCATCGGCGTTGCCGCCGGCACGTTTTCGTGTCTTGACCGCCTCGGCAAAGCTGACAAGCGGCTGCGGATCGGGCATTTCCTTAATCTTCTTTTGATCATCTTCGCTTAAATCGCTGAGGCTGACCTCGCGGGCACTTTTACGATCATAGGCCGGCTGCTCCGAGACGGGCCATTCTTTGCTGTCCATCACGAAAGTCATGCCGTCGGCGTATTTAAGCTCGACCCAGCCCCACATCCCGCAGGCCTCCGGATGCGCCGGCGGAGCATAAGCCTCAATCTCGACCGGGCTGGTGTCGTCCTTGGCATAGACCCACTGCACGGGATCGAAATGATGCTGGCCCATATCAGCCAGGCCGCCGCCCTCGTAGTCCCAATAGCCGCGGTGCGTGCCGCCGTGGCGGTGAGGATGATAAGGACGAAGCGGCGAAGGGCCGCAGTACATGTCCCAGTCGAGGCTCTTCGGTATCGGCTGCGGCTGAGCATTGACCATGCCGCTCCATTGTTTGACCTTCAGGCCGCCGCTTTTGATATGAACGCCTTTACAGTTATTCTTCAAAAGGCCGCTGGCCATGATTTTGTGAATCTCGATGCTCTTTGGATCTCTGCTGCGGCCGAACCTTCCGAATGTCCCCACCTGAAAAATACGATTGTAGCGTTTCTCTGCCTCAGCCACAGCGCGGCCCTCGGCGATGAACCGCGTCATCGGTTTTTCGCAGAGGACGTCCTTGCCGGCTTGCATTGCAGCAATGGAGATAAGAGCGTGCCAGTGCGGCGGCGTCGCAATCGCCACTACGTCGATGTCTTTACGCTCCAGCACGCGGCGAAAGTCGGTGTATACTTTTTTGTTGTCTTCTCTGCCGACAAACTTCACATCGCATATAGCGAGCTTTTTGGCTTCCAGCCCCATTGCATTGAATGTGCCGTTGCCCCTGCCGCCGCAGCCGATAAGTGCGCCGCCGAAAGTTTCGCTGGGAGGCGTATTATTCGGGCCACCGAGAACGTGTCTCGGCACGATTGTAAAAGCCGAAACTGCTCCAACCGAGCCTTTAATGAATTGACGCCTTGTTACTTTTTTAGTTTCCGGCATGATAAGCTCTCCTTCCATAAGATAAAAAAAGCTGAGTTTTTCAATTTTGATTCAAGGCTTTATGGTCTTTCAAAAGCAAGTGCTATCCGTTCAGTACCCAGCCTTTACGGTATTTTTTGTGGATATATTTGTCGGCTTCGGGGCAGTTTTTGGCCCTGAGATTTTCAGCATCCCATTCGAGTTTTTTACCCACGCGGTAGGCGACCAGGGCCAGCATGTTGTTATGTATCAGAGCACCTGAGTAGTCGAAGTTGCAGGTTGTCGGCCTGCCCGTCTTACAGGCAACAATCCATTCTTTATGATGACCGAGCGAAGGCGGAATCAGCTCATCAGGTTCAGGTGGGTCATAGTGAGTCATATCGGCGGCATTCTGTCTGGGCATCAGTATCCGAAGACCATAGTCGGCCAGCAGCCAGCCTTTGTCTCCCTTAAACAGCACGCCTTTGAACAGTTCGTCTCTGTCGAATGCTTTCGAGGGCATGCCGGGCTTTTTGCCGCCGTCATACCAGTGCAGTTTAATGGCCGGACGCCAGTCGTTGGCCGGGTGGTCCCATTCGGCCGTGAGCCACTGCGGCAAAGTATCGGTATTGACCGGAGTTCCGTCAGCCTGACAGGTAGCCGGGAGCTTCAAATCGAGACCCCAATAAGCCATGTCTATCATGTGGCTGCCCATATCGCCGATCTGACCGCTGCCGAAGTCCCAGAAGCGGTTCCAGCTCAAACAGCCGCCTTTTATATATTCCGGATTGAACGGATGATACGGCGACGGGCCTATCCACAAGTCCCAGTTGATATAGTCCGGCACGGGTTTGACCTCCGGCAGATAACTGCCGCCCTCCGGCATCCGGCTGCACCAAACGCGGGCCTCGCTCGGCGTGCCGATGGCGCCGCGACGGATTAATTCGACCATCCGCCTGTAATTGTCGCTGGCATGAATTTGCGTGCCCATCTGGGTGGCGAGTTTGTTCTTGTTCTTCAGGTACGTCCGGCGAACCATATTGGCTTCTTCCACCGAGTTGGCGAGAGGCTTTTCGCAATAAACATGCTTGCCGCGGTTCATCGCCCAGATATTGACGAAGGCGTGCGTATGGTCAGTCGTCGAGCAGACTACGGCGTCGATGTCCTTCTGTTCGAGGCACTTCCGCCAGTCCTCGTATGTCTTGGCATTCGGAAACTCCTTGGAGGCTTCGGCGAGATTCCGGGCGTTGAGATCACACAGAGCAACGATATTCTCACTTTTGACGTTGTTCAAGTTGGCCCCGCCCCGACCGCGGACGCCAATTACGGCAATATTGAGTTTTTCATTAGGCGATTGACCGGCTTTGAGTATGCCGGATTTGAGGATGGTAAATCCCGCTCCGGCAAAAGCTGTACTCTTGAGAAACGTACGACGTTTGATTTTATTACTCATGATTTATCTCCTTAATTTGCATTGACCAAAGGGGTGGAAACTTTATGGACATTTTAGGCACTTTGAACCTTCCAAAATACTTCAAAAACGCTCATTTTAGCGCTGAAACATGGAGATATTCTATAGCCATCCAGACCAAAAAACAAGAACCAAATACAATAAAACCGGTTAAATACACTTAGAAACCGTATAAGTTTGTTATTTTCTATGATTATCTCTCCTGGCATGAACCGCCTTTAACTATTATACTCGTATTCAAGAATAGGAGGCCGACAACATGAACAGGTACAAGAATACAAACAGTTCCAGCCGGTATTGCAAATTCACAATATGGGCTCTGCTATGCTTATGTTTGGCAAACGCAGCGATCGCTGGCCGGACCTCGGTGCAAGCTGGGGATATGAGATTAATGTTTGAAACATTGCAGGACGGGATGAGAGTGTTAAGACTGTTCGACAATAATACAGGCCGGGAACTGCTCTCACCGAATACTTCTTCGATATTCAGCCTTGAATTACGCCATGTGAAAACCAGGGAGAATGTGATCCTTGTATCGGATTCAGGCTGGCGCCATATCGATATATCGGAAGTGGATGCTTCGGGGCGGCGTATTCTGAATTTTCAGAATCCGGCCGATGACCGCCTGACAGACATCAGCGTTAAAGTCAAACTCCTTACAGAAGTTGATGAAAGTGCTTTGATTTGGGACTTGCAGGTTACTAACAATAGCGAACAATGGTCACTCTGGCGCATCATCTTCCCACAGGTCTCGGTTAAATATCTGGGCGAAGGCTCAAAGGTATTTCTGCCGCAGACGGCAGGGATCGAACTGTCGGATTTATGGGATATGGCGGAAAGAAACGGCGGGACCTACCCGAGCGGCTGGACGTGTATGCAGTATATGGCTGCCTACGATACCGCCGGAAAAACGGGCCTCTACGTAGGGATGCACGATCCATTCGGCTCCACCAAGGATATTTTTGCCCTGGGGCTACCTAAACAGCGTGCAGTGGCCTTTCGATTCGAACACCCTGTACCTGAGATGGGCAAAGCAGGTATTGATTTTGAACTGCCCGGGCAGGCCAAGTGGCAATTGTTGCGCGGGGATTGGTTTGATGCTGCAAAAATCTATCGAAAGTGGGTCAGCCGTGAGGCCAAATGGTGGCCGAGGCTCGGACCTGATGGCCGGACAGATACGCCAAAGTGGATGAGAGAATTGCCGGTGTGGGTGATGACCGGTGGTGCTGCTTCCGATTGCGTTCGGCGAGTAGAAAGCTTTGCTGAAAAAGTAAAAGTTCCGTCGGGATTCCACTGGTACAACTGGCACCATATCCCATTTGACAATGATTATCCTCACTATTTTCCGCCCAAGGATGGATTCGCTGAGGGCGTGGCGGAACTCAAGCAGGCTAATGTCTATCCTATGCCGTACATTAATGGCCGGCTTTGGGACACACGGGACAAGGAAGCGGAGGACTGGCGATTCACTAAAGTTGCTCTGCCGGCCGCAACGAAAGATGAAAAGGGAAATCCATATACCGAGAGCTACGGCAGCAAGGAGGCCGATGGTAATAACGTCAAGCTGGCCGCTATGTGCCCGTCGACCAAGTTATGGCAGAACAGGGTGAACGAAATTGTGCTTCGGCTCTTCAATGAATATGGAGTAAGCGGGGTCTATATCGACCAGATAGCAGCGGCGAAACCTCGCTTGTGTTTTGATGTTTCCCATGCCCATCCTCTGGGCGGCGGTCACTGGTGGACGGAAGGCTACTGGCAAATGCTCGACACTATTCGCGCCGCCAAGCCTGCTGAATGCATGCTCACGACCGAATGCAACGCCGAGCCGTATATCAAGTGGTTTGACGGCTATCTGACCTGGCACTGGCAGGAGCAGAATATGGTTCCGGCATTCTCGGCTGTTTACGGCGGTGCGATACAAATGTTCGGGCGGGCCTACAGGGGCGGACCGAGCCGGGACCTGGCTAATAGAATGAAGGCCGGACAACAGCTTGTTTTTGGAGAACAAATAGGCTGGTTCGGTCCTGAGATAGTAGAACGCCCTGAATCCGGACAATTCCTTTGTGATTGTATTGAACTACGCTGGAAGCTGAGAAAGTACTTCTACGCCGGTCAGATGGCCCGGCCTCCGAAGCTAATAGGAGAGATTCCGAAAGTCACCGCCGACTGGCAGTGGCGTGGAGAATGGCCGATTACAATCGATGCGGTTATGGCCGGCACCTGGCGGCTTTCCAAAGAAAAAAAGGTAGTATTGCTATTCGCCAATGTCTCCGATAAGACAGTTAGTGCCCATGTTGAATTCGATGCCGATGAGTACGGTCTTAGCGGCACAGGACTTCAGGCGACCAAGGTGACTTCCGCAGGATCACAAGAGAAGTTCGATATTGATGCGGCCGGCAAGACGGCGGTAGAGTTCCTTCCACGAAGTGTTTTTGCCTGGGAGCTTACTTCCCAAAAGTAAATATCTCCAGGCGGCTGACCATTTTGCACGTAAGGCTGTAGAGCTGTTTCTTGATGATGCATTTTCCGACAGGCTCCTGTGAGAACCAATATACTCCGCGAGATCTGAGATGGTCACAATTCCAAGCCTTTCTGCATGTTGTTGCCGCATTGTGAGCGTGTACGTGTTGTTAAAACCGAAGGATTTAAGCCACATAAGATCGTACTGTTGCGAGAACTCCCGCCGGACAATATCGTACACCTCGTTCGGATCGGAGATTACTTCCCGGTTCATGATATTTACCAGGCCGGTTCCGGTGTATTCCGGATAAAGGTCAAGGTCACCCGCCTTTAGAGCGTTGAAGCAAATCATTGTTCCGCCCAGGTTCAGCTTGCGGATTACCTTGATATTCGAATTGTGCTCAATCATAATCGCCATAATCTGTCCGAGAATTTCCTGCTCTGTAAACTGCTTGCCTCCGACTGTGATGCTGCCTGCTGTGTTTCCTTCCGGCACGGAATTTGAGTCAATAAGGCCGGCGGAGGTAAGGAAATCCCGAGCAACATTCTCAACCTTGCGTCCTTTTTCATCTACTTCGAAGTTGAGCTTCTGCATGGTCTTAGTGGAGATATTGCCTCCGAGCCGGTTGAGAATATTCGTAATCTCAGGGTATTTTTCGAGGGTTTGATTTCTTATAAGCGGAGCGGCGTAATATGGAGGAAAGAAGTCTTTATCATCTTCCAATATTACGAGATCGTAAGCGGGTATGCGCCCATCGGTGGCAAAGCCGTTAATAACATCGACAGCACCGTCGGCTATGGCCCTGTACATCAGGCCCGGGTCCATTTGTACGGGCGGGGATGCGAACTTTAAGCCGTAGCGTTTACGCAGTCCCTCGTAACCGTCCGGCCGGGTAAGAAACTCGGCATCGAACGCCGCCTTCAGTCCGGCTGACTGATCGGTATAACGCGTTACCAAAAGTACGACGGTGATAACGGTTACGACGGCAACAAGAATTTTAACGCGGTCATTGGTTTTCATTTCTTCTCTCTAAAACAATTTAAGTTTGCAGCCAAAGTCCTTTTATGCCTGAGACTACCATTTCAGTGGAGATAGCGCCAATTAGCAGACCATTAATTCTCGAGAAGATATTAACATAACGCTCGAAGACTCTCTCTTTTGCCTCTTTTAGCCTGTCTTTGACCGCTTTGAAAACTATAATAACGGCAAAACAAATACACAACCCGATAAATAGAATGAATACAGAAATAAGAGGCTCATGTTTTTTGCCGATCAAAATAGCCTGCGTAATTGTGCCGGCCCCGATCATAAAAGGCAAAGCAATAGCGGAAGGCAATTTTTCAAGGCTGCCTCTAAGATATTCCGCGGCTTTATAGCCTCTGGTCACATAATTATATGCCACCACTAAAAAAATCACGCCGCCAAAGACCCGTAATGCTTCCGGTTTTATCCCCAAGAATCTGACCAGCAAAGTTTCACCGGCCAGCGCAAACAAGCAAAACGCGACCAGGGAAATAATAGAAGCTTCGCAAAGAACTCTAACGAAGGCGCGAGAATCCAGGTCGTCCATTACATCCACCAAATAAAGGCAGAGTGCAAATGGATTTAGTATTGTCAGGAAATGTAAAAGTGAATCGAGCATTATGCTTTATTATCCTGTTCTAATCTGAGACCTTCCGGCGTAAGCCATTTTTCGACAAGACCTAAAAGCCAGTCGAAAAGCAGTGCCAGCAGTGCCGCCGGCACAGTCCCTGCCAGAAGAAAATCGGAACGGATACTTCGAAGCCCTTTGATAATCAGGTCTCCGAGTCCGCCGGCCCCTATCAAACCGCACAGAGCAGCAACACCGATCGTCCAGACGGTTGAGATACGGATTCCGGCCATTATTACCGGCAGAGCCAACGGCAGCTCGACGGCAAACAGTATCTGCCGTGATTTCATTCCCATGCCCACTGCAACCTCAATAATCGAGTCATCTACCTGCCGTATACCCGTATAGGTGTTTCGCAGAATCGGCAAAAGAGCGTACAGCACCAGAGCAACCATAGCAGGAATGGTGCCGATGGTCGGCAATTTAATTACTGCAAAGACTACGACAATAAACGCAATAAGGGCAAGGCTCGGGATTGTCTGTATAGCTCCGGCTATACCCATAATAACCGATACCAGCTTTGGCCGGCGACACCGCGTCAGATAAATACCTAAAGACAGTGCAATCACTACGGCTATTACCAGCGATAGAAACACAAGATAAATGTGTTCGTATGTACGTGTGAGCACTTCCGGCCCGAGTTTCTGCCATAATGCTATTAATGAATTCATGAGTTTTCTCCGGTCTCCTCCATTACCCGGGTTATAGCTTCGAGAAGCTGAGACTTTTCAAGGTCGCCGACGAAATTCTTTCCGTCACAGACGGGCAGGGTAACCTCATTGGATTTTTTAAACATATCAAGGGCTTCAATCAGCGAGCTGTTAGCACGCAGGTGTGATGGTGGAATGGATGTGTCGCGAGCGGGTTTCCTTTTTTTTGGTTCCGGCATAATTTTCTTTATTGTTCGTGTCAGCAGTGACAGTTGAAATCTACGCTGGCCGAGAAACTGATCCACAAATTCATTAGCTGGATTTTCCACCAGTTCGATGGGCGTTGCGAGCTGCTGTAAGCGTCCGGCATCCAATAGGGCAATACGATCGCCCATCTTGATCGCTTCGAACACATCGTGTGTGACGAAGATAATTGTCTTTTTGATTTTCGAAAGAAGCTCGATAAACTCATCTTGGAGTTGCTCACGAGTTATTGGATCCAAGGCTCCGAACGGCTCATCCATCAATACTATTGGAGGATCGGCGGCAAGTGCCCGCGCAACACCAATTCTCTGTTTCTGTCCGCCGCTGAGCTGGGCAGGATATCTGTCACAAAAGCTGTCGGGCTCGAGGCCGACCATTTCCAAAAGTGTATTGACACGTTCATCAATTTTACTGACAGACCACCTAAGGAGTTTCGGTACCGCTGCGATATTCTCCGCGACGGTCATATGCGGAAACAGACCGACGTGCTGGATGGCGTAGCCAATCTTACGGCGCAACTGTATAGGCTCCTGGCGCCCAATGTCTTTTCCATTGATGAAAATCCTGCCGGATGTAGGCTCGATTAGCCTGTTAACCATCTTCATCGTGGTGGTCTTGCCGCTGCCGCTGGTCCCTAAAAGAACAAGGGTCTCTCCTTCTGCAATCTCCATCGACAGATCACAGACGGCCTTGGTCCCGTTAGCAAAGGTCTTGGATACGGCTTTTAAGGTTATCAAGTTCTGTTCCCTGCCTTATGTTTTATCGACCTCAAATATTCCAATGAGTCCGTGTGCGCAACCCTGGCCCTGCTGAAGATTCATCATTAGATGCCGCAGGGCATAGCCGAGCTGCGGCTCGATAATATTCTCTCGCGGTAAGCCGATACCCAGCCAGCCTACTCCTTCTACAACCTGCCTCATTCGCTCCATCATATCACGTAAGGCCGGCGGGTACGATCCCGGTATCGAGGGCAGATCCTCTGAAAAACGCTGCTGTTTTTCATCGTAGCTCTGGAAAAGCCTTCCTACGTAATGTACTAAAGTATTCCAGCAGATTTGCAAATGCTCGAAATAGTCATTAAGAAATTCGAAGCCCGGTTTTGGCACATAGTCTATAAGTAAATTCGTCATATTGGTTCTCATATTCACTTCGTGGAGAGAATTAACCGCCAGGCGTATGGGTTGAGAGTGCGGATTGTACTCTGCCGTATCCATATGCCTGCCCGTGAATATCGAACGGTCAAAATAAACCAGCGGCTTAATTTCCGTACCGGCTTTCTTACTTGCTTCGGTCACAAACGACTCTGCTTCTTTACGGCTAACCAGCCGCAGGTTAAGGTGTTGCAGTTCCTCTCTGCGCCGTTCGCGTTCTTCTTTGTCGTAAATGTAGGACACGACGTAGTCCATATTCCGTTTCCTGGCAAAGTCGTTGGTCCACAGGTTCTGCCATTCGTAAGAATATCGTCCAATCCAGTCACAGACGATCAGGCTGTATTTATCCGTACGCCGTGCAATATCGGCAAGCATCCTGACGATGGTTTGGTCTTTGTTGTGATGCGAGCAGGTACCATACGATGTAAAGTAAAGGTCATACGCATCTTCGTTTTTGGATACAGGAATGCCCTGAGTAAAATCTCCCTGCTCGAACACCATTTTAGGATTATCTCCATAGAGTTCCCGTGCCTGCATAATCAGGTCTTTATTGAGGTCAAGGCCCTTATAGATACCCATCACATCCGGGCTCAGCAGGTCCACCTCGAATTCCTGCAGGCTGGAATCCCGGTGTCTAATCCCGGCGAGCAATTCGTAGCCGTCGGCGCTGCCGCATCCCAGATCCAGTATCCGTAAGCGCTGCATTTGTGTCTGAATTCGCGCCAGCAGCTTATGCAGATACGGCCTCAAAAACTGCCGAGTTATCTCATCTTCCCAATACCGTCGCACGTTGTCATATTTCCCCACGAGTCCTGATTTTTTCGCATACAAACCGCTTTTAACGGCTTCAGAATATGCCTGCATCTGTTTGTCTTCTTTATGATTAGCCATAATTGTTCTCCTATATTCACAATTTAAGTGTCTGCGGTAAAACCCCCGGTACTTTTGCCAGTATTTCTTTCTGTAATTCTTCTGGAAGTTTGTTGCGAGGTCTGGCCATAATTTCTTGATACTGCTTTTGGGCGGCATATAATGCCCCGGCCTCGTCATTTTCGAGGGGGTAGCGTACATATACTTTCTCCCGGGTCGGCAGCGGCAAATGATACATGTACGTTTTATGGTCTGTCTTCAATACTTCACGAACCATGTCCAGAACCGTTTGTCGCTGCTGCTTACAGATGGCCGAATCTGGTTGCGAGAGGAGCATTTGTTTTACCATGCCGATGTGAGCATTATCTAACATAGCTTGTTCGGGACAAAAGACATTGGTGCGCTCCAGCAGGCCGAAAGCATAATGAATGTACTGAGCGCCGGATTGTGGTATTGTTGCCAGAGTCAGCAATTTCTCGGCCGTGGCCTGGATACCGGGGACCGCCGTATCGCCAACCGCCGCAGTGGAATAACAGGGCAGTTTGTAGAACCGGGCCATCTGCGCGCAATCCACGGTGTAGTGAATTACTTCGGGGGCGCCGTACATGTCATTGAGATTATCGAGCCTGGTTCTGACGGGAACCGCACCGTAGAGCACCGGAGTTCCCGGCGCAACCAATTGAGTTAATATCACGCCCGCCAGCACCTCGGCATTTATCTGTGCTACCATCCCGAATTCATCGAACGGGCCGGTGGCCCCGCCCATCGGGCAGCTTGATATTACCACAGGGACGCGTAATTTCGATATTTCAATGAGTTTTGCCGCAGTATCATCTACAATCTGCATAGGGCTTTTGATTACACAGGTGATAAATGACAAAACCGGCTCTTTCTGGAAAGCGTCTTTTCCCCCGGCTATGATTTCACCTAAGCTTACAACATCGTTCAGGGCCCCAATATCCGTGAGGCCGGCCTGGACGTGTTTCGTGATGTTGTTCAGACTCGCAAGGTATTTGTTTACGTCTTTGTTCTCGTGTGTAACCTCTTTGTCGCGAATATTTACACAGCGAATGAAAAAATCGAGATGTTCGAGATTATCACAGAGATGCGCCGCCCTGCACAGACGCTCAATTGAGCCTTCGGCACGAGTAAAAACGGGCTTATCCTTGGTAAAATCCACGTCCAGCCACACATTTGTCTCTGAGCCGCTTCCGAAACGTACCCGCGGCTCGCCGGCATCAAGAACAAGACGGTTATCCCGTTCGCGTGCACCGAGTATGATTTTCGAAGGCGCGGTCTTCAGCGCCTTATCTACAATCGTCTCCGGCACTCTAATGCGAACACAGTCGCCGGCATCTTCCACTTTAGCCCCTGCTTCTTTGAAAACCTTCGCGGCGTTTTCGTTATAGCACAACAATCCGGGGTCCTGGAGTAACTCCCGTGACACCGCGTCTATAAGTTCTATTTGATCGTCGGCAAGCCGGCACTGTGGTTTTACTAATACTCCTTCACGTTGTTTTTGCATGAAGTACACTCCTAACAATGATGATAAACTCTATTTCAATTTCTCAATATTCTGTCATTCTGCTACGATACAATACCGGCACGAATTATAACAACGGCTAATCGTTTTAAGCTCAGGCTTAAGACAACGGTATTTTCTCCACGGGCGCCTCGGACGAAATTCCGTAAGTTTCATGAATGTATTCCGTTGTGGTTTCGACTGATTCCAGAGCCGATCTGCCGATTACATGGCCTTCTTTACCAAGGGCGTTGACGAGCATACGAGCAGCAAGCCTGTCAATCGCAAAAGGATTCTTGCCAATGAGAAAGCCGAGGTCATGCTCGAGCACAGGCTCTTGTCGCGTATTCACACAATCGCAGCGTTTAGTGATTGCATACATATGAAGTATATGCACGACGTTGTTCCACCTGCCGTTCATCAAGCCAATTGTGTAGTCAGCCATACGAACCGGCAAACTCTCGCCGCCCCGGTCCCAGTCCGTTATCTCCTTACCTTTCATGGTAACGGCGCGCTGGATTCCGTGACACACGGCCTCGCATTCTCCGCAGCCAATGCAAAGCTCTGGATCAACCAGGGGAAAGGAGGCTTCTTGTTCTAATCGTAAGGCTCCTTCAGGGCAGCTCTCTACGCACTCTCCGCAACAGATGCAAAGTGTCTCGTCGAATTGGGGCAGAAGCGACTTGTGCATCTGCAGCTTTCCGGTCTGTCCCGAGCATCCCATCGCAATGCTTTTGGTACAGCCGGCAAAACCTGCCAGACCATGTAATGTCGCATGTGCGTGGTTGATTACAAAATCGGCGGCGGCAAAGCCTCCGGCAACATTAAAATCGCGATAATGTTTAATTCCATTGACTTTGATATGTCTCTGCTTTTCGTCGAATTCAAATTTGCCCTGTATAGCGGTTATCGGTCGGTCGAGCACGACAAAAGGCATGCCCCCCTTATTTTGTGTTGACCAGCCATGTTCCCGGGCCAACTGCAGATACCGAGAGCAATCCGTGGGGCTGTTTTCTTTATGGCCCCGCTGACCTGTATAAGCCACAGTCGTATCCCCGGCCACAATTGCTTCGGCCCCGTTATCGCGAAGAAAGTTCGCACTGCCGATGACATATTCGGGTCTCATCCGGGTAGCACAATTAGGCTCCCCGATATGCACCTTGAGCAATGTTTGACCGTGTATGGACTTGTTATGAACTTGCTTTATTGCTCCACCCACGACGTCGCTTATGAGGCGGGCCACGCCCCCTGCTTCCTTCAATAAATTAGAGCCGATTACCTGGACATAAATAATGGGCCGTGCTTGTTTCGACGATTTCATTTCTTTAGGTATTTGTAGTCTTTGTTCCTCTGGTTCCATAGTTATCCTGTATGCTGCCTTACCGGCTTATGGCGGAATTACTGCATTGCGTTAACGCCCTTGCATCTTCTTCGGATGCCTGATTTTGTGAGTCACGTTCTATCGTTTTTTTCATAGTGATGTTATTTTGGAATATAATGATTTTCTTGTTACATACAGGGCATAAGGATGTTGGGCTGGCTATGCTATTCTCAGCCCTTAATTTAGTCTTGCAATGGCGACACTCGAATTCAACTATCATATAAAGCCTCCTTCGCTTCACATATCAAATTGGGCCATACCAATAAGGTATTTTCTGCTCTATTTCACAATTTTGTATGCCGTGTACTGAATGTAAGCGACTTATTCATTCTTAGCTGTTTTTTTTCTCCTCATTCTCGGCACCGGAATTTTTCTCCGGCACGGTAACTTTCTTCTTGCAATGAGGGCAGGCGCCTTCCTTACCCGCTAAATCATTTCCTGCTTGCAAGGATGCTTGACAATGCGGACATTCGAAACTGATAAGCATGTTGAAACTCCTTTCTTAACTTTTTTTATCTTGTGAATTTTTGCCTCTTCTTAGCCATTAGCTGCTGTTCTTGACTGTTGTTTCCAAAGTCTCGTTATGCGCACGCTTTAATGCCGGGCCGGATGATTTCTGGAAAGCTTTCCAGAATTTCCTGGCGGACGCCGGGTTTGAGGTGACTGGTGGGGCTGTCCTGACGAATCGAACTTACAAAAGCCTTCGCCCGCGCCAGCGCATCGCTTTGCGCCTGAAGTCCTTCTCTTTTCTCACGATTCGCCAGATGAGGTTGAAAAAACTCGTCTCGCATGTGCTGTACTGTGTGCTCCTCGGCGAGATAATCTTTGCCCGGCCCCTTCTCAATCATTAAATCGACCGCAAGAGTCCCTCTGCTTACCTTTATTCCCCTCAATACCCGCTGACACATACCCAGTATCTCATTATCGATAACGAGTTTTTCGTAGGAAACGGTAAGGTCCTCTTCCATCAATCCGGCAATATCGTGGATATAATTGGCCCCCGACATTGCCACCAGAAGACTGGACATCGCACTTTCATAGGCAGCCTGAACATCAACCATCTTCGAATCAGACGTTCCGGCCGTAGAGTAAAGCGGGATCTCAAAGTATTGTGCCATCTGAGAGACCGCGGCGTTAATCATCGCCCTTTCTATCGGCCCGCCCAGATGGTTCAAAGTTCTCAGGTCCGGGATCGACCCGACGCTTCCGCAGATGCCGGGAGCGCCCTTGTTGACACATTGCACCAATGTGATGCCGCCGAGCGTCTCGGCCACGTGCGTCAGGACATTGCCGGCAAGCGTAACGGGCGAAGTTGTGCCGCAGATAGGTTCTGTAGGAACCACAACAGGCAGACCCTGCCGGGCCAGATAACAGGTCATTTCGCCGTAATGCTCGTCAATCTTAAACGGACTTATGATTAACGTTATGAACGAGACAAAAGGCCTTTGACGCAGAGCTTCGTGGCTTCCTGCGACCGTTTGCGACATCTCTACAACTTTTCGGCAGCCGCTTAGAGAGTAAATGCCGCCCATTACGTGTTTCGTTGTATTATCCAGGGCATGAAAAAAACGGTTGGTGTCTATGTTATCCTTGTTCTCGATTTCATTGGGAAAGACATTGATAGTAAACACGTGCACGTTTTCCAGTGCATCCACTAACCGGGCATTTAGAATAACATCCTCGACAGTCGAAGGACGCCGCTGGCCCGTATCAGGGTCTAATACGTAGATCGCGGTTCCTCCCGTTCCGTAATGGACACGGTCCTTTTCAAGAACTGCATCACATTTGCCGTCGCGAGAATATAGGGTGATCGATGACGGATTAGAGGCGATGGCATCTTCAACCATGGCTTTGGAAAGTTTCACGATTCTGGTTTCTGCGTCCGTTTCAGCGCCGGCCGATTCGAACGCCTGGAAAGCTGACGCCGAATAGACCAGCATTCCCGACTCGGCTAAAACCTGAAATGCGGCATCGGCTATTTTTGTGACGTCACTCTTGCTCAGTGGTTCGTAAAGCGAGCCGGACAGTCCCGGTCGATTGTGGTTAACTTTACTCGTTTCTGTCATTATTATCTCCAAATAGTTGTCTCAAAGTTTCCATGTGTTTACCAGGGCATCAATGCCGCCTTTCTCGAACAAATCTTCGGCCCGGTCTGCCGGGCAGCTAAACTCACTCAAACGTTTTTCCAGCGGTTGAAGAAACTTTTCTTCACCTAAACCGCGACTGAGAAGCCCCTGACGCGCTGTATCTAACATTGTACCAGCAATCGTTGAAAGTTGTGTATCTCCGATTTTACCAAGAGGGCCCCGCCGGCAAGCAATTTCTCGCGCTTCCCGCAGCATTTCCCAATTGTAGCAGGAAAGCTCCTTCTTCGCTTTGGAAAGAGCAGAAACAAGACCGAGTGTTGCTGCCGCTATGCATATAAGTGCATCGGGTGGCTGCTGGTCATTAACCCGGTTTTCGACCGTAAAATAGCGGGAAATTCTTGCATTATACCAATAGCAGGAATTGTGAATATCTATGTCGGATTCTTCGGGCATAAAGGATACTTCCCGGCCCTTAATGTCACGACCCACCGCTCGCGCGAGTTTGTAATACTCCGCAAAAGTTTTATATCCTTCCAGGATAATTGGCTTGCCGTTTCGCAGAACATAGACCGGCTTGATATCCGAAATCTTTCTTACATAGTCTTCAATGTTATTAAACCGGCTATGAGGCATACCGACCCGATTAGAATCAGGCATCCACCAGTCCCAGAATTTTTCCGCTACGCATTTGTAGTTCGGGTCCGTCCGGCCTCGCCAGATATTTGAGTTGGCGGTAAGTGCAATCTGTGCCCCCGCAAATCCGTTCAAAATATTGACCGCATCGATAGCTTCTTCGGGACAAACACTCACATGGACATGACTGGCGGCATTGATAGTGAACAGATGAACGTCGTCGCCGTCCTCTTTGTCAATATGCCGGTTTGAACCGAAGACCTTGGCCCACGGGCTGGTTCTTCCCTTCTTTATCATGAGCCTCTTGGTAGGCGGGGTTACCGGATGAATACCATAACATAAGAAATGCACGTTTTCTTTCTCACAAAAAGAGTTGAGCTCCGAGCGCAGTTCGTCAATCTGCTGCTGTAAATCGAATAGATTTGCTACGTGAGCGAGCGAGAATTCGGTCTTGCAGAATCCTGTTTCACATCCTGTGACAGTGTCATTTTGCTGGCCGGGTTTCCTTGCGCCCACGACCTGGCCGGTCATACTGTCTACTACCGGTTGCCAGCCCCGGGATTGTAAATAGTTCCAAAGGGTACGAACTTTTTTCAGGCTCGCAGCGGTTCCATCGGAATTGACCAATGGAAATTTCAATTCCGAGCCTATTCTTCGTTCTGTAAAATTTTGTGAGGCAAAAGCGTCCTGGAATCTTTCCATGAAGTAGTTGTATATTTTGTCCATGCTTTCCCGCTTATAGTTTTTTTGCTTCCTTTACGAACGTTTCGGGATCACCCATTACATGTCCGCTGCCGCGAATAACCAGTTTATAACTGGTCAGCTCTTCGAGTCCCATCGGGCCGCGTGCGTGCAGTTTGTCGGTTGAAATTCCGATTTCCGCGCCCATGCCGAGCGACTCGCCGTCGCAAAACATTGTCGAAGCGTTCCAAAGAACAACCGCCGAATTCACACCTTGGACGAACTTTTCAGCATTTCGGACATTGTCGGTAACGATAGAATCCGTATGGTGCGAGCCATATTTGTTGATATGGTGGATTGCTTCTTCGACATCAGCTATGACACGGACGGACAGGATATTATCAAGATATTCCGTTTTCCAATCCTCCTCTGTTGCCGGCATTACATCTGGCGCCGACTCCTGTGTTCTTTTGCATCCCTTGACTTGTACTCCGCAACGCCTGAAGGCATCCGTAATCCCCGGAATCTCAGCCGACAGGTCGCGGCATACCAGGAGTGTCTCCATGGCGTTACACACTTCGGGCATCAGGCATTTCGAGTCTAAAGCCACTTCAATCGCTTTCTCTGTATCAGCAAACGTGTCAAAGTAAACATGGCATACTCCGCTGTAATGCTTGACCACCGGAATCTTGGAATTTTCACTGACTGTTTCGATCAGTTCTTTGCCCCCGCGGGGGATAACCAGGTCGATTGATTCGTACTCGGTAAGCAAATCTCTGATTTGCTCGTGCGAACCGCTTACAACCTGAACCGCCTGGCCAGGCAAGCCGGCTTCGGCCAAAGACTGTGCCCAAAATTCACCCAACAGCTCGTTGCACCGTTTTGCTTCGGACCCGCCCCGCAGAATAACGGAGTTGCCGGATTTCAAACAAAGAGCCCCGGCATTAACTGTGACATGCGGGCGGGCTTCGTATATCATCAGGATTACTCCCAGCGGGACCCGCATACGCATTACTTCCAGGCCGTTCGCCAGATTCTTCTGATCGAAATACTGTCCGACAGGATCAGCCAGTGCCTTGATCTTTACGAGGGCACGAATCCGTGCGTCAATTTTTCTTTCTCCGAAGCCGAGACGGTCAACAAGATGGTTCGGTGTCCCTTTAGTTACTGCCTCTGCGATGTCAGCGGAGTTTGCTGCAATTATCTCCGACTTTCCGGCGGCAAGTTTCTCTGACATAGCGCCGATAGCAGCATTTTTCTGTTCGGTCGAGGCCCGGGCTGCTACTTGCGAGGCTTCCTTTGCCCTTTGGGCTATTTTTTGTGCGGTCATAATTGATTCCTAAGAACTCGCATTTACTTTCTTCTTCATTTTGTCCAGGAGCTTGTCTTTTCTAATCGGCGTAAAAAGAAAATTTCCTCGCGGCAACCGCTTCACTGCATGCGCAAGATCCATTTGATACCGACTTCCCGCTACGAAAAGTGGGACCTCTTTCATTTCTTTTTTCTCGGATATCTTCGTGCAAACGTCGAGCACCCGCTTTTTTCCGTTTTTACGGGCGAAGACTATGACTGCATCGATAGCCCGCTCGGCGGGTTTTGGAGATAAGTCGGAATGACCGTTCTCGCCGAACAAGAGCCACTCCGGCATCTCTTTTCGAAGCCGTGTAACCTGTTCCTGGTTGGCATCCACAAGTAAAACGGCACGGGAATCTCGTTTGCGGCTCTTTTTAGACATTTTGATTCTCACTGCCCTTAAGTGCATGCATTAATTCTTCACCGAGTGTGTCGTACTTTTCAGAACCATTGAGCATTATCGTGTGGTCCAGTTTGCTTATTTTTCTATCAATTCGTTCGTCGCTTCCTGACCCTATCACAACTACAGGGATCTCCTGGTTTATGTCTCGCACATTGAGAATAAATTCTAAAACGTCGGCATTAGTGAACTTCCGGTCTATGATGACCGCAACATATTTGTTATGGACGAGCTTCTCCAGCGTATGCCGCATACTCCCCCATACCTGGGGAGAAAAGCCGCCACGCGAGAGAGTTTGAACCAAATCCCTGTTGGCGTGATTGCCCAAGACCAAAACAGCTTGTGAATTCATGGTTTAGCTCCTATTAAAAAGAAACCATTGGCACTCCGAATGGAGCTATTGTCTGTCTTTTAAGCACAAATTAACCAGAGCAATTGTTGTGCCAGATAATGGCACTTGCTTCGCAAGTCGTTAGAAATAAAGATGTTAAAGGATTATATTTGGCTGCTTGGTGCTAAATTGCAGGAGAATTTCTTTCTACTTGGGCACAATGTGTGCACTAATGGTACAGGATTGACATAGAAGGGAGATTTTGTGTGATGAACTCGTACATTAGGTATTTTTCTTTGGCCTGAAAGATGGTAAATTGAATTTATCTGATTATCATGTACTTGCTCTCAGCTTATATTCCAGTAATACCAATCATATATGTACAAATTGTTTAGAGTCTATCCAATTACTTGCAGAAGCTAAAATGTGTGCACATAAGGTACACTTGCTGTGCAAAAAAGCTCTTTTTTTTCAGAACAAACTAATGGTTTGTAACAGATGATTTGCAGGGATGTCATTCTGAGGCGAAGCCGAAGAATCTCAAACGTAATGATTTGACCGAAAGCAATCGCCGAGATTCTTCACGTAGCCTGCCCTCGAGAGAATCGAAGGGTTCAGAAGGACAAATCAGCCCATTAGAGACTGGATTTTAGAGGTTCCCGTATGATTGATGGAACAGTGCCTCAATCATGTGT
>Ga0207752_1000431_pt1 | contig 19689 bp, 16 predicted proteins | sample Pon2CUnioCityCA_6_FD_187272 | JGI IMG/M metagenome (GOLD analysis project Ga0207752, IMG submission 187272) | Marine sediment microbial community from Union City, CA, USA - Pond 2C Sediment 2 (SPAdes) | ecosystem: Environmental > Aquatic > Marine > Intertidal zone > Salt pond sediment ...
GGCGGCCTGGTGGAATACACCTATTTTGCGCACGCCATCGATCCGGCCATCCGCACCGAGTGCATCGGATGCCCGCCGGATGCACACCCGGACGAGTGGTTCTGCGCCTGGCGGTTTACGGTAGAATAAATGCAGGAAAGACCCGAAAATTCCATAGAACAGCGGCTGTCCGCCCGATTCGGATTTCAACGGTTTCTACCCGGCCAGCGGCAGGTGGTGGAAACGATATTGGCCGGAGAATCGGCGGCCGCCATCTTTCCCACCGGCGCTGGAAAATCTCTTTGCTATCAGCTTCCTGCGCTCGAACTGCCGGGCCTCACCCTGGTGGTCTCTCCGCTGCTGTCGCTGATGAAGGACCAGATCGATTTTATGACCGGCATCGGCCTGGCGGCGGTCAAACTCGATTCGGCAATGGGACGGGAAGCTTTTCAGAAGGCACTGGCCGCGGCGCGCAATGGCGCGGCCAAAATTCTGATGATTTCTGTGGAGCGGTTCAAAAACGAACGGTTTCGGCTTCAACTGGCGAAAATGAACGTCTCCATGCTGGTCGTGGACGAGGCGCACTGCATCTCCGAGTGGGGGCACAACTTTCGTCCAGACTATCTTAAAATCCCCTCCTACCGCCGGCAGTATCGAATTCCTCAGGTGCTCCTGCTGACCGCCACGGCCGCCCCCAAGGTGGTGGACGACATGTGCCGCAAGTTTGAAATCCCCCGCGAAAATGTGGTCTGCACCGGATTTTATCGGCAAAACCTGCGCCTGCAGGTGCTTCCGGCGCCCCCGGCCGACAAAGACTGTATGCTGGCGGACCTGCTGGCAGCGCCGCCCACCGGCCCGTCAATCGTTTATACCATCCAGCAAAAGACCGCAGAGACCGTCGCTGAAAAGCTGTCCAACAGCGGCGTCAACGCCGCTGCTTACCATGCAGGGATGACATCGGAGCGCCGCGAAGACGTCCAGAACCGGTTCATGAAAGGACGCCTAAACGTCGTGGCGGCCACCATCGCCTTTGGCATGGGCATCGACAAAGCCGACATCCGCAAGGTCGTCCACTACGACCTGCCCAAATCCATCGAAAACTACAGCCAGGAAATCGGCCGGGCCGGCCGCGACGGAAAGCCGTCTACATGCACCGTGCTCGGAGACCGGGGCTGCGTGCCGGTGCTTGAAAACTTCGTCTACGGCGACACCCCTGAAAAAAAAGGCCTGCGGCAGGTGCTGAACCTCGTTAAAACATCGGGCGGAAACCGGCTCGAGGTGCGGTTCACGGAGCTGTCCTCTGAAACCGATATCCGGCTCCTGCCGCTGAAGACCGTGTTCGCATACCTGGAGCTCAAGGGGATTCTTACTCCCCGGTACGTCTTTTTCGAAGACTACCCCTTTAAGTTCATCCGGTCGGCGGACGAGATCGCAGCAGCGTTCAAGGCAGAGCGGAAAGCATTTGTAGAGGCCGTTTTTACCCACACGAAAACCGCCCGCGTCTGGGCCCGGCCGGACATCGATGCCGTTTCGGCCGCTACCGGCTCGGACCGCCGCCGGGTGGTGGCGGCCCTGGATTACTTCGACGAAAAAGGTTGGATCGAGCTGCGGCCAAAGTCGAGCGTGGAGGTTTTCACGGTGACGGATCCGGATTTCGACGTAGCGGCGAGCTCAGACTGGCTCCATGAACTGTTCCTTTCCAAAGAGGCCCAGGAGATCGAACGGATCCGGCAGATGCTCGGCCTCTTTGAGGAATCGTCCTGCCTGGCCGTCGGCCTGTCCGAATACTTCGGGGAGACCCTGGCCGAACCCTGCGGCCGCTGCTCGGCGTGCCGCCGCACCGAACCGCTCTTTCTCCCCAGCCAAGAGATGCCCCCCCTGGAAAATCATGACTTTTCCGCGCTGGCCGGCCCGCTGCTGGGCAGACTCGATTCCCCGGTTTCCACGGCCATGGTCGCCCGGTTTCTTTGCGGCATCCGGACGCCGGCGCTTTCCCGGCTCAGGGCGGGGGCGCTGAAAGACTTCGGACGCCTCGCCTCCTATCCGTACCGGAACGTTCTTGCCTGGGCGGCTCGTCAAATCGTTCCGACGGGCTGCTCCACATCGCCTTGCGACTAGACCGGCAAAGGACGCTTGAGCCGCTTTCGGTAACAGTCGCCTGCTTCTTTCTCGATTGAATGCGGTCCAGGCCGTGTCTGAGTCCTGAAAACCTTCTCCGACATCCGCCGCTGGCGACGAAAGGAAGGCATCCCCATCTCTGCTTCGAACCTTTTGACCAGGGGATCGGAGGCCTTGTTCCGCAAGGCCATGGAAAAGGCTAGCCCCTCTTCTGCGCACGTATGACGGCGGCAGACGTCTTTCGGGTGAATCGGGCGGTGAAACAGGGTAAAGTGCCGGGCCTTATCCTCTTCGAGGATCGATGCTTCAAATCCCATGGCTGCCGGGTCCGTTTCAAGGGCGGTGAAAAACAGGTAGGCCTGGGCGCAGCGATAGCAATTGTGGCACCAGCGTTTGTGGCCGCTCATTTCCAGATGACAGCTCACCCGGTAACGACCGTACTCGGAAAAATCGCCGTGCAAAAGACGATGGATGGCAAAGTTGCCCAGGGGGCCGATAAGGTTGACTAGAGAAAGTTGACCGCCGGAAAGATCCCGGAGCAATCCGGCCATCTGCCGCATCATCGAGCGGCTCGGCATGACGCCCCGGGGATGCAGGCACCCCTCCCGGTGAACGGTGTTCAGCGAGTACAAGTGCTCATTCTTCTTGCAATTACAGCCTTTCGAGTCAGCCGTTTGTCCGTGCCTTGTAGGCTTCGATCGCCGCTTTTAGCTCGTCGTATTCTTCGCAGCCGAAAAAACAGGCCTGGTCCAGCACTTCCAGTCTTTGCTCGGCCTTTTCGAGTTGACCGGTCTCCAGATACAGTTCACCCAGGTATTCATTGGCCCCCCGGTGCTTCGGCGCCAGTTCCAGGGCAATGCCGTAATGCTCGAAGGCTTTTGCCGTATTTCCCAATTTTCTGTAGCTGTAGCCGAGCAGGTTGTGGACGTCGGCGTTTTTCGGATCTTCTTCGAGCGCCCGGTTCAGATGGGTCAGGGCGGTCTGGAAGTCGCCTGAATCGACCGCTTTTTCGGCTTTACGGTAGTCGGAATCGGATGCCGGCTTGCTGCTGGTGGTTCCGGCAGACATCGAGATGCCGGGTGCGAAAAGGATCAGCAGCGCCAGTGTCACGGCGATGGCAGATGCGATATATTTCATGGGGATTCTCCTTCTTGGGTTTGTGCATTTTGAAGTGGCTTGCCTCTTGGAAGGATTCTAATGCCGGAGAGGCTTCGGTGCAACGAGGCGGCCGCCTGGAAAACGACATGGGCCATTGGCTCTACACCCCTGTAAAATCACGCCAGTGATTTTATCAGAACACCGAGATGCCGGTCTTGGTGGTGAACAGCTCCAGGGCCTTGGTGCCGGCCAGGGAGTTTCCGCTCTTGTTCAGCCCCGGCGACCAGACGGCCACGGCCAGCTCTCCGGGGATGGTCGCGGCGATTCCGCCGCCCACCCCGCTTTTGGCCGGCAGCCCCACCAGGTAGGCGAATTCTCCCACGGCATCGTAAGTGCCGCAGGTCATCATCAGGGCGCTGATCCGCTTGGCCTGGCTTTTCGTCAGCACCCGCTCCCCGGTGGTGGGGCAAAGCCCGCGGTTGGCCAGAAAGAAAAAGCTCCTGGCCAGCTCCACACAGTTTGCAGTCAGGCTGCATTGGGCAAAATAGAGGGACAGGACCCGCCCCACGTCGTTTTCCAGGTTTCCGAAGGAACGGATGAAATTGGCCAGGGCACGGTTGCGGAAGCCGTACTCCGCTTCGGAGCGGGCGACTTCCGGATCGTAGTCGACCGTGTCCTCGCCGGTGAGCTGCCGAAAGAAGGCGAGCAGCTCCCGGCGGGGCCGGTCATAGGCGCCGACGAGAATGTCGTCCACCACGATGGCGCCGGCATTGATGAAAGGGTTTCTCGGGATGCCGTTTTCGTGCTCGAGCTGAACCAGGGAGTTGAAGGGATTGCCTGAAGGCTCCCGACCCACCCGCTCAAACAGCGCCTCTTCTCCCACGGCTTTGAGGGCCATGGTCAGGGCGAACACCTTGGAGATGCTCTGGAGGGAAAACCGCTCCCGGGCCTCGCCTACGGTGAAGGTTTCCCCGTCGAGGGTCTGCACCGCCATGGCAAACCGATCCCTGGGCACGGCGGCCAGCTTGGGAATGTAATCGGCCACATGGCCCTTTCCGACCAGCGGGCTGACCTCCTCGGCGATTTCCTCCAGCACGGCCTGGTATTCCATCGACAACCTCCATTTCTCCGGGCCCGGCGTTTAAAATGGCGCCAACTGCGGGAACCCTAACGGTGAGAACGGCGGATGTCAAAAAAACTGCATGCGGATTTGTCCTCAAACAGCGAAAGGGCCTGATCCGTCCGGCTCTGCGATGTTTGGGGCTTCGCTCTTTAAGCTACGACCCCGCACGGCGGCGCCGGACGATGGGCTTACCTTGGGAGGATTCGGTGGCCAACTTCAGGAATTTTGGGGCGCTGCCCTGGTGTTCCCTGGAGAGCCAGCGGCACCGGGCCACAAGGCAGCCGATCCCCAGCGCCATGAACACCACGGCCACGGACATGTGCAAAAAGTTGAGCCCGACGTGGGCATAAAAAGGGTAATCGATCCCGGGAAGATTTCGCAGGGCCATGAACACCCCTGAGACCAGCGCGAAAAACAGCACCGCGGCCCGGACGGCCCCGGACCGGGTCGCCCGGGTTCCCTCCTTTCGCTCGAACCAAAAGCGGACCCCACCGTAAACGGCCGCGGCCAGCAGCAGGCTGCCGGCGATGTAGTGGACATGAAGATTGGTGAAAAAATCCCCGCTCCAGCCCAGGCCGGGGATGTCTGCGATGTAATACCGCTTGTACAGGGGCATGTTCCCGAAGCCGGTAAACACCGCCAGCACGGCCGAAATCCCGAAAATCACCGATACGATCCGGTCCTGCAGCGACGTTTTCATCGGCGGTCCTCCTTGTCCTGCGCCAGGCGCTTGAAGCGGGCCAGCGCGGCGAAAAGGCCGGCGATGGGGGCGATGGCCAGGGCCGCGATCATGTTATTGGTCTTTTCCATGGCATCTTCGGCGTCGGCCAGATGCGGCTGGCCCGGTCCTTTTTCAATCACCCGGTTCAGTTCTTCAAAGGGGACCGGCGAGACGTAGATCGTGTTGGTTCCGCCGTTTTGCGTGTCGCCGTAGACGAACCCGTCAATCTCTTCTGCCAGGGCATAGGCTCTTTTGACGATTTCTTCTCTTGGGCCGATGGTCTGCACGTCTTCGGGACAAGCCTCGATGCAGGCGGGAAGCTTTCCGTCGGCAATGCGGTCGTAGCAGCGGTCGCACTTGTACATGACGCCGTTTCCCGCGTACTGGGGCACCAAGTCGAGGTGGAGTCCCACGCCGGACTGGCGCTCGGGAATGTGCCAGGGACAGACCTGCTTGCACTTGGCCCCGCCCATGCACAGCCCCGAGTGGATCCGCACGATCCCGTTTGACTTTTTATCGGCCGCGCCGAAAGGACAAAGATTGACACAGGGGGCGTTTTGACAGTGCATGCAGCGGCGGGGAATGGTCAGGGAATACGGCTTTCCGTTATACTCCCCTTCGGCATACTGGATATAGAGCCAGTTATACGGGGTCAGGCGGTAGCGCACGTCCCGCTTTTCCTCCGAAGACCAGTCCGCCACCTTGACCCGGTCCACAGGCACCATGGTCGGCATATCGCCTTCGGGCTCCGGAAATTTTCCTTCGTTTTCCCACCGGCAGGCCTCCACGCAGGCCTCACAGCCGATGCATTTTCGGATGTCGAGCAGGGTGCAAAGCTCGCCTCCTGAGGCAGCCCGGGCGGTTTTGGAAAAAGCGACGGTGCTTGCCGCCGCCGAGCCGGCCGTAATCAGGCCGGCCCGCAGAAATGAACGTCTAGTGATCTTGCCTGACATGAATTCTCGGCGGTGAGCATTCATTTTCCCAGCACCTTGCGGATCCGCTCAAGAGCCCAGTCGACCTCTTCTTGGGTGATCACCAGGGGCGGGGCAAACCGGATGGTGTGCTCGTGGGTTTCCTTGCACAGCAGTCCCTCGGCCATGAACCGTTCGCAGTAAGCCCTGGCTCCGCCGGCGTCCGAAGACAGCTCCACGCCGATCATCAGCCCTTTTCCCCGGATCTCCCGGATCATCGGGTTGTCCAGGGTCTTGAGACCTTCCATGAAATAGGCGCCCATCTTCTCGGCGTTTTCGATCAGGTTCTCCTCGACCAGGACCTTCATCGCCGCCCGGGCCACCGCGCAGGCCAGGGGGTTTCCGCCGAAGGTGCTGCCGTGCTCCCCGGGCCGCAGAACGCCGAGCACCTCTTTGTTGGAAAGCACCGCCGATATCGGGTAAAAACCGCCGGAAAGGGCCTTTCCGATGAGGGTCAAATCCGCCTCGATCCCCTCGTGTTCTTCGGCCAGAAGCTTTCCGGTCCGGCCCAAACCGGTCTGGATCTCGTCGAGGATCAGCACCACGTTGTGTTTCTCGCAGACGGCCTTGGCCTTTTTCAGGTAGCCTTCGGGCGGAATGATCACCCCGGCCTCTCCCTGGATCGGCTCCACTAAAAAACCGACGGTATTCGGCGTGATGGCCGCCTCCAGGGCCTCGATGTCGCCGAAGGGAATCACCGGAAAGCCCGGGGTAAATGGACCGAAGCCTTTGCGCGAGCTTTCTTCGGTGCTGAAGCCGACAATGGTAATGGTTCTTCCGTGGAAATTGTCGGCGCATACGATGATTTCGGCCTGATCGTCGGGCACGCCCTTGACCATGTAGCCCCATTTTCTGACCGCCTTGATCACCGTCTCCACGGCCTCGGCGCCGCTGTTCATCGGCAGCACCTTGTGAGAGCGGGTGATTTCGCAAAGCTCCTTGTAAAAAGGGCCGAGCTGATCGTTTCGAAACGCCCGGGAGGTCAGGGTCAGCCTCTCGGCCTGTTCGGCCATGGCCTTCATGATCTTCGGATGGCAGTGGCCCTGGTTGACCGCCGAGTAGGCCGCCAGGCAGTCCATGTACTTGTTGCCTTCCACGTCCCACACCCACACGCCCCGCCCCTTGGACAGAACGACGTCGAGCGGCTTGTAATTGTGGGCACCGTATTCTTTCTCGAGCCCGATGAACTCATTGGCTTTCATTGGCCTTCTCCCTGAAAAGACGGCCGGCCGGCCGTCGGCTGCTGGTATGCTTGGCGAAATGCGAAGCGGTTATCAAATCGTTTCGGCGATTGGATGAAAAAAGCCTATGTGGGAAGAACCCTCATGTCAATATCGGCGATGCAAACGACCGCTGTTGTCTCGGCCGGCTGCTGGCATCCTGCAGCCCTGCCTTCGCGGCTCGGCCGGTCCGGTATCGCGGACGCATCCTCACCATGTGAGGCATGGCCGCCTGTACGCCGTGCTCCGGCAAAACCCGCAAAAGCGCTCGGTTTGCAGACCAAGGGCCTGCGAGGCATTGATTTTAAAGTATATCATAATCCTTCATACCTTGACATTTTTGCCGGTCTCCAGTATGAAACATTCTATTGCTAACCGCATCCCGATGTCCCTATGAAATCCGACAAATGGAAACCATGGGCCCTTTTGGCCCCTTCTTTGACCGCGGTGTTTTTGCTGCTGGTCATCCCTGTCTGCTTCGTCGTCGTATACAGCTTCTGGTTAAGGGCGCCCAGCGGAGGCGACATCCCCGCCTTTCAGTTCGGAAACTACGCCAAGTTCTTCGCCGATTTCTTTTACCCCTCGCTGCTGATCCGGACGCTCCGGGTCGCGCTGGAAACCGTCGTGCTGTGCCTGGTGATGGGCTACATTCCGGCGTATTATTTCTACCGGACCGAATCGAGGCTCAAGCCGTTTTTGATGATCCTGATCATGCTCCCCTTCTGGATCAGCTTCATCATCCGCACCCTGAGCTGGATCAACATCCTTGGCGACACGGGGTTGATCAACCACGTGTTCATCAAGGCGGGGATCATCGACAACCCGCTTCCCATGCTATACAACGAAGGGGCGGTGCTCATGGGGCTGCTGCAGTATCTTCTTCCGTTCATGATCTTAAACATCTACGTCAGCCTCGAAGGCATCGACAAGAGCCTGACCGAAGCGGCCAAAAGCCTCGGCTGCACCGAGTGGCAGGCGTTCAAGGAGGTGACCCTCCCGTTGAGCCTGCCGGGGGTCAGCGCGGGCTGCCTGCTGGTCTTCGTGCTGACCTGCGGGACATACCTGCCTCCGATGATTTTGGGGGGGCCGGGAAACGACATGATCGCCAATCTCATCTTCAAGCGAATCGTCGGCACCCTGGACTGGCCGTTTGGATCGGCCCTGAGCACCATCTTGCTGGCCCTTCTCGGGGTCATCGTCTATACGTACAACCGGTACCTGGGCATCAATCAGATCTTCAAGACCCTGCAGTGAATCAGGGCTCCACAGAAGGGCAGGCCTCCGCATTTCCTGAAGCGGAGCTGAGACGGGCAGCAGAAATAAATCCGAAATCCGAAGCACGAATATCGAGACAATTTCCAATGACCGAAATGCAAAATGCAAAACAACTGCAGCCCGAGATTACGGTTTCCACGTCAGGCGATTTTTTGTGCAACAGGCATTTGTTTTGGTCATTCGATCATTCGAATTTCGAATTTGTTTCGGATTTCGATATTCGGATTTCGAGTTTTAAACCCAACCTCGCCGGAGCGGTGAAACCTTTCGAAGCCCTCCATCATTGTCCAATGCCAGGGGCTTTGCCATGAAACTTATCTCGGGATGGACATGGATCAAGATCTACACGCTGCTCATCTACGTGTGGATGTTCACGCCGATCGTGGCGGTGGTCCTGCTGTCCTTCAACCCCCAGCAGTTCGGATCGTTTCCCATGGAGGGGTTCAGTTTTCGCTGGTATGCGAAGCTGGCCGGAAACGCGACCATTCTGGGGGCATTTAAAAACTCGCTTGTGCTCGGGTCCCTCACCGCCGTGTTGGCCACGGCCATCGGCATTCCGGCCGCCATGGCCTTCGTCCGGTACCAGTTCCCGGGGAAGGAAACGTTGAACACCCTGCTGCTGACCCCGATCATGATCCCGGAGGTGGTGCTGGGCGTGGCGCTGCTGATTTTCATCCGGTGGCTTCAGCAGCCCAAGAGCTTTGCACTGCTTCTCATCGGGCATGTGGTGCTCACCCTGCCCTACGTGCTTCTGGTGGTCCAAGCTCGGCTGGTGGGCATCAAGAAAGAGTATGAGGAGGCCGCCCAGACCCTGGGAGCAAGCCCGTTTCAGACCTTCCGGTCGATCACCTTCCCGCTGCTTGCGCCGGCCATCTTCGCCGGGATGCTCTTTTCCTTTACCATTTCCTTCGACGACGTCACGGCGACGCTTTTCTGGGCCACGGCGCAAAACCAGACCGTGCCGGTGAAAATCTTCGGGATGCTGAGAAACTCCATCAGTCCGGAGATCAACGCCCTGGGAACCGTAATGATCGTTCTGACCGTGTCGATCCCTTTGCTGGCGGGCTATCTCTCCCGCCGTTTTGCCCGCGGAAACGGGGCGTGACCCTGTCAAAGGTAGCGGCCTGACGCGGGCCGGTATGTTTTGCTTTCACCGATAACGTCCCAATGAACCAAAAGGAGGCTTGATGATGGAAAACAAGATGGAACGAACGCTGGATGAAATGATCGATCGCTACCGGGAAGGAAAAATCTCCAGACGCGCCTTTGTGAAGTATCTCGGCATCGCCGCGGCGGCGGTCGGCATCGCCGGCGGCCCTTTCGGCCTGGCTCGAAGCGCGTTCGGGGCAAAGTCGATCACCTTCCACAGCTGGGGAGGCTCCACCTCCGAAGCGTTGAGAAAATATGCCTTCGATCCGTTTACCAAGGACACCGGCATCGAGGTGATCGACGCCGCCTTTACCGGCATGGACGCCTTTCTCACCCAGGTCAAGGCCTCCTATCCGCCCGGCGGGGAATTCAATCTCGCCCATCTGAGCGCCGTATACGATTATGCACGGTACAAAAATCTCGGCTTCAACTCCGTGCTGGACGAGAGCAAGATTCCGAACCTGAAAAAGGTGCTGCCCAAAATGATCGACACCCTTCGGGCGATCACCGACGGCAATCTGTCCGCGGTCCCCTACGACTACGGACAGACCGGCATCGCGTACAACACCAAGTACATCAGCAAGGAAAATGCCGAAAATCTCGGAGCCTCGCTTCTTTGGGACAAGAGCCTCAAGGGAAAGCTCGGCAGCTGGGGCGGCGACTTCCGGACCAACATGTGGTACGCAGCTCTTCACACCGGCCAGAGCCCCAACAACATCACCCGGTTGAACGACGTCTGGGACGCGCTGCGCGAGCAGCGGGAGCTGATGAAAAAATACTGGGCCTCAGGTTCGGAGCTGATGAGCCTGCTGGCCAACGACGAAGTCTACGCCACCGTGGCCTGGTCCGGCCGGGTGGCCAACCTCCAGGCCGAGGGTCATCCCATCGGGTACCTGGCCCCGGACAACACCTATTCCTGGATGGAGTACATGTACGTACTCAAGGGCACAGACATGGACGTGGCCCAGAAGCTGCTCAACTTCATGCTGGAGCCGGAGCCGGCGATCGCCGTGGCCGAAGGACAGAAGTATCCGCCGAGCCTCGATCCCCGGAAAGTCTCCATGCCCAAGTCGGTCAAGAAGCTGCCGGCCTTCGATCCGACAGGGACCCTGGACGGGTATCTGTTCGCCGATCCGGAGTACTGGAACAGCCACCAGCTCGAATGGACGGAAAAATGGGATCGGATCAAGGCAGGGGCATAGTCGGAATCCGATAACAAACAACGCTTCTGCTCGGGAGAGGCCGGTTCCGGATCGGCTTCTCTTCGGGCAGAAATTTTCGGACAAGGCTGAATGGAAAATACCGTGGGCAAAGAAGACAAAGATCCCAAGTTCGTCCATTTCCGGGGAATCGTCAAGCGCTTCGGCAGCGTCACCGCCGTGGAAAAAATGGATCTGGACATCCCCGAAGGATCCCTGGTCACCTTGCTGGGTCCTTCCGGCTGCGGAAAGACGACCCTGCTCAGGATGCTCGCCGGCTTAGAAGAGCCGACCGAGGGGGACATCTTTGTCAACGGCAAGCGAATCAACGACACGCCCATCCATCAGCGAAACCTGGGGATGATCTTCCAAAACTACGCCTTGTTCCCCCACAAGAGCATCTTCGACAACGTCGCCTTCGGACTCAAATATCGGAGCGTGCCCAAGGCGCAGATCAAAGAAAAGGTCAAGCGCGCCTTGGAAATGGTGCGCCTGCCCGGCGTGGAAAATCGAAAACCCGCCCAGCTTTCCGGCGGCCAGCAGCAGCGCATCGCCCTGGCCCGTGCCATCGTCATCGAACCCGACGTGCTGCTCATGGACGAACCGCTCTCGGCCCTGGACGAAAACCTTCGGGAAGACATGCGCCGGGAGGTGGACAACCTTCAGCGGATACTCGGGGTCACCACCATTTTCGTCACCCACGACCAACGCGAGGCGCTGAGCATGTCAGACAAGATCGTGGTGATGCGAGACGGCCTCAAGCTCCATGAGGGCGCCCCGGAGGAAGTCTACAACCGGCCGGCCAACCACTTCGTTGCTGACTTTCTGGGCCATTCCAACTTCCTTCCCGGCGAAATCGTCGACCAGGACGAGGACAACATCCGGGTCAAGATCGAAACCGGAGACGTGCTCCTGGCCAAGCAGCGCGGTGCGTGGAAAAAAGGCGATGCCGTGGAAATCGTGGTACGGGCCCAGCGCTTCGAGGTACACCGCAAGGAGGACTTTGCCCCGGACGAAGGGATGAACCATTTTGCAGGTCGCATCAAAGACAGAAGCTACATGGGCGGAGAAGTCAGCTACTTCATCGAACTGCCCTCTGAAAGGGAAATCCACGTCATCAGCATGATGCGAACCCACACCTACGACTACGGAGACGACGTTTCCGTGAAGGTTTCCCCGTACCACTGCCACCTGATCGCCGCCGAATGACGGCTTCGCAAAAAGCCCGATATCTGCGTTCCCCTTCATCCCTCGTCATTGCGGCGTACTTTAAGTACGCCTCATTCCTTAAGAATTCGGGCGCCTTGATCTCGAACTTTTTACAAAGCCGTCTCCGTTTATGGATTGACTTTTTTAGGACATCAGCATGGATTTATCCCGAATCATAAAAACCTTCCACCAGCGATTCCCAGACCGGATTCTTGTCGTCGACTCCCACACCCAGGGGGAGGCGACACGCCTGGTGGTCGGCGGGGTCGGCCCCCTGCCAGGGAAAACGATGGCGGAAAAGTGCGAATATTTCCAAAGGCACTTCGATTCGATCCGCCTGCTGCTGACCCGGGAACCCAGGGGACACCGGGACATGCTGGCCGCGGTGGTCACCGAACCGGTGTCGTCCAACGGCGACTTCGGACTCTTTTATATGGACGCCCGAAGATATCCCTACCTGTGCGGCCACGCCACCATCGGCGCCGTGGCCACGCTGGTCAAGCTGGGCCGGCTTGCCACAGCAGACGGTGAAAAAACCTTCGTCGTGGATACGCCTTCCGGGCCTCTGGAGGCTCGAACCCGGATTCAAGACGGATCGGCGGTGTCGGTGGCCATCCGCATGGTGCCGTCTTTCGTCTACGCCATGGACCAGGTCGTCGACGTGCCGGAACTGGGCCGCGTTTCCGTCGACCTGGTCTGCGTGGGCGGTTTTTTTGCCATGGTCGATGCCGGCAGGGCCGGAATCGATCTTGCCGCGGAAACCGGCCGGCGGCTCGTGTCCCTTGGCATGGCCGTCATCGATGCGGCCAATGAGGCGTGTACCGTCCGGCACCCGGAGCGCCCGGAGGTGCGCACCGTGGACGTTTCCGAATTTTACAGCGAATCGCCCGGTTCGGGGTTCAGCGGAAAAAGTGCGGTGATTTACGGAGAGTCCCACATCGACCGGTCACCGTGCGGCACCGGAACCACCGCCAAGATGACCCTCCTGCATCACCGCGGCCGCCTTGCCTTGCACCAGGCCTACCGCAACGCCGGCCTTCTCGGCACTGTTTTCACCGGCCGCTTGGTGGAAGCCACTTCAGTGGGTGAGCTGCCGGCGGTGGTCGGAGAAATCAGCGGCAACGCCCAGATCACGGGCATGAGCGAATTTATCGTCGACCCGGACGATCCTTTTCCGGAAGGGTTTCTGATATGAGCGGCACCAATGCGGCGGCGGACCTGATTCTGTACAATGGGAGGGTGAACACCCTCGATCCTTCCCGCCCGGCGGCAGAGGGGGTCGCCTGCAGCCGAGGTCGGATTGCCGCGGTGGGTTCCGACGATCGAATCCGACCGCTGGCCGGCCCGGCCACCGAGTGGATTGACCTCAACGGGAGGGTTCTGCTCCCCGGCTTCACCGACGCCCATATCCATTTTTATGAATGGGCGATGAAACGTCAGGACTTGAATCTGGCCGATCTGCCCTCGCTCCAGGCGCTGGTCAACATCGTCGGAAAAGCCTCGTCAATGGCGCCCGCCGGCAGATGGATCCTCGGCCAGGGATGGAACGAAACCGATTGGGAAGTACCGCAAATGCCGACACGCGACGTGCTGGATGAGGCGGCCCCTGACCATCCCGTTCTTTTGTGGCGCTGCGACCTGCATCTTGCTGCGGCCAACTCTGCGGCCCTGGCTGCAGCAGGCATCGGACCGGAAACGGCCGATCCGCCCGACGGCCGCATCGAGCGGGACAAGACCGGACGCCCCAGCGGCATCCTTCGCGAGCTGGCCATCAACCGGGTCCGGGAGGCCATCCCAGAGCCTACCCGGCAGGAGGTGGACGCCGCCTTTCTAAGCGGCGTATCCGCCCTTCACCGCCTGGGGATCTCCGGCATCCACGACATCCGCCTGATGAACGACCGCGATGGGGAGACGGCGCTGAAGGCCTTTTCCGATCTTCACCGCCGCGGGCGTCTGCAGCTCCGCTGCTGGGTGACCCTGCCCGGACACCGGATGTCTGAGGCCATCGACCGGGGTCTTCGCACCGGCATGGGCGACGACCGACTCCGGATCGGCCACGTCAAGTTTTTTTATGACGGAGGCGTGGGCGCCCGGACGGCCTGGATGACCGAACCGTATCTGGACGGGGGGAGCGGGATGCCGATGATGCCCGCCGAAGAACTCGCCGAGGCCGTGCAAACCGCCGAGGCCGCAGGCCTTTCGGTGATGATTCACGCCGTAGGAGACCGGGCGAACCGCGACCTGATCAAACTGTTTTCGGACCTGTCAAAACACCGGAAAAGGCGCCTGCACGTCCCCCACCGGATCGAACACATGCAGGTGGTCCGCCCCGAGGACGCCCAACAACTGTCCGGTCTGGATATCGCCGTGTCGGTCACCCCCCCGAACATGATCCTCGACATCAACCTGATCGATGCGGTCATGGGAGAGCGGGGCAGATGGGCATATGCATTCCGGCGGCTCATCGACACCGGTGCGCCGGTGATGTTCAGCTCGGACTGCCCGGTCTGCGATCCCAACCCGATGGCGGGCATCCACGCCGCCGTGACCCGGCAGCGCATCGACGGCACACCGGCCGGCGGATGGTACCCGGAGCAGCGGGTGAGCGTAGATGAGGCGGTCAGGGCCTACACCCAGACGCCGGCCCGGGTCCACGGCCTCGAAAACGAGTTTGGCAGCATCTCGGAAGGAAAGCGCGCGGACCTGGTCGTTCTGGGAGAAGACATCTACACTGCGGACCCGGCCCGTATCGCCGACGTCAAAGTCGATCTGACCGTGTTCGACGGCAAAGTGGTATTCAGGCGGCAGGAGGCCGAGTAAAATTTCGAATTGAGAAATTAGAATTTAGAATTTGAAAAGCATTCGCCTGCGGCGGCCGCTTCGTATTCAAATCAAGGAACAGCACCTATCCGATGCCTTACCCCTATCGTTCAAAGACCAGAAAGCCGCCGGTGTCGATCAGCCCTTCCACCGGCACCACCGGTGCGCCGTCCGGATCCGTCGCCACGCCTTCGGGCCACTCAAAGCCTGCCTCCATCTTCCGGTAGTAATCCAGATCGTAGGGGGAGAGCCGAACCAGGAGCCGCTCTTTGTCCCGGTACAGCCGTGAGGTCAGACCGAAGTCGACTTCTCCCAAGGCAGTGCGGATGATGTACCGGGGGATCTCCCGGCCGCTGCCGTCTTTTCTGACCCGGGTGCCGATGTCGATCACATGGGCCACGTCCACCGGCCGGCGCCGGTTCCACTTTTCCTGAAACGCCATGCCGGCCACCAGCACGTGGTGAAATTCGATCCCTGCCTCCCGGAGGCGGTAGGCGATCCTGTTGATCTCGTCTGCGCTGTCGTTGATCTCACCGAGCAGCGGCGTGTTGGCGTAAACGGTGATGCCTTTGTTCCGGAGTTTTTCCGCCAGTTCGCGGTGGACCGGACCGATCTGGGAGCTGTGCACGAACTGGGTTTCGATTTCCAGGCGAAGGGGCCGAACCACGGTCAGACGGTTCAAGCAGCCGAGGCGGTCGACGACGGCGGTCGTATACCGCTCCGGTGCGCAGGCAAACTTCAGGCTCCGAAGCCGCAGCGCATTGACCTGTTCGATCCGGCCAATCCGGTCTCCCAGACGCTCCACCTTCGCCAGCCGATCGACGGCGTCGTCGGCCGCGGTCAGAACCACGTCGGTGACGGCCCGCTTTTGCTCCAGATATGTCAAGTCGCCGTCGAACCGGTCCAGATGGATCTCTACACGGGTCTTGTGGACCCGGCCGACGCCGGCAACCCCGGTGGCAACGATCGACGTCGGCGGAGCGCCGTCGGTTCGCATCGATTCGGCGGCGGCGGCCAGAAGCTCGGGGTCGGTTTTCAGATTCCGGTGAGCGACCGGCTGCCGGCTGCCCAACAGCAGCGCATCGTCGCCCATGTCGGCCATGTAGCGGCAGTCGATGGTCCCTTCCCCGTTGACCCTGACGATATCCAGCTCGTTGGCGATCGGGGCGAATGCCTTGAAATAGTCCGGGGTATAGGGGGTGCGGATCCAGACGAAGCGGTCGTTTTCCACATCCCGCTCCACGGCCCACCCGGAAGAGTGCCAGTCCATCTTTCCGATGGGGGTGGCCGTGCAGATGCGGGGGATGACCCGGTCCGAAAGGTGGGCCCTCAGGTAGTGGGCGGCTTCGATTCCCCTGGTGATCGAGGTCCAGTAGATCCGGTTTCCCTGGATGGGGCTGCAGGGAATGTAGATGTAGTGAAGTTCTGCGCCGGCCCCGCGAAGCAGGCTGAACAGCCGGACCAGTTCGGGGCCCTGGTCGTTGCAGTCTTTCAAAAACGGGGTCTGGACATATACGGCGATGCCGTGGTTGACGAAATCGGTGATCAGATCGAGGCTCTGGAGGGACACTTCGTCGGGGTGGATAAAGTGCGTGGCGATCTCCAGCCGCTTTCCCCTCATCTGGAGCTCCTGGTTTTTCGCCTTGACGTATTTGAGCAGGGAGGAATTGCCCGCGTAGAACAGGTTCGGATAGTAGGCAATGGACCGGGTCGCCAGGCGCAGGGTCTGCACGTGGGGAATTTGCATCAGCCCTTCGACGGCGGCGGCCAGATTCTTTCGGTTCATGAACGGATCGCCGCCGGTGATCACGATCTCTTTGACGGTCGGCGTCTGGGCGACGTAGGCCACGGCGTTTTTGACGTCCTTCACCGTGGGGTTGGCTTGATTGCGGGAGTCCTTGTGCTTGCGGAAGCAGAACCGACAGTAGACAGGGCAGCTCATGTTGAGCAGAAAAATCACCCGGTTCTGGTACATCTGCTCGAGCAGGCCCTGGTGAAACTGGCCGATCCAGGTGTTGACATGGCCTGCCGGATCCAGCTCCTCGACAAACGGCATATACTGGTAGGCGACGTTGGATGAGACGCGCATCTGCCGGAGCACGTGGCTCGAGAGCCGGACGGGGTATGTTTCAAGAACGCGGGAGAGCCGGTCCCGGTCCTCGTCCGGGATGCGGGTGTTCGTCAGGGACTCGAGCCTTTCCACCGATTTTACGGTGGTGAATTTGTCGCCGGGCAGGATCTGCTCCAAGAGGGCCACCAGCAGCAGGTGGGGGAAAACGACCCCGTTGACGGTGATCGGCGTCCGGCTGCCGGTGCTGGTTTGCAGCAGCTGCTCAGCCAGGGTCCGGCAAAGCCCTTCGGGATCGTCGGGGAAGCCGGCTGCGGCGAGCAGACGAGACAACCGGTCTTTTCCCTCCCCTTCGCCGATGATTTCGGCAAACTCTCGGCCCACCAGGGATGCCGTGCCGTAGAATTCCAGAAATTCGGTCAGTGTATCGACAAGGGCAAAAGCGGTCGGCGCCGCGTTTTTTTCTACAGCAAAAACGGTCGATGGAATCGGGCTTTCTATGGCCATTTGCATGACAGACTCCTGTCGTCGATCTTGAAGTGGAGCCCTCGGGGGCTCGGGGGCCCGGGGGCCATGGCCCCTCTTAGGAAAAGCCTCCCCTGGTGTCAACCAGAATCGGCCAGACGCTTGTACCAGACCCACATGCTCTCGATTCGTCCGCTGATGTGGGTGTTGTTCTTCAGCGCTCCGGAAAACCGGTATCCGCCTTTTTTGAACGTGATGTTCATGGCCGGTGAAACGCTGCGGGAAATGGTGTAGGCCACCCTCATGCCGCAATCGGCCATGGCCGCTTCCATCCGGACCAGGAGCCGGCCGGCCAGCCCTTTTCCGCGGCTTTGCCGGTCCACGGCAAAATCGGTCATTTCCACCGTGCCGTTTTCCGGATCCATCTCGCAGCTTCCCAGCGCTGCGATCCGCCCTTCTTCTCGGATGCTGAAAAAGCGTGTGTCGCCGGCCATGGCCCGGATCAAAAACGACGGATTGTGGATGGGAAACGGGTAGGTGGAAAATACCTGCCGGTAGAGCCGGCTCATCTCTGCTGCATCGTCCGGGCCGCATTCGACGACATCGGCGGCTTCTGCCCTGTCTTTACTCCGTGCGCAGGGCGTCTCCGCCACGGCCGTCAGGCTCTCTTCGACGGCGCCGGGCCGCTGCTCTTCGGTTCTTTCGGGATTGACGAAAAGCGACATGAACAGGACCGCATCCCCGTTTTTGAAAAAATCCGGGATGCGCGCCTCGGTGCGATATCCACCGCGCTGAAAGTTTTCCGACAGGGATTCGGGAACTTTGGCCAGGATTTTTCCATAGCCGTTTTTCCGGGCCAGGCGGGAAAGCTCGGGGATAATTTGGGTAACATCGCCGGGATGCAGCTTCATCAGGTAAATCCGCCGGTTCAGGGGACCATGATGAACCGTGGAGCGAAAAAGGGTTTCGATGGTGTCAGCCATAGCGTAAACTCCGAAATCCGAATGTAAGGTCTTGTTCTGCAGGCTGCGGTTCGGTATGGAGAACTCTGTTCGAGGCAAAACAGCGTCTAAACCTTGCAGGAGGCCCTGTGAAATATCCGTATCTGGTTTACCAACAGCACCTGGATCACGCCCCGATCTTTGCAGACCTCGAAGGAGACCCTTACGTGGCCGATCTGTCAACGGCCAATCTCCTTCTCGACAGAATCGACGTCCGAGACCAGCAGACATACCAGAGAATCCTCGAAAGGGAAATGCAGCCACGCTACCGATGGGGCTTTTCCGGATACCTGGAAAACCGCAAATCGCTGCTGCGGGACTGCCCCCAGATGATGGAAGAAGGCCGCTACTTTCACCTGGGGCTCGACATCATCGTTGCCAGGGGGACTCCCCTTTGCGCGCCGCTTGCCGCAGAAGTGGCAGAAGCCGGCTACGAGGAGGGAGAGGGCAACTACGGCGGTTTCGTGCTGTTGAAACACCGATCGGAGCAATTCGAGACCTTTTACAGCTTTTACGGCCACCTCGATTCGGATCGGCTGCCGGCGGTCGGCATCGCTTTTTTGCCCGGGGAACCGTTTGCCTTCATCGGCGATTTTCACCAGAACGGCAACTGGTTCTACCACACGCACCTTCAGATCATCACCGAAAGAGGCCTGGCCGAAGGCTATCTGTCCAAGGGGTACTGTGCCGCCGAAGATCTGCCGTGGATGAACGGGCTGTGCCCGTCGCCGCTGCCGCTGTTCCGAAGGTGATGGGTTGAGTGGTCGATTGGTTGATTGGTTGAATGGTTGATTCGGGGTTCAAGCGCTGCTCTGGGCCGATCCATTGCGCGGTATTGTCGATTCGACCATTCAACCATTTAACGAATCAACCCAACCGAAAAAGGAACAAGAATACATGCCAAAGACAGCCGATAGACTAAAGGGCTTCACCGAATCGGTCATCCGCGAGATGACCCGGGTTTCCAATCAGCACGGGGCCATCAACCTGTCCCAGGGATTTCCGGAGACCGATCCACCCGAGGCGGTGGTCGAGGCCGCCCGCCAGGCCCTGGACGACGGCATTCACCAGTATGCCATCACCTGGGGGGCGCCGCGGTTCCGGCAGGCCCTGGCTGAAAAACAGCGCCGATGGATGGGGCTCGATCTGGATCCCGAAGCCCACCTGGTGGTCACCTGCGGAAGCACCGAGGCGATGATGGTGGCCATGATGACCGCCTGCAACCCGGGCGACAAGGTGATCATCTTTTCGCCCTTCTACGAAAACTACGGGG
>Ga0207752_1000432_pt1 | contig 19683 bp, 19 predicted proteins | sample Pon2CUnioCityCA_6_FD_187272 | JGI IMG/M metagenome (GOLD analysis project Ga0207752, IMG submission 187272) | Marine sediment microbial community from Union City, CA, USA - Pond 2C Sediment 2 (SPAdes) | ecosystem: Environmental > Aquatic > Marine > Intertidal zone > Salt pond sediment ...
GGTTTATAAGTGAAATGACGATGTGTATAAATGTTGTGAGAATCAAATATAGAGAATTATGGAAATTATTTTATTAAGGCATGGAAAGCCAAAGGTAGAATTAAACGGCAGAATCAGGCCTGTTGATTTCAAACAGCTCGTTACGGTTTATGCAGAATCAGAGATTCAAGACAGCCCTCCGCTACATTTAAAAGAACAGTTCACCTCGCACTATGTTGTTTGTAGCCACCTGCAACGCTCAATACATTCTGCAAAAAAGCTTGGATGCAAAGAAATTCATTTATCCGAGCCGCTTTTTGCAGAAACCGATATTCCTTTTTTTGACAAAATGAGTATCAAGTTACCGGTCATTGCCTGGCTAATTATCTTCAGAGTCATGTGGCTGTTTGGCTTTAATAAAAATGGTGAGTCATTTTCCCAGGCTAAAATTCGCGCAAAAGAGGCCGCACAAAAACTAATAGATTTAGCGGAAGAAAACGAAAAAGTGATTTTAGTCGGCCATGGTGTGATGAATCGCCTGATTGCAACGCAATTACGGATTAATAACTGGAAGGGGCCGGGGTCACCTGGGAGGAAATACTGGGAATACGGATGTTATAAATACTGAAAAAGAGTGCTGCCCTTGATTAATTTCTCCGAGTAGTTGTAATGCGAATCATTATCATTTAGAATTGGTTTCATGTTGACATTGAAACTCGCCCCAATGTCCAGGGATTTTCATAATTGGGCGCTGGAGACACTAAATGAAAAAATTCATCCTGATACTTTCTGTTTTTGCTTTTACAACGCCTTTGCTGGCAAATGCTTCGCCAGATGAAAAGCCAACTCAGCACTTAAAATTAGCAAATGTCACTTCTATGGAAGATGCCAGGAAGATTTTCATTGATAAAACATCAGAAATTAAAAATTATAAAAAACTTGATGCAACAGAGTTACATCAAATACATATGATTACATACACGCTTGAAAAAAGTGTTGCATATTTTGTTGAAAATATGAAACAAGAGAAGCAGGAACTCGCAAAAAAAATCGCGGTTATTGTAGAAGATATTCATATTAACTCAGAAAATAACCGTAAGAATAAGATAGAACTGCATTTGGCCAAGTACTTCAAGTTAGCAGACAAAATTATTGCTAAGTTATAAGTAAAGATATTTTAGTTATCAGGCGATTTGATCTGTCCATACGGCAAGTTCATTTCCACTGGGTTCTGTGAAATGAAATCGTTGTCCGCCAGGGAATGAAAAAATAGGTTTAACAATTTTACCCCCGGCGTTTTCAATTTTTAGCTGGGTCTCGGCCAGGTTTTTACTATAAAGAACAATGAGTGCACCACCCGTTTGCGTGGTTGAGCTTAACTCTGCCTGGTAACAGCCACCGTCAAGACCGGCATTTGTAAACGCACTGTACTCCGGGCCATAGTCCTGGAAAGACCAGTCGAAAACTTTGCTGAAGAATTGCTTCGTTGCCGCGATATTTTTTGTGGGAAATTCAATGTAGTTGATTTTTTCATGGTGGGGCATTGAGTAGTCCTCCAGATCCTCGATATTTACATCTACATCTGAATTATTTTAAACAAGTTGTTGATAGAGATGAATATCAGTCATTAGATTCCCCTAACATGGCTTGCTTAAGATCGTTATCAGCGGGTTGTTCGCCTAACCATATTTTTAAAAGCGCGCTAAAAAAATCATTACCTTTAATAACGCCTTTAGATACATCATTAATAATTACTGTTGTGCCTTTTTCAGGATTAAAATCGAGGTTAATTACATCACCTGTTTTAACCGCCTGGAACATGGCGTTAAACTGGTTTATACGTGCTTGAAGTTTTGCAAGTTCATTATCATTGTGATTATTTTTGAAGCCTTCGCTCCAGCTATTGGTGAGTTTTTCCTTGCTGATTTCATCATAAAGAAAATGCATGTGTATGCGTTTTTCACCGCCTAGCTGGTAAATAGCTACAGGGGTGTTTTGTTTTTGTTCCAGGTAAAGTGCGCCGATATAAATATCAAAAATAAATTTTGTGCGAATGCCTGCGCCATTTAACACGAGTTTTTTTGCAGAGTCTTGAAGTGTAATATTATCTTCAATATTGATACTGGCCACGGTTTGCGCGTGGAGTGATAAAGAAAGCAGTAGAGCAGGTAAAAATAAAAGAACTTTTTGCATTGCCAGGTTCCCATCATGTTTTGATTTAGTATAGAGTATTTGGCATACCAATGGTGCTGATTATTTTTAAACAATGTAAAACTATTGAATTTTCATGGGGTTAGTCTGACGATGCGAGATAGTAAGGGACTTAGAATAAGAATTCTCATTATTTTAGTGGCTACATTTTTCCTTTCGTCCTGCACCCCGAAAGTCGATGTGAATCAACCGCTTGATTTAGTCTGGGACAAGTCTGCTGAAAAAACCGATGCGTTAATTGTTTTCTTACCCGGGCTTTATGATGTGGCTGAGAAGTTCAAACAGGAAAACTTTTTTAGCATGGCGAGGACAGCCGGGATCAAAGCCGATATGGTCGCGGCCAGTGTTCATCTTGATCACTTATTAGAAAACAAGCTTATCAAGCGTATTGAAGTGGATGTATTCACCCCGGCAATTAGTAATGGTTACCGGAATATCTGGTTTGTTGGTGTCTCACTTGGTGGGTTAAATTCACTGCTGTTTTATAAAAGACATGCCGGGTCTATCTGTGGCCTGGTATTACTCGCGCCTTACCTGGGCGACAAAGTGATCACCGAGGCGATAGCAAACGCGGGTGGGCTTAACAACTGGCAGCCCGATCAGATTGATAATCCGGAAGATATAAAAAATAAAAAACGGCTTGATGTCCACGTGAAAAATCTTTGGCACTGGATTAAACATGAAAAGGAAAACCTGCAGCGGGTTTACCTTGGGTATGGCTTACAAGATCGCTATGAAAAAGCACATAAGATATTTGCGTCTTTCCTGGCAGATAACAATGTGTTTGAAATAGAGGGCAAACATAACTGGAAAACTGGACAAAAGATCTGGCAACAACAACTTTCTTCAAGAGATAAAACCGGTTTGCTTAATTCATGCCATTAATTTTGGTGTTTACGTTTCATTTTCAGATGCAACCTGAAGTTGCACTTCATCTTCATTAACATTGATAAAAACATTCATTGGCCGGCAACACACCTGGCAATCTTCAATATAGTCCTGCGAGCCGCTTGAACAATCAATTTCAAGTGCATTTGTCTCACCACAGTAGGGGCAGCTAATATCATGGTTTTGCAGCAGGTCCATGAAATAAGTGTAGTATAAATTTCAGGATTTTATATTTCAGCTTGGCCGATGTTTGTAAATTTTTGAATCAAGTATGGATAGCAGTGGAGGTAGCAGCAAAAAGTCAGCCAGTAAGGCATAACTCAGGGTAATAGCCAGCAGCAGACCACTGACCCAGGTGGGTGAGAAGTGTGAAGCGGCTAACACAAGGAAACCGGAAACAAGCACCGCGGTTGTAATCATCAGTGCGACGCCCACTGTATTAAAGGCATAGCGCATACCTTCGTGTACATCATAGCCCTCTTCACGCCGAGCACGTAAGTACTTACTTAAGAAATGCACGGTATCATCCACCACGATACCCAGGCTCATACAAATAACGATAGAAGCAGACATATCGACTTTGCCGATAAAAATACCCCAGGTGCCATAAGCCATGGCGGCAGGAACAAGGTTGGGGATCAGGCTGATTAATCCCAGCCGGATTGATTGCAGCGCAATCATCAGCACAAATGAAATTAACACCAGTGCTACCAGTGTTCCTTTTAACAGGCTGCGGATATTACGGTGGTTAATGTGGGCAAAGATCATATCAAGACCTGTCGCTTCACCGGTTTCATATTTGGCGGCGTTTTGTTTTAACCAGTTTTGTGCGCGCCGATCTAAATCCAGCAAGTATTCCGAGTCTGTTTTATGCACAATAATCGTGACCAGGCTTGAACTGCGATTATGATTAACCAGGTCATCAAGGTTAAGCTCACGTGGCAGGCCAGTTTCATAAAGTAAAAAAATCTGTGCCGCGAGTTCACGGCTATCAGGAATCCGGTAGTAACTGTCCTGGTTTTCATGCAAATTTTTATTCAGTCGTTTACTGATATCGGTCAGGCTGGTGACATGAGCAACTTTATCCTGTTGTTTTAACCAGCTTACAAAGTTTTCAAGAGTATTAAGATACGCGGGTTCATGAATACCATTTTCTTCTTTAGAGTTAACCAGGTAACGCAGGTAATGTACCCCGGTGAGGTTATTGTTTACTTCTTCAACGGTGTTTCGAATTTCAAATGACTCATCAAAATACTCGTGCCATTCCTCGGTCAGCACATTGTTGGGAATAAAATTAATGATAACCAGGGTAAAGCCTGTCATTACGATAAGTAATTTTTTGCGCTGCAAGATTACCCAGTTGGCAAAGTTATCCATCCATTTTTTAGCTGATTGATCGACTTGGGATTTATCGATTGCAAGCCATGTCATTAATGCGGGGAGTAAAGTCATGCTTAAAACAAAAGCAATAAAAACACCGACTGCAACCATATTGCCCAGGTCACGGAATGGCGGCGAATCACTAAAATTAAGACATAAAACACCAATGATGGTGGTTAAGCTGGTAATAAACACAGGGTTTAAATTAATCCGTAATGATTCTTGCAAGGCATCGTTGCGTTTCATGCCTGTTCTTATACTGTGAAGATACGAAATCAGGATATGAACACTATCCGCTACCGCGATGGTCATAATAATACTGGGTACCCAGCCGGCTACTGGTGACAGGGTATAATTAAACCAGCCATAAATGCCCAGCGTTATTACGATTGAGAAGGTGATTAACATTAAGGTGGCAAACATGGCGCGGAAACTGCGCAATAAAAAAATCAGCGCGGTAATAATAATTAAGTAACTGCCAATGACCAGGGTGCTCATGTCCGCTTCAACCGCTTCGCTTAATGAAACACCCGCGGCAGCACTGCCACCAATCTTAATTTCCACCTCGGGATAACGTTCGGCAAACTGATGTCGAAGTTCACGTGCGGCAACCATGGTTTCGTTATTGGCTTTTGAGACTTCGTTAGGCATCTTTAAACGCACAACAACGGTGGTTACCTGGCCTTTTTTATCAGCAAGGTAATTCACGAGGCTGGGTTCATTTAAAATAACATCTTTAATATATTTTATTTTTTGTGCATCAAGCGCGTCAGGATCATCCAGCAAGTAATCCGTCATCAGATCATCACCATCAACCTCGGTGTGTTGATAGTTGGTTAAGGAGTTAACCCTGTTGGCATAGGGTAAGTCCCAGGACTTTTCGGTGAGTTCAAATATTAACGTCAGGTTTTCTTTGCTAAACAGGTTTTTATTTTTCGGCTGGATAAAAAAAGACAGGGTGTCCTGTTTACCGTACGTCTCTTCTAAACTTTCAAAAGTAACAAGCTGGGGATTGTCATCACTAAAGTAAATACGGAAATCACTGGTGGCCGTGAGATTTTTTGCACCTGCACCAAGGCCAAGCATTATGAGCAGGCTAATAAAAATAACCCATCGATAATTTTGAATAATAAAGCGGGTATAGCGTTGCAGCATGAATCACCTTATTCTTTTGTCATACCGCGAAAGCCGGTATCCATTTATATAAAAGAGCTGGATTCCGGATAAACATGATATGTTTTCCGGAATGACAATTAGTTGATTCCTTGTTATATAGAAATTTTGGGCACAAAAAAAGCCCTGTTGCTGGTTTATGCCAGCAAACAGGGCTTTTATTTGAACTTAATTTAATAAAATTAAGCTACGGCGTCAGCATCCATTTCCTTGTGGTAGCTAACGACACGTTCTACTTCATTTTTAGAGCCAAGTACAACAGGTACACGCTGGTGCAGTTCTTTAGGATTAATTTCCATTACACGCTCACGACCTGTAGAACATGCGCCACCGGCTTGTTCAACAATGAACGCCATAGGATTACCTTCGTACATTAAACGAAGTTTACCTTCGGTGCCTTTTTCTTTCATTTTTTCATCGATTGGGTACATGAAGATACCACCACGTGTCAGGATACGGTGTACTTCCGCTACCATTGAAGCAACCCAACGCATGTTAAAGTCTTCACCACGTGCGCCAGTTGAACCTGCTAAACACTCATCAACATAACGCTGTACGGGTTTTTCCCAGAAACGAGAGTTAGAGGCATTGATTGCAAACTCACGTGTATCTTCAGGAATTGTCATGCTTGGGTGAGTTAATACGAATTCACCGATGTTTTGATCTAAAGTGAAACCGTTAACACCGTTACCCGTCGTGATAACCATCATGGTCGATGGACCGTATAATGCGTAACCCGCACATACTTGTTCTGTACCAGCCTGTAAGAAATCTTCAGCTGTTGCATTCTGGCAGTCGCCTTTGCAACGTAAGATTGAGAAGATCGTACCTACCGATACATTAACGTCCATATTTGAAGAACCATCTAAGGGGTCAAACGTTAACAGGTATTTGCCACGTGGGTATTGCTTGGGAATCTCGTAAATGTCATCCATTTCTTCGGATGCCATGGCGGCTAAATGGCCAGCCCATTCGTTTGTCTGAAGGAATACATCGTTAGTGATGATATCCATCTTCTTTTGTTCTTCGCCTTGAACGTTTTCAGACCCTGCCGAACCAAGTACACCAACGAGTTCGCCCTGGTTAACGAGGTTTGAGATAACTTTACATGAAGTGAAGATGTCATTTAAAAGAGAGGTGAAGTCACCAGTCGCTGAATCGATATGACGTTGTTCTTCAATGATAAATTGAGTAATGGACGTTTTGCGGTTGTGCATTATGAACTCCGAATACAGCTTAAATTAGTCATAATTTGAGTCTGTATAAATATAAAAGGTTGAATAAAAATACGCCCCGCCAATTTGTCATTAAGCGGGGCGTATCGATTTAAATAGTTTAAAAGTTAATCAATTATATCAGAGTATTATAATATATTAAATATTGATGGCAGCTATTTGTAATTTTATGGTATTTTGCAGTACAGAGGGGCGAAGTAGTTGAGCAATATTGTAGCTAAAATAGGTTAAAACAAGCTTATTATTCGATAAATGCGTCTAACAGTCAGCTTCCGGATAGGTTGGTACTGTGCTAATTTCTTTCATCTTTGTTTCAATCCAGCACTCTGCTTCCTTCATGATCTCTGCTGTGTTTTTGCCCTTAGTTTCAATTGCGGGACCTATACTCAGTACGATAGTACCGGTTTGTCGAGAAAAGAAGCCTTTTGGCCAGAATTCACCTGCCGTGTGAGCCACAGGGATGACTCGATGTTCACTTTTCGAGGCTAAGATAGCGCCGCCTTTTTTATACTCGTATTTGGTACCCGGCTTAGAGCGCGTACCTTCAGGGAAAATAACAATCCAGATGCCTTTTTTTAGCCGTTCTATACCTTGTTCAACAATTTGGTTAATCGCTTTTCGCCCGGCCTTACGATCGATGGCAATGGGATCAATGGCTTTGAGGCCCCAACCAAAAAAAGGTAGCCATAAGAGTTCTTGTTTAACCACAAAGGTGAGAGGCGGGAATATGCGCTGAACCATCATGGTTTCTAAAGCCGATTGGTGTTTGCTAAAAATAATACAGGCTTCGTCTTTAGGTATGTTCTCCGTGCCTTCAACACGGTAATCAATGCGACATAAATGCTTAAGCACCCAGAGATTAAGTACCGAGTAAAAATTGATAAACCAGTAACGAACATGAAATGAAAACGGTAAAAATAAGGTACCGGTAATTGAAATATAAACAGATGATATAAACATCGTGCAAACAAATGCGAGGGAATAAAAAATTTGCAGTGGATTTTTAAATTTTGACATATGCTTTTATATTATTTTAAAGAATTAATGATTAATTAACAGAGCCGTCTAACAATTGCTGAACAAAATCAGCCAGGTCATTATATACAGGAATACCTTCGAGGCCTTCCCCTTTTTTTATGGTGCGTTCACCTTTACCGGTGCGAACCAGGTGTGGTTTTGCATTCACTGCTTGCGCCGCTTGTAGGTCACGTAGTGAATCACCAACAACCAGTACATCAGCTAAATCTGTTAAACCGGCTTGTTTAGCAATATTGAGATACATACCCGCCCTGGGTTTACGGCAGTCACAGTTGTCATCCGGTCCATGTGGACAATACTCAATGCCATCTATTGTTGCATCGTGTTGGCTTAACAAGTTCGCCAGTTTTTCATGCATGGCATGCAAGGTTGCTTCATCATAAAAGCCACGATAAATACCGGATTGATTAGTTGCAATATAAACCTGGTAACCCGCGTGTTTAAGTTGTGCTATGGCTTCAACACTACCCGGCAAGGGAATAAACTCATCAACTGATTTTATAAAATTATCAGAGTCCTGGTTGATGACACCATCACGATCGAGAATTATTAATTTCATAGTAAACGGTTTTGATAACGCAGAGGAAGCGGAGGCGCAGAGGTCGCAAAGAAAGATATTTTTATAACTCTGCGTTCTCTGCGCCTCCGCGATCCCTGCGTTTAAATTAATCCTTAAATTCAGAGACCCTTATACGGCCATTGACCATTTTAGAATCACGTTGCATTATTTTATCCATCTTGTCCCAGAAGGCCTGGTTTAAATCAAAGTCTGCCGCAATCGCGGTGCCGATTAATAAAATAAAAAGATCAGCGGTTTCTTCAGCGAGGTCTTCCTTACTCTTACCTTTAGTGACGCAGGATGACATTTCACCTAATTCTTCGGTCATTAAAGCAATACGGTAGTTGAGTTCTTCACCACCGGTATTTTTAAAATCATGTTTATCGTGAAAGGCTTGAACCTTTGCCAACATGTCCTGGTATGAGTCTTTATTCATATTTAACCATTAGGTTGGCCACCAGGGACATTAAGAACACCAAGTAAAGAAATTTAAGATTAAACCACGGGGAACACTTGGGTCACAGGGATAAAACATTAAATTTTATCTGTGTTCCCTATTGCCAACAGTGGTGTTTATGATTTTCTTTGTGCTCTTCGAGTCCTTAGTGGCTATTATTTTTGTAACTTTGAAATATCCGCAATTTGCATAAACAAATGATGCAGCTTGTTTAACAACGCGATACGATTATTTTTAAGTTTTTCATCGTCAGCCATGACCATGACATCATCAAAGAACTGGTCAACACTTGCACGCAAGGTTGATAATTCAGTTAACGCATCCTGGTATTTGGCTTGATCAATTAAGCCCTGTACCTTACTACCCAGTTTAGTTAACACGCTGTTGAGTTCTTTTTCTGCATCTTCTTGCAACAGTTTATCATTAACCTTGTCCGCTATCTTACCTTCGACTTTTTTCAGGATGTTGCCGATACGTTTATTCGCTGCAGCAAGACTGGTTGCTGCTTCAAGTTTACGGAAGGCATCAACGGCGAGTAAGCGGTTGTCGATATCAAGAGGCCTGGTCGGTTTAGTGCTGATAACCGCGTCTAAGACATCAGGACGAATACCTTTATCAAGGTAATAGGCATGTAAACGATCAAGAATAAAATCAAAAGCAGCGACTTCAGCTTTTGTTGCGTTTATTGAAGTATCGTGTTGTTTAGCAGTCAGTTTAATCAGCTCTAACAGGTCTAAATCAAGCTTGTTCTCGATTGAAATACGTAACACGCCGAGTGCTGCACGACGTAAGGCAAACGGATCTTTATCACCTGTTGGTGTTTGTCCAATAGCAAAGATACCCACTAACGTATCTAAACGATCGGCAATGGCTAAAGACTGGCTGGTAATACTTTGCGGTAAGGTATCGCCTGCAAATTTAGGTTTGTAATACTCTTCTAATGCAGTAGCCACTTCAGCGTTTTCACCGTCATGCTCAGCATAGTAGCGGCCCATAATGCCCTGTAAACTTGGGAACTCACCCACCATTTCAGTGACGAGATCACATTTACATAGTTCAGCAGCACGTGCTGCACGTTGTTTATCACCACCAAGCATTTCTGCAATACTGCTGGCAAGCTTACTGACGCGATTTGATTTATCTAATAAGGTACCGAGTTGTTTCTGGAAAACAACGCTGCCGAGTTGCTCTTTTCGATCAACCAGTTTTGATTTTTTATCCTGCGACCAGAAGAATTCAGCATCCGCGAACCTTGGGCGTATGACACGTTCATTCCCTTCCTGAACTTTGGAAACGTCTTTACTTTCGATATTACTCACCGTAATAAAGTGAGGAAGTAATACGCCTTTATCATCGACTACGTGAAAATATTTTTGATTAGTTTTCATGGTGAGAATGAGCGTTTCCTGTGGCACATCAAGAAAACGTTCTTCAAAGTTACCCATCACGGCAACGGGCCATTCAACCATGGCAGCAACTTCTTCAAGCAGGTCTTCGTCAATCATGGCTTTGCCGTTTTTACTTAAGGCAATTTCATCGACCTGGCCACGTACCGCTTCTTTACGACGATCAAAATCTGCTATTACTTTACCGTGAGTTTCCAACAGCATTTCGTATTCTTTTGCTGATGGAATCGTAATCGTTTCAGGATGGTGGAAACGATGGCCGCGTGTTTCACGTCCACTTTTCACGCTTAAGATTTCTGCATCAATAACATCATTACCAAAGAGTAAAATCAGCCAATGTACAGGTCGTACAAACTGTGCATCCAGGTCAGCCCAACGCATGCGTTTAGGGATGGGGAGCTTATCTAATGATGTTTGAACAATATCGGCGATAAGATCTTTGGTGTCCTGACCTTTTTGCGTGCTCTTGAAATTTAACCAGGCACCCTTATCGGTTTCGAGTTTATCAAGATCTTCAACAGTGACACCACAAGAGCGGGCAAAACCTTGTGCTGCTTTGCTCGGGCAACCATCTTCATCAAAGGCAGCTGCAAGTGCAGGCCCCCGTTTTTCAACTGCCTTATCTTTTTGTTTAACTTGTAAGTCACTGATCACTAATGCAAGGCGACGTGGCGCGGCAAACTTTTTAACTTCAGTAAAAGATAAGTCTGCTTTTTCTAACCCTTCTTTAACACCGTTATAAAACGCTGTTGAGAGTTTATTTAAAGCCGTTGGTGGTAACTCTTCAGTACCAATTTCAATAAGAAGATCTTTAGTACTCATTATTGATCTCCTTTATTTTTTGTTGATTTGACCGATTCGACCATGGGGAACCCAAGCTCTTCCCGACTTGCATAATAGGCTTCGGCTACGGCACGTGAAAGTGCACGTACGCGTAAAATATAACGTTGCCTTTCAGTTACCGAAATGGCGCGGCGCGCATCAAGCAAGTTAAAGGTATGCGAGGCCTGCAACATTTGCTCATAGGCAGGTAAAGGTAAGCCGGCTTCGTTGAGCTTTTGGCTTTCCTGTTCGCACAGATCGAACTGCTTAAATAATTCATCAACATTGGCATGTTCAAAGTTATAAGCGGATTGCTCAACTTCATTTTGGTGGAAGACATCACCATAGGTAATTTTACCTTGTGGCCCATCCGTCCAGATTAAATCATAGATACTGTTTACACCCTGCAAGTACATGGCGATACGCTCAAGACCATAGGTAATTTCACCGGTGATCGGTTTACACTCGAGGCCACCAACTTGCTGGAAATAGGTAAATTGAGTGACTTCCATTCCATTGAGCCAAACTTCCCAGCCCAGACCCCAGGCACCTAAAGTCGGTGATTCCCAGTTATCTTCAACAAAACGAATATCGTGTACCAGCGGATCAATACCGAGCATTTTTAACGAGTCGAGATAGAGCTCCTGGATATCCAGTGGTGAGGGCTTAATCGCCACCTGGAACTGGTAATAATGTTGCAGACGATTGGGGTTTTCACCGTAACGGCCATCAGTCGGACGACGGCAAGGCTGAACATACGCCGCAGCCCAGGGCTCGGGGCCGACTGCACGTAAAAAAGTTGCCGGGTGAAATGTGCCAGCGCCCATTTCCATATCATACGGTTGCAGAATAACGCAGCCTTTTTCTGCCCAGAATTGCTGGAGCGCGAGAATAAGGCCCTGGAATGTATCGCCGGGATTTGAATCTGATTTAGCCAAGGGTGTACCCAATATCTGTCAATAAATTTAGGGGCGTATTATAACGGCACATGAGGGTTACGTAACCAGCAAACCGCCTAAATGCACGGTTTATAAAGAAATTTGCCTGGCTGGAGATATAAAATTAGAGGTAAACAGCAAAAATTTGCTATATTTGCATACTTTAATACTTCATCTTTTTCCATTCTTTAGTGGTTTTCATTTAGTTACGGTTTTTTTATGAGTAAACAACGCAAAGCAGTCGCCCTTATTTCAGGAGGCCTGGATTCCCTGTTAGCCGCAAAAGTAATGCTGGAGCAGGGCATCCATGTTGAAGGGATTAATTTTTTCACCGGTTTTTGCGTCGAAGGTCATACCCATGCCATCCGTAAAAAAGATAAAGCCAGGCCGAAAAGAAACAATGCCTTGTGGTCTGCTGAACAGCTTGGTATCAAGTTACACATTGTTGATGTTATCGAAGAGTACAAAGATGTACTGCTTAATCCAAAACACGGCTATGGACAGAACATGAATCCTTGCCTGGATTGCAAAGGTTTTATGGTGAAAAAAGCGGTTGAATGGATCAAGGAAAATGATTTTGATTTTATTATTACCGGCGAAGTGATTGGGCAACGCCCGATGTCACAACGCCGCGATACCATGCCGGTGATACAAAAAGAATCCGGTGCAGGTGATTTATTACTGCGCCCGTTATGTGCAAAAAATTTACCTGAAACGATTCCTGAAATTGAAGGCTGGGTAGACAGGGAAAAATTGTATGACTTCAGTGGTCGTACCCGTAAACCACAAATGGCACTGGCTGAAAAATTTGGTTTCAAAGATTATGCCTCACCCGCGGGCGGTTGTTGTTTCTTAACCGATAAAAACTATTCGGATAAGCTGGTTGATATGTGGCAACACCGTTCAAGCCGCGACTACGAGCTTGATGACATTATGATGTTAAAAGTCGGTCGCCATATTCGTCCAAATGATAACTTTAAAATGATTGTTGGGCGTGAACAGGGTGAAAACAAGTTCATGGAAGGCTATCGTAAAATTTATCCTTATATACATAGCAGTAGTCATAAAGGTCCACTGGTTTTACTTGATGGTGATTTAAAACAAAGTGATGTTGAACTTGCTGCACGTATAGCAGCACGATTTAGCCAGGGCCGTGATGCGGATGAAGTGGAAATGTCGGTCACCTTTCCGGATGGAAAAAACACGGTATTAAAAGTTAAACCGATGCCTGCAGATGAAATTTTACAAGAGTGGTATGTATAAAATAAATTAACCACAGGGCACAGAGTTTCACAGAGAAGAATTTTTTATAATTTAATCAGGGAAAACTCTGTGTACCTCCGTGACCTTTGTGGTTTAAATGTTTTGATCTTTAAGAGCTATATATGAATTACACATTAGATGCGAAACGCCTGCTTTGTCCTATGCCAGTTATACGCACGCAGGATAAGATAAAAGAACTTGCTGTTGGTGATGTACTTGAAGTGGTCTGTACCGATCCCGGTGCATTAAATGATGTACCGGCATGGTGTCGTATTAATGGTCATAAAGTACTGGAAACAAAAACAGTGGATGATGAAGTGATTATTATTATAGAGGTTGCAGAGTAAATGGGACATGACCACGGTCACCAACATGCTGATCCATCACAACCGGTTGATGACAACGGCACGCCGTTATTAACGTCCAGCCAACGTTATAAAGATACCATTCGTGTCACGATAATAGGTTCTATCGTTGATTTTCTTTTAGGTGTTAGCAAAATTATTGTTGGCTTTATCTCTCAGTCACAGGCATTGATTGCTGATGGTATTCATTCCTTATCTGACCTGGTAACAGACTTTGCTGTTTTATACGCGGCAAAACATTCTCACCAGGAAGCCGACGAAGAACATCCTTATGGCCACGGTCGTATTGAAACGGTGGTTACCGTTGGTTTAGGGATTGCTTTAATGGGTGTCGCGGTCGGCATTATGATTGATGCAACCAACCGTCTGTTTAATCCTGATACCTTATTTCAACCCGGTGCCCTGGCCTTATCGATAGCCATTATTTCTGTCTTTGCCAAGGAAGCCATTTACCAGTACACCATGGTGATTGCACGGCGCTACCGTTCAAACATGTTAAAAGCCAATGCCTGGCATAGTCGCAGTGATGCCATTTCATCCATTATCGTAGTGGTCGGCATCATTGGCAGTATGGCGGGTTTAGTTTACCTGGATTCAATTGCCGCGATCGGCGTCGGTATTATGATTGCGAAAATTGGCTGGGATTTGGCCTGGAGCAGTATTAAAGAACTCATCGACACCGGGCTTGATGCAGAGCGGGTTAAGGAAATTGAAAAAAATATCCTGGGTGTCGATGGCGTGACAACATTACACGTCTTGCGTACCCGTCAAATTGGTGCCGATGCACTGGTTGATGTACATATCCAGGTTGATCCTTATATCAGTGTTTCTGAAGCGCATTACATTAGTGAAACGGTTCGTAGCAAGTTGATTAAGAGGGTGGAAGAAGTCATCGATGTGATGGTGCATATTGACCCGGAAGATGACGAAGATGTGCCACCGACACTGGAAAAACTGCCCTTACGTGAAGAAATGATGAAAAAGCTGGAGGAAGCCTGGAAAGATGTCGAAGAAGCTAAAAAAATCGACTCCGTCACCATGCATTATTTAGAGGGAAAAATACAAATAGAACTTTTGTTACCGCTGGCAATTCTGCATAATGCGCAACCAGATGCAGAAAAAGCGGTAGAGCAACGATTTAAACAGGCGTTGGCAGCAGTCAAAGAAATTGAACGTGTTTCAGTCCACTACCACTGAGGCTAACAAGATTTACGCGCTATTTTGGTGCATAAAGCACTATTTATGCACCAAAATGGAACAAAATATATTACTGTAATAAAGTTTCAAGATTAAATTTCTTATAAATCAATATCTTAGCTTGTAGGGATAAGTGGCACGGTTAGTGCTCTTAAAAGCAGCATACGAATTACAGTATTAAACAAATTATTATCAATACTTCTAAGGAAATTGGAGATAGACCATGTCTGACAATGTTTTAAAGATGATTAAAGACAACGGCGTTAAGTTCGTTGACTTCCGTTTTACAGATTCACACGGTAAAGAGCAGCATGTTTCTTGCCCTGCACATACTGTAAATGCAGATTTATTCGAAGAAGGCAAAATGTTTGATGGTTCTTCTATCGCGGGCTGGAAAGGTATTAACGAATCAGACATGATCATGATGCCAGATCCTGATACTGCAGTTATGGATCCATTCGCTGACGAACCTACACTTATTTTGTCATGTGATATTCTTGAACCAGCGACTGGTCAAGGTTATGAGCGTGATCCTCGTTCAGTAGCAAAACGTGCTGAAGAATACTTAAAATCTACGGGCATTGCTGATACTGCATACTTTGGTCCAGAACCAGAATTCTTCATCTTTGATGATGTTCGTTGGAAAACAAACATGAGTGGTATGTCTTATGAAGTTGATTCTGATGAAGCAGAATGGAACTCAGAAAAAGTATATGAAGATGGTAACATCGGTCACCGTCCAGGTTTAAAAGGCGGTTACTTCCCAGTACCACCTGTTGATTCATTAAACGATTTACGTGCTGCAATGTGTTTAGCAATGGAAGAAATGGGCCTGGAAGTTGAAGTTCATCACCACGAAGTTGCAACTGCAGGTCAATGTGAAATCGGTACTGCTTTCAACACGTTAACAAAACGTGCTGATCAAAACCAAATCTTAAAGTACTGTGTTCATAACGTTGCTCATATCTATGGTAAAACAGCGACTTTCATGCCTAAGCCATTAGTAGGTGATAACGGTAGTGGCATGCACGTTCACATGTCTTTAGCGAAAGATGGCCAAAACCTGTTCTCAGGTGATGAGTACGGTGGTTTATCTGAAACTGCTCTTTACTACATTGGTGGTATCATCAAGCATGCTAAAGCACTAAATGCGTTCACTAACTCTTCAACTAACTCGTACAAGCGCTTGGTTCCAGGTTTCGAAGCTCCTGTTATGTTAGCTTATTCAGCACGTAACCGTTCTGCTTCAATTCGTATTCCGTTCGTTGGTAGCCCAAAAGCACGTCGTATCGAAGTACGTTTCCCTGATCCAACTGCAAACTCTTACCTGGCATTCGCAGCAATGTTAATGGCAGGTCTTGACGGTATCCAGAACAAGATTCACCCAGGTGAAGCAATGGATAAAGATTTATATGACTTACCAGCAGAAGAAGCAGCAGCAATTCCACAAGTATGTCATTCATTTGATCAAGCCTTAGAAGCATTAGCAGCTGATAAAGATTTCTTAACAGCTGGCGGTGTATTCACTGAAGACATGATCAATGGTTTCATTACATTGAAAGAAGAAGAAATTCAACGTTTACGTATGTCTACGCATCCAGTTGAATTCGATATGTACTATAGCTGTTAATAGCTAAAGTTATATTATAAAAAACGCCTCCATATAGGAGGCGTTTTTTTTGCATGAAATAAATAGATTGTCTATGCTGTAGATATGAATACGTTCTTACTTACTTTATTTTGCCTGTTTGTCACTGTTTCTGTTCACGCGGAAACGGTCTACAAGAAGGTAAATCCCGATGGCAGTGTCGAGTTTACTGATACGGGTTCAAAAGACAGTGAAGAAATTAAAATTCGTAAACCCACCACTTATAAACCCCCACGCTTACCCAGGCTGGGTTTACCGGTTAAGAAACTAAAACCCAGCTTTAATTACGATTTAACCGTAACTAAGCCAAAAGAAGATTCAGTTATTGTTAACTCACTTAATGTAACAGTAGCGATATCACTTCAACCGGCATTACTCGCTGGACACCAGGTGCGTTATGAGCTGGCAGGTGAATCTAAGGTAACTTCAGCCTCTTCTGCTACTTTTATGAATGTACCACGAGGTACTCACAGCATTATTGTCAGCGTTATTGATAAAAATGGTGAGGTCGTGAGCCCGATAGTTTCCAGAAACTTCCATATGAAGCGCTTTTTCAAGAAGCCAGCCGCAAAGCCTAAAGCCCCCTAAATTTCTTTTGCACCATCTTGGTGCAATTCCGCTATATATATAATACCCTGAGTGTGATGGTAATTAAGAGAAGACCATTTTTCTATCCGTTTAGTATTTTAAGTAATTGTTTTTAAAAGAATTTCTAAAACGATGATTAATTGCCCATTTTAGCGCACCTTGGCTTGGTTCTTGCTCAATGGTTATAAGTATTTAGAAGGAAAATAATGAAATCACAGCTTGAAAGTCAACGACGCGTATTAGATGGCATGTCTGCCGTCGTTTTACTGTTTGACCAGGATTTAAAACTTGAATACGTGAATCCTGCAGGTGAAACCTTATTTGAACAGAGTGCGCGGCATATGCTGGGTTTATCGTATGTCGAGTTGATACAGCACCGCGATGAGATTTCATTAAATAACTGGATCGAGGAAATAAAGTCAGAGCAGTCATTTACACGCCATGAAGTGCCATTGGTTTTGTTTCATGAAAAAGAAGTCACTGCAAATTTAACGGTGATCCCTTTAATTGATAGCGGGGAAAAAACAGAGTTTTTATTAGAAATTTTACCGGTGGATCGTTGGTTACGTATTTCGCGTGATGAGCAACGGGTTGAGCAACAAGAGGTAACACAGGAAATTTTACGCGGCCTGGCGCATGAAATTAAAAACCCACTTGGTGGTTTACGCGGTGCGGCACAATTGCTAGAACGCGAGTTACCCAGTGATGACCTCAAAGAATATACACAGGTCATTATTAGTGAAGCAGATCGTTTGCAGTCACTGGTAAACCGTATTCTTGGACCGGCGGGTATGCCCAAGGTTGAAGAAATAAATATTCATGCAATTTTAGAGCGGGTGAGAAGTTTAATAAAGATTGAAATGAACGAAGGTATACAACTGCATCGTGATTATGATCCGAGTGTACCGGAAGTCAAAGTTGATCCGGATATGTTATTGCAGGCGTTATTAAATATTGCGCGCAATGCCTGTGAAGCAATGGGTGATGAAGGCAACCTGACATTTAAAACACGGGTAGTCAGAAAATATACCATCGGTCATCAAAGACATAAGTTAGTAGCAAATATTGAAGTGATCGATGATGGTCCGGGAATACCTGCTGACATAAGAGAAAAGATATTTTTTCCCATGGTCACAGGACGTGCTGAAGGGAGTGGGCTAGGTTTAGCAATTTCGCAGTCATTAATTCAGCAACATGATGGGTTAATTGAATGCCAGAGTGAACCGGGACAAACGGTTTTCTCGGTAATATTACCGATTAATTAAAAGGTGTAATCAAGTATGAGTGGTAATCAAAGTATGGAAACGATATGGGTGGTTGATGATGACCGTTCAATACGCTGGGTATTGGAGAAAGCATTAACCAATGCAAGCATGGAAGTGCGTACATTTGAAGAAGCAAACAGTGTGATTAGTGCTTTAGACCGGAATCAGCCTGATGCCATTATCAGTGATGTCCGTATGCCTGGCATGGACGGATTGGCCATGCTTGATAAGATACATGCCAATCATCCTGATTTACCGGTCATAATTATTACAGCGCATTCGGACCTGGATAGTGCCGTAAATGCTTATCAAGGTGGTGCTTATGAGTACTTACCTAAACCGTTTGATATTGATGAAGCAGTAGAATTAACACGCCGAGCAGTTAAACATCACAAAGAAATAACGAAAGAAAAAGAAGTTGCAGAGCCTTTGCAGCAAACCGAGATTATTGGTGAAGCTGCATCCATGCAGGAAGTATTTCGAGCCATTGGTCGTTTATCTCGTTCAAATATTACCGTGTTGATTAATGGTGAGTCTGGTACCGGTAAAGAACTGGTCGCAGAAGCATTACATCGTCATAGTCCGCGTGCTGATAAAGCTTTTATTGCTTTAAATATGGCTGCCATACCTCGTGACTTATTAGAGTCAGAATTATTTGGTCATGAGAAAGGTGCTTTCACCGGTGCTCAAGCTGCACGTAAAGGCCGCTTTGAACAAGCCGATGGTGGTACTTTGTTCCTGGATGAAATTGGCGATATGCCTGCCGAGTTACAAACGCGTTTGCTAAGGGTGCTTGCTGATGGTGAGTTTTACCGTGTTGGCGGTCATAGCCCGGTTAAGGTTGATGTTCGAATTATTGCAGCAACTCACCAAAATCTTGAAGAACGTGTTGAGAAGGGTGAGTTCCGTGAAGATTTATTTCATCGCTTAAATGTTATTCGTATTCATATCCCCGCATTACGTGAACGTCGGGAAGATATTGGTTTACTGGCTCGGCATTTTTTACAGGCTGCGGCTGCTGAATTGAATATGGAAACAAAAAGTCTTGATGATGAAACATTAGAATTCATAAGTGGACTTGATTGGCGTGGCAATGTCAGGCAACTACAAAACACCTGTCGCTGGTTAACCGTGATGGCACCAGGTCAGGAAGTGCACCTCGATGATTTGCCGCCCGAGTTATCAAATAAAGAAGCCACATCACAGGCCAGCGGTGACTGGGTTAAAACACTACAACACTGGGCTGAGCAACAACTGGCCAACGGTGAAAC
>Ga0207752_1000433_pt1 | contig 19648 bp, 16 predicted proteins | sample Pon2CUnioCityCA_6_FD_187272 | JGI IMG/M metagenome (GOLD analysis project Ga0207752, IMG submission 187272) | Marine sediment microbial community from Union City, CA, USA - Pond 2C Sediment 2 (SPAdes) | ecosystem: Environmental > Aquatic > Marine > Intertidal zone > Salt pond sediment ...
GACCTTCCGGAAAATGTATTGGGCTGGGCCTCGATCATCCAGGGCCTTCCCGGAATCGTCCTCATTATGGTGGTTATCCCACCTCTCATTAACAAAATGAAAAAACGCATGGCCACTATCTCCTTAATGGAGTGAACTGACATGGACCGAAGGACTTTCTTTAACAACGCCGCCCAAAACTGGGAAATCGAACACCGGCAGGAAAAAGAAAAAGACAAAATGAGCAGGTTGATCCCGCACTTTACGGTCAATGCCGGAGACAGGGTCCTTGATGCCGGCTGCGGTACCGGAAGGCTCATCCCCTTCCTGAAAAAATCAGCAGGCAGCTCAGGACGAGTCGTGGAAATGGATTTTGCCAAAAAAATGCTGGATATCGCCAGGAGAAAACACAGACACTCAGAGATCTTTTTCATTCAATCGGACGCCCGGTACACCCCGTTTAAAGAGAACTCCTTCGATGTGGTGATCTGCTTTGCCCTTCTTCCCCACGTTCCGGATAAACAAATGACCTTAAGAGAGTTTAAAAGGATATTGAAACCGAACAAATCCCTTATTGTCGCCCATACAATGAGCCGCGAGGAGCTCAATAAGTACCATAACAAAGTCAAAGGGCCTGTGACACAGGACCTGCTTCCGGATCAAAAGGAAATGGAAGTGCTGTTTTCTAATGCAGGTTTTCGAAATCTTTCCATCACAGACCAACCTTCTCTTTATATAGCCCGGGCTGACGCATGAATCCTATCAAATCCGAAACAATCGATCACGACTCTTCATCCCTACAGACACTTGACCCCCGGATTAAAATCATCTCCATGACCGCATTCATCCTGGTCATCGGATTCACCCCTCAGTCAGCTTATCTCAAATTTTTTCTTTATTTCCTAACACTCACAGCTTTTTTCATTGGTTCCGGAATCAATATAAAAATGCTCTTCCCCAGACTTTTTATTCTTTTTTCTCTTTTGATTTTTCTTGGGATAACGGTCTTTCTTTTTGGAAGCCAACCATCCTTAGAAAAACTGAATATCCTGTGGAACCTCTCTGTGAAATCAGTGCTTATTTTCCTCTGTATAGGCTTTATAGTGCTTTCAACGGAACTTTACCCTTTGATCAAAGGATTTGAGCTTTTGAAGACTCCCCCCATCATGATCTCTGTTTTGATATTTGCCTACAGATATGTTTCCCTTTTTTCCGGGGAAGCTGAACGAATGAGATTGGCCAAAAATTTGAGAACATTCAAAAAACAGAGCCTCAAAGATGAAATCAAGATCCTAGTGCATATGATATCCCAACTCTTTTCAAGGGCTTTTGATAGAACAGAAAAGACATATGCGGCCATGCTCTCAAGAGGATTTGACAAAAAAATACAGACTCTGACTCTTTTTAAAACAAACAAAAAAGACTGGATATTTTGTTCTGTTTTCCTGTGTTACCTTATAGCTGTGGGAGTGGTGCTGTGAAAAAAATGGCTGTTCAAGTAACAGGCCTGAGTTTCTCCTACCCGGATGAGACAAAGGCTCTGGGAAATATCAGTTTTTCTTTAGAAGAAGGAGAGAGCCTGGGAATCATCGGACCTAACGGAGCGGGCAAATCCACTCTGCTTCTGCATTTAAACGGAGTGTTGAAAAAAGATGGAGGTGTCAGAATTTTTGATGAGGTCATCGGAAAACAAAACATCAAAAAAATCAGAGAAAAAGTCGGGATGGTGTTTCAAGATCCCAATGACCAGCTTTTTATGCCCACTGTTTTTGATGACGTGGCCTTCGGACCTTTGAACCTGGCTATGGAGAAAGAAAAAATCAAAGAAAAAGTCACAAGCACTCTTGCTCAATTGGGGCTTTCCGGATATGAGGCGAAAAATCCTTCCCATCTGAGTCTGGGAGAGAGAAAAAAAGTCTCCCTGGCCACGGTACTGGTTCTGGAGCCTCAAATCATTGTACTTGACGAACCCACAGCCAATCTGGATCCGGGTTCAAAAAAATCCTTTATCCGCACACTCAAAAAAATAAATAAAACGAAAATCACGGCTTCTCATGACATGGATTCCATTTATGACCTCTGCAGCAAAGTCATACTGATGAATAAGGGCCGCATAGTGGCTCGAGGCAGTGCTGAGAATATACTGCGGGATAAAGAGCTCCTGGAGGCGAATAATCTGGAAGTCCCCTCCCGGCTCCGCTCCTGAATTTCATTTTACTTCTTCAGCAGGATCTCTTCAAAGAATTTCAAGGCTTCGTCAGAATCTTTCTGGCCCAGCCAGAAGATAGCCTGCTTTTTTATGGAAGGGCTTTTGTTCGTTCGGGCTATATCTATGAGAATGGGCACAGCCTTTTCCGAAGGGAGCTGGCTTATGGCAAATACAGCGGATTTTCTTACTTCCGTGTCCTCATTATCTTCCTCCACAACTCCTTTAAGTGCTTCGACACATTTTTTGGATGCTTTCTGGCCCAACCAGAACACAGCCTGCTTTCTCACATCCCGTGATGAATCCTTTTTCGCGATTCTTATAAGTTCCTCCACAGCTTCATCCATATCTGAGAGGTTGAGAGCAAACACGATGCCTTTTTTTACCTCAGTACTGTCCTCTTTCAGAAAGATTTTTTGAAGAAGAGCCAGGCTTTTCCGGTCTTTGAAATTTCCCAGCCAGAACACCGCGTTCTTTCTCACCTCATTGGAGTAATTTCCTGAGCCTGTTTTAAAAAGGAAATCATAAGACAAAGGCGTCTCATGTGAATACAGCATGAAAGTAATGGTCTTTTTCAGATCAGAATCAGCACTCTCAAACTCATCTTCCAGAAAACGGAAGCTTTCTTCAGTCTCCGCACTGTCCAGCCAGTAAACAGGTTCCTGACTGAATGCATAGATCCTATCCAGATCAAAGACATGCATATCGCTTTTTTCGCTCTCTTTCCCTGAGATTCTGTGCAGGATCAAAAGCCCGACCGGCTCTCCTCCTCTGATTCCCTTATGAGACTCCATACTGAATCCTTGCCTATCTGAATCCCTTCGTATTTTGATCTCATCATCCCGGCTGCTCACCTCAAAAGGGCTTTTCTGGTCATAATCCCCGTACATATTGATTTCAAAACGGCTTTTAAAAATATGAGCTGTAAAATAAACCTCTCCCTTTTGTTCTTTTTTGAATTCATTTTGGGCAAGCTCCATTTTTTTAACAAGAGAAACTCCTTGCGCGTCCAAATAAAAGACGTTTCCCTTTAGATTGCCTTCCTCTGCTGCTCCCAATACCGGTAGGGATAAAACAGCCAGAAGCAAGGCAGTTAACATGACTTTAGGATTTACCATTTTTTTTCTGAGTTTCATTTTTATTTTCTCCTTCCTGATTATCTATTGATGATTTCTTTGAGATACTCAACGGCCGCTTCATCTCTTGATTGTCCGAGCCAGAAAATGATCTGTTTTTGCAGTTCAGGGTCCTTTTCCTTCCGGGCTATTTTGATCATCTCCTGCACCGCTTTTTTGCTCTTCATCTGAGAGATGTTAAAAATGATCTGTTTTTTGACCCCGACTTCCTTTATCTCAGAATACAAATTGATAAGCACATCCAGAGAATCCGGAGTCCCTCTCTGGCCGATCCAGAAAATAGCCTGATTTCTCACATTTACGTCATTTTCCTTCCGGGCAATATCAAATATCTTTTTCCAGGCCCGGCTGTCTCCTGCCTGCTGAAAGGAAAAAATGAGCGCCTTTTTTAACTCCGTATCCGAAACAGAATCATAAAGTCCCAGAAGCGCATCCAGACTCTCCTTGGTCTTTTTCTGACCAAGCCAGAAGATGGCCTGTTTTCTTACCTCTTCATCCGGATCATTTTTAGCCACCCTGACCAATAACGGCACGACATCGGGACTATGCCCCTGGCTTATGATGAAAATAGCTTTTTTCCTAAGCCTTGGGTCATCATTCTTGTCAATGACTTCCTTAAGGATGGAGAAAGCTTTGTCATCTTTCATGTTCATCAGGGCATCCAAGGCCACCAGTTTCAGCTCTGTCTCAGGGTCCTCTTCTGCTCCTATACCAACTCCACCTTCCACTCCGCCTTCGATACCGCCTAAAACTCCTGCAAGGCTGCCGTTTATATATTCTTTGTAATTCGAATATCCTCTCTTCACCAGTTCTTCCGCAATCTCTACCCTCAGCACCTTCGCATCATTTACCCAGGAACTTTGGTTCATCTCTTTGATCAACTTGTTGAGATGTCTGACAGCCTGTTGTTTGAATTGAACCTGCTGGTTCATGTTTTCCAATTCCCTGCTGAGCTTATCCATGCTGTATCCCAACCAGTACAAAGATTCGTCCTTATAACGGCTTCCCTCGAACTTCTTTATCATCTCTTCCAATTTTGAAACCGCATCTTCCCAATTTTTCTGATATATATACTTTTTTGCATCCTCTAGAGCTTTGCGGGATTCGTCTTCTCTATCCTGTGTGAAATCCAATGCGGCCAAAGCACTTCCCATGATCATGCATAAAACCAAAACTATACCTGTTGCTTTTAATTTTTTCATTTGAAACCTCCTATATCATTCCGCGGACGTCCACAGCATTCAAAATCCCCTGATTGTTTATGTACTCCTTTATCATCAAAGGAGAGGATGTGCCGTTTTTGTCCATATTTGTTATTTCCCTTAAAATCAATTCTATATCCTCCAGAAGCTGCCGGGCATCGGGATTTTTCTCCGCGGCAAGCCTTTTTAGGAGAATATTCTGGATAAGAAGCTCTTCCACATACTTTTTATCCAGAATGACCTTATTACTGTCTCTGTCTTCACCGTAATGGGCATACTCTATGAGCAAAGGCTTTAAGCTGTCAAAATGCTCCTGCAGGCTTAGCTGAAAAGCATCCTGTGATTCTCCGGCCACAGTTATCTTATCTCCGCCGGGAATAAAAGTTGTTCTTCCGATCACAAATCCTATAATGAGGATACAGATAAAGGCTGCGGCAGCGGCGGCCCATTTAGGGAAAAAGTCAAAATATTTTTCCCTCTTTTTATCAAGGACCGAAACCTTTTTATCAATTCGACTCCAGCACTTCTCCCAGTCAGCATCCGGAATGTCTTCTGTTTTCGTCTCTTCCACCAGATCAAAGACCTTTTCTGTATACTCCATCTCACGGGCACAGTCCGGACACTTTTTTATGTGATCTTTGAGCTCCTCAGCACTTTTTTTATCAAGCTCTCCATAGAGGTATAAAATCATATTTTTTCTGAATTTTTCACATTTCATAGTCTTTCTCCCACAGAAGCTTTTTTAAAGAGCCTTTAATGCTTTCAACGCCTCTGAACAGCTGCTTTTTCACACTTCCCTCTGAACATTCCATGTACTCGGCGATCTCTCTGATTTTGAGCTGTTGAAAATGCTTGAGAACAAAAGCCATTTTTTGGCGTGGGGGCATGTCATCCACAAGAAGTCCTATTTTTTTCTTGATGTCTTCCCGGCTCGCATTTTCCTCGGGGTCTCCTCCTCTTCTGTCTGAAGTTGTGCGGTCCATTAGCTCCCAGTCTGAAAGGCTTTTTTTCATTCTCTTTTTGTCCCTCAGAAAATCAATGCTGCAGCTGACACCTATTCGATAGAGCCAGGAAGAGAAACTGGAGTGCTTTTTTAACTGGAAGTTTTTAAGTCCGTTTAAAGCTTTGATAAATGTATCCTGGAGGATATCTTCCGCATCCTGTTTGTTTTTGGTGTACTTGAAAGCCAAACCAAAAACCATTTTTTTATTTTCCTCAAACAGCATATAGAACGCCTCCCGGTCGCCCTGCTGGGCATTTTCTATCAGATCCAGAGTCTCCATTCTTTTTCCATTCATTAATCAAAACGCTTTGAATAGGATTTTAGTTGACATCATCTTTAACATATATCATAACCACTCTCTTCCAATAACTGAAATTATCTCTTAATATATAAGCTCCCCTTTATGGGAGACTGGGAAGGGGCTGGCGGGATCACCGGCGTCTCTTTCAAACTCAAATAAAAAGGAGAAGAACAAATCATGTATCGAAGACGGAATGCTTTAATTTTCTTAGTCAGTGCTTTCCTGTTATTCATCACTGTTTTCACGGCAAAACTCTATCCATCGGACATTGGTCCGGAGAACGGGGCTCTGGTTATTGTGGGAGGGGCTATGCAGGATCCGGCCATTTTAGAGAGATTTATGGAACTGGCCGGAGGGCCCGAAGCTCCTGTAGTTATCATTCCCACTGCTGGTGGGGCGGACCATTATGACCAAAGCTGGAGAGGAATACGGCAGTTCGAAAGGGCCGGATTTGAGAACTTGACTTTGGTCCATACCTATGACCGAAGCCAAGCCGATTCCGAGGAGTTTGTCCGGCCCATAAAAGAAGCCCGGGCCGTGTTTTTCACCGGGGGCAGGCAGTGGCGTCTGGCTGATGCTTACCTCAATACTCTGGTCCATAAAGAGCTATGGGCTCTTCTTGATAGAGGAGGTGTGATCGGCGGTTCCTCTGCAGGCGCCACCATTCAGGGTACTTATTTGGTCCGGGGCGACACCAAAACCAACACCATTATGATGGGAGACCACACCGAAGGAATGGGTTTTATAAAAAACACAGGGATCGACCAACATCTTCTCAAGCGGAACCGGCAGTTTGACCTTCTGGAAGTAATAGGCGCCAACCCGGATCTTCTGGGTATCGGCATTGATGAAGACACCGCCATTGTTGTTCAGGGCGACCGCTTTGAAGTGATGGGCCAGGGTTATGTGGCCATCTATGACACAAGCAAGCACATTCCCCCATCCGGAAGCTTTTATTTTCTCGCGCCAGGCGACCGGTTTGACCTGAAAACCCGCCAGGCCCATCGCCCCACCCGGACTTACGAACCCCTGGACCGGATTCAGCCCATAAAGGAACCCAAAAAGTAAAAAAACTGTCTTGGGGAGATTTTTCTCTTTACCGCTGCACCCAATGGATTCTCGAAGCGATAAAATCTGCCCTTTTGTTTGCTTCATCAATGTGTATAGCTTTTTCGCAATCAACAGTGAATATCCAGGAAATCATAACTTTTCTATAGGTGATATAGGTCTTAGAAGCATCCCAATCCGTGGCCGTATCGTACATGAATTTAGCCATACCGGCAAGACCAACCGCTCCAAGAACAAGGCGGTCTAAATAAGCTGAGTCCTGAGTTGCTTCCTGCATGTCAAAATAAAAATGGACTGTTCCCTGTTCTGCCTGCACCCGGACACTGACATCTGGATGACTCTTCCGGATAGTAGACTGGATCTTCTGCTGGAGATTTTGTGTATCCAACGTTGCTTTTGAGGGATTGTCCAGCGTCTTCTGAGTGCTCTCTGACGTTGTTTTCTTTTGATCGACCTCAAGTCCGCTAAAAGCCTCAAGTTCTTTTTTTGTTGGGACCTTCTGGCTGATAGTGACTTGCACAATATACGGTTGATCCAAAATCTGCAACCACAAAGATCTCAACTTCTTTCTTCCGGACAACCCTATCATTTGAGCATAATGATACGCGTTCTCATGACCTTCTTTGACATGGTTTAAGAACATACGGCTGTATTTTTCATTAAAGTATGCCAGCAAATCCTCTCCAAAACTCTTTGGCTTGTGAGAAAATGTCTGGGACACAGAAATAATCTCTCCACGTGCGTCAACCTCTACGGCCTCCGAGGTACCACTCGGATATATATTTTTATAACAGAAGTTTCCGTTCGATTGCTGAGTGGAACTCCAATATTTGAAAAAGGCCTCCGCGGCTTTCCGCCCGAGTTCTATGGAAGCAAATTTAGAGGGGAGCTCACCTGCCTCAGCCTCAAGCCTGGCTTCCATATTGATTCCATACTTGATTTGAAATTTCTCAGCAGCCGTTTGATTGCTTTGGCTGAGCTCACTCCTTTCTGTTTGAGTAAGCGTTATCACCAGGTACCCGCCTGAACCATAATTGATGGCCTTAAAACGAGATGTATACCGGCCTGGATCAAGGTCGAACTCTTTGTTCATCAGCCTGACACCGGTTCCCTGCTTTGGATGCCGGTCTACAAGTTGGTATTTTCCATCGTCATCGTAATGGGATACAGAGGCGCTGAAGGACTGTTTTGTGGAGGATGCGATCAGTTTATATCGCCCGCTTTCCCGAATATTGAGATAAGCCGTCACTGACTCCCCAGGATTTATGAAGTTGCTCCATGAGCCAGGAACCTGCATATTGGCCGGCTGCGAAGACAGAAAATACAGTGTGTAATCCTTCGCCTCGGGCAGATAGGATATGAGCGCTACATAATAGAAGCCCTGATTGAGTGTTTCTTCTCCCAATCTCACTCCCTCATCTATGACTTGGCAGTTTGAATCGAGCAGAGCCAGAGAAACTTGTCCTCTCAAAGTGTAGACCTGATATTTTCCTTTTCTGGGTACTGACAGTCGGTAATACCTTGTCTTTTCGGCCCGCAGAGTATCTTTGATGTAAAAACCGGGCTTGAGAGTGTCTTTGTACCGGCATTTGTGCTGTACATCAACACTAGAAACAAGATTTACTACTGAAGAAAGAATTCCAATCAAAAAAAGACAGATAAAACACAATAATTTGTTTTTTTTGTTCATGATGGTTTTCTCAAAATTTAATTAACCTTGATTATTCACAAGTCGAGGTTGCTGCAGATGCGAGGCACAGGGTGCGAAGCTGTGGTCCTTCACCGCAAGTACCCTGTAACGAAGCAGATGCAGTGAGATCGGCTTGCCTATATGGTAAAAAAATGGCGATTAAAATGAAAGAAAAAACAAACAAAAACATTTCAGTTGTCATTTTTGCAAAAAGTATGCATATCCTTGAGATCAAAACAAAAAATGCTCGTCGCTATTTTTTTATGAATAGGTCAGGTTAAATATGCACTTTTTGAAATACTTTATTGAAATAATAGGAACAAAAAGAGGCCCAGTCAATAAAAAATTAACAAAGCTGGAATTATTCCTGGTTTGTCTTGAACAAATTCAGGAAGTGTTTATACTAAAAGCTATATCCTATAAAGAGGAAACCATGAAAAAAACATTTATATTTTTGATAAGCGTGTTTTTTTTATTCAATTTTTTGTGTTCTGCGGAAAAGGATTCCATCCCTGCCTTTGAAATTGAAAAGAGCGCCATCAGCCTTGAAAGGCTGGCCAAACCGGGGACTCCATTCAATAAAACCGGACGCCGGTTCGCTCTTCTGGGAGATGAGAGCGGTTCTTTTGAAGCCTGGGCCTATCCCTTGAAGCTGGTTCGCAGCTTTCAACTCTCGTTTTTCACCGGCACCTCTACCCGGGCTATAAACTCAGGGGATATTGTCCGCCGTATTTCCGTATCCCCCTGGGCTACAACTCTGACCTATACGTATCAATCATTCACTGTCAAAGCGACATATGTCACTCCTGTTTTCGAGCCCGGTGCTCTGGTCCTTCTCGATATTGACTCATCCGTTCCCCTGACTATCGTGTGCGGTTTTTTACCTGTGCTTCAGCCCATGTGGCCTGCCGGGATCGGTGGCCAGTATGCGTACTGGAACAATGAGATCAAAGCCTATGTGATTTCAGAGCCTACGGGAAAAAATCATGCCTTTGTGGGTTCTCCAGCCGCATCAGGCCTTTCCTATACGCCGGCGCATATGCTCTCAGATTCCCCGAGTGAATTTAAAATCGAGATCAAGGATCCAGAGAAAGTGAAAGACAGATATATTCCCCTATGTATTTCAGGAGGCCAAGGAAAACGCGAAAAAATGCTGGCCGTGTATAAAAAACTCCTGGAAAATCCTGAATATTATTATCACAAAAACAAAGAACATTATGAAAACCTGAGCCAAAACACTCTCCGGCTTACAACTCCCTACCCGAAAATCGGTCTTGCTTTTGAATGGGCTAAAATTACTTTTGACAATCTTATGGTTGATAACCCTGAGCTAGGCGAGGGATTGGTCGCTGGCCTGGGCGCTTCCGGAACATCGGGACGTCCCGGATTCGGCTGGTTTTTCGGAGGAGATGGTTATATCAATTCTCTGAGCCTGCTCTCTTACGGAGAGCACGAATCCGTCAAGAAAATACTGGCTTTTACGCAAAAATGGCAGCGGGATGACGGGAAAATGGCCCACGAACTTTCACAGGCAGAAGGATATGTCGATTGGTGGAAGGACTATCCTTACGGGTATATTCACGGAGATACGACCCCCTATTATATAGCGGCCATGTACGATTACATGAGACTATCCGGCGACACAGCTTTTATAGAGAAAAGCTGGCCTTCTCTTACAAAGGCCTATGATTGGTGTCTCCGTACGGATAAAAACAGGGACGGACTAATGGACAACAGTTCCGCAGGCCTAGGGGCTCTGGAATACGGAGCGCTCACCGGCATTGAAACAGACATTTATCTGGCATCCGTTTGGGTGAGAGCCGCACAGGCTATGGATAGAATGTCCCTGATTCTGGAAAAAGACTCCGTCCATAAAGAAGCATCAATGAATGCAGAAAAAGCCAAACAAGCGTTCAATGACAGATTCTGGGACCCGGAAAACCATTTTTATGCCTATGCCTTTAATGACAAAGGGGGAAAAGTCAAGGAGATCTCTCCATGGAATGCGATCGGTCTGATGTGGGGCCTCGGGGAAAATGAAAAAAGCAGACTCACTCTGGAAAGGCTCGGCTCATCCGAGCTGACCACTGACTGGGGCATACGGAGTATTTCCCGCAACAGCACATACTTTCAGCCTCTCAATTACAACTACGGCGCTGTATGGCCTTTTTTAACCAGTTGGGTCACCACAGCTTTGTACAAGCATCATATGCCTATAAACGGATACCCTCTCCTTCTCTCAACCGTAAACCACACCTTTGACAATGCCCTGGGATGTGTAACGGAAGTATTTTCCGGTATTCGGAATGTGTGGCCACAGGAAGCGGTCCCCCAGCAGGGATTTTCCGCAGCCGGCGCTGTGCTCCCTCTAATAAGAGGACTGCTGGGGCTGGAAGGTGATGCCCTGATGAAGGCCTTCACCTTTGCCCCTCATTTTCCCGGAAACTGGGATCAGGTGGGGATCGAAAATTATAAAGTGGGAGAATCCGTCTTTTCATTTTTGTACAAAAAAGAGAAAACTAAAATAACACTGAATGTCATCCCTGAGGCGGGAGAAAAACACACCATGACCTTTTCTCCCTGCCTGGCAAAAGGAACACAAATAAAACATGTGAGAGTGAATGGAGAGGAGATTTCCTTTTATACAATTGAGCGCCTGCAGGTCACTCAAGCGGAGTCAGAATTCACGGTACATAATGAACCTCTGCAGGTCAAATTATTTATTGAGCCCTGTTTCGAAGTCCTTCCGGTGATCCCCGAGGTCAAAGTCGGAGACACGGACTCCGGAATGAAAATCATTTCACTGCACAAAAAAAAGCAAACTCTCACCTTGAAAGTGGAAGGGATCAGTGGAAAAACCTACAGCCTCAACACGCTGCACTCCGAACTTGCAGACAAAATAAAAGGAGCATCCCTGGAGACCGGCCAATTGAGATTCACAATTCCGGAAAGGGCTCCCGGTGAATTCATCATGCACACCATCATCATTGAATTAAAAACACAATAAACAGCAAAACAAAAGGGACAGACCTTAAATCAGTGAAGACTGGAATCAGAGAGCCATTGTAAATATAATAATACTTAAGAAAGGAGAAAAAGGATGAGTTTTCCCTTTATTCCAAATAAAAAAGTCGAAGTCCCTGAAATCACTTATGATGACAAGGTCACACTTCATTCAAAAAAAACAGCCCTTATTATCATGGATATGCAGAACGATTTTGTCAAAGAAAAAGGAAAACTGGTGGTTCCTGCGGCTAGGGAAACCATTCCCGGAATTAAAAAGCTTCTTTTTTCAGCAAGAAAGGAAGGCGTTCCTGTCGCCTATACCCTAGACACCATGAAAGAGGATGATCCTGAATTTGACATATGGGGTGAGCACTGCAAGGAAAATACATGGGGATGGGAGGTCATTCCGGAACTGAAGCCCAGACAGGACGAACTGGTCTGCCTCAAACTGCGTTATGACGGATTCTACGGAACCTGGCTCGAACACACCTTAAGCTATGTATGGAAAGTCGAAAACATAGTCATCGTCGGCACAGTGTCCAATATTTGCGTGCTCCATACCGCTGCCTCAGCAGGGCTCAGATGGTACAAGGTCATTATCCCGGCAGACGGAATATCCGCTTTCACAGAATTCGACCAAGCTTTGACTCTAAGCCAAGTCTCGAATCTTTACTCGGGGATCGTCGTGAAATCAACCGAAGATGTGATTTTTAAGTAACTGAAGATTCACATGAATGAACTTAAAAACAGTGCCCTTCTGACCGACCTTTATGAGCTCACTATGGCTGCTTCTTATTTCGAACACGGAATGAATGAACCCGCCGTGTTCAGCCTTTTTGTACGCCGTTATCCTCCTAACCGCCGTTATTTCGTATCCTGCGGATTGAAAGAGGTCCTTGATTATTTGGCTGAGGTCAAATTCACAGAGGATGACCTGAAGTATTTGGAAAGCACGGGTTTTTTTAAACCAGACTTTCTCTCTTATCTGGAAAATTTCAAATTCCACGGGGATGTGCATGCCATTCCTGAGGGAACCATCTTCTTTGAGGAGGAACCCATTCTGGAAGTCACCGCACCTCTTATAGAGGCGCAGGTCATTGAGACCTTTTTGATAAACACTATCAATCTTCAGTCCATGATCGCCACCAAAGCTTCCCGATGTGTCCATGCCGCGGGTGGGAGGAGCCTTGTTGATTTCTCCTTAAGGCGCACACAGGGGACCGATGCCTCCATTAAGGTGGCTAAAGCCAGCTATATAGCGGGTTTTCTCGGAACCAGTAATGTCCTGGCCGGCAAACAGTTGGGCATCCCAATATACGGGACCATGGCGCATTCGTTTGTTTCCAGTTTCGATAAGGAGATCGATGCCTTCCGGGCCTATACGCAGACATTCCCGGAAAATTCCATACTCCTGGTGGACACCTATGACTCCTTGTCAGGGATCGTTAAAGCCGCTCAGGTGGGCAAAGAGATGGCCGTCCGGGGTGAGCATCTTAAAGGGATCCGCCTTGACAGTGGTGATATGGCCGAATTGAGCCAGAAGGCAAGACACATCCTTGACAGCCAGGGATTAAAAGACTCAATGATCTTTGCAAGCGGAGCCTTTGATGAATACAAGATTCAAAATATCCTTTCTCAAAATGCACAAATAGACTCCTTTGGAGTGGGCACAAAAATGGGCGTCTCTTCAGATGCCCCTTATCTGGATATGGCGTACAAAATCGTAAAGTATAATAGCAGGCCTGTGGTTAAACTAAGCCCCGGAAAAGTCTCCCTTACCTCAGATAAACAGGCCTACCGCTTTTTGTCCTCTAAAAATTTCTATGACCATGATGTCATCGCCTGCAGGGAAGATAAAATGGATGGTGCCATCCCTCTGTTAGTACCGGTCCTCTCAGGCGGAAAGACCATTTACGACTCTCCGCCCATTTCGGAAATCCGGAGTCATTTCAAAGAAAATTTCTCCCGGCTCCCTGAAAAATATAAATCCATCAACAAAGAAATCCCCCTCTATCCGGTCAAAATCTCAGAAAAACTCCGGGAACTCCAGAAAAAAACAATCGATAAGTATAAGAAAAAAGAAATCCTATAAATAAATATCAGAGCATTAAAATGAGGGGTATGGCTGAAGCGACATTGAAGATTTAGCCTTTGAAAATTATAACTTAGACCGGATGATTTTGCTCACAGATCCCAGTGCTTTCCGGGCCTTCTTTTCCAGAGCATCGCATTTTTTTCTCATCTTGTCGCAGTAGTCAGCATCTTTGATACTCTTTAGATTGATCAGTACATTGTAAATCCCGCCTTTAACCCCGGCAAAGGCAACTTCCGCACCCACTCCCACATCTGTGACAGAATTCGGGTTTCCGTTTTGAGCTACGGTCTCAGCGGCCTCAATAGCCTGCAGGCACAGCTCAGCTGTTCTTGCAGGGACAGACACGGCTTTCTTAAGCCCCTCCTGCATGGCATTTTGCCTTGCTTTCTTCTCTTCCTCAGTTTTGGACGGAAGGCGCCGTGCATCCATAAAAGCATTAAAGGCATCTGTGTCTTCATCAACGGCTTTGATCAGTTGATCTTTGATATCCTGGCACTTTTCTGCTGCTTCATTCAAAATCTTATCCACATCCTGGCTTCCCCGCTTATTGGCTGTGAGATTACTGACCATAGAGCCAAGAGCGGCTCCCAGAGCACCTGCCAGGGCGGCTATGGAACCTCCCCCAGGTGCCGGCGATTCACGGGACACCTCATCTACAAAGTCAGTCACTTTCAACTCTAACAGTGCATCCTCCGGATTTCTGGGAAGCCCCAAGACCCTTTCTTCGATATTAAAATCAGCCGCATCCGTCAGCCCCAAGGATTGAACGGCTGTAGAGAGAATATCTTTCACCGGGACACCCTTGGAGCGGCCCTGCTTTTCCAAGTAATATCTTCCGGTTTGAAGAAGGGCTTGATAAGGAACCATCCCTACGATCTCGCTTCCTGTGACCACAACCCCCCGTTTTACGGCCAGCCGCCTCGCTTCCTCCAGCACATCATGCATGGATGTGACCTTATAATCCGTCAAATTGATGGAAATCTGGGCTCTATCATACTTGGGCACCATCCATCCGATAGATTTGCAGTGTTTGAACTTACCCGGCTTTTTAACCGGCCTTCCCTCAGCCTTTTTGTGATCGATATCATGGAGCTTCAACAATTCGATCAGATCATAACCATGTTCTTTCTTAGAGTGCTCAACGGTCTCTTTCATGGACTTTCCGATAAAATCACAGTTTCCGCAGGGATAACTGCCTTTTCCGTACCTCAGGATCTCCTCTCCCCATAGATAAACAGGGTCAGTATTTCCTTTTCTGGCCGTGCGTCCTTTTTCCCTTAATTCAAATGCAATATCCGTCGCCAATTTGGCTTCCCTGGTATTTAAATTTATGTTATACGCTATAAGAAACTCTCTCACTCCGATAACAGTAGCCCCTGCCCTGGCATTGAATTCAGCCGGCCCGAAATCCGGCTTCCACTGCGGCTTTTTTAATTTTTCAGGCAGTGCCTCATATTCTCCCTGTCTTATAGTAGCCAGATTTTCTCTTTCGGGACTGGTAGCGGACTTTTCATAAAGATAGACCGGAATGCGAAGTTCCTCCCCGACTCTTTGAGCCACTTTCCGTGAGATCTCGACGCACTCTTCTTCGGTCACTCCATTGACAGGAACAAACGGGCACACATCCGTGGCTCCCATTCGTGGATGGGAACCATGTTGAGCGGACATATCTATCAATTCCGCTGCTTTTCTTATGGAATTGAACGCGGCTTCCTGCACAGCCTCCGGGTCTCCGATAAAAGTAACGACCACGCGGTTCATGTCAGGTCCGGGGTCCACATCCAGGAGTCTCGTGCCTTCCACCTTTTCGATCTCACCTGTGATTTCCTTAATGACTTTGGTATCCCGTCCTTCTGAAAAATTAGGAACACATTCAATGATCTTTTCTTCCATATCTCTCTCCTCTTTAAACAGGGATTATAAACCTGACCTATTCATAAAAAATGGCGATTTGCCTTTTTGTTTAAAAACTCCATCAACATAGCCAATACTCTATCTCATGTCAAGGGGGGAGTCCCGATTCCAATGCGGTCTAAAATAACCACTCCCTCTTCATTCTGGTCAAATACAAAACTTATCTTCTTTAAACGAGCCGGGTCAAACTCCGGGGATGCCTCTGAAAACCGGAAAAAAGGAAGCTCAAATACCTGCAGGGTGGGCTCATAGGATTTCCCGTATATCTTGCTTTCGCTGCTCATTTTCGTAAACCGGGACTTTAAAACAGGCGGCATGTTCCTGAATTCGGAAAGCACTAAGCGGGCTGTGTTCCCCCTAGAATCCATAAGTTCCACACTCATATCAAGAAGCTCTTCTTCCTTTTCATCTTCTTTGTCCTTTTTCTCTTTCTTTTTCTCTTTTTTATCCGGTTTATCTTCGCTTTTTTCTGCTTCCTCATCCTCGGGTTCTGGAGGCTTTTCATCCGCAGGCGCCAGGGAGAATATCAGAAGGGATCGATCATCTACATTTAGTTTTTCAACACTCTCATCGGAAAGCTCAATGGAATAAACAGGTGGCTCCTCCTTGTTTCTCCATCCCACACAAACAACATTATTTTCTTTATTCCCTCTTCTCCTGAATCCGAGATTCTCCTCCCTCCATACCGCCAGATTCAGGCCGGAAATGTGAGTGCCTTCTAAGGATGCGGTGGTGACATCAACATCTTCTTCAAAATGAGCTACAGGATGAAAATGAGAATCTTCAAACCGGTTGATATAAATATCTTCCGGCAGCCAGTCCTTGACACACCGGTAATCACGGAACATGGGGAGATACCCTTTTTTGTCCATTAGGTTAGCTTCGAGGAACGCCGTAAAATAAACAAGGGCTATCCTTCTCTGTTTTTCTCCTGAAAGTAAAGCCCGGCGGTTCAATATCAATCCTTGTGGCATTCCCCAGTCATTGTTTCCCCAGACAGTGTTGAACTGACCGTGATTGGAACGGTATGAATAAAGATAAGCCTTAAACCAGTAACTCTCGCCCGTAAAGGTGACCCTATTGTACTGACGGGCTCCGGAAAAGGACGATACATCCGCGTCATGAGCCCCCTGAACGGTCAGATAATTCACATTTTCCAGAGGAGTGGGCTGTCCGGCCGGCCTGTACTGGCCGTCACTCGGAGCAATGGCAATGATGGCTCTGATATTAAAATCAAAATCGAACGCCACTGTGGCATCGTCCGGATAATGGGAAAGCCGGTTAAAGGAACCGGCTATGGCCGCGGCTTCTCCTCCCCGCGAGTGGCCGATCAATCCGATCCTTTCCATATCAACAATGGAATATAACGGATTTTCCTCATTCCGGCTCCACTCCTGCCAGAGCTTTAGATGCTGGAGAAGCATCCAGCCCCTTCCATCATTTTCAGTCTTCAAGGAAGCGAAAAAATGCCCGTTGAAAAAATTCTCATCCACTGATACAAAAATAAATCCTCTGCTCGCCAGGTGCTCACCCAGATAAGCATAACCCGGGTCTGAATAATCAGCCATATTGTGGTTTCCATGTACGCAAAGGACCAGAGGAAAAGGGCCCGGTCCCGACGGATACCAGACACGTCCGTTTCTGGGGAATTTCTCAAAATCAAATCCCCAAAACCAATGCCTGAGCTTCATCAGCCATCCTTTGCTTCCTTTGACAAACGCGGAAGCATCCACGGATTCGGTCTTTATACCGGCTTTCTCACCGAATTCAGGCCTTTTTTTATCTATCCCGCTTCCATAAGTCACATATTCGACCTCATAAGGACCCGGTAAAGATGGATCCGGCATATCCATAGGTTTGACTCCCGCATCCGAAGCTTTGGCTTCGACCAGATGGTCCGTGCTTCCCGAATCAAAAAGCCAGAAAAGGACTAAGATATTTATTCCCACGGTTACAACCAGGGCTGTGAGAATGAAAATCTTTTTCACTGCCGGGTGCTGTCCGAACTTTTTCTTGAAAATCTGGGCCAGAGTCCCTCCCATAAGAGCCCAGGAAAATCCCAGAACAAGGCCTATAAGGAGATTCTGCTGAAACGGAAACTGCATCATGTAATAGATAAAAACAGCCAATAAAGCCGTCCCCAAAAGAGTGATAAACCGTGGGATCACAAACAGAATTTTAAGAAAAAGAACGATCAACAAGGCCATGATGGCTGCAGCGATAAAATAAAAAAGAATCCCGCTTAAAGGGCTTAAAATCCCCGGCAGGCCGGGGCGAATGAAAAAGCCGTTGACCACCCCCAAAATAACGATCAGCACCAGCAAGGCCAGGGCAGAGCCTTTCCTTACTTCCTGTGATGGTTTGGTTTTTTCCCAGTTTCTCGAAATCCATGCTGTGATTTTTTTCCAGAGATTTGGTTTCTTCTTATTCAAAACTGACTCCTTGAAAAAAGTTATTTGCTTTTTGCTCTAGGAAGAAAAATATTCCTCCATCCGGTCAAAGGCTTTATGGATCTCCTCTTCGGGAACGCAAAAAGACATTCTTATATGGCCTTCTCCTTTAAATGCAACACCGGGCGTTGTGGATACACGGGCTTTCTGCAGCAGATCAATAGCGAATGTGCGGGAATCCTGGTCCTGCGGGCGGATCATTTTCGGAAACATAAGATAAGACCCCCTGGGTTTCTGATACGTGAACACATGCTCCAGCTGATCCAGCCTGGAACACATGAGATTTCTGGTTTTCAGATAATGAGAGTGAAACCGTTCAATACAGTCCTGGGGTCCGCGTAGAGCCTCAAGCGCAGCATACTGAGACACCACAGGAGCGCAGATACACAGCGGAATGTGTGCTTTTTTTATCTGGGCTATCCAATCTCTGGAAGCATGCACATAGCCCACACGCCATCCGGTCATGGCATAAGTTTTTGTGAAAGTGAACGTACTGATCACACGGTCTTTAATGCCCTCGATAGAACCGATACTGAAGTGCTTTATTCCATCGAATGTGAAATATTCATAAGCTTCGTCAGTGATGATGATCAAGTTGTTTCTCTCTGCAATGTCTGCGATGGACCGCAGTTCTTCCTCATTATATACGGCCCCGGTCGGATTGTTGGGCGAGCTGAAAACTATGGCCTTGGTCTTGGACGTTACAGCATCCCGGAGTTGATCCAGGTCCAGCTTGAAGCCCTGGTCCTCGATCATGGGAATGAGAACCGGTTTTCCGGAAGCCAGTTCAACCTGCCGTATATGAGTGGAATATCCGGGCACAGGGATGATGACCTCATCCCCCGGGTCCACCACGGTCATGACCGCCGCAGACAATCCTTCGATCGCTCCGACCGTGATAAGTATTTCAGAAGGATCTGCTGAAATATGGTTATCCCGCTCGAGCTTTCGGGTTATCTCCACACGCAGTTCCTCTAACCCCGCTGTCTCGGAATAACCGCCTGTCAATCCGCTGAGGATGGCTTCTGAGGCGGCGCGGTTTATATGGCCGGGCGTACCTGAGGTGGGCTTAGCCCAGGATAGAAAAGCAACATCCTCTATCTTTTTAGATAATGCGGTCATTTCATGTATGGCTGATTTGGGAATGGATGCCACTTTTTTCGAGGCAAAATTTTTTATGGACATGATAACTCCTTTTTTTAAAATAACTTAGCCTTGATTTTAATTGTCTTTTTATTCAGGACCAACACATAAAAATTATATACTCTTAAAGAGGAAAATCAAACCGGAATTAAAAAATCTCCGGAATCCTTGAAATTAGACTCTTCGCAAAAATGAGTACCTGAATTTAAAGATTTGAATTATGGACAAGTGATGAAGCGGCGTGTCTCCGCCCGCAGCGGAAGGGGTCCCCCACGGGGGGATGGGTGGAGCGAGGACGGAGATATGCCGCGGAATAATCACTTATTTTGGTTATAAGGTATACATTATTGTGATGAACCTGAAATAAAAAACGAACCTTTTGACCTTTAATTGCGTTAATAAATATAAAGAGACATTTCTATGCTTTATGCAAAAATGTTTATCAGGAGGAGAAA
>Ga0207752_1000434_pt1 | contig 19646 bp, 21 predicted proteins | sample Pon2CUnioCityCA_6_FD_187272 | JGI IMG/M metagenome (GOLD analysis project Ga0207752, IMG submission 187272) | Marine sediment microbial community from Union City, CA, USA - Pond 2C Sediment 2 (SPAdes) | ecosystem: Environmental > Aquatic > Marine > Intertidal zone > Salt pond sediment ...
CCACGGTCACCAATCGCGGCGAGATCAACAGCGGCGAACTGGGCCTGCGCATCCCCATCCCCGCCGGCGCCAGCCTCAGCGACAGCAGTGGCATCGGCTGGCTGTGCATCGACACGGGCGAGCTGTACTGCGGCCTCGACAACCTCGCCGCCGGCGCCAGCAGTCAGCTGGTGGCGGCCTTCAGCGCACCGGATCTGAGTGGCCGGCTGGACGTCTACGCGGCCATCGAATCGACGGCCTACGACTACCTGCCGGACAACGACATCGACCGCGACACGGTGGCCGTCAGCGGCACCCGGCAGCGCGCCATCGTGCCCTCCGGCCAGCGCTTCGACATCGACGCCTACAGCGCGCCCGGCGCGATCATCGGCACGGTGGTCGCCAGCGGCCCGCAGGGCGCTGCAGCGAGTGATTTCCAGATCATCTCCGGCAACGATGCCGGGCACTTCAGCATCGACCCGGCGAGCGGCGAACTCAGCGTCGCCAGCCTCGGCCCGCTGGCCGACCGCTACGCGCTGGGCATCACCGCCGGCAGCGGCGAGCAGCGCGCGCCGGTGGCGCTGGTGCAGGTGATCGTCGAACACGACTACGCCCGTGTCGCCCATCCCTCCAGCGACGGCGGCGGCTCGCCCGGCCCACTGCTGCTACTCGGCCTGCTGGGGGCACTGGCCTCGCCCCGCCGCCGCTGAGTACACTGGCGGCCCGCCACATCGAGCCGCCGCATGCCACCGCCGACACAACCGCCCGGCAAATCGGCTTCTGCCGAGCTAGTCGTCGCCGCGCTGGAGGACATCCAGCAGCGCTTTGTCGAGCTGCACCGGGCGCAGCGCGGCGGCCCGCCGCGCCAGCCCTTTGACCCCGACTGGCCCTCGCCCTGCCAGTGCTCGGCAGCGGACGCCGACGGCCTGATCGACTGGCTGCCGGTGCGCCGCCAGCCACCGGGCAGCTTCGACAACATCGCCCACGCGCTGGGGATCGAGCTGCACCCGGACGCCTGCGCCTACTACGCCCACCACTACAGCGACGCGCTGCCGACCAGCCATCCGCGCGGCGAGCTGAACCTGCTGGCGGCGTGGAGCGAGCGCGACTTCGCCCGCCTGCAGGAAAACCTGCTCGGCCACCTCCACGCGCAGCGCCGCGAAAAGCGCCCGCCGACACTGTTCATCGCCACCTGCGAGCCGGACGACAGCGCTTTTTTTATCAGCATCGACAACGCCAGCGGCGCAGTGCTGCTGGAGGAAGTCGGCCGCGGCTCGAAGGAGGTGCTGGCCGACTCGCTGGTCGAATTCCTCCAGCAGTTGCAACCGCGGCTGACATGAGCGCCAGCGACGGACAGCCCGGCCGGCGACCCCGCAGGCGGATCGAATCGCAAAGCGTGGCGCCGCCAGCCAGCGAAAACTACCGGCGGATCTGGGCAGCGGTGGCGCGAATACCGCCCGGGCGCGTCGCCAGCTACGGTCAGATCGCCGAGCTGGCCGGGCTGCCGCGACGCGCGCGGCTGGTGGGCACGGCACTGCGCAGGGCGCCGGCAAATCGCCCGCTGCCCTGGCAGCGCGTGCTGCGCGCCGACGGCCGGCTGGCTTTCGCCGAGGGTTCGGCAGGCTTCAGCGAGCAGCGCGCGCGGCTCATCGAGGAGGGTGTGTCGCTATCCGGCGGGCGCGTCGATCTGCGCCGCTACCGCTGGCAGCCGACGCTGGACGAACTGCTCTGGGGGCCGGGCGCGAGCGGCTGAGGCGCGCGCCGGTCAGCGGCTGCGGGCGGCATCCGCATTTGACGCCAGTGGTGCACGATGCCCGGGCCGGGCGGTGCGGCAGTGATGTGGGAGTGTCGCCCGGCGTTGAGGCGGCGCGGCGCACCGGCCAAAGACCGCCGCTGCGGCAGGGCCGAGGGCGCAGGCGGGGAGCGCGGCGGGGGCGCGACCAGTGGCGCGACCAGTGGCGCGACCAGTGGCGCGACCGGGAAGCAGATCGGGCGGCGCCGGGCGGTAAACATCGCCGGCGCCGCGCGACGGATCAGAACTTGGACTTGCCGGGAGCGGCCGGGGCGCTGTGCTGCAGCCGCTCCAGGGCGCGCAGCACGTCGAGGCGCGAGATCTGCCCAACGAGCTGGTTTTCGTCGATCACCGGATAGCGCCGGTAGCGATCGCGGATGAAGCGTTCGGCGATCTCGACGATGCTGGCGTCGTGCTCGATGGTCTCCACCTCGGTGGACATAAAGTCCTTCACCTGGCCGCGCCAGTGTGGATCGAAGCCCGATTTCAGACCGGCCTGGATGCAGTCGGTATCGGAGAGGATGCCGACCAGCCGGCCGCGCTCATCGACCACCGGGGCGCCGGTGACACTCTTGGCAACCATCAGGCCGATCGCTGACATGATGTCTTGCTCGGGGCTGAGGGTGACCAGGTTGGACGCCATGTAGTCCTTGACCAAAACCGAGTGCAGCATTGTCTCGTCTCCTTGCTGTGGCGCGCACTGCTGCCGCGCCAGTGGCCGCGCTAGAAGCGGCGGATGATGTGTTCTTCGCGATTCGCCGTGGCGCCCGTGGCCGGTGCCGCGGCCGCCTTGGCGATGCGCCGCTTGCGCTTTTCGCAGGGATTGGAGCAGCGGCACTCATGCCCTTGCATGCCGGGAATATTGCCGATGCCACCGCAGCTGCCCTTGATGGCGCGATTGCTGAAGATCACGCCCACGGCCATGCCGGCGACGGCGATGGTGACGACCACAAAGCTGAGAATAAAAATCTGCATGGCGGCTAATCCTCCCCGGTCATCAGGGGTTTGAAGGCATCGCTGTATGCCGTTTCGAAGCCCGCTTCGCCCTTAATCACGAAATAGGCCGGTATTGCCAGGCGCTGCGCCAGCTCCAACCCGGCTTCTGGCCCCATCACCAGCAGTGCGGTGGCCAGAGCGTCGGCGCGCGCCGCGCGCGGCTGCACCACGGTGACAGAGGCCAGTTCGTGGCGAATCGGCAGCCCGTTGCGCGGGTCGATGGTGTGCGAATAGCGCACTCCGCCGCGCTCGAAATAGTTGCGATAGTCACCGGATGTGGCGACCGCCGCATCGCCCACGGCGATAATCTGCTGCACCGCGCGCTGATCGCTGGCGGGCTTCTCCACCGCCAGCCGCCAGGCGTCGCCGCGCGGGCTCTGGCCACGGCTGCGCAGCTCGCCGCCGATCTCGACCAGATAGTTGAGGATACCCGCCGCTTCAAGTAACTCTGCGACACGATCCACGGCGTGGCCCTTGGCGATCGCCGACAGGTCGATGTACAGCTCCGGCAGTGACTTGGCCAGCGCCGGCGGCGCTTGCCGCAACGTCAGCGACTCGGCACCGCTGCGCGCCAGCGCGGCCTCGATCTCAAGTTTGGTCGGCGGTTTATCGCGGCCGGCATTTTCACCCGGGCCGAATCCCCACAGGTTGACCAGCGGACCAACGGTAATATCGAAGGCACCAGCGCTGATTTCGCCGATCTCCAGCGCCTCGGCGACCACCGCGACCAGCTCGGCGGACACCGCAAACCAGTCCAGTTCGCGGCGACTGTTGAAGCGCGACAGCTCCGAGTCCGGCTGATAGGTGGACATCTGCCGGTTGACGGTGCGCAACTCGGCGTCGATGTCCGCGGCCAGCTGCTGGCGCGACAACGCCTGCGGCGGCGCAACCACCACCACGCTGTAGCTGGTGCCCATGGTGGCGCCGGAGAGCCGCCAGGGTTCCGGCGCGCCGCCACAGCCACTCAGCGTCAGCGCGATCAGCAGTGCCGCAAAGAGCGCTGTGGCGGCGCCTCGCCGGGCGAAGAAAGCCGCCACGACAGCAGCGCCGTCGCAGCGGTCGCGATGCGCGGAATCAGCCGCCAAAATCGTCGAGCAGGATATTCTCGTCCTCAACGCCCAGATCTTTGAGCATCTTGATCACCGCGGCGTTCATCATCGGCGGGCCGCACATGTAGAACTCGCAGTCCTCCGGCGCCGGATGATCCTTGAGATAGTTGTCGTACAGCACCTCGTGGATGAAGCCGGTGTAGCCCTCCCACATTTCCTCGGGCAGCGCATCGGACAGTGCCAGGTGCCACTGGAAGTTGTCGTTCTCTTCGGCCAGCTTGTCGAACTCCTCGACGTAGAAGGCTTCGCGCAGCGAGCGCGCGCCGTACCAGAAGCTGATCTTGCGCTTGGAGTTGAGGCGCTTGAGCTGGTCGAAGATGTGCGAGCGCATCGGCGCCATCCCGGCACCGCCACCGACGAAGACCATTTCCGCGTCGGTCTCCTTGGCGAAGAACTCGCCGTAGGGGCCGGAGATCTCCACCTGGTCGCCCGGCTTGAGGCTCCAGATGTAGGAGGACATCAGCCCCGGCGGCACGTCCGGGTTGTTCGGCGGCGGGCTGGCGATGCGCACGTTGAGCATGATCATGCCCTCCTCCTCCGGGTAGTTAGCCATGGAGTAGGCGCGCAGCACCGGCTCATCCACCTTGGACTCGTAGCGCCAGATGTCGAACTTGTCCCAGTCCTCGTGATACTCCTCCGGCACCTCGAAATCCTTGTAGCGGATATGGTGCGGCGGCGCCTCGATCTGGATGTAGCCGCCGGCGCGGAAGGGTACCGATTCGCCGTCCGGGATCTCCAGCACCAACTCTTTGATGAAGGTGGCGCGGTTGTCGTTGGAGCGCACGGTGCACATCCATTTCTTGACCCCGAAGACTTCCTCCGGGATGCCGATCTGCATGTCCTGTTTGACCGCCACCTGGCAGGAGAGGCGCTCTCCCTCGCGCGCTTCGCGCTTGGTGATGTGGCCGGTCTCGGTGGGCAGCAGCGAGCCGCCACCCTCGAAGACCTTGACCCGACACTGGGCGCAGCTACCGCCGCCGCCGCAGGCCGAGGGCACGAAGATGCCCTGGTTGGCGAGCACGCCGAGCAATTTGCCACCGGCCGGGGTTTGCACCTCGCGCTCGTTGTTGATGAGGATCTTCACGTTGCCGCTGGCCACCAGCTTGGATTTGGCGTACAGGATGACTGCCACCAGTACCAGCACGATCGCGGTGAAGAAGGTTACGCCGAGTCCGATTTCTACCATTGTTCTGCCCTGTCCTCTCTACCGCGGCCTAGAGCTGGATGCCCGAGAAGGCCATAAAGCCCAGCGAACACAAACCCACGGTGATGAAGGTGATGCCGAGACCCTGCAGGCCCGCCGGCACGTCGCTGTACTTGAGCTTTTCGCGTACACCGGCCAACGCGGTGATCGCCAGCGCCCAGCCGAAACCCGAGCCGATGCCGTAGGTTACGCTCTCGGCGAAGCTGTAATCGCGCTCGACCATGAACAGTGAGCCGCCGAGGATGGCGCAGTTCACGGTGATCAGCGGCAGGAATACGCCGAGCGCGTTGTAGAGCGCCGGCACGTACTTGTCGAGGAACATCTCGAGGATCTGCACGATGGCGGCGATCACGCCGATGTAGCTGATCAGGCCGAGGAAAGTGAGATCCACATCCGGCAGGCCGGCCCAGGCCAGCGCGCCCTCGGCGAGCAGGCCGTTGAGGATCAGGTTGTTGACCGGCACGGTGATGGTCTGCACCACCATCACCGCCACGCCGAGGCCCAGCGCGGTTTCGATCTTCTTCGACAGTGCCAGAAAGGTGCACATGCCGAGGAAGAAGGACAGCGCGAGGTTCTCGATGAAAACCGATTTGACGAAGAGACTGAGCAAGGCTTCCATCAGGCGCGCTCCCCGTGACCGTGAACTTCGTGGATCTGGTAATCCGGCCGCTCCTGCTGGGCCGGCTTCCACTCGCGGATCGCCCAGATCAACAGGCCGATGATGAAGAACGCCGAAGGCGGCAGCAGCAGCATGCCGTTGGGCTGGTACCAGCCGCCTTGGCTGACCACCGGGATGACCTGCTCACCGAACAGCTTGCCGGCGCCGAACAGTTCGCGGATGAAGGCGACCACGATCAGGATCAGGCTGTAGCCGAGACCGTTGCCGACGCCATCCCAGAAACTCGGCAGCGGCGGATTGCTCATGGCGTAGGCTTCGGCGCGGCCCATGACGATACAGTTGGTGATGATCAGGCCGACGAACACCGACAGCTGCTTGGCGGTGTCGTAGGCGAAGGCCTTGAGGAACTGATCGACGATGATCACCAGCGAGGCGATGATCGTCATCTGCACGATGATGCGGATGCTCGACGGTGCGTGATTGCGGATCGCGCTCACCGAGAGATTGGAAAACGCACACACCGTAGTCAGCGCCACCGACATCAGCAGCGCGGTCTTCAGCGATGTGGTCACCGCCAGTGCCGAGCAGATGCCGAGGATCTGCAGGGTGATGGGATTGTTGTCGATCAACGGATCGACGACGAGTTTCTTGGTGTCGCTCACGCCTCACCCCCTTCGCGCTCGATGTTGTCCAGATAGGTGCCGAATCCCCGCTCGCCGAGCCAGAAGCGCAGCAGGTTCTCCACGCCGCGACTGGTCAGCGTGGCGCCGGCCAGGCCGTCGACCTTGTGCTGGGCGTTCGGCGTGTCCGGGCCGACGCTGCCCTTGACGATGCTGATCACCAGATCGCCGGCCTCATCGAACACCCGTTTGCCGGGCCACAGGCCGCGCCAGCTGGGGTTGTCGACCTCGCCGCCGAGGCCCGGGGTCTCAGCGTGTTCGTAGAAGCCGAAGCCGGCCACCGTGCGGCCGTCCGCCTCCAGCGCGAGGAAGCCGTACAGCGTCGACCACAGCCCGTAGCCGTGCACCGGCAGGATGTAGGTTTTGATGTCTTCGCCTTCGCGCACCAGATACACCGAGGCCCGATCGGCGCGGCGCTTGATGCTGGCGATGTCGTGCTCCGGCGCCAGCGCGGTGCTCTGCGCCGGATCCTTGGCGGCCTTGCGCTGGTCGTAGGCGGCCGCATCACCACCGTCGACGTACTCGCCGGATTGCAGATCGACGACGCGGGTTTCGATCTGCTTGAACAGCTCATCCACCGACTTGCCCGGTGCCATCAGCCCGGCGATTTCGAGAATGTTGCGGCGTTTGTCGAGTGCCTTGTTGTACTCCTGCTGGGGTCTTAGGAGCACCGCCGCGGCGGACACCAGAATCGAGCAGACCAGGCACAGCGCGGTGGCGACCACAACGGTTTTTTTGGTGCTGTCGTTGGGCAGCGCGAGAATGTCTTTGATCACTTTATCTCTCCCTGCCTCAGTTGGCCTGCTGGCGCGCCAGACGGCGGCGCACATTGGCCTGAATGACGAAGTGGTCGATCAGCGGCGCGAAGATGTTGGCGAACAGGATGGCCAGCATCATGCCTTCGGGGAAGGCCGGGTTGACCACGCGGATCAGCACCACCATCACGCCGATCAGCGCGCCGAAAATCCAGCGCCCGGTATTGGTCATCGAGGCGCTGACCGGATCGGTGGCCATGAACATCATGCCGAAGGCGAAGCCGCCGACGACCAGATGCCAGTACCAGGGCATGGCGAACATCGGGTTGCTGTCGCTGCCGATCAGATTGAACATCAGCGAGGTGGCGATCATGCCGATCATCACCCCGGAGACGATGCGCCAGGAGGCGATGCCGGTGTACAGCAAAAAGCCACCGCCGAGCAGGATCGCCAGCGTCGAGGTCTCGCCGATGGAGCCCTGCACGAAGCCGATAAAGGAATCGAACCAGCTCAGCTGCGCAGCCATCGCGCTCATGCCGTCGGCCGCGGCGATGCCCAGCGCGGTGGCGCCGGAGTAGCCATCGACGGCCGTCCACACCGCATCCCCGGACATCTGCGCCGGATAGGCGAAGAACAGGAAGGCGCGCCCGGTCAGCGCCGGGTTGAGGAAATTCTTGCCGGTGCCGCCGAAGACTTCCTTGCCGATCACCACGCCGAAGGTGATGCCCATCGCCACCTGCCACAGCGGGATATCCGGCGGCAGCGTCAGCGAGAACAGAATCGAGGTAACGAAGAAGCCTTCGTTGACCTCGTGGCCGCGCACCGTGGCGAAGATCACCTCGGCGATGCCGCCGACGATGAAGGTCGTCATGTAGATCGGGATGAAGTAAAAGGCGCCGTGGATGAAGTTGGCCCAGAAGCTGTCGGGGTTGTAGCCGACCGCATCGAGAAAGAAGCCGCGCCAGTTGTCGACCGTGCTCAGGCCCAGCTCGGCCATCGCCGAGTTGGCCTGGAAGCCGGTGTTCCAGCAGGCCATGAACATGATCGGGAAGGTCGCCAGCCACACGTAACCCATGACCCGCTTGAGGTCGAGGGCATCGCGCACGTGGGGCGCGCGCGGGGTGACATCCGGCGGGCTGTAGAACAGCGTGTCCACCATCTCGTAGAGCGCGTAGTACTTCTGCAGCCGCCCACCCTTGGTAAACAGCGGCTCCAGATTGTCGAGAACTTGTCTGAGCGCCACGTTCAACCCTCCTTTTCGATCTGTTCGAGGTTGGCGCGCAGCACCGGACCGTATTCGTATTTGCTGTGGCAGATGAAGGTGCACAGTGCCAGATCTTCTTCATCCAGCTCCAGGCAGCCGAGCTTCTGCGCGACGTCGGTATCCCTGACCAGCAGCGCACGCAGCAACGGCGTGGCGAGGATATCCAGCGGCATCACCTTCTCGTAGCCGCCCACCGGCACCATCGCCCGCGGGCTGCCGTTCTGGCTGGTATTCATGTCGAAGCGACGCTTGCGATCGATGCTGTTGAAGAACACGTTGAGCGCCGAAAACCACGGCAGCGTCGGGTTCAACCAGTGCAGGAAGTGGCGCTTGCGGCCTTCGGCCAGCGCGGTGATCTGCTGGTTGTAGCGGCCGAAATAGGCGCCCCAGGCGATCGCCCGGTGGCCGCCCAGCAGCGAGCCGGAGATGACCCGCTGTTCGCCGCTGCGCAGCTCGCCCTCGACCAGATCGTCGATGTTCGCGCCGAGGCGCGTGCGCAGCAGGCGCGGGCGCTCGACCATCGGCCCGCCGAGCGCGACCACGCGCTCCACCGGCAAACGGCCAGTGGCGAACAGCTCGCCGACGGCGATCACGTCCTGATAGTTGATGTGCCACACGGTCTTTTCCGCGTGCACCGGGTCGAGAAAGTGGATGTGGGTGCCGGGCAGCCCCGCCGGATGCGGGCCGTCAAAAGCATGGTAGCTGACCCCCGGCGCGTCGCTCATCGGCACGCTGGCATTCGGTGCGATGCAGACGAACGACTTCTCCGCCAGCTTGCTCAGCAGCACCACGCCATCGAGAAAGGCCTGCGGCTTCTCGGCGATCACCACCTGCGGGTCGGCGGCCAGCGGGCGGGTGTCGATGGCGGTGACAAAGATCGAACTCGGGGTGCTGTCGACCGCCGGAATCTTGCTGTAGGGGCGGGTGCGCAGAGCCGCCCACAGGCCGGATTCGATCAGATTTTCGCGCACCGCATCCGCGCCCAGCGAGGGGATATCCTCCCTGGCACAGGTCTCGAACAGTAGCGACTCATCGCCATCCAGCTCGATCACCACCGACTGCAGCACGCGGCGCGCGCCGCGGTTGATCTTCTTCACCACCCCGGCGCCCGGCGCGGTGAACTGCACCCCGGGGTTTTTCTTGTCGCTGAACAGCGGCTGGCCCAGCTTCACGCGGTCGCCCTCGGCGACCAGCATGGTGGGCTTCATGCCGTGGTAGTCGCGCCCGAGGATGGCAACGGTTTTCACCGCCGCACCGTCCTCGATGCGCTGCTCGGGAGTCCCGGTCACCGGGATATCCAAACCTTCTGTGATTTTCATCCGCATCCCTAATCCACTCGCCGCTTGCGCAGCGGTGGGTCGCTAGAGCTGAAACTGGGCGCCGACATTGTGCAACGCACAATCGCGGCACGGGCGTGGGGAGTTTTTGGCGCGCGCGAATTATACCCATAATGAGACATATTGTTAACCGTGGCCGCATCCAACATCGATGTTTCCGCCGCCTTCAGATTGCCGCATTGCAGCAGAAACGAAGGTCACAGGCTTGCCCACGCGGCGCTCAAGTGGCATTCACAGCGGCCGATCAGGGTCAGGTATAGCAGCCATCGCAGTGAACTGTCGCCCCTGCCGCGACCGCCAAAACGATGTGCAGCGCCGCGCGCCGGAGGGGTGCCGATGAAAAACTGGCTGTGGAACAGAATCGCCAACTGGCTCAACCGCGAGCGCCGCGACAGGCGCCACGCCGCCGAGCGCCCACCATCCGACTACGACCGGCTGTGCTACGAGATTCGCCCCGGCGACGTACTGCTGCTGGAAGGCCGCGCGCGGGTCAGCGAGGTGATCAAGTACGTCACCCTGAGCAGCTGGACGCACGCCGCGCTCTACATTGGCCGACTGCACGACGTGCAGGACCCGGCCACCCGCGAGCGCATCCGCGCACTGCACGACCCGGCCCCGGACGAACAACTGATCGTTGAAGCGCAGCTCGGCCTGGGCACTATCGTCCGCCCGCTGGCGGTCTACCGTCGCGACCACCTGCGCATCTGCCGGCCGAACCGACTCGCCCCGCGCGATGCACAGCGGGTCATCGATTACGCCGTGGCACGCCTCGGCCACGACTACGACCTGCGCCACATTCTCGACCTGCTGCGCTTCATGCTGCCGTGGAGCGCGCTGCCGCGACGCTGGCGCTCCTGCCTGTTCGAAAAACGCGCCGGCACATCGACGCGCACCATCTGCTCGACGCTGATCGCGCGCGCCTTCGCCTCGGTGCGCTACCCGATCCTGCCGGTGCTGCGCCACGATGAGGCCGGCCGGGTACAGCTCTACCGGCGCAGCAGCCGACTGATCACACCGCGCGACTTCGACTACTCACCCTACTTCGACCTGATCAAATACCCGGTCTTCGACTTCGACGAGCTGGCCCTCTATCGCCGCCTGCCCTGGGGCGAGGATGGCCTGCGCGCCGACGCCGCAAGGCGACTGGCCAGCGATCCGCTGCTGCGCGATGCCGGCAGCGCCGGGGGCGACGACCAGCGCGGCGCCCCGTCCGCAAGCGAGATCGGCGACGCCATCGACAACGGCGGCGCCATCGGCAACGACAACGGCAACGGCAACGACAACGGCATCGATGCCGAAATCGATGGCGATGCCGCCGCCGGCGACACGGCCCCGGGAGCTGAACGCGACGCGCAGCGCAGCGCGGCAGGCGGCGCTGAGATCGATCACAACCTGCTGGCTTTGAGTTGCGCGCTGCCCAACGGCCTGCCCACAGAGAGCGCCGAATCCCCCCGCGACGACCGCTGGCCGGCCTGAGCCACAACGCACGACGCCCGCGAAGCTTGCTTCGCGGGCGTCGTCGCATCGGCCGGTGCGATTGGCGGCGCAGCCGCCGGCCGATAACTACTCACATGGTGTGCGTGGGCCGATCCACGTGCAGGGCGCCGGCCAGATAGCCCTCGATGCGATTGCGCGTGGCACCCTTATCCTGCTCGGAGAACTGAACGCCGATGCCGGCGGTCTTGTTGCCCTGGGCGCCGGATGGCGTCACCCAGATGATCCGCCCGGCCACCGGCAGGCGCTCCTTGTCATCCATCAGGGTGAGCAGCATGAATACCTCGTCGTCGAGGCGATAACTTTTGGTGGTGGGGATGAACAAGCCACCGTTCTGCACGAAGGGCATGTAGGCGGCATACAGCGCACCCTTGTCCTTGATGGACAGGGAGAGAATTCCCTGACGGCCCTGACTCATATGGACTGGCTCATGTGGACTGGCTCCTGATAGCACGACTCTCTAGCGCTGCCGAGCGGCGAGCAGGTAGCTCGCCTCCAGCAACAGGCCCTCGAGCACCGTGTGCGCATTGAGGCCCTGCAGCTCCCTCGCATAGAGCTGCTCAAGCTGTTCTCGGAAGCCCAGCAGCTTTCTTGAGTTTATGCGCTGCGCAACAGCCTGCATAGCGCCCGCCTGTGATGGCCTGCGCAAGCCGGCTGCAGCGTCCGGCGCACCCCCGAAACCCTCTGCGCCGCGCACGGCCAGCGCTTCCAGACGCGCCAGCTCAGCGCTGCTCGCCAGCAGCCACTGCAGCGCAGAACGCAGGCCCGCCGCGGCCCACTGCTCGGCGAGCCGGCCCGGATCGGCGCGCCCTTCGAGCAGCGCCAGCCACTGCTCAGACCACTGCGCCGCCGCCTCCAGCGCGGCCTCATCAGCCAGCAGGTCACGCGCCAGCAGCGGCGCGCCAGCGGCCTCGTCGAGCGCCCGCGCACAGCGCTCCGGCGGCCACTCACCACCCAGCCAGGCCAGCCCGGCGGCGCGCGGCGGCGGGCTGATCAACAGCCGCTGACAACGGCTGCGCACGGTCGCCGGCAGCGCGCTGGCACGCGCGCTGAGCAGCGCGATCAGGCTGCCCGGCGATGGCTCTTCGAGGGTTTTCAGCAGGCTATTGGCGGCCGCCGCGGTGAGCGCGTCGGCCGGCTCGATCACCGCCAGTTTGTAGCCGCCGTACTGCGGCGTCAGCGCCAGCTCCTCGCCGAGCTGGCGAATCTGTTCGATGCGGATGGTGGACTTGCCCTCCTCGGGGCGCAGCTCGATCCGGTCCGGATGGTTGCCGGCGGCGCGCAAGCGACAGCCGCGACACTCGCCGCAGGGCTCGCCATCCGCGCCGGGGCCGGCGCAGAACAGCGCCGCGGCCAGGCGCTCGACAAAAGCGCGTTTGCCCACCCCCGGCGGCCCGCAGAGCAGCAGTGCGTGGGGCATACGGGCGTCGCGCTGGCACCGCCACAGCGGCGCCCAGGCGTCGCGCTGCCAGGGCAGCGGATCAGCGTCCGGCACTGCGCCGGCGCGCGACTCTCCGCGCTCAACCATCGCCAGCCTCCAGCAGCTCGTCGAGGCGCGCGGCCAGCGCCCGCTGCACCTCGCGCAGCGGCTGCGCGGCGTCGATCAGCCGGTAGCGCGCAGGCTGCTGTGCGGCGCGCTGCAGGTAGACTTCGCGCACCCGCTCGAAAAAGGCCGCGCGCTCGCGCTCGAAGCGATCCAACACGCCGCGCCGCCCGGCGCGCGCCATGCCCAGTTCGACCGGTGCGTCGAGCAGCAGCACGCAATCCGGGCGCAACTCGCCCTGCACCCAGCGCTCCAGCTCGGCGATCCGCGCCAGCGGCGCACCGCGCCCGCCCCCCTGATAAGCGAAGCTGGCGTCGGTGAAGCGATCGCTGAGCACCCAGTCGCCGCGCGCCAGCGCCGGCTCGATGACCTCGGCGATGTGCTGGGCGCGGGCGGCGAACATCATCAGCAGCTCGGCATCGGCGCAGGGCGCGCCGCGATCCGGATCGAGCAACAGGCCGCGCAGCGCTTCGCCGAGCGCGGTGCCGCCGGGTTCGCGGCTGCAGACCAGCGACACGCCGGCGGCGCGCAGGTGCTCGGCGACGAAAGCCAGATTGGTGGTTTTGCCAACGCCCTCGCCGCCCTCCATCACGATCAGGCAGCCGCGGCGTGGTGCGGCGCTCACTGCCCGGCCTCGTCGGCGGATCGATCGCCGCCGCGCTGCAGACGGCTGGCGTCGCCGCCGAGCTGGTATTCGACGACCGCCGCTTCGTGCTCGGCGAGAGTGCGCGAGAATTTGTGGCTGCCATCGCCCCGGGAGACGAAAAACAGCGCGTCGGTTTCCGCCGGGTGCAGCACCGCCTCGATCGCCGCGCGCCCGGGCATGGCGATCGGCGTCGGCGGCAGACCCTTGCGGGTGTAGGTGTTGTAGGGGGTGTCGGTGCGCAGATCGCGGCGGCGGATATCGCCATCGAAACCCGCGCCGATGCCGTAGATCACCGTGGGATCGGTCTGCAGCTTCATGCCCTTGCGCAGGCGCGAGACGAACACCCCGGCGATCATCGGCCGCTCCTCGGCCAGCCCGGTCTCCTTTTCAACGATCGAGGCGAGGATCAGCGCCTGCTCCGGCGATTCCAGCGGCAGGCCCTCATCGCGCTGCGGCCACAGCTCGGCGAGCGTCTGATCCATGGCGCGCGCGGCGCGGCGCAGAAATTCGACGTCGCTGGTGCCGCGCGGGAAGTGGTAGGTATCCGGCAGAAAGCGCCCCTCCGGGTGCTGTCCGGGGCGGCCGATGGCGGCCATCAGCGCCGCTGCCGGCGCTGCGAAGGGGTCATCTGCGGCGGTTTCATCCGCTTTTCCTTCGCTCTCGTCACCCGCAGACTCATCGCCCGCCCCGGCCCCATCGGCGGCCGACGGCAAAGTCTGGCGCAGCACCGGATCGGCGGCGATGGCGGCCAGCAGCTCGCGGATGTTCCAGCCCTCGACGATGGTGAAGCCGTGCTGCACCACGCGCCCGGCGACCAGCAGGGCGAGCAGCTCGCGCGGCGTCAGCGAGGCGTCGATCTGGTATTCGCCGGCCTTCAGGCGCGCCGCATCGCCGCTGTAGCGAGCGTAGAGGGTGAAGTATTGCGGCCGCGCCAGCAGGCCGGCGGCGTGCAGATCGGCGGCCACCCGCTGCAGGCTGCTACCCGGCGCCACCGCGTAGGTCAGGCCTGCGCCAGCGGCCGCCAGTGGCGCGTCGAGAAAGCGCTGCGCGTCGCGCCACAGCCACCACAGCAGCAGCAGGGCGAACAGCAGCAGGGCGAGCAGCGACTTGAGCCTGGTTGACATGGGCACCGGTTCTCTGTGCCTGCGGCCGGCAGCCGCCGCTAGACGCGGCGGAAGATCAGCGTGCCGTTGGTGCCGCCGAAGCCGAAGGAGTTGGTCATGGCGACGTCGATCTCCATTTCGCGCGCCGCATTGGCGGCGTAATCGAGATCGCACTCCGGGTCCGGGTCGTCGAGGTTCATGGTCGGCGGAGCGACGCGATCGCGGATCGCCAGCACGCTGAACACCGCCTCGATGCCGCCGGCGGCACCGAGCAGGTGGCCGGTCATCGATTTGGTCGAACTGACCACGATCTGCCGCGCGCGCTCACCCAGTGCGGTCTTGATCGCCTGGGTCTCGGCGATATCGCCGGCCGGTGTGGAGGTGCCGTGGGCATTGACATAATCCACCGCGGCCGGGTCGAGACCGGCATCGCGCAGTGCGTTGACCATGCAGCGCGCCGCGCCCTCGCCGCTCTCCGAGGGCTGGGTCATGTGGTAGGCGTCACCGCTCATGCCGTAGCCGACCAGCTCGGCATAGATGCGCGCACCGCGCGCCATCGCGCGCTGGTATTCCTCCAGCACCAGCACCCCGGCGCCATCGCCGAGGACGAAGCCATCGCGGCCGCGATCCCAGGGCCGCGAGGCGGTCTCGGGGGAATCGTTGCGCGTTGACAACGCGCGCGCCGCGCCGAAGCCGGACAGCCCCAGCGGGCAGCTGGCCATCTCCGCGCCGCCGGCGACCATGGCATCGGCGTCGCCGTAGGCGATCATCCGCGCCGCTTCGCCGATGTTGTGGGTGCCGGTGGTGCAGGCGGTGACGATGGAGATGTTCGGCCCCCGCATGCCGTACATGATCGACAGATTGCCGGAGATCATGTTGATGATCGTCGAGGGCACGAAAAACGGCGAGACCTTGCGCGGACCGCCCTTGAGCAGGGCCTGATGCTGGGATTCGATATTCGGCAAGCCGCCAATGCCCGAGCCGATGGAAACGCCGATGCGATCGGCGTCTTCCTCGCGCACCTCCAGTCCGGCGTCGGCGATGGCCTGCACCGCCGCGGCGATGCCGTAATGGATGAAAACGTCCATCTTGCGCGCATCTTTGCGCGGCATGTATTCGGTGACGTCGAAGTTTTTCACCGGGGCGGTGAACTGCGTGGCATAGGCGGATACGTCGAAATCGGTCACCGGGGCCATGCCCGACACACCGGCGAGGATATTCGCCCAGGCATCGCTCAGGCTGTTGCCCACCGGGGAGATGATCCCCATGCCGGTGACCACCACACGTCTCTTGCTCAAGGTCATCCTCCTGCGCGGCAGCCGGTGCCAAGCGAACGCGCCGGCCGCGCCATCAAAAAGGCCGCAGCCGGGAGTGCGACTGCGGCCACGGGATCAGGCATTGCGCGCTGCGATCACTCGCCCCGCGCGCTCAGTCCAAGTGCTTGTTGATGTAGTCGATCGCCTCCTGAACGGTGGTGATCTTCTCTGCTTCCTCGTCCGGAATTTCACACTCGAACTCTTCTTCGAGGGCCATCACCAGCTCGACTGTGTCGAGGGAGTCGGCACCGAGATCGTCGACGAAGGAGGCCCCACTATTGACTTCATCCTCTTTGACACCCAACTGTTCGACGACGATTTTCTTAACGCGCTCTTCGACACTGCTCATGATTTTCAAGACCTCCAAAGGGGTTTTTTTAATTGCGGCCTGCCCTGCAGTCGGGAGGCGTACCGCGGACGCTATTGTAGGGAAATAGCTTGCCCGGTGCCACCCGCCGAAAGTGCGACATAAAACCGCCCAACCGTAGAAAAAACTTTATTTACAGTAACTTGAAAGGCGCACGGCATGTGCCGTGCAAGTTTTCAGTTCATGTACATGCCACCGTTCACATGCAAGGTCTGCCCGCTGATGTAACGCCCGCCGGCAGAAGCCAGAAATACCGCGGCGGCAGCGATGTCCGCCGGCTCGCCGAGATCGCCGAGGGCGATCTGCGCTTTAAGTGCTTCTTTCTGTTCATCCGGCAGCACATCGGTCATGTCCGAGCGGATGAATCCAGGGGCGATCACATTGGCGGTAATACCACGCGAACCCACTTCGCGGGCCAGCGACTTGGTGAAGCCGACCACCCCGGCCTTGGCCGCCGCATAGTTCGACTGCCCCGGGTTGCCGGTGGCGCCGACCACCGAGGCGATGTTGATGATGCGCCCGCGCCTGGCCTTCATCATGCCCCGCAACACCGCTTTGCTGGCGCGGAAGATCGAGGTCAGATTGGTGGTCATGATCGCCTCCCACTCCTCTTCCTTCATGCGCATCAGCAGGTTGTCGCGGGTGATTCCGGCATTGTTAACCAGCACCGTGATCGGCCCGTATTCATCGGCGACCGCCTTGACCAGCGCCGCGATCTGCTCGCCATCGGCCACATCCAGCAGCTTGCCCGCACCGCGAATGCCGCGCTCGGCGAAATTGGCGGAGATGCCCTGGGCACCCTTCTCCGAGGTCGCGGTGCCGATCACCAAAGCGCCCTCGGCACCCATCGCCTCGGCGATCGCCTTGCCGATGCCGCGGCTTGCGCCGGTGACCAGCACGACTTCATTTTCAAGCTGCATGTCTGTTGCTCCTCAGGCGTCGCCGCGCGCCGCGGCCAGTGATTTCTCCAGCGAGGCGGAGTCTTCCACGCACAGCGACGGCAGGCGCCGGTCGATGCGCTTGACCAGCCCGGTGAGCACCCTGCCCGGCCCCAGCTCGATCACCAGCTCGACGCCGCGCGCCTTCATTTCGTTGATGGTATCGGTCCAGTAGACCGGGCCGGCGACGTGCCCGCGCAGCGCGGCGAGCATCGGCGCCAGGCCATCGTAGACCTTACCCTCAGCGTTCTGCACCACCGGAATGCCCGGCTCGCTGGCCGGCGTGGCGTCGATCTTTTCCGCCAGGGGTGCGACCACGCCAGCCATCAGCGAGCTGTGATTGGGCACCGACACCGGCAGCAGCATGGCGCGTTTGGCGCCGGCCGCTTTGGCCGCCTCGACGGCCTGCTGCAACGCATCGACGTGGCCGGAGATGACCACCTGTCCCGGCGCATTGAAATTGACCGCCTCAACCACCCGCGCGCCGCTGAGCGACTTGCACAGCGCGTCCAGCGCCTCGTCGTCCATGCCCAGCACCGCGGCCATGCCGCCCTCGCCCGCCGGCACCGCATCGGCCATCAGCCGGCCGCGGGTGGCGACCAGATCGCAGGCTTCGCGGAAGGGAAACACCCCGGCGGCGACCAGCGCGGTGTACTCGCCGAGGCTGTGCCCGGCGACCAGATCCGGCTCCGGCCCGCCGGCGGCGCGCCAGGCGCGCAGCACCGCGACGCCGGAGACGAACATCGCCGGCTGGGTGTACTCGGTCTGTTTGAGCTGTTCCTCCGGGCCATTTTGGAGCAGCGCCCAAAGGTCGTAGCCGAGCACCTCGGCGGCCTCGGCAAAGGTCTCGCCGACCACCGGATGCGCCGCGGCCAGCTCAGCCAGCATGCCCACGCTCTGCGAACCCTGGCCGGGAAATACGGCGGCAAATTTCATCGCTTCACTCGCTTGTCTGGTTCCACTTATCCGCGCAGCCCGAGCACATCGCGCATGTCGTACAGCCCCGGCGGCTGCTGCGCCACCCAGGCCGCGGCGCGCACCGCGCCGCGGGCGAAGGTCATCCGACTCGAGGCGCGATGGCTGATCTCCAGGCGCTCGCCGATGCCGGCGAACAGCACCGTATGCTCGCCGACGATGTCACCGCCGCGGATGGTCTCGAAACCGATGGTGCGGCGGTCGCGCTCACCGGTGTGGCCCTGGCGGCCGTACACCGCGCACTCGTCGAGATCGCGGCCCAGCGCCCCGGCCAGCACCTCGCCCATCGCCAGCGCGGTGCCCGAGGGCGCGTCCACCTTGTGCCGGTGGTGGGCTTCGATGACCTCGACATCGAAATCATCGCCCAGCGCGCGCGCAGCGGCGTCGAGCAGCTGTAGGCAGAGCGTCACCCCGGCGCTGAAGTTGGCGGCGAACACCACCGGCACGCTCTCGGCGGCGGCGGCGATGCGCGCCTTGCCGGCCGCATCGAAACCGGTGGTGCCGATCACCAGCGCCTTGCCGGCGGGCACGCAGGCATCGATCAGCGCCAGGCTGCCGGCCGGGCGGGTGAAATCGATGGCCACGTCAAAATCATCGAGCACTGCCGGCGCGCCACCGGCGACCGCCACGCCCAGCGCCTGCGGGCCGACCAGCAGGCCGGCGTCGCCGCCCACCGCGGGGCTGTCGGCCTGCTCGATGGCGGCGCCGAGTTCGACGCCATCGCGGGCCAGCGCGGCCTCGATCAGCTGCCGCCCCATGCGCCCGGCGGCACCGCAGATGGCCAGTCTCGACATCGTTACTCCTCGTCCGGGATGCACGCGGCGCCCGGCGCCGCGCAAAGGCGGCGCATTCTAGCACCATGTGACAGGATTCTCACAAGCGCCGCGCGCCGCTACTAACCAGGCTGTCAAACAGGGGAATCGAAGCCAGGGCCGCCGATGGCGCCGGCGCCGCAGGCCGCATCCCCGGCCCGCGGCAGCGCTCAGCCCTCGCCGAGCAGCGCCGCCAACTCGGCCTCGCCGAGCACCGCCACGCCCAGCGACTCGGCCTTGGCGACCTTCGAGCCGGGCTCGCTGCCGGCGATCACCGCGGTGGTCTTTTTCGACACGCTGCCGGTAACCTTCGCTCCGCGCGCGGTGAGGCGGGCCCTGGCCTCATCGCGCGTCATCCCGGCCAGCGTGCCGGTGAGCACATAGGTATTGCCGGCCAGGGTATTGCCGACCAGGGTATTGCCGGCCAGGGCATCGTCGTCGCCCGCCGCGACGCCAGCCACCGGCGGCTCATCGGCCGCCGGCCAGTGCACCCCGGCGGCGCGCAGCGCGGCGATCACCTCGCGATTGTGCGCCTCGGCGAAGAACCCGGCGATGTGCTCGGCGACGGTCTCGCCGACGCCCTCCACCAGGCTTTGCCGGCGATTGGCCAGATCTTCCACGCTGGTGCCGCGCAGCGCCGCCAGCGTCGGGTAGTGCTCGGCCAGCGTCCGCGCGTTGGCGCGACTCAGCCTCGGGATGCCCTGCGCGGCCAGCCAC
>Ga0207752_1000435_pt1 | contig 19632 bp, 18 predicted proteins | sample Pon2CUnioCityCA_6_FD_187272 | JGI IMG/M metagenome (GOLD analysis project Ga0207752, IMG submission 187272) | Marine sediment microbial community from Union City, CA, USA - Pond 2C Sediment 2 (SPAdes) | ecosystem: Environmental > Aquatic > Marine > Intertidal zone > Salt pond sediment ...
GCTTCGACGCGACGGTCGAGACGCTGGCAGCGCTCAACGGCATCGCCCCACCCTACACGATTGAAGTCGGCCAGGCGCTGATCGTCGCTCCGTAGTCAACGTCTTAACCACGCCGCTCCGGCCACACCGGGACGAACATGCCCCACTGTTCTGGCCGGACGCGGATGAATTTCTCCAGCCAGGCGGTCACGCGCCGCATGTTGACCCGCAGGTCCTCGTCCGAGTCGCCGGTACGGACCATCTCCAGCGGCGGCGAGGTGCGGATCACGTTGACACCCCGCACGTCTTGGTGAGCACCCGCAACAAGGACCACCGCGTCGGTCTTGAGCGCCAGCCGAACGTGGCCAGTCGGCAATGGAGCCGCGCGGCCGAAGAACTCGACCCAGTATTCCTCGTCGCTTACAGGCCGATCCACACCGGTCAGTATGATCCCTCCACCACGCAAGCGATCAATGGCCTCCCGCAATGCCGGAACGCCGATGGAAGTCAGGTGGACGCCCTTGCTGGTGCGCATATGGTCCATCAAGTCAAACCCGCCGCCAGGTGGCATCGCGATCCCGAGAACCTGTGTGTCCCGCCTTCGGGTCGCCAATGCCAGCAGAGCCACATCGAAGTTGCCGGTGTGGACTCCCACGATGATCACGCCCTTGCCGCGCCGCCGAGCTTGATCGATACGATCCCACACCTCGGACGGGATGTGAACAGCCGCGTCCAGTGCTTCCGGCTCCTGGCCAACCAGGTGCCACAGCTGGTAATTGTTGCGCGCGGTGTTCCGGAAGACCTGGCGCACCATTCGATGCACTGTTCTCTCGTCCGCCGCTGCCCCCACTACCTGACGCAGGTTGGCGTAGGCGATCCAGTAGACGCTTGGTTTGAGCCAGTTAATCAGCCCGGAGATGGTATAGGCGATGGCGTGCCCGACGAGCGGAGGCACCCGCCTGGCAACGAACATACCCAGGCCAGTGACGGGGCGGCTGCTGAGGATACGCTGAAACATGGTTGCCTTGGACGGCGTGTAGGAGCCCGCTATTCGCTGCCAGCAGCGAAAACAGGTTCAGCGTATTCCAGTAGCACCTCGATCCGCTCCGGATCCACCGATTTCGCCTCCAGGTACCTGGTCAGCAGTTCACGGTCGGTCATTTCCTCCGGAGCGAGGTTCCCCAGCCGCACGCGCGTCTCTCGCTCGACCTCGCGGTTGATTCCACCGACAAAGTAGGCATCGGACAACAACGCGCGCACGTCACGGTCGCGCACCAGGGATTCCTGATCGGCCTGCAAGTGCAGGATCAGCCGGACAACGGCATTGTGCAGGTCGTGGGCGGCCACTTCTCGCTGGAGCGCCATCAGCGGGTTGAGTGCCTCTCGCACATCTGCGTCGACGGTGACGAAACGGCGAGCATCCACCTCGATGAACTCCCACGCTGTGTCCCCCCTGGACAGCTCTACCCAGCAGAATCCCTTCGGTTGACCCTCCTCGCCGAAGTCGATCCGCTCGAGGCTGCCAGCGTACACGACCGGTGGATACCCTCCGTCGTTGAGGCTCTGATGTTTGTGGACGTGGCCCAACGCCACATAGTCCCAGGCCGGATCGGCCAGCGCCGACTTGAGGATAACCGCATCGCGCCCAATCATCACGCTCCGCTCGGAGCCGAAAGTCGCGCCGGAGACACTCAGGTGGGCGACCAGCACCGCCGGGATATGCGGATCCAGTTGCTTCGCCATTGCCGCAACATTGTCGGCCACGATGTGCCTGAGGGCCTCATCCAGTTGCTCGATGGACAGTCCCCGGTATTCGTCGCGGGCCAGGAGCCGCTGACGGGCCGGATAGGGAACGGTAGCGACCTGCACCGGGCCACGGCGGGTCTCGATCCGATGCACGCGCTCGTCCCGCCCCACGAGCACGTTGGACACTTCCAACGTGCGGAAGATGTCCACGCTGGAGGCTCGCTGGGCCATGGTGGGCACGTCGTGGTTGCCCACGAGCAGGACGACGGGCACCCCGGCGTCGGCCAGCCGCTTGACGCGGCGCGCGAAGGCGCGTTGATATGTAGGTGTGGGGTTGCGCGTCTTGAATGCGTCCCCGGCGAAGATCACCAGATCCACCTCGTGCTCCAGTCCATAATCGATCAATTCATCGAAACGGCGCAGAAAGTCCAGCACCCGGCCGTTGACACCCGTGGCAGGGTCCAGTCGGCCGTAGTTCTCCACGCCGATGTGGAGGTCTGAAAAATGCAGCAGGCGAATTCTCGTCATCGGTTCTAATCTATGTCCCTGAGTCTACAATGCGCAACCATCGTCGATATGTCTCTTCGCTCATTATGACAGGGCGGATTCTAGATTATAGCCCAACGTCCGCGCTTACACAATCCATCCAAGAGCGCACTTGAAAACTCGCAAGGGGGCAACCTGGCGAAGGCTCCAAGACGTGCAAAAGATGCAAAATCCGCTATAATGGAGCCCGTTTTGGTAAACGACCTATCCGAAGACCACAGAGGTGGGGCAAATATGAGATTCGCGCGCCGCAGTGGCATCCTGATGCATCCCACGTCGCTCCCCGGTCGGCACGGCATCGGCGACCTGGACGACGAAGCGTATCGATTTGTGGACTTCCTGGCGACTTCTGGCCAATCCTACTGGCAGGTACTCCCCCTCAGTCCCACCGGTTACGCCGATTCCCCCTATCAGACCCTGTCCGCCTTCGCTGGCAACCCGATGCTCATCAGCCTGGAGAAGTTGGTCGGGATCGGTCACTTCTCGTGGGCAGATCTGGAGAACGCACCCGCCTTTCCCGTCAACCGGGTGGATTTCGGGCCGGTGATTCAATACAAGACAAACAAATTGGATCAGGCCTTCACCAATTTCCGCGCCGACGCGCCAGCCAGCCAGCGGACGGCCTTCGCACGTTTCTGCAATGCGCAAGCTTTCTGGCTGGACGACTTTGCGCTATTCATGGCCTTGAAAGAAGCTCACGGGCTGCGCCCCTGGCATGAGTGGGAGCCTGAGCTCGTCACCCGACAGCCGGAAGCGCTGGACCGCTGGCGAGTGTCGCTGGCCGACGACATCGAGAATCAGAAGTACCGGCAGTGGCAATTCTTCGAACAATGGCTGGCCGTCAAACGATACGCGAATGAGCGGGGCATTCGCATCATCGGCGACATCCCCATCTTCGTCTCCATGGACAGCGCCGACGTCTGGGCCAACCCCCATCTTTTCCACTTCGACGAGAATCTCCGGCCAACGGTCGTCTCCGGTGTACCCCCCGACTACTTCAGTAAGACAGGGCAACTATGGGGCCATCCCCTCTACCGCTGGGAGGTGATGGCGCAGGAGGGGTATGCCTGGTGGATCGACCGTTTCCGCATGGCGTTCACACAGGCCGACGTGGTGCGCGTCGATCACTTCCGCGGCTTTTACAATTACTGGGAGGTGCAGGCGGACGCGGAGACCGCGATGCACGGGCGCTGGTTATACGGCCCGGGCGCCGACCTGTTCCACGCCGTCACCGCTGCGCTGGGTGACGTGGCGATCATCGCCGAAGATCTGGGCGACTTCGACGAGGAGTCACGAGCCGGCGTCGACGCCCTGCAGGCCAAGTTCAGATACCCGGGTATGAGAGTGCTCCAGTTCGCCTTCGGCTCTGGCCCGAACGATCCATTCTTGCCCCACAACTTCGCCCAGGACTGTATCGTGTACACGGGCACGCACGACAACGACACGACGGTCGGCTGGTATCAGGTCACCTCTACAGAGGCGGAGCGGGACTACGCTCGCAGATACCTGGGCGTCGATGGGTCGGACATCGCCTGGGACATGATCCGGCTGGCGTGGGCCTCGATCGCCAACACGGCCATCACAACTGCTCAGGATCTATTGAGCCTGAGGCACGAGCAGCGGATGAACACGCCCGGAACCGTCGGCCCGCCCAACTGGTGCTGGCGGCTCTCGCCCGACGCATTGACCGACGCCGTGGCGGCGCGGCTTGTGGAACTGACCGAAGTCTACGGGCGGAGACGCTAAGTGACCGGCCGGAAGAAGGGTCGGTTAAAATACCCCCCGTCCGCATGGCGTGCCTGGCGTACACTGGCCGTCGTCCTGTTCTGGGCCTACGCGCTGCTCAACGCGTACTTCGTCCTGACGCCTGTGCTGGGGGAAGCCCCGCGTCTGGCTTACTTGCTTGTGCCACTACTGCTGGGAGGCTTCAGCCTGAGCCACGCAATCACCATGCTAGGGTGGCGTCACGCACTCATCTTTGCGGCCCTGTCCACACTCATCAGCCTGGCCTTTGAGGCCGTGGGGGTCGCCACCGGCGCGATCTACGGTAGCTACCACTACGCGGACCTGCCTGGCCCCAGACTGTTCGACGTGCCGCTGGTCATCCCGATGGCCTGGTTCATGGTCATCTATCCCAGTTATGCGCTGGCCAACACTCTGGTCGATGGGCGCGTGGTCAGCAGGCCACGCCCTGGCCTGGGGCGGCTGACCGGCTTGGCTGCGCTCAGCGCCCTGTTGATGACGGCCTGGGATCTGGTGCTTGACCCGCAGATGGTCGAAGCCGGTCAATGGGTGTGGCACACCAACGGAGAGTACTTCGGCATCCCAGCCCAGAATTTCGTCGGTTGGCTGGCGACGACGCTGACAGTCTACCTGGCCTACCGGGGGCTGGAGGCGCGTTGGCCCCCACGCCCCTGGGGAGCGGCCTCGCCCGCGTTTGAGCGATTGCCCCTGATCATTTACGCTCTGCTGGCCTCGGGTTACGCCGTCGGCTACACACTCCTGGGTCGCCCTGAGCTGGCTATCATCGCCCTCTTTGCGATGGGAACTCCGTGCCTGGTCGCGCTGCTGCGGGCGACCGAGAAGACCGGAGTCTAGCCTGAGGGTATGTGGGCCCGGTCTGATATGACCGGGCCCTTTCTCCCTTGCTCAACAGATGGTCCGCCTGTGGAGACCCTCGGCGGGTCGCAAATGATCACGAGGTGGGTTCTTCGGCCGGTGGCGCGACTGCGGGCAGCACGAGGTCCATCACATCAGCCCACAGTGATTCCAGTTCTGGCCCGACACGGAAAGAACGATCCTCGATGAGTTGGTCCAGCCCCACCATCCGCTCCTGCAGACCCTGGAGCCTCTCCGTCACCTCAGGCATCAGAGGCATTGCCTGTTCCAGATGCGCCGCCGCCAGTGCCAGCGTATCACGCGCGCTCCTGGGGTTCTCCTCCAGCAACAGAAGGCGTACTTTCAACAGGTCCTGTGCGGTCTGAAGCAACGCCAATCGGCCTTCCAGTTTCCCTGCCTGGCCGGCGATTTGGTCGGTCTGCTCCTCCAGGTCGGCGATGGTGCCCTCCAGTTCCGAACGGGTAGCCTTTGCGGCTTGCTGTTGCGCCTCCAGGTCCTCTTCCACCTCCGTGATACGGCCATCCAGTTGCTGGATCCCTTCAGCAGCCCCTTCAATGTCCTGTACTTGAACGGCCGATGCTTCTCGGAGGGACGTCATCTCGGCTTCCATGTCAGCGATGCGCTCCTGCAGCGTGAGATTCTCAGCCTGCAGGCGGTCCTGTACCTGGTCTACCTTCTGATCCAATGCAGCAATACGCGCAGTGTTTTGCTGTACAGGCTGAATCAAATTGCGGTACACCCAGGGCACGGCGTAGAAGACTCCAGCGCCGACCAACGCGCCAACGACCAGGACAAAGAGAAAACGAACCAAGAAACGAAAGAAGCCCGCGATGGCTCGCCCGACAGGGCTTCCTGACGGCTGGGAATTCGGCTGTTGATGTGTCATGGTCTCATCTCCTTACTGGGTGGGTGTAGGCGTCTCGACAGGCGATTCAGGTGTTGGCTCGACTATCTCCTGGTCTCCGAAAACCTCCTGCAACAACGCCTGAAGTCGGCCGAAGAAGGTCGTCATTTGCTGCGATCGCGCTTGCACCTCGGAGAGGGTCTCCGAGACACCCGTCAATTCGCTCTCCAGCGTCTCAGCACGCTGACCAAGATCTGCAGTCTCCTGACGGAGGGCATCCACAGCGGATTCCGCTTTCTTTATGCGGGCGGTCAGACCCTCCAGTGTCTCCAACCGTTGATCCAGGCCGTCGATTTTCTGCTGCTGAGAGTCCACTTCCGCTGCCAGGTTATCCATTTGGTTCTGCACATCAAGAACGGCGCGACTCCCGCTCAGGTCCAGCGCCCCATTGATACCATAGAACACCAGCAGTGCGAAGACCATCCCCAGAATTCCACCCACCAGCGCAGCCCCGAGCCAGGCCAGGTAGCTCGTTCTGAAAGGTCGATGCAGCGTTGTAGGGGCAGGAGGTGCCGCGGCAGTCTCAGCGGGAGGATGTGCCGGCGCTTCCTCCGCAGGGGAAACCGCTTCCACCTCGGAGATACGCTCTTCCCCCAACGCTTCCTCCTCGGCCTCAGGGATCGGCGGCGTCTCCGGCGGTCCAGCAGCCTCCGCGGCTGCCTCTTCTGGAGGCGGCAGAGCTGCTTCGGGAGCCTCCGCCAGTGGTGCTTCATCGGTAGTTGGCGATGTCTCCGGTGATACGACGGTCAGTCGATCAGTTAGACGCTCGTAAGCTGCACGGCCAATCCCAGGGACAGCCGTGAGCTCGTCGGGCGAGCGGAAGTCCCCTTGCTCCTCCCGATAGGCCACGATGCGCTGGGCCAGCGAGGGGCCGATGCCCGCCAGGGCCTCCAGTTCCTCTGCCGTGGCCTGGTTGAGATCCACTATCGGGGGTCTCTCAGGTTCCACGCGCTCATCCAACTCCTCAACCTGGGTTTCAGGGTCCATATGTCCCTCCTTTCCTGTTCTGACGCCTGCACCGATAGCAGCGGATTCATAGAGACTTGCCGCCTATCCGAAAACCGGCTTAAAGCAGGGACGCCGGATTATCCGGACAGGCTCTCGTGTGCATTCCACCGCGCAACGAACGTTGTGACTACGATTATATGCGCGATTATGGTATCGCGCAACTCTGACTCAGTACGGGCAAACGAAGCACATGACTACCCAGGTGCCAGGCACTGGCGGCGGTGGCCGCCGCTTGGGCGGGTGTCTGAAGCCAGAACCTGTCAATGTAAAGGGAAGCGAAGCGGCACCTGCTTGAGCCCACCCAGGCTTTCAAGCCAACGGCATCTTGGAAGTGCCTGGCGCCTAGCCTGAGCAGTCAACGAAGCATTTGCCTGATTCCAGCAGCGTGGTATACTTTTAGCGTTGAGAGAATGCTTTCTCAGCAAACCTCTTCATCCAGATTTTCTGATTGCTCATTTGCAGACTGGCATTCAACGGTCGAAGCCCAAAAAGGAGCCGAAATGAGTGAGATCCTGAAACAACTACAAGAAGTCGTCATCGTTGGAGAGGCCGACCAGGCACAGGAGCTGGCGGCCCAGGCGTTGGAGGCGGATATCGCACCGCTGACCGTCATCGAGGACGCGCTCAACCCTGGCATGGAGATCGTTGGCGACCGGTACGAGTGCGGGGATTACTTCATCCCCGACCTGGTGATGGCCGCCGAGGCGATGAAGGCAGCAATGCGTGTTCTCGATCCGGCGCTCACGGCACGACAGGAACAGCGCCATGTGCTCGGCACCGTCGTCATCGGCACCATCGAAGGGGATATCCACGAAATCGGCAAGAGCCTGGTGGGGACGATGCTCAGCGCGGCGGGGTTCCAGGTGCACGACCTGGGCGTGGACGTACCCCCGGTCGAGTTCGTCAAGCAAGTGCAGGAGACCGAGGCGAACGTCGTCGGCATCTCGGCGCTGTTGACAACGACGATGCTGAACCAGGAGGCGGTCATCGAGGCGCTCGAGGAAGCCGGTCTGCGCGAGCAGGTCAAGGTCATCATCGGAGGTGCTCCGACCGGCCCTGAGTGGGCGCAGACGATCGGTGCAGATGCATACGCCGAGAACGCGAACGAGGCAGTGGAACGCGTCAAGGAGCTACTGGGAGTGTAGAATGGAGGACATCCTTTCCAGGTTGAAGAACGGTCCTGTCATCGTCGCCGACGGCGCGATGGGCACGATGCTGCAGGCTGCGGGGTTGCCCACCGGCATGTCACCGGAGGGCTGGTTGTTGGAGAACCCGAAGCCTGTCCGTGACGTGCACCAAGCCTATATCGAGGCTGGAGCCAACATGATCCTGAGTTGCACCTTCGGCGGAACCCGGGTGCGGCTGGAGCACGGTGGGCTCGCGGAACGGGTGAGCGAGATCAACCGGCGGGCAGTCGAGATCGCCCGCGAGGCCGCGGCAGGTAGCGCATACGTGGCCGGCGACATTGGCCCGCTGGGGCAGCTGCTGGCTCCGCTGGGCAGATTCACCTATGAGCAGGCTGTGGAAGTCTTCGCCGAGCAGGCGAGGGCGCTGGTAGATGCTGGAGTGGACGTGCTCTACATTGAGACGATGTCTGACCTGAACGAGATGCGGGCTGCAATCCAAGGAGCGCGCCAGGCGGCGCCCAGGGCGTCTATCTTCGCCACGTTCTCTTTCGATCGTCACGGGCGGACAAACATGGGGGTGCATCCAAAGCAGGCAGCAGAGACCCTGCTAAGCCTGAGAGTGGATGCCTTCGGCGCTAACTGCGGCGCGACGCTGGAGATGACCGAGGGTGCCGTGGCAGAGATGCACGAAGCAGCGCCTCACACTCCCCTCATCGCCAAGCCCAACGCGGGCAAACCGCACATGGACATAGAGCAGCGAGAGGTTGTGTACGACGCGGCACCAGAGGACATGGCGGAGTACGCTCGCCGATTCGTCGCGTTGGGTGCGCGGGTGATCGGGGGTTGCTGCGGTTCTAATCCAGCCCACATCGCGGCCATCGCCCGGGCAGTAACTTGAGACCTAAGAGCCCATTTGAAGAATGACGGATAACCTTGCGAAGGTTGGGAAGTTCCCCGAAATTGGCACAGTTCTCGACGAACAAAGGCTCTTTTAGCAAGAAATCTGTCTTGAAACCTTCGCAAGGTTACCCTCTTGCGAGTTTTCAAATGCGCTCTGAGATTATCCGCTTACGTACCCAGGCCTAATACTTCAAGTGAGCCTATCAGCCGCCAGAATTCCTGGGGCGACTCCCTGCAGCATCAGGTCGACCACGCGCTGGGCAACGATGAAGGCCCAGGCCAGCCCCCGCCCCCCAAGCCCCACTGCGAAGTAGACCTGTGGCAGGCCGGGAATTTGACCCACCAACGGCAGGCCGTCAGGTGTGAACCCCATCACCCCAGACCAACGGCGGGGGTTGCTCGTGTTGACTTCGGGAAAGTGGCGCGCCGCGAAGCGGATCAGCCCATGCAGCACAACGTCGCCCGGTTCGACCGCCTGGCCCGATTGCTGGTGTGAACGCTGCCGGCCACCTAAGAGCAGCCGGTGGTCAGGCAACTGGCGGCAGTACTCATTCCCATAATCGGCACAACAGGGACAGTCCAACGTCCCTGTATCCACCGGCTCCGTGGCGAGGACGAGGCTGCGGGTAGGAGCGACCTTGTCGGCAAAGTACGAGTCAAACAGTGGAGCGTAACCATTGATCGCCAGAACGACGCTGTTGCAGACCACGGTACGGCCTCGGGCCCAGACCTGCAAGCCCCCTGGGCCAGGCGCCAGGTTGTAGACTTCGGTCCCTTCGTGGACGATTACACCGCTGCTGATCAGCAACGTCCGGGTCAACGCAGCGGCATCGACTGTGACGTCGTGGGGATGCCGGAGGGCAGCGCGGAAGCCACGTCCGAGAGGGTCAGCAGGGTCGAACTGGACGTCCAAGCCATCTTCGCGCAACAGCACCGCCGACTCCTGCAGTGCATCAACCTCGGTCTCCTCGACGGCCAACGTGAGACTACCAGTGTGCTCGACCGGCACGTCCAGCCGCTCAGCGGTCTCGACCAGGCGCTCGCGACCTTCGACGGTAAGCCTCCACACCTCCCGCGCCTGCTCGCGGCCGTAGGCAGAGACGGCCCAGTTGTAGTGACCGGACAGTCCGGTAAGCACCATCCCGGCACTGCGCCCGGTCGCACCACCTACCACGTCCCGGGCCTCCAGGATCGCCGTGTCGACCCCCTCGTGGGCCAGGCGTGTAGCCACAGCTGCACCCACCAGCCCCGCCCCGATGACGATCACATCGCAGCTATCAGATCGCTTGTGCGCCTGCACCGTGTGCATCCTAGTACTCGTAACAACTGCCGCCGATAAACTCCCGCAGCAACGAGTCGGGCGGGATGTCTGAATCGTCCTCGACCGGCGTCACCGCCTTCAACAGGTGATACACGCGTTCCGCGCGCAGAAAAGCATCCCGGCGTATCGGATCATCCTCGTACAGGTCAACCCACTCCTCAAAATGCTCAAACAGCCTGGCCCGCATGATGGGAAGTTCGTACGGCAGGCCGCTGTTGACGATGTAGTCGGTGGTGTTGACGTAGGGAATGATATTGTGCATCTCGCTGGATCGCACGTAGTGCCAGTGTTCCAACGTCCGCTGCGGGTCATAGGCCCGATAGGCCGCGTCGCGCACCATACGACGCATCAACCGCAGGTCGGTCCAGCGCACGAACTTTCCATCGGGGCCTTTCATCTGCAGCAATGGCTCGATGTAGAGCTTGAACTTCAGTTCGTCGTCGACGGACTGCGTCATATCGGCGTACAGGCCATGCAGGCTGTCGATGAGAAGAACGTCGTTCGGTCCAATCTGCATCGGAGTGTGGTCTTCGTGTCGCTTACCGGTCTTGAAGTCGTAAAAGGGTGTCCATACTTCCTCCCCAGCGACCAGGCGTGCCAGATGCTTGTTGATCAGTTCCAGGTCAAGCGCCTGGGGAGTCTCGAAATCGTAGTCACCGAACTCGTCCTTGGGATGAAGCTCCAGGTCGAAGAAATAGTTGTCGACGGTAAGCGGGATGAGGCTGAGCCCCATCTTCTTCAAGAGATGGCTGAGCTTGACGGTCGTCGTCGTCTTGCCGGACGAGGACGGTCCAGCAACGATGACGATCTTCACGCTGTCCCTTTGCCGGCCAATGACCTCCGACACAGTCGTGATGTCCTCGTTGTACGCCCGGTCGGTCTCCCGCACGACGTCAGGGAACTCGCCACGGGCGATTCGGCCATTCAGTCGTTCGACGGTGTGCAGATCGTGGTCCACCGCCCAGTTGAGGACCTCCCAGATCTTGCGCCAGGGGATGTTCTCGGACGGGCGGAGCGACCGGTTGACCCGCTCCTGTCTTCGGCGAGCCCGTTCGTCGCGATAGAGGATATAGGCCTTGGCCGTCTTGGCGTGCCCACTCTCAATCAGTACTTTCTCGACGACGTCCTGGATCTCCTCGACGGTGGGGATATGGTCAGGCGGCAGGTTCTCTTCCAGCATAGCTACCACCTGGTCGGCCAAGCCCTCAGCGATGGATCGGTCGCGCCCACCGACGGCTACCGCCGCCCGATAGATGGCATTCGTGATGCGGTCTTCATTGAAAGGTACGGTAGCACCGGTACGCTTGACCACTTGCTCAATCTTTGCCATACGACCTCTCCTTATTCTGTCGCTTCAATCGCCGGGTTCTGCATCGCGCAGTGCACAACCAGCGCCCAGCATCAGTATCCCGAATAGGGCTGCCGCCAGGCCCCACAGCAACCAGCTCAGCCCCTGCCTCGCATCGGCTCCGCTGGCGGGCAATTGCTCAGGCACCGTCGGCGCGGGTGTAGCCACCGCCCGCGAGGTATCGGTGGGCGTGCCTGCAGCCGCACTTGTGGCCGACGGCGTCCCGGTGCCGATCTGGTCGGATTCTTCGTCTGGCACGGCGGGTGTCCTCGGGGCGATTGTGGCGGTTGCGTCCGCTGGGGGTACGCCCCCTGCGAGGGCAGTGGCCGTCGCTTCACTTCCTGGTGTCAGCACCGGTGTGTCCAACACCGCAGAACCAGCGGTAGGTGTCTCCGCCGCCGCCGTGTCTGTCACAGCAGGCGTCGTCGATGGAGGGACAGCACCGCTGGGCGTAGTGGGTGTGCCGGGCGTCTCTTCCGCACCGGCAAGTGTCACCTTGGGGACCAGAGCGGTCGCTGTTCGTCGAGGTGTACCCACCGATGGCCCAGCGGGTGTGGCTTCCGACTCCAGCGTGGATACGCCGATGGCTGTAGCCTCAAGCGCGGATGTGGGCCGGGTAGCGGTGATGGTAAGAGCCGGAGTCCCTGCTGCCACTTCGGGCGCAGGTGTCGAGGAGGCAGGAAGCAATCCAGTCAGCGGCAACGCCAGCGCTGCCCCCACCATTAGGAGGGCGAACAACACGGCGAGCACACGCCGCTTTTTCTTCTTGACCTCCTTTTCCAGCCATTCCTCTTCGAGCATCACGGTTCTCTCTGGGCCCAGTCGCGAGCTTGTTCGATCCACGACTCGATGTCCACCCGCTGCCAGTCCTTGATGTCGAGCATACGGCGGAGCTGGTCGGGGTCAGACGCAGCCAGTTGAGCGTACGTATTCACCCCGGCGTCACGCAGCTTCCACTGGTAGACCGGCCCGATCCCCTTGACGACCGTCATATCGTCCGGGTGCGTCTGCTGGTAGGTTTCGAAGTCGTCCTGAAGGCCATCCAGCCGGGCGTGCGTCGCCGAGAGTTGCTCGCGCAGCTTCCGCACCTCTTCGTCACGCTCATGCAGGAATTCGGCCAGAGTCTCGGAAGCCGGCTCCTCGTCTTGCTCGCCTGCACCAGTCTCTACTGCGAGCACCCCGATTCCACGCTGGCTTAACTGCCACCGCAGTTCTCGATTCCTGCGATATGCCTCGTCGATGAGCCATTCGACCACGAAGCCAACGATGGCACCGGCGACCACCAGCAGCACACCGACGAACAGGGTGATCGAAGCGCCCACGCCGAAGGCCCAAGTGACGATGAATCCGATCGCTAGCCCCAGGGCGATGAGTGCCAATCCGATGATGATGGTCATATTCGCCTCCTTATACCTTGGAAATATGTCTGCGTGCGCTCACAGCGAGTTCTAGATCCGCGAATGTCCCGAATTGGCCTGACCCAGCGTTGGATCTGGCAATCCAACGTGAGCAGCGGGTGTGGATGCAGGAAATTCGATCTTGACGGGCAGCACTCCACCTCCTGCGAGAGGATTGCACCCAGTATAGCACAATCGTCACGAGAGCACAAAACGAATCCCTGTCACCGGTCTAGGCCCGAGGATTGAATGGCTTACGCAGTCGGACTTCCACAGGTACGTGCCTAAACGAGGGAGTCATTTCGTTGTCAGTCCTCAGGCTGCACTCTCCAGCTGATGGAACTCCTCTTCAGTGATAAATTCTCCTCCCTCGATCTTCTGTGAGGTGATGCGCTTGCTCCCGTCGAAGCGGACCGTCGCGTACATCAGCGAGAAACACTTCCCGTCCATCATTTCCTTGCGCAGGATATACCCGCCCTCATCCAGATCTCGCCTCAAGTCGAAGCGCCGGTCTACGCGAACTTTGAGCTTTTCCCCACATCGACCGCAGCGGACGTAGAAATAGATGCCGTCGGGGTCGCGGGGCCGGCCCTTTCCGCCGACCAACCCGCGCAATCGCTCGAACCACTTCATATTATACCCTCCTCGACAACCCCTTGAAAAGTGCCGAAGAATCAAAAGGACTGAAACCACTGAAATCAGTATAGCACAATGCCTGGACAAAGGCAAAGGCGAGGAAGGAGTTCTGAAAAGGAAGACGGTTATAATGAAACTCTTATGGCCCTTTAACGCGATATATACAGAAGTGTGCTATTATCTCCTCTGTCACGTACGAGTTCGAAGACACCTTGTCGATTGAGGTGAACATCGTCCTATACCTAGCTCCAATTTCCCATTGACAGAACCGGAGTTTTGCTTTATACTCTGCCGTCTATGTCCGTAAGAAGGTTTATTAGTATACTGTTGAAGGAGTACCGCCACATTCTGCGCGAACCGCGCACATTGTGGATGGTTTTTCTTTCCCCTGCGTTTGTCCTGGTTGCCCTATCTGCCATCTTCACCAGCGGCAGCAGCCGCATTGACCTGGCGTTGTGGGATCAGGATCGCACTCCCCTTTCACGTCAGTTCGCCGGCACGCTTTCCAGCGACGCCGATTTCTCCATCGGCCACGTGTCCGACTATGAGGAGATCGAGGGCCTGCTGGTGGAACGGCGCATCGACGCAGCGGTGATCATCCCACCGGGCTTTGCCGACACAGTCCAGCGCGGCGACACAGCCTCCGTACAGGTCATCCTGGATGGGGTGGACACACTCATCGCCGGACAAGCAACCGGCAGCCTGCTCGGCCATGCCGCCCATTTTGGGCTGGCGTTGAGCCGCCAGTTGTCGCTGCCTTCGGTGCCGCTCCAGATCCATCCCAGATCCGCCTACCTACCTAACGAGGCTGAGCGGGACAGCATGATCCCGGGGCTTGTCCCCATCGTTTTTTCGCTGCCGGTGATCGCCGCTGCGCTGGCGCTGGCCCGTGAGCGGGAGACTGGATCACTGGAAGCGCTCATCGCCACCCCCGTGCGAGGCCTGGAGTTCTTGGGGGGCAAGTTGATCGCTTACGTCAGCGCTGCTCTGGGCGGATTGTTGCCCGTGTGGCTGGTTGCAACTGTGCTGTTCGGTATCCCGCTTCGGGGCAGCCCAGTGCTGCTGGTCGCTTTGGCGGCTGATTTCTTGTTAGCCAGTGTGGGAATGGCCCTCTTCATCGGCAACCTGGTGCGCAGCCAGCAGGCTGCGACGGTGATCGCGCTGTTCGTGTTCTTCGTGCCCGGCTTTTTCCTGGCCGGCCTGATCGATCCCATAGACACCACCGACCTGGCGAGCACCATCTTCTCCTATGCTTTGCCTAGCACCCACTTCGTGACCATCTGCCGCGCGCTGTTCCTCAAAGGGGCAACGCTCACCGAGATATGGCAACCGGCGCTCGCGCTGTTGGTTCTTTCCGCTGTGTGGCTGGGACTGGGGGCGCTGACTTTCAGGAAACGGATGCATTGATGAGAGATATCCTACACCGTACCTGGGGCCTGGTCGTCAAAGAGATCCTGCTACTGAGTCGTGACAGACTGCTGCTGGGATTCGTACTCCTGGGGCCGCTGTTGGAGTTACTGCTGATGGGTGGTCTGACGGGAGGGGGCGTCCAGAACTTGCCATTAGCCGTGGTCGACCTGGACCGCACCCGCTTCAGCCGCGAGTTGGTGACCCGGCTGGATCAGACGGACGAGTTGTTCGTAAAGACGTATGCGGACAGCGTTGCCCAGGCTCGGGAATGGATGCAGAGCGGGCAGATCTCCGTCATTGTCGTCGTGCCCCCGAGCTATGGTGAAGCGTTGACCGCACCCCAGCAGAGCGCCGAGGTGCAGGTGGTCGCCGATGGGTCCAATCACGTCGTGTCGACGGTCGCCATCGCCACGACCGAGGACGTGGCTGCCGAGATCGTTCAAGATCTCGCCGCTCGTCAGGCCGTCGCCAGCGGAGGACCGGTGGAACTGCGTTTCGTGGCCCGCTTCAACGAGTTCTTAGACGACCGGCCCCACGCTATCACCGCTATGCTCGGGCTTATCGTCTACCAGGTAACGCTGATTATCGCCTCGCAGAGCTTCACCCGCGAGCGGGAGTTGGGCACACTGGAACAGTTGCGCGTCACGCCGCTCGGGCGGCTGGAACTGATAGCGGGCAAGGCGCTTCCTACGCTTCTGATCGGCCTGGTGGATTGCCTGTTGATGACAGGGGTGATCGTCGTCTGGTTCGACATCCCGGTGCGTGGCTCGATGCTGTTGCTGCTGCTTATGACTATCCCCTTTGTTCTGGCGCAGATCGGCTGGGGCACGCTGATCTCGCTGGTCTCCCGCACCCAGCAGCAGGCGCTGCTCTTCGTCTTTGCGCTGGCGATGTTGGAGGTGGCCATGTCTGGGTTCATGGTGCCGGCAGGCGACATGCCCGGTGTCATGCGCGTGCTGTCCACCGTCTCATCGGTGCAGCACTATCTGGTGATCGTACGCGGCGTGATGCTACGCGGGGCAGGGGTAAAATCGCTGTGGCTATCGGGGCTGGCACTTGGCGGGATCGCCCTCACCCTGAGCGCGCTGGCCTGGCTCCGGCTGCGGTTAGGGTTGGATACTAACTCGCTGAGGCGACGGCTGCAAGTGCTGTGGCGCAACTATCAGGACAGTCGGCACGAGCGGAAGGCCAGGCGCGGTGCAGACAAGACAGGCGGACGCGGGGGGAAGAAACCGAAACTGACCCGAGAGCCGGCTTACGCCGATGTGCGGGTCGAGATTGGTGATTGAGAGCCCATCCACAGAAGTCGATGAGCCAGTGCCGAATGGGCTCGACTGTTTGAAGTACCGTGTAACACGATCGTGGTGCGTGAAGTCGGAAGGAAAACGCCCTCAGAAGCGTAGTTCTGAGGGCGTTTTTATGACCTGGGTCAGCAGGGTCTACCGTCCCAGATGCATCGGCATGATCACGTGCGTGAAGTCGATGTCGCCTATGGGGCGCAAGACGCCGGGACTGGAGGGCGTGGTCGTGTCTAGCCCCACCTGCGGCGTGCCGACTACCGATAGCACGTCGATCAGGTACCTGACGTTGAACGCGACCTCGATTTCCTCACCCTCAATGCTGGCGTCCATTTCGCTCACATCGTCGCCTGTCTCGGCCGAGGTAGCTGAGACGGTCATGTGACCTGGAGCCAGCTCGGAGCCGGGTGTGATGTGCAACCGGCCGATGTGAGCCGCGTCGCGGGCAAAGATGAGGGCTGCCTTACACGCCTTCAGAAACGTGGCTGTATCCACGACTGTGTGCGTCGTGAGATCGCCCGGGATGATCTGACGGTAGTCCGGGAAGTTACCGTCAATCAACTGCGATACGAGGACGATGTCCGTGAGCTGGAAGAGCACCTGGTTGCGGGTCGGCGTGACAGTGATGACGATCGGTTCCTCTTGCTCGCCGCTGATGCGCCCCAATTCGATCAGCGCCCGGGCAGGGATAATGATGCTGAAAGGGTCGGGGACAGGTTGGGGCAGCGGGATGGTACGCACCGAGAGACGGAACCCATCGGCGGCGGCCAATGTGAGCTGTGTGTCCTCAAACTTCGCGAGTACGCCGGTGAGAATCGGGCGGCTCTCGTCGGTGGCGGCGGCGAGCGCGACTTGCTCAATCGCTGTGCGCAGCACTTCAGGCTCGATAGGAATGCCTCCTTCACCCTCGGGCACGGGCACGAGAGGGAACTCCTGCGCATCGATGCCCTTGACGTTCGCCTCGCTGCGCCCAGCGCGTAGATTCAGCGTCTGTGTGCGGACGACCAGTTCCATGTCCACGCGCTCCGGCGGTAGCGCACCGACCAGATCAATGAAGGTACGCGCCGGAACAGTCGTCGCTCCATCCTCCTCCACCTTGGCCCCGATCCAGCAGTTGATGCCTACCTCTAGATTGGTGGCGGAGAGTTTGAGCCGCCCGGCGTCAGTTGCCAGGAGGACATTGCCGAGCACTGGGAGTGTGGAGCGGGGTGAGACCGCCCGTCCGACAATGCTCAGGCCTTTGGCCAGGTTTTCTTGCAGGCACGAGACCTTCATTGGTTTACCCCTCCTCATGGTAGCTGGTTATGGTGAGTATACACTAACTCTGTGAGCCGCACAAGTAGGGCGCAAAAGAGTAAACACAAACGGGCCGCCGGGCGGAACTCTGCAGCGGCCTATACCTACGGCGGTCCGTTTGACAGGCTGAGCAGGAGATCAGGGCGTGCTACAACACCACCTCGGTCCCCAGCCCCAGGCGCCGGGCAGCCTCGAGGACCGCGCTTGCGGCTGCCACGTCTTGTACGGCCACGCCGACCGATTTAAAGAGAGTGATCTCCTCCAGAGATGCGCGCCCCGGCTTACGCCCAGCGGCGATTTCTCCCACTTCCGCGTAGATGTGGTCCTCGGTCATCAACCCCTGCTGGAGTGGGATCAGGAGATCCCCCGCCTCGGCCAGGCTGGCTTCACGGTGGTCGATCACGACCCTGGCCCGCAGGACCGTCTCGGGCGGTATCTCCTGCATCTGGGGCGTGTAGGCACCGATGGCGTTGATGTGTGTCCCGGGCTGGACGTCAGCGTCGTCGAACACGGGGCTCGTGGAGGTCGTCGCGGTGCAGATTACGTCCGCCTGACGCACTGCCTCGGATGGCGTCTCGGCCGCGTTCACCAGGATCGACAGGCGCTGGCTCATTTCATCGGCGTAGGCTGCCGCTTGCTGCGGTAACACGTCGTAGGCCCACGCCTCCTGGATGGGGCGCACGGCGCAGACAGCCTCCAGTTGAGTGCGCCCCTGTGCACCAGTGCCGAAGACGGCCGCAGTGCGCGCGTCCTGGCGGGCTAACAGGTCCGTAGCCGCGCCGGAGGCCGCGCCCGTACGCAGCGCGGTTAGGGCCGTCCCGTCCATCACAGCCGCCGGCTCCCCGGTCGTTGCGTCAACGACTACAACCAACGCGTGGATGAGAGGCAACCCCTTGGCCGGATTGTCGTTGAAGACGGAGACGATCTTGACCGCCATCTGATCGTCGGCGGACAGGTAAGCGGGCATAAAGAGGGTGACGCCGTTGTGGCGAGGTACGTCAAGCGCCACCCTGAGCGGCACGTCGGCCTGACCGGCCGAGAGCTGGGCGAAGGCTCCCTTCATCGCCTCGATCGCCCGGCGCATCGGCAGGGCCTGGCGCACCTCTTCATATGTGAGGACGCGGGTCACGGCTACTGCTCCCCCAGGTACGCCTTGCGCACCCGCTCGTCCTGCAGCAGTTCACCAGCCTGGCCGGAGAGAACGACCCGCCCCGTCTCCAGCACGTAGCCGCGATCGGCGGCCTTGAGCGCCGCGCGGGCGTTCTGTTCAACCAGCAGGACGGTCACACCCCGAGCGTTGATCTGGCGGATCGTGTCAAAGATGGCCCTGACCAGCATGGGGGCCAGGCCCAAAGACGGCTCGTCCAGCATCATCAACCGGGGCCGGGCCATCAACGCCCGACCGATGGTCAGCATCTGCTGCTCGCCGCCGGAGAGTGTCCCACCCAGCTGATTCTTTCGCTCCTCCAGGCGCGGGAAGAGGTCAAAGACGCGATGGCGGTTCTCCTCGATGGCCTCAGTGTCCCCACCCAGGCTGTAGGCGCCCATGTTCAGGTTCTCCGTCACCGTCAACGTGCTGAAGATCTGACGGCCCTCCGGCGCGTGGGAGATGCCCTCTTCCACGATGCGATGGGCGGCCAAGCGGGTGATGTCCTCGCCGTCAAACGTGATCTGGCCCTCGCGGGGACGAATCAGGCCGGAGATAGTGCGCAGCGTCGTCGTCTTGCCCGCCCCGTTGGCGCCGATGAGCGTGACGATTTCTCCTTCCTCCACCTCCAGGTCGATGCCCTTCAACGCCTGGACGTGGCCGTAGTAAGTACGCAGGTTCTCGATGTGCAGCAGGGCCATGGTCACGCCTCCTCCTCGCCCAGGTACGCCTCAATGACGCGCGGGTTGTGCTGCACCTCAGCCGGCGTGCCCTCGGCGATCTTCTTACCGTAGTCGAGGACGACAATGCGCTCGCAGATGCCCATCACCACCTTCATATCGTGCTCGATGAGCAGGATGGTTATCCCCGAGTCTCGGATCTGGCGAATCAGCGCCATCAGTTCCAGGCTTTCCTGTTCGTTCAGGCCTGCGGCCGGCTCATCCAGGACC
>Ga0207752_1000436_pt1 | contig 19629 bp, 16 predicted proteins | sample Pon2CUnioCityCA_6_FD_187272 | JGI IMG/M metagenome (GOLD analysis project Ga0207752, IMG submission 187272) | Marine sediment microbial community from Union City, CA, USA - Pond 2C Sediment 2 (SPAdes) | ecosystem: Environmental > Aquatic > Marine > Intertidal zone > Salt pond sediment ...
CGGCTTATCGAGCCGAAAAATGTCGGGCAGCTTACCGCCGCATGTGCCGAGCTTATAGAAGATGCGGATTTGAGAAAAAGACTCGGCGAGCAGGGCAGAGAATCGGTAAAAAAGAAGTTCGCGCCTGATACGATGGTCGATACAATCGAAGCCGTCTATCGAAAGCTGCTGCATGAGTGATTAGCAAGGATTTTCCGGGAAAGGAGATCATTGCACATGAGCGAAACATTAAGACCATGCTGGCAGAACTGCATTCTTGCTGATGACGAACATGCCCTGAAGGATCAGGAGCTGGCCGAAATCGATGCGATGGAGGATTCTTTAGCGCCGCTGGACGATAACGCCGTTAGTATAAGGGAGCTTATCACGTGTTTTGAGTCGTGCTACCACGAGTCCGACCGTCAGGCCGAGCTTATTATCGAAGCCATAGGTTCGGGCCGCCCCCCGGCCGAATCGGGCGACAGACCGCCGCAGCGGAAGCGGGACTTGCAGAATTGCCGTGACATCCTTTCGGCGTGGTGCGAGGGCAATATCGATAAAGTCAAAGACCGGGATGTAGGCGGCATACCCGCCGAGCGTCTCGCAGGATACATCGGGGACCGAACGCCGCTCAGGATATGGCAGGTCCGGCGAATTATCGATAAAGTGACATTCGCCCTGGAGCCGTCAAAGACTTATCATAACCTGGCCCTGAACGTGGGAGAGTACGGCGAGCCCGGCGACGGGTCGGCGGGGAATTTTTATAGAGACAATGTGGATTTTCTCTCCCGGACCGCCGAGACCGTCATCCACGACACCGTGGACGGCGGGGATGCGCAGATTACGCTCGCAATCGCCATCGACCGTTTCCAGCCTTGCAACTGGAACTTCGTGAATAATCTTGTGGTTCTGCTGAAAGCCATCGGCTCGGACCTGCATCCGGATGAATCGTTCGCCTGCTGCGAACGAAATGTTTTGGCCTCGCCTCTGCGAGAAAGGCTCGAAATCATTGCAAACACTCTTCGGGCTTACTGGAAAAATGGGCAGGAGGACAAACGCGTGGACGGCGATATTCTTGCAATTCTGGGAGAAGGCACGCCTGTGAAGTATTGGCTTGCCGCATCGCTGGGTAAAACCATAAGCTTGCAGATAGATCCCGATAACGTCAAACGAATGTATGAATGGGTGGTAAAATGGATCAAGTAGTTTCCTATTGCGGCCTAATATGCAACACTTGTACTATCTATTTGGCCGCAAGAGAAAAAGACGACGATAAGCGATACGATATGAAAGTTCAGATAGCCCGGGAAATTAAAAAGCTTTACGGCGAAGAATATAAACCGGAGGATATTTCCGACTGCGATGGATGTAAGGCCGAGTGCGGGAGGCTGTTCTCCGGTTGCAGGAATTGTCACATAAGGGAGTGTGCAAGGTGGAAAGGTATTGAAAATTGTGCTTATTGTGCTGAATATGCCTGCGAAAAACTCGATGATATCTTTGCGACGGAGCCGGCCGCAAAGGCGCGATTGGATGCTATAAGGGATAAGCTGTAATTCGCCGGTTACCGGCGGCTAAAAATTATAAATACTCAAACTGACCGATCGCTCTGTCATCCCTGCGAAAGCAGGGACCCAGGAACGTAATGAGTATAATGGATTCCCGCTTTCGCGGGAATGACAAGTTGTGTTATAGCGTTGTCACTGAAGGATTTACTATTTGACTCGTTTCATAAAAGGTCAGCTTGAGATAAATAGCTACAGCGTTAAGTAAGACTGCAACGAGACCTGTTATCAGCAGCACGGCGATAATTAGTTTTGCCCATGTTTTCTTTTGCATCGGCGACAATCTCCCTGCGTGTCCCGTGAGACTTCCCATGTTCTCCGCTTATGCAATTAATATATACGGCATCGGGTTAATTTACAAGATGCTGTTTCAGGATGAGGCAAAATCTGCTACAATGCCCCGGACTTGATAAAATCTGGAGATGAATTGACTATGAAAAGTTATCGAAAAGAGCTTTGGTTTAATACGACGAGCAGGCGCCAATTTATTAATATTACGCCGGAGGTCGAAGAGTGCCTGACGGAAAGCGGTATCACCGAGGGCTTCGTGCTCTGCAACGCCATGCACATAACCGCCAGTATCTTTATCAACGACGACGAATCGGGGCTTCATAACGACTTCGAGGTCTGGCTGGAGAAGCTGGCCCCGGAAAAGCCTTACTCGCAGTATCGGCACAACGGCTTCGAGGATAACGCCGACGCTCACCTGAAGCGCAGTGTCATGGGCAGGGAAGTGGTCGTGGCCGTCACCGACGGCAAGCTCGATTTCGGCCCGTGGGAGCAGATATTCTACGGCGAGTTCGACGGCAAAAGAAAAAAACGCGTCCTGGTAAAAATCATCGGTGAGTGAGCTGGCAATCCTATGGAGTTGTTAATTTTCTTATTTAAGGTAATCGGGATATCGCTGTCGGGCGTGATGGCTCCGGGGCCGGTGACGGCCACGGCGATTTCGATGGGTGCGCGTTCGCGATACGCCGGAGTGCTTATCGCCGTCGGACACGGCATAGTCGAGTTTCCCCTGATGGTCTTAATCGTACTGGGAGCTGGCGAAATACTGAAACTTCCCGCCGCACAGATTATAATCGGCCTGGCCGGCGGGGCGTTCCTTTTGTGGATGGCGGTCGGGATGCTCAGTAGCTTGCGTTCGTCCTTACAGCAGGAGACTAAAGTTGCCAAAAGCACGCCGTTGCTGGCGGGGATAGTACTGTCGGCGGGTAATCCTTACTTTCTGTTCTGGTGGGCTACCGTCGGGCTGGCCCTGGCGACTATGGCGACCGGAATCGGGATATGGGCCTTCGCGTTATTTGCCGTTGTTCATTGGCTGTGTGATTTCGTCTGGCTGACTATCCTGTCGTGGGCGAGTTTCAAAGGCACCGGCCTGTTCGGACCCCGCGGCCAGAAAATCGTGCTGTTGGTCTGCGGCGTAGCGTTGGTTTTCTTCGGCCTGTTCTTTATTTATAACGCCGTCGAAGTGCTGAGGAACTTACAAAGAAGCTCTTGATTGAAATTTCAAAAAGGGAGAGCAACAGTGAATATTAACACGTTTAGCGTTCGCTTACGAATGTCACGCAGTTTGTCAATCCTGCGATTGCCGACTTTGATTGTGTTTTTGGCCGGCATTGTCGTTATTGGAAGCGGTTGTGCGACGGGTCCGTTTTCGGATATGTTCCGCAAGCCGCGTACGGGCCTTACAAAGGGACCTTTCCTGCTTGGCGTATATCCGGACCGGGTCGCATTGATGTGGGAGACCGAGACGAAGAAGCCCTGTAAGTTGTATTACGGCGAAGAACGGAAGCTCGATAAGTATGTAGAGAGCGTGCCGGAAACTAATCGGGCCGGCGAAGGAATATTTGCGAAAGCAGTATATATTCATAAGGTATGGCTCGAGGATTTGCAGTCCGGCCGGACTTATAACTATCGGATTACCGGCCCGGGCTTCCAGGATGAAATCTATACATTTCGTACCGTCCCGGCCAGCGCCGACAAGGTCAGCTTTATTGTCTATGGTGACAGCCGGACACGTCCTACGGTGCATAACAGGCTGGTTAGGCAGATGAAAAAGCGGAAGGTCGATTTTGTTGTTAACTGTGGGGACCTGGTGAGCAAAGGCAATAAGTATGGGCAGTGGGGGCCTCAATTTTTCGAGCCTTTGAAAGGGCTGGCCGAAACCGTGCCCGTCTATATCGCCAAGGGCAACCACGAGGGCGATAACGGCAATTTTGAAAAACTGCTCATACCGAAGGGGCAGAGCAACAATTTCGGTTTCGATTACGGGCCGGTGCATTATTTCTGCGCCGATAATGTCACCAGGGGTACGAAAGACGAAGTTCTGCTTGAATCGATTCTCGCAGACGCCCGGGCGAGTGACGCGAAGTGGAAATTCATCAGCTATCACGTGCCGAGCGTTAATTCCGGCGGCCACTGGTCGGCCTGGGGTTATCCGGATGTGCTGGGTGGTATGGCCGGGGCCGGCGTCGATTTTGTCTTGGCGGGTCATTCGCATATATACGAGCGGTTCAGGCCCGTCGCTCCCCCTGAGGGCAGCGGTGGAAATTACGTGACCTATATCACCAGCGGCGGCGGGGGGGCCTCAATGCATAGTATCATGCCGAATGCTTATCATGCCGTAACGGTAAAAAAACATCACTTCTGTCTGTTCAATATCGAAGGCGATAAGCTCACTATGGATACGATTGGTATCGATGGCAGTCTGATAGACCATCTCGAATTGACAAAAACCGCCGGAAGGCTGAACAAGGATTATTCGCGCACGGCAATCCCGATGAAGGAGATGCTGGCCTTTCAGCGGAAGAACCTCGACCGGCATGACTAACACCGAAATTTGCTTCTGTTGAAGTCTACGTCACGTGGCTAATAGCCTGTGACAGTATAAAAGCTTACTTGTCATTCTAAACGGAGCGCAGCGAAGAATCTCGAAGCCTCAAAAGACGGATGTATCACTTACCTCTGCGTGACGGCTCTGCAAATAGAATGTTAATGGCCGCCGGGATTTGATGAATCCTGCTCGGGATTCAGGGTTTGTTTAAGGGTGTACTTCGCCAGGGCGCTTCGCTGGGATTCTGCGATCTGCTGCATGCCACTCCATTTTTCGCCCTCGAATTGCGCGAAGCTCGCCGTGTCCATGGCTTCGGCGATGTCGGAGAGTTTGATATTGGCCGGATCTCTTGCGGGCAAAAAGCCCGCCTCCGGTTCGGATGTCCTGACTATGAGCCTGCTGCTGACAAGATGGTCGAGGATTTTCTGGCCGAACTCCGCGGGAAGATTTAACTTGCGGCAAACGTACTCGGGCGGCACCGGGGCCTGATTTGCCTGAAAAGCGGCGGCAATCTCTCTGACAATATTGATTATGGTAAGGTCGCTGGCTATGAAATATTCCTCGGTTTTTTTTGCGGCGTCGATCTCGGCGGCATCGAGACTTTTGAGGTGCTGAGTAGTAAACGTCAACTGCAGGCCGAACAGCACGATGAGCCATGTGATGTATATCCAGAGGACACCGAGCGGAACGAGACCGACGACCCCGTATATCTTGCTGTAGGGGATGAACTCGGTGACATATTGACCGAATCCCCACTTTGCAAAGGTCCAGACCAGAGCGGCGACGGCGGCGCCCCAGATGGCGGCCTTTGCTCTGACCCTGGTGTTGGGCATGACGAAATAGAGCAGAAACAGAAAAACCGTAGCGACCGTATAGGACACAAGCACCGGCCCGATGCGCGAGAATGTCAGGATCGTTTGTTGCAGCTCGCCCAAACGCTCGTATTGTGTGCTGAGGTACACGCCGAGACCGATAAGCAGGGGTCCGAGTGTGAGTATCGCCCAGTAGTTGATAATCCGCTGCAGAAAGTTCCTGCCCCTGGTAACGTGCCAGATGTTGTTAAAGGACTTTTCGATTTTCGAGAGCAGCGCCAGCGCCGCCCAGATGACAATTACCGCGCTGATGAACGTCAGAGAGCCTTTGTTCAATCCTTCGAAGAATTGCTGAACGATTGCGTCGATGTGGTTGGTGAGCAGAACTTCCTGCCCGTCGTTCGCCGTATATCTGATTTCCTGCAGTTCGAGATAGTCGTAGACGAGGATTTTAACGTTTCGTCCGACGTCCTCGGCCGAGAGCGATTGAAACAGCAGAAGGATTACGATAGCCAGCGGGACGATCCCGAAAATCGTATAATATGACAGAGCTGCGGCCTGCTGGCCCGAGCGGTTCACCTTCAGGAGTCTGGCGCAGTGCGACCACAGCTTGATTTGGAAGACCACGAAGCGGCTGGCTTTGCCGAGCTGTGCCGTGGGTGTAGTCAAAAGGTTCTTAAGCGTCAGCATTTTTGTCCCCTTTCGATCGAAGGGCATTTTTCTCGATTCAAATGAAAGCCGCGCCGCAGCTCCGCGGGAATGACAGCGCGAATCGGTTACTTCTAATTATCTGAATAGCTCTTCAAGACCCCTTCGCAACAGTTCCTCTCCTTGTTGCTTTAACTGTGTTTCGAGCAGTTTATCCATATCGACCTCGGGCTTATCGACCGTCCCTTTGAGCGGCAGCGTGATTCTCTCGGTGCTTGTCGCTCTGCCGGTTCTTGCCGTTCTGCCATCGATAGTATAAGGCAAAGTCACCGTCATATCCATACTTTTGTCCAGTCCGATGACCCCTTTGAAATTAACGGGACTATCGCCGACGTCGATTTGCATATCGTCATATCTAAGGAAACCCTTCTGCAGGGTAAATCTCGTCGGGTGGATGGTAATATCGGCTCCGCGGGCGCCGCCGCTTATCGAGAAAATCTGACTGAGCAAATCCGATGCTTGCAGACGCAGTTGGTTAATCGAAATTGTGCCGATTACCACGGCGTTTTTTTTGGCTTCGGCGCTCAACGGTATGGACATTTGCTCGCAGTTAAAGTTTGCGATGCCGCCGACGTTGACGGCGTTTGCGAAAATGGGATTGACATATTTCAGAAGTTTGCCGGTCGTTGCATCGTTGACTTTGATATCCTTTACGATTTGCATCGGTTTGGCCGTTTTGAACAGCGTGGGCTTCCGGTTGAAATCCGCCTGGCCGGTAAAGTTGAATTGGCCCTCGTTGACCGTCGTCGTAAACGGCGCAATTTTCAGCAGGCCGTTATCGACCTGGACGTTCACATCCGTAACGCCGAAATTCAGCCCCATATAGCCGGCCTGCTCGAAGCCCACTTTTGCTTTGGCATTAAGATTGGGCAGTAGCTTATCCGACTGGCCGGCGGGATATTCGCTGGTAAAATTGACCGTATCTTTTCTCTTGCCTTTAAGTGCCAAACCCTCCGGCAGGTACGGCGCCGCAAGGCTGCTGACGGCCGTCCAGTCATATTCACACTCGGCCTGGCCGGCCAGTTTGGTTCTGCCGGCCTCGCTGACCTGGCTGAATTCGCCCTTGGTTATTTTTATTTGCGGGCTGTCCAGCTTTAGAGTTTTGACGTTAATCGTTTTTTGTTCGGGATTAAGCTCGGCGTTGAAAGCGAGCGAGACGTCGTTCGGCTCGAAGGGTTTTTTGCCGGGAGAGCTGAGCTTCAGCCCTTTGATTTTTGTCGAGTCGGTCGTGATTTTGTAGGTTTTCTTTTCTGAGCTGACTAAGATTGTCGAATCTGCGATGCCGGCCAGTTGCATATCTTTGGGAAAAGAAGCGAATATGACGGCGAACGGCCGGACCTTCTCGAAGTTGACATTATTTCCGCTTATTGCCAGACGCAAAGGTGTCGCCGGCTTGTCACCCAGCGGCACAATGCCGTCTTTTATGCTGAACCGCCCCATGCTTGCATCGGCAATTACTGATTCTACGTTCACGAGGTTTTTCTTCCTGTCCATGTTAACTGCGTACTCTATCTTCGCCAAAGGCTCGTTTGCGCTCTGACCTTCCTCGGAACTTAGGCGAAGATTTTTAACCATCCCCGAGCCGGAAATGGCAAATCTGTTTTCATCTATGGATACCTGTCCGGTTTCCTGAACCTCTCCCGAGAACTTGTATTGGCCGAAATCAAAGAACTGTCCTAATTCGGCCTGTAATTTTGTAAGGTCCGCTTGGGCACTGTATTTAAGCGAGTCGGTGCTGCCGGCGCAATTGATTTTAGCAAAGGACGCTGAGACGTCGACTTTGTCGAAGTTGATGATGTTCTTGTCCGATGAAATTTGTGCTTCGGCCTTGAGCGGTTGGGACAGTGCGATTTTCTTTCCTTCGACGGTGCCCTCCAGGGCGGTGACGGTTGCGTTGGCCTGGATTTGTTTTTGGCCGTCGGTTTTGGAGGATGTCTCGATATTTCCGTTCAATTGTCCCGATTTTAACTGCATGCCTTCTTTTAGTCCCAGGGTTTTGGGTAATTGTGCCGAGACGGCGGCTAAGTTGCAGTTGAATATGCATTTCAGGCTGTAATTCGAGTCGGCGCCGAGCAGGTCGTCCAGAGACTTAAATGTCGTAGGAACAATCCCGCTGGCCGTGACGGAGGCCCAGTCACTCTTGGCCTGCAGGTTGTCGATATTTATCGCATCGGTTTGCTGGTTCAACTTTACGTTAATATCCAGCTCGCCGGTCTGCAATCTGTCGCCTTTCAGCACGGCCCCTGTTATCATCAGGTTCTTTGCTTTTATGCCGGCGTTTAAATCTCCGACTTGGCCGTCTTTGATTTCGCCTTTCGCACTGCCCCCAACAATCCCTTCAGTCTCAATATCGACTCCGGCAAGCGCAAATATCGGCCCCAAAGATTCGAGGTCCAGATCATTAACATCGACAGTCAAATTCCCGCTTGTACCCTTGAGGCTCCATCCGGTTTGTTTCTTTGGAGTCATGCTGCCGGCAACTTTAATCTCAGAGTTTTTGCCCGCCTGAGCTACTGCCATTGTCAGATCGAAATTCGATTGCTGCGGCGGCGGCTGCAAATTGACTTTTGAGTTTATCGCTGATAGCTCGACCGTTCCGGATTTCGGATCGGTGACTTTAACGTTGCCGTCATTGAGGACAAGCTCCAGCCTTTTTACCGGCAATATGATCGAATGTGTTGCCGTCTCGACCGGCACTGTCTGGCGCGGGCTCACGGGCTTTTGTGCCTTCAGATTGATCTCGACGTTCGGCTTGTCGATTAAGGTTTGACCGAAGGATAAGTTTCCGGTTAAAAGCGAGCCGTAGTGCGGCTTTGTGGCAATTTCCCTGACCCGGACGGAAAGTTGGCCGGCATTGTCGTTAAAGCTGAAATCCTCAACCCTTACACCTTTGAACCAGCCCATCGAGAGATCGACGAAATCGGTTTTGCCGCCGGCCGAACTGTTTATTTTGGCTAATATTATCCGGCGGCCCATTTTGGATGAGATTAATGCAGGCACAGCGAAGAGCACCAGTACGATGAGAATCACTATGAGCGCCAATGCCAGCTTGAGTAACCTTCTGCCGGTCTTTTTTCGCGGTTTGAATTTTGCTTTGTCTTCTTCTCGCATCGCTTTGACCTCCGAAATTATGCCAGTGAATAACAGCACAACAGCATAAGGACAAAAGGCACTCGAATTTTGCCTTGTGAACCTATGATTTGTGCGTTTTTTGACAAGATCAGTCGAGCATTATTTCGTCTGACTTGTTTTTGATCAGGCTATCGACCTTGTCGGAATATTGCCTGGTAATATCATCGACTTGCTTCTTGCCTTTTTCGAGGTCATCTTCAGTGATGAGTTTGTCTTTTTGCTGCTTTTCGAAGTGCTTGTTGGCATCTCTTCGTATGTTACGAATACCGACCTTTGTCTGTTCTCCGGTGTGTTTGGCCTGCTGAACAAGCTGCTTTCTTCTTTCCTCGCTTAGAGCAGGGATATTAAGCCTGATTATTTTTCCGTCTACAATCGGTGCGATGCTCAGGTCGCTGGCCTTGATTGCTTTTTCGATATCTTTGATAGAAGCGGGATCGAACGGCTTAATCACAATCATATCCATCTGAGGTGTTGCCAGGGTTGCCATCTGTTTCAACGGTGTCGGCGTTCCGTAAAAATCGGCCTTTATGTTTTCGACCAGCCCGGTCGCGGCTCTGCCGCTGCGGACTGCTTTTAATTCATCCTGCAGGATTTCAACCGCCTTTTTCATTTTAGCTTCGGTTTCGGAGACGATTTTTTTCGTAGGCATCTTCTACCTCATTTCGTTACTATTTTGGTACCAATTTGCTCGCCGCAAAGAGCCTTTGTTATGTTGCCCCTCTCGAAAATGTTTAAAACAACAATCGGGATATTATTGTCCCGGCAAAGACTTATTGCCGAGTGATCCATTATTCGAAGCTTTCTGCTGAGCACGTCGTCGTAGGATAATTTTTCGAAAAGTTGTGCGTCCGGATTTGTCTCGGGATCGTCACTGTAAACGCCTCGCACCTTTGTTGCCTTTATGAGCAGATTCGCATCGAGCTCCGATGCCCTTAACGCCGCACAGGTATCGGTAGTGAAGAAGGGATTTCCCGTTCCGCCCGCTAATATCGCGACCCTTCCACGTTCGAGGTGTCGAATGGCCCTTCTGCGAATAAATCCCTCGCACATCGCCGGAACTTCTATCGCGCTTAGAACCCTCGTTTCCTGGCCGTTCTTCTCCAGCGTCTCCTGAAGGGCGCAGGCGTTGATAATCGTAGCCAGCATCCCCATATAGTCCGCGGTATTGCGGGGTATATGGCTGGTTTCCGAGAAGGTTTTTCCCCTAAGAAAATTACCTGCACCGACGACAATCGCTACCTGCGGTCCGAGCTTGCAAATCTCTACGATCCTCTCGGCGATTGACTCGATCGCAGAGCCGTCGATCCCGAACTGGCCTGCCTTACAGAAACTTTCGCCCGAAAGCTTCAACAGAACGCGATGATATTTAATCTCTGCCATATTTATATCTCGTGAAGGGCATCTCGCGTCTCGCTTCACGAGGCACTCCTGTTTATCCGACTTCGAATCGGACGAATCTTTTAATCTTTGCCTCGCCGCCGGCTTGTTTGGCCGCTTCGGCAAGGACCTGCTCGACGGACTTGCTGTCATCTTTGACAAAAGGCTGCTGCAAAAGGCAGTTCTCGGCGTAGAATTTCTTCATTTTGCCTTCGACGATTTTATCTATAATATTCGCCGGCTTGTTCTTAACCTGCTCGGCGAAAATGGCCTTTTCCCGCTCGATCGTTTCAGGATCAATCTGGTCTTTATCAAGCGCCAGGGGCTTTGTCGCGGTTATGTGCATTGCTATGTCGGCAGCGGTTTGCTTTAGTGCATCTGCACCCGCAATCGTTTCATCGCCGGTCTCGATCTGGACCATTGTGCCGACTTTTTCGTTGAAGTGAATATATGTGCCGATCAGCCCGGGACCGTCGAGCTCGTATTTGGCGTAGTCTCCCACCTGTGTTTTCTCGCCGGTTTTACTGACTATTTCTGTCAGAACATCATTGAATTTTCTGCCGTCGGCAGAGGTCTCGAGAACATTCTCAATACCCTCTTCGGCCTTGCAGGCCAGCGCGAAGTCGGCCAGAGTCTGTGCTGTTGTTATAAAGTCGTCACTCTTGGCTACGAAATCGGTTTCACAGCAAAGCGTTGCCATAACTGCCGTCTTGCCGTCGGGACTGATTTTGTTCACGACCAAACCTTCGGTAGTATCGCGCTCGGCACGTTTTGCCAGCGTGGCAAGGCCTTTTTTCCTGAGCATATCCATAGCTTGATCGATATCTCCGCCGGTTTCCTGAAGCGCTCTTTTGCAGTCCATCATTCCCTGACCGCTAATCTTCCGCAGTTCCATGACCATGGCCGCTGAAATCTCCGCCATTTTAAAAACTCCTATTCTTTTATGCTTTGTGGATTGTTATTGATATTGCGCCAGCCGGCGGTGGAGCCGCCGGATAAATACAAAGAACTATCTTTTATTATTATTTCGTTACTTTTTACTTGAGCTCCTGCTGCTCGGCTTGGATTTGTTGTGCAGGGGCATTTGCTGTCTGCGTCGAGCTTTGCTCTGCATCGCCCGTTTTTTCCGGTTTGTCCTCTTTGGCGCGGGCCATAACCGGCCTCTTGGATCGAACGCGCTTGGGCCGTTGGGGCGTTTCCTGATGAACCGCGGTCATCGTTTTGCCAATCGCCACGGCATCTGCCAGCTCGTTAAGTATAAGATCGATCGCCCTGATTGAATCGTCGTTTGCCGGGATCGCCACATCCACTGTGTCGGGATTCGAATCGGTATCGAGAAGACCTACGGTCGTGATATCCAGCTTATTGGCCTCACGAAGAGCGAGATATTCTTTCTTCGCATCGACTACGACAACGGCGCCCGGCAGACGGGACATATTACGAACGCCTTCCAGATTGGCTTTTATCTTCCGCATCTCGCGTTTGAGCCTCGCTGCCTGCTTTTTGCTCTCACTATCCAGCGTACCGTCTTCGTCCATAGCTTCCAACTGCTCCAGCCTCTGCAGACGGGAGCGTATCGTCCTGAAATTAGTAAGCATCCCGCCGAGCCATCGCTGGGAAACGTAGTGCATCCCGCATTTTTGTGCGACAGTCTCCACGGCCTTTTGGGCTTGGCGCTTTGTGCCTATAAAAACGACATCTTTGCCGGAAGAAACTACTTCAGCGAGCAGTTGTTTAGCTATCAGCAGCCCTTTTAGGGTTTTTTTGACATCGATGATGTGGATATTGCCGCGCTTTGCGAAAATGAATGGAGCCATTTTAGGATCCCACCGGCTCACGCCGTGCCCAAAATGCACTCCTGCGTTAATCAGTTTCCGTGCCAAATCTTTAGCCACAAAAAACCTCCAAAATATTTACAAAACTTGACCTCAAACGCTATACATAAACAGACAAACCAAGAAAACTAACGTAAATCTCACGATATGTCAAGACTTTATGTTAATAATTTTTTACGTGACAGGGATGGATTTTCCTGTCCGCCGCAGGTCGAAGAGTCATAAGTGCGGGTTGTATGTCTTTATCGAGGGTAATAGTGCTCCCGGCAGTTTCAATCGTTAGTGCATTCGGGTTGCTTGTCAAAGGAGCGATTATCTTGAGAATGATTATCAATACCAGATTGTAATGATAATATTGGGTTCGGTTTTTTTGGCCTGGACCGAGCCGGTAACGACATTTGTTCGTTTTACATGAATATCCGGATTTTCTGTCAGCCATCTGGTGATTTGCTCATCAAGAAAATTCATGGCACCGGGATGCAGCTTTGTGAAAAAGGTTCTTACGCCCGTGATTCGATCTGTGGGAGCGGTTTGTAACGTTGGTTTTTTGGCCGCCTCGGGCTTAGCCGTCTTAGCCGGCTCTGCCTTCGGAATCTGGACGGGATCGGTGCCGCCCAAATCTAAAGGTGAGTGTGAAACACCCTTGTCGTTCTTATCGCTCGTGTCGGAATCATCGAACGGAATGGGCTTATCAGGGTTATTATCAAGGGGTCTTAGCTGATTGAGAGGATTATTGAAGTCCAGATTATCCATAGGGTATCCCTTCGTCAAAGATTAAGTTTTAATATATGAAACGGAAATGGTGCGGTTGATTATCAGATGACGACAACGGCGTGATTTGGCCGGATATCTCATTTGTCTTATCTGCTTTTCTAAGCTTTCTTAGACTTTACTGTCAACCTTAAGCCTTATCCTCTTCGGCTTTTTTAGACTCCTGGGCGGTAGGCTTGTCCGATGGGGATGCTGATTTTCCAGCTTTGGCATTGTTAGGATCTTCTTTTTCAGCCTCTTCGGCGGCTTTAATCTTTGCTTCGGCCTCGGATTTGGCCTTATCAGCCTCTTGTTGGGCTTTTTTAGCTTCGGCGATTGCTTTGTCTGCTGCTGCTTTGGCTTCTTCGGCAGTCTTTGCCTTTGCCTGGGCTTCTGCGTTGGCTTTTTCGGCGTCAGCCTTGATTTTCTCTGCTTCGGTTTGCGTTCGATGCAGCTCTGCTTCTGCTGTTTGTGCTCGTTCCTTGGCCTCTCTTATGTCTATTCGAGCCTGGGCTTTTTCCACTTCGGCCTCGAGACGCGCCTGTTCGGCGTCCTTGACCGTTTGCTCACGCTCTTCCTGGCGAGCTTTGAATCCAAAGGGATCCGTAATCATATTTCCAAGGCCTGAGGGACTATCAGGTTCGTGTTTCCTTTGGATATCCTCCATTACTTCTTTTTTGGGTTTTCCGTCAGTGGAAATGGTCGGAGTTAGTATGAAAATAGTCTCGACCGCCCGATTCTCGGTATCCTCACTGGAGAACAGAAAGCCGAGAATCGGTATGTCTTTCAGTATCGGGACGCCGCGAACGACCGCGAATTCTTCGTTCTTCCTGATTCCGCCTATTATGAGGCTTTCACCCTGTCGGATGCGGTTTTGCTTGTTCTGGATCTCTTTCTTTGTAATGATTGGCACTTGCTTTACACCTTCAGGCGTGTTCTTTGAACCGAGTATTATGTCTGTCTCCAGGCCGATATAGCCGTCGGCGAATACGTGGGCGGTGATTTCAAGCGAGTCAATGACGTCCTCATATTCAGTTTTAGTCTCTAAATAATCCGATTGTGTGGACCGCATTGTGATTCGGTCAAGCGGAACCTTCTGGCTCGATAAGACTTTGGCTGTTCCACCGTTGACCACCTCGAGCGTCGGATTCATTAGAATCTTCAAATAGCCCCTTGATTCGAGCAGGTCGATTAAGAGCGTGAATCTGTGACCGGCTTTGGCAGCGTTCAAATAACCGATGTTAAGGCCCATTCGAGACCGAGCTACTTCTCTGAGGGATGCGCCGGGGAACGCGGGAAGATATTCGTCTTCCATGACGAGTTCTTGTACGTCGGCTCCAAAAGCCGTTCCGGCGGGATTCATCACAATCTTCTCGCCGAACAAGTTCTCGATTGCTATTGTTGTCTCACGGTCATATGTCATATCAGCATAAACTTCTGAGATTAGACAATCGATTTTGACCTGAATTGGTTTAACATCCACCTGACGCAGAACTTCCAGTACCGCCTCGGCGTCTTCACGAGCCGGACATCTTACTATCAATTGGTTGGTGGCTGCATTGCTGCTGACGGTGTAGTCCACCAATTTCGTTTCTTTGCCTTTTTTATCGAATAGCTTGGTTGCAAATTGTTCGTGGATAATCTTTTTCAATTCATCCGATCCTTGGTTCTTGCAGAAATACGATAGTTTCCACTCCGGCGTGCCGCCTACTATTTGCTCGAAGATTTTGGGTGGTTCTTTATAAACATCGGGCATAGGGACATTCGGTTCGGGAGCAACATTAATCTTCAGATTGCGGAGGAGCTTTTGGGCCTCATTTTCCGTATCTGTTTGGGCGGAGACATCCCCCCATTCTCCGATCCATATCAATACTGCCGCAGCCACAATCACAATTAGCCGATGATTACGAAATTCTTTTTGGCTTCCGCTGCTGCTCATAATATTAGAATCACCGTTAAAACTATACGCTCTTTGAGCGGAACGCTACCATGCATTCCGAACTGTTTATATGCGGAATGTCTATTTATTATATTGCATATCTTCTTATCGTCAAGTATTATACCCTTGAGTTAGTAAAAATGTTTCCTTTTTTTGGGGGCAAAATCGCGTTTTTCCCTGTTTTTTTGGATTTTATGGAAAGAAAAAAGCAAGAAATAACCGTCGGTTTTATATCATTAGGCTGTCCGAAAAACGTGGTTGACAGCGAAAGGATGCTGGCTGAAATCGTCCAGGCGGGCTTTGCGATAACTGCCGAGACTGATAATGCCGACGTTATAGTCGTCAATACCTGTGGTTTTATCGCACCGGCCGAAGCCGAGTCACTCGAAGCAATACAATATGCCGTGGATCGCAAGCTTGGCGGTGCCGTAAAAAAAGTGATTGTTGCCGGATGTCTCAGCGAAAGATTGGGGCCGAAGCTTCTCGAAAAAGTTAAGGGTATCGATGCCGTTGTCGGTCTGAATCAGCGGGATAATATTGCAAAAATAATCGAAATTTTTTTTTCTTCCGGACCAAACCGACGCGGTGAAGATTCTTATCCGAACCGGCAATCTTCTCCGATTAACGACCGAATCCTGGATGACAGATGCAGATTACTCATTACTCCGCGGCACTGGGCGTACCTGCGAATCAGCGAAGGCTGCAATCACCGCTGCTCTTTTTGCACGATACCGTCGATAAGAGGTCCCTTTCGAAGCAAACCGGTGGAGCTTGTTATCGCCGAGGCCGAAGAATTAGTTTCCGCCGGAACGGTCGAATTGAATGTAATCGCACAGGATGTAACTTTTTACGGGCACGATTTGAAAGCGAAAAACAGGCTGTCCGCTCTTCTTCGGGAATTAGAAAAAATTTCCGATCTGGCATGGCTTCGACTGATGTATCTTTACCCGGCGGGAATTGACGATGAGCTTATCGAAACTATCGCCGGAAGCGAAAAAATCGTCAACTACCTGGATATACCAATCCAGCACGTAAACAACAAAATCCTCGAGTCGATGCGCCGCCCCGATACGAAGGTCAAGCTCCGGCGACTGATTGAGAAGCTGCGCCGTGCAATGCCCGATATTATTCTGCGGACAACGCTGATAGTCGGCTTTCCGGGCGAAACCGACCGGCAGCTCGAAGAGCTGGCGGACTTCGTAAAGTGGGCGAGGTTCGATGCGTTAGGCTGCTTTAAGTTCTATCCCGAATCCGGAACACCCGCCGCCGAAATGCCCGGGCAGCTCCCGGACGAGGTAAAACAGCAGCGTCTCGATGAGCTGATGCTGACCCAGCAGGAAATCGCATTTGCCCGAAATAGGGACAGGATTGGCGAGAAGTTCACCTGCCTGGTAGATTCGGTTGATACCGAAGGTCTCGATAAGGGACGCTATTACGGCCAGGCACCCGATATCGACAGCGTTTGCATTATAAAGCACTGTCCGGCACAACCGGGACAGTTCATCGAGGCGAAAGTCGTTGGGACGCAGGATTATGATTTGCTCGTTGAGAAGATTTAGTGTTGAATTTTCTCGCTGAATCCGTAAACTTTTGATTATGTTGAAGCAAATCCCGAACATTTTGACTATGGGCCGGCTTGTCCTGGCCATCGTCTTTCTGGTTATGATTCTTATGGCCCCGAAATATTACGCCGAAGGTGAAGTGCCGTTCCCCGGCTTTCTCGACGTAGCCTTCATCCTCTTCGTAGTTGCCGGCCTGACCGATATCGCCGACGGAATCGCGGCACGCAGGTTGAACGTAACCAGCAAATTCGGACGAATGGTCGATCCTCTGGCCGACAAAATCCTGGTCTGCGGGGCATTCATTTGCTTTGCAATAATCGGTCAACCGAAGCTTTTCAGTCTGGATTCCCGTGTATTGGCGGTCATCCACTGGTCCGTAGCGGGCATTTTAATCGCCAGGGAGGTTTACGTAACGGTATTGAGGCACATTGCGGAGTCCCGCGGCGTCAATTTCGCGGCCACCACTTCCGGCAAAATCAAGATGTTCCTTCAATCGTTCGCCATCGGTACGGTAATAATCAAAATGGCCCACGTCCAGACCGCCGCCTGGGGTTACTGGTTCGCAACTGTCGTTTTCACACTGATGGTGGCGGTAACGGTCATCTCGGGCATCAGGGCTACCCAGCGGCCGCACGGCCAAAAAACAACATAATAAGGAAAGAGGCTCATGAAAAACCTGGCATCTTATCAAATAATGATATTGGTAGTTTTCTGTGCGGCTGTAGTTACGTTTGCCGGCCGGGGCCTGGCACAGGATGAATTTCTTCCCCCGATTCCCGATGGGAAAATCTGGAAACTCGCCTGGAGCGACGAATTCGACGGCACGCAAATCGATAAATCCAAGTGGGAGATCCTCGGCGATTTCAAACGCCGGGATGGTTTCTGGGTCAAGGAAGACTCCTATCTCGACGGCAAAGGAAACCTGCTCATCCGCACGAAAAAGGACGGTGACAGATATACCAGCGGGGCCATGCGCACAAGGGGGAAATTCGAGCATAAGTTCGGCTACTGGGTCTGCCGCTGCAAGTTCCCCACGCAACAAGGTCACTGGCCCGCGTTCTGGATGCACGCCAACACCGTCGGCAAGATCGGTGACGAAGGCAGGGACGGCACGGAAATCGACATTATGGAAAAGCCGTGGCGCGAGGACAAAATCACGCAGAACCTGCACTGGGACGGATACGGCAAAGCACACAAAAGCGCGGGAAGCGGACAAATTACAATCCCCGGCGTCAGCAAGGGCTTTCATAGGTTCGCTCTGCACTGGACGCCTCAGCAGTACGTCTTCTACGTCGACGGCAAAGAAACCTGGCGCACCAGTGCCGGCGGTGTCTCGCAGGTGCCGCAGTACGCAAAACTCACCGAGGAAATCGGCAAGTGGGGTGGTGACATTACGAAGGCCGACCTTCCCGATTATTTCGTCGTCGATTACGTCCGCGTTTACGACATGGTCGAACGGGATGCCGCGACGGCACGAAAAGAGCTTATCCGCAAAGCCGTCGAAGTCCGGCCTTCCGCCCGGCAGCTTGTCTGGCAGCAGCTTGAGTTCATCGGTTTTATCCACTTCGGCGTCAACACCTTCACCGGACGCGAATGGGGTACCGGCGAAGAAGACCCGAAAATCTTCAATCCCGAAAACCTCGATACCGACCAGTGGTGCCGAATGATGAAAGCCGCCGGAATGAAACAGGTAATTCTGACTGCCAAGCATCACGACGGCTTCTGCCTGTGGCAGACGCGATACACTACTCATTCGGTCGCTTCGAGCAACTGGCGCAGCGGCAAAGGAGATGTGCTGCGCGAGCTGGTCGATTCCTGCCGCAAGTACGGCCTGAAAGTCGGCGTATATCTGTCGCCCGCCGATTTGTACCAGATTGAAAATCCCGCCGGCCTCTACGGCAACCTCAGCGAATATTCCGAGCGGACGATTCCCCGCCCCGTGCCGGGCCGGCCGTTCAAGGACACGCGGACCTTCAAATACGTCGTCGATGATTACAACGAATACTTTATGAACCAGCTCTTCGAGCTGCTCACCGAGTACGGGCGGATCCACGAGGTCTGGTTCGACGGCGCGCATCCGAAACGCAAGGGCGGCCAAAAGTACACCTACCAGCAATGGTACGATCTGATTCGCACGCTGGCCCCCGGGGCGGTGATATTCGGCAAAGGCCCCGATTTGCGCTGGTGCGGCAACGAAGCCGGCAATGCAAGAGCCGCCGAGTGGAGCGTTATCCCGATCGATGCGCCGCCGGATAAATTCACCTGGCCCGATATGACGGCTAAGGACCTCGGCAGCCTCGACAAGCTGCAGGCGACTCTCGACAAAGGCGGCCATTTGCACTGGTATCCCGCCGAGACCGACACGTCCATCCGCCACGGCTGGTTCTGGCGAGATGAGACCCAGAAAGTCAAGACCACCGAACACATCCTCGATATCTGGTTCAATTGCGTCGGAGGCAATTCGGTCTTCCTGCTGAACATCCCGCCCAATAGCGACGGCCTTTTCAGCCCGCGCGACTGCAAGGTGCTGACCGAGGTCGGCCAATACCTGCGCGAAACGTTCAAGACCAATCTCGCCAAAGGCGGCAAAGCAACCGCCTCGGCCACTCGCGACCGGCGCGATTTCAGAGCCGCCAACGCCCTCGACGGCGATACGGATACTTGCTGGATGCCGCCCGACTGGACGACCGAAGCCGAGCTGACAATCACGCTGGCCGCCGAAAAGACCTTCGACGTCATAATGTTCCAGGAGCAAATCCGCGGCTTCGGCCAGCGAATTGCAAAATTCGCCGTCGATGTCCAATCCGGCGGCAAATGGAAACAGGTCGCCGAGGGCCAGACAGTAGGCTACAAAAGAATCTGCCGATTCCCCGAAGTCACGGCAAAGAAAGTGCGAATCAGAATCCTCGATTCCCGCCTCTGCCCCACAATCGCGAATGTCGGTGTGTATAAAGCTCCGCCGATCAGGTAGAAGCTAAAATTGGGTTTGATTGGCTTTGTTTTTTCGCCACCTTCAAAGCATGATTTTCATCATAAATACTTTTCAAATAGATACATAAGTCATTTTTGTCCGCCCAAAATTGGCTTTGTTTTTTCAAAACGAACCACGAATGAACACGAATAAACTCCAATTAATG
>Ga0207752_1000437_pt1 | contig 19596 bp, 18 predicted proteins | sample Pon2CUnioCityCA_6_FD_187272 | JGI IMG/M metagenome (GOLD analysis project Ga0207752, IMG submission 187272) | Marine sediment microbial community from Union City, CA, USA - Pond 2C Sediment 2 (SPAdes) | ecosystem: Environmental > Aquatic > Marine > Intertidal zone > Salt pond sediment ...
GCGGGATATCCGATGTGTGGCGGATTTGCGTCGGCTGCCCTTCACCACCAAGGCGGATCTGGCCGAGCACATGAGTGAGCTGCTGTGCGTGCCACAGCGCGACGTGGTGGATATCTGCCAGACCTCCGGCACGACGGGCGCGCCCGTGTCCCTGCTGCAGACGCAGCGCGATCTGGAGCGATTGGCCTACAACGAGCGAACGTGCTTTGCGGCCGCCGGCCTGACGCCGGAGGATCGCGTTGTGGTCGCCTGTGCTCTCGATCGTTGCTTCATGGCCGGTCTGGCGTACTTCGAAGGACTGCGCAGCCTCGGGGCAACGGCGATTCGCGCCGGCGCCCGTAACCCCTCCATTCTTGCGGAGGCCATCCTGACCCACAAACCTTCGGCGATTGTCGGCGTCCCGTCCATGCTGTTGGAAACGGGTCGCGTGCTCCAGGGGCGGGGGACGGACCCCTCGGGACTGGGGATCGCCAGACTGATCTGTATCGGTGAGCCGGTTCGGGATGCGGACCTGTCGCCTTCTTCGCTGGGTGAACGTCTGAGCCGCATGTGGGCGGCGCAGGTGCTGGGGACCTACGCCAGCACGGAGATGGCCACATCCTTCGCCGAATGTGCGCAGGGCAACGGAGGCGGTCATATCCTGCCCGATCTGATCGCGCTGGAAATCGTGAACGAGGCCGGCGACCCGGCGCCGCCGGGGGAAGCCGGTGAAGTCGTCGCCACGCCCTTGCAGGTGACGGGCATGCCCCTGCTGCGTCTGAAGACGGGCGATGTCGCGACGGTCCTGACGGAGCCGTGCCCGTGTGGTCGCAAGACGTGGCGCCTCGGACCGGTCCTGGGCCGGAAGGCGCAGATGTTGAAGATACGCGGCACTACGGTGTATCCCACGGCTGTGTTTGCCGCCCTACAGAGGACAGAAGGGGTCCGCAATTTCTGCCTGGAAGTGCACCAGGATTATGAGTTGTCCGATCGTGCCCGCGTGATTGTTGGGCTGGAAGACGGTGTGAGCCTGACGGCCAAGGAGATCTCCGACCGGATACGCGGGCAGGTGCGCGTGACGTTGGAAGTCGCTCTCGCCTCGGCGGACGAGATCCGCAGACGCACCGTGATTGAAGGCCGGCGCAAGCCTGTGCTGGTTTTTGACTATCGAACGGAAAGGAAGGAAGAACGGATTTGCCATGAAACGGCCTGAAGTGATACTCAACGGCAATGATTTGACGGTGGACGACATTGTGGCGGTCGGCATCGGCGACAAGGGCGTGGCGCTGGACCCGTCAGCGTTGGAGCGATGCCGGCGCAGTCGTGCATTTCTCGAGCGGGAAGTGTCGGCCCGTCGGATCATCTACGGAGTCAATACCTCCTTCGGCCCGATGTGCAACAAGATCATCGGCGATGATGATCTGGGTGCTCTGCAGGTGAATCTGATTCGCAGCCACGCGGCCGGTTTGGGCGATCCTCTGAAATACTATATTGCCCAGGCGGTTCTGGTGGTACGCCTGAATACGCTGGTCAAGGGCTACAGCGGCGTCCGTGTCGAGTTGCTCGAACTGATGTGCGACATGATCAACGCGGGCATTGCCCCCTACATTCCGGAGTGCGGAAGTGTCGGAGCCTCGGGCGATCTGGTGCATCTGGCGCACGTGGCTCTGGCCATCATCGGCGAGGGGGCGGTCTACCACAAAGGCCAGTTGACCACCGCCAGGGAGGCGCTGAAAGCCGAGGGCCTGAAACCCAGCCGACTGAGTTTCAAAGAGGGCCTGGCCTTGATCAACGGCACCAGTGCCATGACCGCCTTAGCGGCGTTCGCCCTGTTCGGGGCCAGGAAACTGCTGTCGCTGAGCTGTGTGACGGCCGCGTTCGGGCTCGAGATTTTTGGCGGGATCGACGATGCCTTCGATGAGGACCTGCACCGGGTCAAGCCGCACCCGGGCCAGCAACGCGTCGCAGAGACGATTCGTCGGCTCTACGACGGCTCGGGGAATATCACCCTCCGAAAGGATATTCATGACCGCATCCGCGGCGCGAATGCCGAACTGACCTCCTTCGAAACAGATATTAACGTCCAGGACGTGTATTCCATTCGCTGTACGCCTCAGATTCTCGCGCCCGTCCAGGAGACCGTCGAGCAGGTAACCAAGACGGTCACCATAGAGGCCAATTCGGTCAATGACAATCCCGTGATCATTCCGGAGAAGGAGAAAGTAATTCACGGGGGCAACTTCCATGGGCAGAGCATCGCGTTTGCGATGGATTCCCTGTGCATGGCGGTGGCCGAAATGAGCACGCTCTCGGAGCGGCGGATCAATAAGCTGCTCGACAAGCACCTCAACGAAGGCTTGCCCGAGCTCCTGATTGCCGGGAAGGTGGGGCTGACGATGGGATTCATGGGGGCCCAGTACGTGGCCACGTCAACCACGGCCGAGAATCGGCACTTGGCGAATCCCGTGGGAACGCTGTCGATCTCTTGCAACGCCTCGAATCAGGACGTGGTCAGCATGGGGACGGTGGCGGCGCGAAAGGCCTTCAAGGCGGTGAGCAACGCCAAGCATATCCTCACGGTGGAAGTGCTCGCCGATTTGCAGGCGTTGTCGTTTCGCAACGCCCCCGGTCTCGGGGACGGATGCCGTCGCATCTACGAATTGCTCTCGCAGCACTTTGAGGTTTACGACAATAGCAAGATCTTCCACGATGAGCTTGTGAGGTTCCGCAAATTGCTCTTCTCCAGTCAGTTGTTTGATGATCTTAGGGTGTACTGCGATGGAGGACCCACGCGATGAGCCTGCCCGAGGATACGGAGGCTTACATGCTCCACCGCCCGCCTCTGCGATTGGTGCAGCGGCTGCTGTGCGTCGATGGGGACTACGCCGAAGGCGAAACGACTCTGAATGTCGGGGATGTCGGCGTCGACGCGGATGGGAAAGTTGAGGCGGCGGCTCTTTTCGAGCTCGTAGCGCAGACCTATGCGGCCGCCAAGGGATATCGGGATCGACTCAGTGGCAAGCCGACCTCGCTCGGATATCTTGTGGGCGCCAGCAACTTCCAGATAGAACGCGTGCCCTCCGCGGGACAGCGGCTCCTGATCAAGGTCGAATCTTCCTGCTCATTCGAGGATTTCTACGTTCTCGAGGGACAGGTACTCTGCGACGGCCATGTGGCAGCGAGTGGGGCCCTCAAGATCTGGGTGCAGCCCCAGACGAAACAGCCGAGGCAGTGAACGGGCCACTTCGAAACAGCGGGATACTGCTGGTGTGCATGTCATTTTGGGATGACGATTGAAATTCTTCAGCCGGACAAACGCAAACCTCCTGGAGCAAACGGCCCAGCGAATCTATCGGATTGGGGCGCGCCGACGATATGCGCTCACGATCTCCCTGGCGGCCCTGGCCCTGATGGGTACCCTGCTTGCGACGCACATACCCATGCAGGAGGATATTACCGTGATGCTCCCGGACGGGGATCCGGCATTTGTCCGCAGTTACCGCTTGCTCGAGGCGGCGCCCTTCACCCGGAACGTTCTCATTGACCTGGAGGCCCAGGAGCCGGACCAGGTCCCCTTGCTGATCGAGGCGGCGGAGCGCCTGAGCGAGCGGCTCGAGCCTCCCATGATCTCACGCGTGATCGGTGGTATGTCGATGGAAACGGGCGCCGATCTGCTCGACTGGCTCTACGCGCATATGCCGCAGTTGTTCACCGAGCAGGACGCGGCGGCTCTGGCCTCGAAGGTCACGCCGGAAGAGGTGGCCAAAACGCTGCAAGACAATCTCAATGCCCTCATGGGGCCGGAGGGAGTATGGCTGAGGAAGTGGCTCGGCAAGGACCCGCTCGGATTCCGAAATCAGGCGTTCCGGAAACTGGGGGCCGTGGCCATGCTCCCCGATGCCCGGATCGAAGGCGGGTTCCTCGTGGATCCGACCGGCAGGCACACTCTGCTGATCGCCGAGACGCCGGTTTCGATGGGCGATTCTCAGGCGGGTGAAGAATTGCTGCTGTACCTGGATAAAGTGATCTCGGAGACCCTGCCCGAGACGATCCGCGCGCATGTCGTGTGCGCCCACCGCTACACGGTCGCCAACGCCCGCACGATCAAGAAGGATTTGCTGGTGGTCTTCGCGGTTTCCTGTATCGGCCTTGCGACGCTCTTCCTGTTGTTGCTGCGTCACTGGCGGGCCGCATTCGTCTTTATGGTTCCCTTGCTGGCGGTGCTTGCGGGTGTGTTGCTGACCGCGGGGGTCTTTCGCCGGATTTCGGCCATAACGGTGGGGTTCGGGGCCGTTCTGCTGGGGATTTCCGTGGACTACGGTCTACACGTGTTCTTCACTCTCCGTCGAGAGCAATCCGAGCCCGCGGTACGCTTGGGCCGTCTGGCCGTGCCCGCCGTTGTGTCCTGCGCGACGACCATCGGTGTGTTTGTGGTATTGCTGTGGTCCGGCATCCCGATCCAACGCCAACTCGCCATCTTTGCGATCGCGGGTCTCGCCACGGCCTTGATTCTCGCCTTTGTATGGCTGCCTCCCTGGGTGGCCGGCGGCAGGCAGAACCACCGAATCCCTCTCCCCTCCCTCGACGGGCGACGACGGTATTGGATCCTGGCCGGTTGGGCCGTGCTGATGTTGCTCTCGCTGCCCCTGTGCTTCCGTGTGCGGTTCGATGGCGATCTCCGCAACGTGGGCGTGACCCCCGAAGAGGTGCTCGCGGATGAGTACTGTGTGCGCGACGTATGGAGCGACCCGCGCGGCCGGGCCTTAGTGGTCGTCCGATCTACGGATGCCGAATCCGCGCTGCAGACGAACGAACAGGTCTATGCCCAGTTGGCCGGCGTCTGGGGTCTGGGCGAGTTGGTCAGCCTGGCGCCGCTGTTGCCCAGCCGTGCCACGCAGTCGGCCAACCTGGCCCGGTGGCGGCAGTTCTGGCGGGAGAACGGACGCTTGGAGCAGTTGCGGCAGGCCCTGGAGGAGCAGGGCCCGAAGTTCCACTTCTCAGAAGGCACGTTCGAGCCGTTCTTGAAGTGGGTGGGCGAGGAACGGGCGCCGTTCGATGTCGCGGAGTTGAAGCAGGCCGCCGGATTGCTGTTGGAATCGCTGTTCATGCGGCAGGAGCAGGGCCTGGGCCTCATCAACCTCGTGCCCGATAACGAGCAGACCGTGGAGGTTTTCGGCACGTCAGGCTCACGTCTGCCGCCAGGTGTTGAAATGGTCTCACAGAGCCGGTTCGCCGCCATCCTCCAGCAATCGCTGGAGCGTGACTTCCGGCGGTTTCTTCTCAGTGCGGCAATTATGGTCGTGCTTGTGCTGGCCGTGGCGCTTCGGCGTGTGCCGCAGGTCGTCCTGAGTCTGCTGCCGGCCGTCACCGGCCTGGTGGTGATGCTCGCGATCATGGCGCTGCTGGGCATGAAGGTGAACCTGTTCAACATGGCCGCCAGCGTCCTTGTCGTGGGGCTCAGCATCGACTATGGCGTATTCATGGTGCGACGGATACACGAGCCGAACGAGGCGACGGATCTGGCCGTCGTTGCCTCGGCCTTGACGACGCTCAGCGGCTTCGGCGCCCTGTCGCTGGCCCACCACCCGGCGATGTTCTCCCTTGGCATTACCGTCGTTTTGGGTATCATTCCTTCTATGATCTGCGCGCTGGTTGTGGTGCCCGCCCTGCAGTACCGTGGTTTGGCAGACTGAGGTAGCAATGCGTACGTTACGAGAAGAAATCATGGCATGTGCCGGAACATCCGTCCGGACTCTGGAGCCGGAAGGGAGCTACGAATTGACGTTCCGTTTCGACGATGACTTCACCGGCTTTCGAGGCCATTTTCCGGGGCATCCTATCCTGCCGGCGTTCGTGCAGTTGCTGACGGGACAGTGCGCGCTGCAGATCCGCAGTGCTCGGAACTGGAGCCTGCGCAAGGTTGATCGAGGCAAGTTTCTCAAAACGATCCAGCCCAATCAGCCTGTGACGATCCGCTGGCAGGAACAGCCGCTGGCCGATGATGGCCTGCGATGCAGTTTTACGCTGTTGGTGAACGATGACAAAGCGGCCCTCTTCCGAATCGAGTTTGCCTCAGGGGAAGACCGCCATGCGTAAGTCGTACTTTCCTGTCGTGACCGATGCCCCGGCCCCTCTGTGCCTGACCGTGCGACGACACGTCCGGTTCGAAGAGGTGGACTCCATGGGCGTGGTCTGGCATGGCCGCTATCCCAGCTATTTCGAGGACGGGCGGGTGGCTCTGGGGCATCGGTATGGGATCAGCTACAGTGATTTCATCCGCGAGCAGATTCCTGTGCCTGTGCGGCAGATGCAGATCGACTACCATTACCCACTGCAGTTTGAAGAGGAATTTGAGGTCAAGACGCTCCTGCACTGGTCGGACGCCGCCCGTATCAATTTTGAATACGAGATCCGCAACGCCCAGGGGAAATTGGCGTGTACCGGCTGTACGGTGCAGTTGATGCTCGACCACGACTTGAACGTCCTTCTCGCGCCACCGCCGTTCTTCGCCGCCTTTCTGACCAGATGGAAACAGGGGGAACTGGCTTGAACGCAGTGCACGTGGTGGACATAGGGGTCGTGACGGCGCTGGGCCGGAATGTAGATGCCGTGTGGGATGGTCTATCGGCGGGGCGTACAGGGCTCGCCCCCGTGCGGCGATTCGCCACGGACGGCTACATTTCCAACTTGGCCGGCTGCATCCCCGCGTTGGACGCCGAGCGTCCGGACTCGCGGCTGGACACATTGGTGCAGATGCTCTTCGATGGGACTCGCTCAGTTCCGGCGGACACGATGCTGTTCACGGCGACGACGAAAGCCGGGATCGACCAGTTGGAGCGATCGGTGCGCAAACAGAGTACCGCGCTGGACAAGGTTCTTGGCCATCAGGTGACGGATTTGATAGGCGACCGACTGGGTCTGAATGGGGCACGGCGCAACATCAGTGCGGCGTGTGCGTCCGCCACCATTGCCCTTACATTGGGCGCCTCGTGTATCGAGCAGGGCGAGGCCGAATCGGTTCTGGTGTGTGGGATGGATCTGGTCTCGGAGTTTGTCTTCTCCGGCTTCTCCGCCCTGCACGCTCTGTCTGAGAGCTCGTGTCGTCCGTTCGACGTGAATCGGGACGGCTTGCTCCTGGGGGAAGGCGCGGCCTTTCTGCTGCTGGCCAGTGAGCGCCGCTGCCGGCAAGCGGGACATCGCAGTCTCGGTCGCATTGCCGGCTGGGGCATCGCCTCGGACGCCCATCACATCACGGCGCCGTCGAGAACCGGCGAGGGCCTGATCCTGGCGATTCGTCAAGCCCTTGGCCACGCCGGACTGGCGCCGGCCGACATCGCGGCAGTGAGTGCCCACGGGACGGGATCGGTGTATAATGACGCCATGGAGCTGACCGCCTTCAATACGCTTTTTGACTCGCTGCCGCCGTTTCACTCCGTCAAAGGAGCGGTCGGCCACACCATGGGGGCCTGCGGGGCCATTGAGACGATTGTCGCGCTGTGCAGCCTGGAGCATCAGTGTATTCCCCCGACCGTAGGGCTGCAGACGCCCGAACCGAGCGGCCAGGCTCGCGTCTCCTCAGAGGTGCAGGCAATTTCCGGCAACTACCTGCTGACCACCAACTCCGGCTTCGGCGGTGTCAACGCGAGCATCATCCTGCAAAGGAGCGCCGAATCGTGAGGCTGGACATCAAGGGAATCGGGTGGGTGACCCCTTCAGGCATCGGCAGCGGTCAACGCGACGAGACGCTCGTCCTCGCGCCAGGGAAACTGCCGGCTCTGAAGAGCAGACTGTTTCTGGAGACGCCCCATCCTCGATTCGGCCGCTTCGATCTGTACGCCAAGGCCGGGTTCGGAGCGATCGCGCTGGCGATGAAGAGCGCCGGGCTGGATCGGTGGACACAGAAGAGAGCTATCGGTTTGGTCGCAGGCACGCGCCGAGGCTGTCTGGCGGCGGACCTGGCCTACTTCAAGACCGCGGCCTTCCACGGCGGGACCATGGCCAGTCCCAATCTGTTTGCGTACACGTTGTCCAGCACCGTACTCGGTGAAGCGTCCATCCAGTTCGGGCTGACCGGCCCGAGCTTTGTGATCGACGACTCCGAGGGACACTTGGCCGGAGTCCACGCCGCTCTGGACCTGATGCACTGGGGGCTCTGTGAAACCGCGGCGGCGGGCTGGTGTGATGTCGATTCCGAGATCATGAGCGGCAGCGGGAAGGAGCCGTGCGGGGCCGTGTTTGTTCTGCTGGAGAGGAATGCGGACGCAGGCTCCTGGCAATGGAACGGTGGAGAATTGACGTTCGGTACGGAGCGGATCAACGACCTCGCGCAGTTGGCTCGCATCGTTTTGAAAGACAGACATTCGAATGAGTAGGACACGATCGTAGAGTCCAATATACAGGTGGTTCTGAATGATGAAGATGAAGCTGATTTATCCGACGTGGCCCAAGCTGGAGCGCCAGACCACGTTTCACTTGCCACCACACGGCCCGGTTGTCTTCGCGGCGACTGTGCCGGAAGACGTGGAGATTATCTTTGAAGATGATAACGTGCAGGATATCGATTTCGATGAGCCGGTAGATTTGGTGGCGATCTCGACGATGCTGACGTCCCAGCTTCCGCGCGCCTTCGAGATCGCGGATACCTTCCGGTCGAAGGGGCTGCCGGTCATCTTCGGCGGGATCTCGACCATGCTCCACAGCGAGGAGGTTGCCCAGCACGCCGACAGCGTGTTCCTGGGGGAGGCCGAAGGGCGCTTCGGACAAGTGATCGCCGATTTCAAGGCGGGTCAGCTCAAGCCGGTGTACGATTTCATGGCCGACCCGCCGCCCACGGAATGGATCGGTCCGGCCCGGCGAGACATCCTGCATCGCGACCTCTACAACTATCGCGGCGTGCAAATGGTGGATCTCGTGCACGCCTCGCGCGGCTGCAAGTTCAACTGCTTTCCCTGCTGCAGCGCGTTTCTCGGTGGCAGGCAATTCCGCCCCCGTCCGATCGACAAGGTCATCGAGGAGCTTGAGCAGATTCCAAACAACCGTCTCTTTGTCGTCGATAACTCTCTTTCGCAGGACCGCCACTGGCTGGTGGAGCTGTTCCACGCCATGAAGCCGCTGAAGAAGAAGTGGGTCTCGCATCCGATCTTTTACGACGAGGAGATTATTCGCCTGGCGGCCGAAGCCGGATGTTGGTACGTGTACCAGGCCGTGTTCGATACATCGGATGTGATACGGGATCGCATTCGCATGTTGCAGGATAACGGTATCGGCGTCGAAGGCACGGTGCTGCTCGGTGTGGATGACCACGACGTGGACTATATCAAGCGGCTCGTGGACTTCCTGTGTGAGATTCATCTGGATGTCGCAGAATTTACGATCGTGACGCCGTTCCCCCACACGCCGATCCGCGAGCAGTTGGAGCGGGAAGGGCGGATCCTGCACAACAATTGGATCGACTACACGGCGGGCAAGGTCGTGTTCCAGCCGAAGAACATGTCCGTGGATGAGTTGCAGGCCATGTATGAGTACGCCTGGGACACGTTCTATGCCGATGCGGGGTACCAGCTTCGCATGGGCCAGTTGTTCCAGCGGGTCATCGAGCGAGAGATGGCGGACGGGACCTATCGCCGGTACAATCCACGCATCAAAAGGCGGTTTCAAAACAAGGAGTTGAAAAGCACGTGAGCCGAGTATTCCTGATATCCGCGAATACCTGCTGCACACCCTATCCGGTGTATCCTTTGGGGATGGCGACCGTGGCCGGCGCTCTGATCGACGCCGGCCATCAGATCCATCAATTTGACTGGCTCGTCGCCGATCGGGATCCGAAGGTACTGGAGCAGGCCATTGTCGCATTTGGCCCGGACGTGGTTGCCGTGTCGATCCGCAACGTCGACCACGCTGATTCCATGGCCGCCTTCGATGATACATGGGAGTTGAAGGAGGCCCGGGACGTGGTCGCGCTGGTCCGCCGTCTTACGAGCGCTCCGGTGATCATTGGTGGATCGGCGGTTTCGATGATGCCGGAGTGCGTGCGGGGATACGTCGGTGCCGATACGGCTGTGGTGGGTGAGGGAGAACTCTGCATCGTCGATGCCGTGGAAGGTGTGTTGCGCGGTCAGCCCATTCCGGCCGTCTGGCCCGTCGCGCACGAGCGGCTTTGCGGGGCTCGCCAGAGCTCGCCCTGCTTCGATTCATCGCTGATTGCGTTCTACTGGGAGAAGAGTGGAATCGTCGGTGTTCAGAGCAAGCGCGGCTGTCCGTACCGCTGCTGCTACTGTAGCTACCCCGACCTGGAAGGCACCAGGTTTCGGCCCCGCCCCGTGGAAGCGATCATCGCGGACATCGAGCGCCTCAAGTGCGATTTTGGAGTCGATACGATCTTCTTTGTCGATTCCGTATTCAATGATCCGGACGATCGGTATCTTGAATTGGCCGAGGCGCTGGCCGTGCGGGATCTGGGCATGAGATGGGCCTCCTATATGTCTCCTCGGGGAATCACCCGAGAGGCCGCGACGCTCTGTAAGCGGGCCGGTCTCTATGCCGTGGAGCTCGGCACCGACGCCGCTACCGACACCACGTTGGAGGCGATGGGTAAGCCTTTCCGGTGGGCGGATGTCGAACGCATGAATCGGACGCTCGTACAGGCGAAGGTTGCCTGTGCGCATTTCATCATCTTCGGCGGGCCCGGGGAAACGGCCGTGACGGTCCGGGAAGGCCTCGATAACATCACGAACCTCGAGCATTGTATTGTCTTCGGGTTCTCGGGGATTCGGGTCTATCCGGGGACGGTCCTTCACAAGCGCTCGCTCGCCGAGGGCGTCCTGCAAGAAGACGACCTGTTGTTCGAACCGGCTTACTACGTCTCGCCCGCCGTGGATAAGACATGGATGGATCGCCGTGTGACGGAAGCCTGGGCCGGTCGGCGGGATCGGGTGTTCCCGCCCCAGCAAGGGCAGCGCATCGTGGCGATGCTCCGAGCCTCCGGATGGAAGGGCCTGCTTTGGGAGTGTATGATCAGTTTTCCACCGGATGAGATCCCGCGAGTCGCGGAAGGGTAGGCGCCGGATGGAGATGGATGCACAACGGATTCTGCTGATTCACCCGCTGGGCTATGACGCACGGGCGGCGAATCGCGACATTTCCCGCATGGCCAATCTCATGCCGCCGCTGGGTCTGGCCGGCATCGCGGCCTACCTGGAGCAGCACGGCCTCCGCGCGGACATCATCGACTGCTTCGCCCATCCGGATTCGGATGGCATGATCGATGAATACGTGCGCCGATATCACCCCCGGTTTCTGGGGGCGACCTGTACGACGGCGGGCTTTCTCGATGCAGCCCGCATCTTCCGTCGGATCAAGGAGTTCAGCCCCGACACCTGCTGCATTGCCGGCGGACCCCACGTCTCGGCCTTGCGCGAGAAGATCGTGCAAGACTATCACGAGGTGGATTACGTCGTGGCTGGCGAGGGAGAACAGGCCCTGCGCAGCCTCATGGAAGCCGACGGCAAGCCCGAAGGCATCGCCGGGCTCGTGTACCGTGACAACGGGCAGGTTGTCTTCTCCGGCGTTCAGAAGAAGTTGCTGGATCTGGATACGCTTCCGCTGCCCGCTTATGACAAGATCGAAGGGTTTCCCCGACAGTACCAGTTGCCGATCTTCAATTATCCAAAGACGCCCAACACGAGCTGCATCTCCAGCCGGGGCTGTCCCTATCAGTGCAGCTATTGCGATCGCTCGGTGTTTCGACGCAGCTTTCGGTACAATTCCGCCGATTACCTTTATGACCACGTGCATTCCCTGAAAAAGCAGTTCGGGATTCGGCACATCAACTTCTATGACGACCAGTTCACGTTCAACCGGGATCGCGTGGAGGCGTTCTGCCGGAAGATGATCGACAAGCCGCTGGGCATGACCTTCAACTGCGCCGTGCGGGCCGAGCACGTGGACCCGGAGCTGCTGGCGCTGATGAAGAGGGCGGGCTGTTGGATGATCAGCCTGGGGATCGAAACCGGCGACCCGGACCTGCTGGCCCAGCACCGCCAGAACGCGGACCTGGAGTTGATGAGTCGGACCATTCACGACATCCACCGGGTGGGGATCCGTGTCAAGGGGCTCTTTATGATCGGCTTGCCGGGAGAGACGGAGCAGACGTTTCGCCGGACGATGAAGTACGTATTCTCTCTGCCCATAGACGACCTCAACGTCGCCAAGTTTACGCCCTTCCCCGGCTCGCCCCTGTATGAGAACATCCACTCGCTGGGTCAGTTCGAGGAGAACTGGGAGAAGATGGACTGCATGAATACGGTGTTCGTGCCGCATGGCATGACCGCCGAGCAGTTGGAGAAACTGTTTTACAAGTTCTACAAACGCTATTATACGCGTCCAAAGACCCTTTGGAATTTCGTGAGCATGGTATGGAAATCGCCGGACAGTTGGAAGCGGTTCCTGGCCAACGCCGGCAGTTTCGTGAGATTTGCCTGTGCGAACCGCCGAATTGTTGGACAAACGTGAGATCGTGTGCGCCGTGGGGCAGATTGCCGTCGTAATCCCCGTCTACAACCAGCCCGGCCGACTCCGAGAGGTCGTCTGCCGGTGCCTGGAGGTATGTCCACGGGTCCTCGTCGTGGACGACGGCAGCGACCGGGAAGTGGCTTCCTCTCTGGCGGACCTGCCCGTCGAGGTGCTCCGTCACGAGGTCAACCGGGGCAAGGGGGCGGCGATCAGGACGGCCGCGCGCCGTCTGCGCGAACAGGGGGCCACACACATGATCACCCTCGATGCCGACGGCCAGCACTATCCCGAGGATCTGCCCCGATTCATCGAGGCGATTCACGAGCATCCTGAGGACCTGATCATCGGCGTGCGGGACTTCGCAGATGCCGCCGTGCCCGGAAGTTCCCGGTTTGGTCGGGCGTTCGGCAATTTCTGGGTGCGGCTCCAGACGGGCACAAGAGTACGCGACATCCAGAGCGGCTTCCGCGCCTACCCGATTTCTCTGTTGGAGCGTTTGTCCTGTCGGACGCAGCACTATGCCTTCGAGGTCGAGGCGGTGGTACTCGCCCTGTGGGGTGGCGCGAAGGTGCATGAGGTGAACGTGCGTGTGCACTACCCGCAGGCGGAAGACCGCAACTCTCATTTCCATAAGCTGCGTGACAATGCCCGGTTGGTTCTGCTGAACACGCGCCTGACCTTGCGGGCCCTGGCCCCTTGGCCTCACCGGCCGATCGCCGGACCCGATGCGGAAGCGGCGATCACGGTCTGGCATCCGCTGCGTTCCATTCGAGCGTTGCTGACGGAACGGGCGACGCCGCGGGAGCTGGCCTTCGCCGTGGCGCTGGGTATATTCCTCGGGGCCGTTCCGCTAATCGCCTGTCACACTCTGGCCATCCTCGTTGCCGCGGCGCTGTTGCGGTTGAATCGCGTGGCGGCGGTGGCGGCCAGCCAGCTCTGTATGCCGCCCGTGGTACCGGCATTATGCATTGAGATGGGGCACTTCCTGCGCTACGGCCGGTTCCTGACACTTCAGAGCGCTCATAGTCTTCGCGACGCCTCCTTTCTCGAATTAGGGTATATGGGTCTGGAAGGCCTGTTGGACTGGTTTGTCGGCTCGCTGGTCGTCGGGACGGTCCTGGCGGTGATATTGGGCTTGTTCACCTACGCCGCCGCGCGAGTGCTGCAGAGGGTCCGAAATGCATTCTGAGTCTCAGACGGCGAGGGTGTCGAACGCCCAATGGGATTCGCGCAGCGTGGGCAAACGCTGGCAGTACGCCTTCTTCGCCGTGCTGATCCGAACGGGAGGACGCCGCGTGGCCTACCTGTGTATGTACGTGGTTGTCGCCTGGTACGTGCTGTTTCGCCCGTTCGTGCGTCGTCGCTGCCGATACTACCTGAACCGGCGTTTCCCCGAGGTTCGCAATCCGCTGGTTCGCCTGTGGCACGATTACCGTCGCATTGAAGCCCTCGGTGAATCACTGATTGACCGTGCCGCCTATGGCTTCCTCGGACCGAAGGCGCTGCAGGTGGATTTTCCGGAAGGCCTTCGCCTGCGGGAGCTTGTGGAGGAAGGCCGGGGCTTGATCCTGCTCAACAGTCACGTTGGGTGCTGGCAGGTGGCCATGTCCGCGTTCAGTTATCTTCGCACGCCGGTGAGTATCGTTATCCACCAGCGTGCCGCCGATATTGATCCGCGATGGTTTCACAGCGGCGGCCGGGAAGTCCCGTTCTCGATCATCGACCCGGCACAACCCATGGGGGGAGTTTTGCAGATGATCGGCGCGCTCAAGCAGAACCAGATCCTTGGACTGATGGCGGATCGAGTCTTCGGGGACGATCCGAATACGCTGGAAGCAGCGTTCCTCGGGGAGCCCGTTCACTTTCCCGTCAGTCCCTACCGCCTTGCCTCCATGCAGGGCACGCCCATCGCCGTGGTCTTCAGCTACAAGACCGGTTCTTCCACCTACCGCATCGATCTGGCACGTGTCATCCGCGTCCCCGTGGATCTCGGGCGGTCCAACGCGGCTTATGCTCCTTATCTGCAGCAGTTCGCCGACGCCCTGGAGGGGTTCGCCTCTTCCCACCCCTGGCAGTTCCTCAACTTCCACGACATGTGGCAGGAGGCCCCAACAGATGATTCCTCGCGGAAGTCCCACGAAGCATAATCGGGGTCGGCGGCCTACCGGGTTCAAAAGCGGATGATGAAGCGCAAGCCGTATTCGGTCGTGTTGTTTTCAGGTTCCACGTACTCCACGTAGTAGTCTTCGTAGTAGACCTCATCCGTTTCCGATTCGGGAACCCACCAGTATCGAATGAACGGCGCAACAGCGAAGTCGATTGCGTTACTCCGGTACGTCAGGGCGATGGCGCCCTGGGCGCCCACGCCGCCGTACTGCCAGTTGTAGATCGTCGGCTCGATGTGGGAGATCTGACATCCGACCAGCATGACGTCGAGCTCGGCCATGAATCCCAACTGCCACGTGTTCCGCGATCCGACCACGGCGTTCAGCCGTATGGGCACATAGACGTAGTTCGACTCGCGTTCATAGCCGTATGGATCGAATGAAGTGTCGTCGTTCAGGTATCGATAGGCGATACCGACGTGGATGCCGTTGAGGAACGTGGCCGGGTCCCACTCCTGGCCCCACAGGAACCCGATGCCAAACACATGATCGTCTATACCCTTTATCTCATATGGGGTGGTCGTCTGGGTGTCCGGGTCATAGATCCCGCCATCATAGTCCACCTCGCCCCAACTGTAGCGGCCCTCGATTTTGAATGTGGACCAGCGGACCGAATCGTCGCTGGCGGTGTCGGGGTTACGCCGGACGCGGGTTCTCTCGCGGCGGCCCGTGTAGGAGACGAGGACCCCGTAGAACGTCCCCTCGTCCTCCATCACGCCGGGCTCCTCGTAAGTGAAATTGTAGATCTCGGGAGCCACCTCCCAGGCATGTGTCCTCATGGCCTCGGAAAGCTCGCCAGGGACTTCCTGAGCCTGAACAATCGCGGCAAGCAGGATGCACGCTACGGATGCCGTTTCTCCAACCATCATATTTCTCCTTTCACAAGGTCGGTCCGTGGCCCAGCATGAGAGCAGGATAAAGATGTTTTGTCAACACCTAAAAGTGTGTATTCCCGGATGACGATGAAGCCTCCTTGGCCTGAAGGTGGCCCAACATTATCTGGAATGTCTGTGGGACAAATTCTCCTTGACAAGGACGCGCAACTGATGGTACCACTCGCGAAGTTGCCGTGCTGAGGCTTTGGGTTCTAAGGGGGGCGAATGTGGTACCGTTTCAAGGAGATGATGAAATGAGGGTCAAGGGTATCTATGCTTCACGGCTTGTGCGAGACCAGACAAAGGTCCAACAGGTTGTGTTACTGGCCTCTTGCACACTGTTTCTGTCGTCCTGTCACGGATATGGAAGGTACATCCCAAATCCGGGGACAGCAGCGGGTGTCGCAGAGGGTATCTCGTTTTCACAGGCAGTGGCCGTTGTCAATGCCCAGGATTCCAGGGAAGAACACGCTCTGGGTTTCCAGGGTATTACGGTGGATCATCGTGAGGTTACCCAGTCGGTGGTGGATGCTCTAAGGGCAGAACTTGAGCATGGCGGCACGCGCGTCAGAAGTGAAGCGGAGAAGGTGCTGTACGTGACTGTCACATCAGTAGGCATGACGCCCGGCCCCATGGCCTTCAGGGGAACGATTAATGCGGAGGTGAAAACAGGAAATGGGCATACGGAGAGTTTCTCGGCCACAAGGGCCTCCTACGCCTCGGGTTGGAATGTCAGCACGGGTCCCACCAAGCCGCTGGATGCGGCGTTTAGAGACCTCATTAAGTCGATGTTGGAGAATACAGCCCTTCAAGAGTACATCGAGAACTGAGCAATGACAGAAGATCTTACACTGGCGGCGGGCGTACCCGAGCGGTGCGTTGTGAACGACCTTGGCGGAATTGTTGCCTGCCGCCGCGGGAGTAATACTGGTAACCTGTTTTAGGAGACGGAGAAATGAGAAATGGAGTGAATGGCAGGTACGTGTCGTCTGTTGTCCGCCTGTTGGCCTTGTTTGCTCTCGTGGCGCTGCTTGCCTCCGGGTGCGGCAGCGCCGGCAACATCATGACCAAGGTGCCGAGGATTTCGCAGCCGCCGCAGGACCAGGCCTTGGTGACTTTCGTACGTCCCAGCATCGTTGGAGGGGCTGTCACATTCGGCATCTGGGACAGCGAGAATCTCGTGGGGGTGATGAACGCCGGTAAGTGCATTCAGTATCAGGCTGCGCCCGGAGAGCATTACTTCCTCGGCAGGGCGGAGAACTGGTCGTGTGTGAAAGCCGACCTGGCGCCGGGCAAGCATTACGTCATCAAGACAAACCCGATGTTCGGTGTGTGGAAAGCCAGAGTGGCTTTCGACCCCATCACGGCAGCGGACTATCAGAGCCAACTCAAAGATGTGCGGAAATGGCTGGCCAATCTGGAGCCTGTTTCGCCCGATCCCGGGCAGTCTGAGGCCTATGCGCAACCGCGCCGTGCCGAGGTGCTGAGGGCCAAGTCGGAGTTTCAGTCGGGCAGGGGCCGATACGAGACGCTCGCGCCGCAGGACAGCCTTCCGGAGTAATCTTAGGCGGTATCGGCAGGAAAATGCTCATAACAGAGGTGGAGACGGACCGCAGCACAGGACCAAGGTTCTGATGTGGGCTTCTCTCCGCTATCTTCCATGCACACCTCCTGTAACCAAGGGGACGGCTCGTGGTTCATGAGCCGTCCCCTGCGTGATCCGTTTAGCCGAGCAGACGGTTATTTGAACAGAAAGAACACACCCGCGGAAAACTCTGCGACCCTGATTCCGTCGGTGCCACCTGTTTGCAGATTGTCGATATCCACCTCCGCACTGTCATAGGAGGCTTCCAGACCCACCCGGAAGTGACTGTTCTCAAAAAACTCGACACCGATCGCGCCGAGGAAACCCAGGCTGCTGCCGTCGTAGTAGTCTCCGCCGGCGAAATGGTAGGAAGGGCCGCCACGTACGTAGAAAGATACGGGGTTGTCCGGGCCGACCACGTATCCTATGTTGAAATTCACCGGAACTTGCCAGTGCGTGTAGTCATCATCCCACCCTTCGAACTGGCCGTAGATGAAGGGGCCCACTCCGACCCCCATCAGCAGGCCATTGTCCCACTGGTAGTAGGGAAGGAGGGAAATCCCTACCGGCCAGACCATCGTGTCCACATCTACATAAGTGAACGGGCCGCTCTCCTCGATTTCTATGTTGTCCTCATACGCATCTGCGAGATCCTGGAGACCATCCACATAGGTGAGGGCCAACCGAAATCGAAAGCCCGCCATGGCCGAGTTGGCGGGAAGCACCGCCAGTATGGCAAACATGAGGAAGACCAATCCGGGCAAGCTCATCCATCTACCGAACCTCTGAACCATCTTCTCACACTCCTTATCTGGATGCCACGAAGGGCATCGTCTCGTCTAAAGGGACAATATCGGACGCTAAGGCAGACTCACCAAGTCGTTCCCTCGCTCTTGGGAGTGGCGGACGGGTGGGCCGCGCCCATACGGGAGGCCCCACGCACCGTCCCCGGCGTGTCGACCATGCAAGACAAAAGCCGTTGTCTCGTGTCGCATAACGAAGCACGCGTCTACGTTGTCGTCCGTCCTGGCTTCTCGTCTTTGCGGCGGCCCCTCCATGCACACAGGCCACCGGCATAATACACGGGCCGATGTAAGCACGACTCCGGTCATTTGTCAACAGAAAAGAGGGACAAATCAGAGTGACATCTGGCGTCTTGAAGAAGCTGTCCCGGTGGCGAATCGCCAGCTTCTTCCATTGGCAGCGGCGTGATCCGCTCTTACAATAACGCACGATGACACAGAAAGACTATCCGGCGACCAATGCCATTCGTTGTCTGCTCGAGCATGAGATCGAGTTCGAGGTCTTTACGTACCCGTACGAGGAGCGAGGCGGCACCCGCGTTTCCTCCAGGGAGCTGGGCGTCGACGAGCACACGGTGGTCAAGACCCTGGTCATGGAGACGGACGCAGGCCGGCCGCTGATTGTGCTCATGCACGGGGATTGCGAGGTCTCGACGAAGCAACTGGCGCGGACCCTGAACGTCAAAGCGGTCCGTCCGTGCGATCCCAAGACGGCCGGCCGGCACAGCGGCTATCTCGTCGGCGGGACCAGTCCGTTCGGGACCAGACGGCCCATGCCGGTCTATTGCGAGGCCGGCATTCTCAGCTTGGATCGCATCTATATCAATGGCGGTCGCCGAGGCCTTCTGGTGCGCATCGACCCTCGCGACCTGCCTAAAGCCCTGGACATCACTTCGGTCAACGTCGCCATACCCAAGTAGCAGGGCAAAGGAACATAGTGTGTTTTGGAGAATATGCATGAACGGAATGGGTCGATGGGGTCTCAGCCTGGTGTGGGTCTTTCTCTTCTCAACGCACCTTGGCCATTCAGCCGTCGCGGGGCAGGCGTTGGAGACGGAGGAGTTGTACCAGAGTTTTCTTGAGCCGGCCCCGGCGTATCGGGGAAAGCCTTTCTGGTCGTGGAACGGCGAGTTGAAGGAAGACGAACTGATTCGCCAGATCCACGTGATCAAGGAGATGGGCTTCGGCGGGTTCTTCATGCACTCGCGCACCGGTCTGGCCACCGAGTATCTCGGCGACGAGTGGTTCGCCCTGACCAATGCCTGTGCGGATGAGGCGGCCAGGCTCGGAATGGAGGCGTGGCTGTACGACGAGGACCGCTGGCCCTCGGGGACGGCGGGCGGACTCGTGACGAAGAAGCCCGAGTACCGTCGCAAGTACATGAGGCTTCGCACGATGTCGGCGGGCGAGTTCGGTTGGAGCGACGCGGTCTATGCGGCGTTTGACTGCGACCTGGACGGCATCAATTACTCCAACTGCAAGCGGATCACGAATGACACACGTTCTTCGGAATACGTGAACAAGACGATTCTCGTCTTTACGGTCGAGGAGATGGCCAAGGGGAGCTTCTACAACGGCTATACGTACGCCGATACGATGAATCGTGAGGCCACGGATTACTACCTGAAGCTCACGCACGAGCAGTACAAGGCTCGCTGCGGGGACCGGCTCGGCCGGTC
>Ga0207752_1000438_pt1 | contig 19583 bp, 14 predicted proteins | sample Pon2CUnioCityCA_6_FD_187272 | JGI IMG/M metagenome (GOLD analysis project Ga0207752, IMG submission 187272) | Marine sediment microbial community from Union City, CA, USA - Pond 2C Sediment 2 (SPAdes) | ecosystem: Environmental > Aquatic > Marine > Intertidal zone > Salt pond sediment ...
GAGCAAGGCGATCCGTCAAGACCGCGCGGAGATACTGGCATTGTTCATGCGAGAAGGTCTTGATATGAATGATGAGGACCAGAACGGGATGACGCCTTTAGTCACTGCCGTGATCAGAGAAGAAACGGAGATCATCGAGCTGCTTCGGGCCAACGGCGCCCAGATCGATCACCGGAACGATCTATACGGGTTTACGGCCCTACACTACGCGGCACGGTTCGGGAAAAGGAAGAGCGCAGAAGCTCTGATAGCCCATGGAGCCGACATAGCGGCAAAGGATAAATGGGATTATCAGCCCATCCACTGGGCGGCGTATCACGACCGGCCGGAGATTATTGAGTTGCTTATAGCTAAAGGAGCTGACGTCAACGCCAAGACCTCCCTGAGCCAGACGCCGCTGGAGTTAGCCATACCAAGAAGAAACACAAAAACCATTGAAGTTCTGAGCAAATATAACAATGATACGGATTCCGACAAGCCCTATGTTGTTTTGGAGCGCGGAGATGTCAGGGCGGTGATAGTCAATAACGAACCGGTGAATGATGATGTTCTGCCAGGACACCGCGGCGGTTACAGTGGTGTGGCTTCGCTCACTCACCGAGTGCGAGATAAGAACCTTTTCGTTCCGTTTTACGCGGGGCTTAACTTCGAGCATATCCATGATGGAACCAATCAACCCAGGGATATCCTTTTCGAGCCGCGACGGGCCCCGATGCAGATAAAACGGATTGATGAATATACGGCCGAATTATACCAGCCGCCTACGCCGCACTGGCAGCTCGAAAGCTGGTTGCGATACAAATTACTCGAAGACGGCGTTATTGAAATGACACTGGAATGTGTCCCCCGCGTCCGCACTTTTAAGAACGATTATATCGGCTTGTTCTTCGCCAGCTATATAAACAAAGCCGAGTCGCTGGATATTCACTTTTTGGGCCGTCCCGCTAATGACAGCAGCGCTGAGGCCCGGTGGATTCGCGGCGTGACGCCGGAGCACGGGACATTGCCGACCCATCTGGCCGTAGACGACAATCGCAAATTTGCCCATGATCCGAACTTCCCGCTGACGCTCGTTTTCAATAAATCGAATTATCGCTATACCGAACCGTGGTATTATGGTGTAAGTGGCGGCATGGCCTTTGTGCTGATGTTCCGCCCGGAAGATAATGTCAGATTCAGCCAGTCTCCATCGGGAGGCGGCAAAGGCAACCCGGCCTGGGACTTCCAGTGGTTTGTGCCGCAGTACAAAGTCGGACAGCGATATCGCTTCGTCATGCGTGCGATGTACCTGCCGTTCGAATCGCGGCGGCAAATCATCCGGGCGACCGCTCCGCATCGAGCCGCTCTGGCGAGGCAATAAACGAACGCCAAACTTGACAATAGACCTGTCAGTTGTGTTTAATATGCACGCTTATATTGACTGAGCTTTATCAAGCTACAGTAATTTAAGATACTGAAACGGGATAAATTATAAGGTCGGCGATGATAAATGTAACTAAAGGATGGAGGCATTCTCTGCTTGTCGTAATTTTACTGGCCTGTACGGCAAACGGGCAGCAGTGGTCGCGGTTTCGCGGTCCGAACGGCCAGGGGATAAGTGATGCTCGGACGATTCCCGTCAAATGGGCTGAAAAAGATTACAACTGGAAGGTGAAACTGCCCGCCGGAGGACATGGCTCGCCGGTACTCTGGAACGACAAGGTGTTCGTAACCTGCGAGGCCCCTGAGTCGGCCGGTGGTATTCTCATGGCCCTTAACGTTTCCGACGGCCGGGTGCTATGGCAAAAGAAATATAAACTCACCGCCTACCACTCACACAGGGACAATAGTTACGCCACCTCCACACCCGTTGTGGACGCCGAGTGCGTTTATGTCCTCTGGCAGACAAGCAGCGAGGTGATTGTGACAGCGCTCGACCACGACGGCCGGCTGATTTGGCAGCGTGACTTTCCGGGCATTTACTGCCGCTTTGGCCCGGGGACATCGCCCATCCTTTTTGATGACCTCGTGGTGTTTTCTCATGAGCACTGGACAAGCGGGCCAGAGGGCGGAAAGCACGAGAGTTCCTGGATTGCTCTGGACCACGAGACGGGCCGGACACGCTGGAGAACCAAACGCAACAATGCCGAGATATCCTATTCGACGCCTTGTGTCTATCGGCCCGATGGGCGCGAGCCTCAGTTAATTTTTACAAGCTGGGCTCACGGCGTAACGGCAGTCGAGCCGCAGACGGGACGAGTGATATGGGAACTGGATTCGGCACTGCCGGCCCGCGTGGTTAGCTCCCCGGTTATCGCGGGGGATTTGATCGTTGGCGCGTGCGGCAAAGGCGGGGCCGGGATACAGTTGTCCGCGGTCCGGCCGGGCTCTCAAGGCAATCCCGGGCAGGCATCGCTTGCATATAAACGCACAGGGAAAACTGCCCCGTACGTCCCTACTTCCCTGGCGAAAGACGGCCTGCTCTTTACTTTTCACGACCGGGGTGATGTCTGCTGCCTGCGGGTCGAGACCGGCGAGGTGCTCTGGTCCGAAAGGCCGGGCGGAAGATTTTACGGTTCGCCGGTCTGGGTCAACGGACTGCTGTACTGCATCAACAGAAAAGGTGAGGTCCTCGTTCTTAAAGCTGCGTCCTCCTACGAACTGCTGGCCGTCAATCCGTTAGGCGAAAAGAGCCAGGCCACCCCCGCCGTCGCCGACGACAGAATGTACCTGCGAACATATTCACACCTGATCTCAATCGGCGGCGGGACCGAATGAAAGAGTAATTCGCATTATATCAATCGTGCATAATCAATGCGCTTGTTTGGAGCATTTCTGCCTATGGTACACCCAAGGTGGAGCGCAGCAAAGCGGAGTCGATACACGAAATGGAGAGCCCCGAAGGGAAATCTTTTTAAATAGATTTCTCCACTTCGGACCACTTCGTGGCCCTCCGGTTTCCATAAGGGGGCGCCTGATGGCGGAAATGACGAAGGTGCAAGTCTTAACCAGAATTTGTATAAGCATTTTAATGCGTGATCAATTACGGCGGTAAATCCGATGCAGCTCTACTTATTGTTTTTATTCTCGTGGAATGTTTTGTACAAAAAATGGGCTACGATAATGATGAATAAGAACAGCACCATCAGGACCATGGCGGCGTACGAGCTGTAGGATGCCACCTGCTGATGGAACTGGCGCAGAAGAAAAGCCCAGCCGACAATCGCTGCATAAGTTCCGACCAGCACAACGGTCATATTCAGCCATAGTCGCAAGCCCAGCAGAAAACCAATCACTGAGCCAACGACCGGGCCGGTCATCCAGAAGGGAAACCACACGAAAACAAACAGCCCGATGACGCCATACTTTTGCACTTTGTCCTTGTGCGTCTCGGCGGACTTTTGGATTCGTCCGAACGTGCGCTTCATCCACTTGATAACCAACAGACGACGCCAGCTAAAAACAAACAAAGGATATAAAATAAGCACATAAATTGTCTCAAGAATGATGCAGATTGGAATTACTGTATTATGTCCCAGTCCAAGGGTGTATCCAAAAGTCATGGCGAAACCGCGGCCCAACGTCAGCTCCGTAGCGGTCAATCCAACGAGAACCTGGGATTCATCAGGAGAAAGCAGCAGTTTAATTCCAAGCCAGAAAGTGTATATAAACGCCAAAGCCACCCCGATCAATAAGAGATAGCCCTCCGAGCTGGTCAGAAGGTTTGATTTTAGCTGATTTTTCTGCTCTGAATTCGGCTCGTTTTCAGGCTGTGCGGCTTTGTTTTCCATGAACCTATTCAATTGTTGAGCTGGCAACAGTCAACAATTTTATATTTTTTTTCGTTATTTTCAGTCCCGGGAAACAGTAAAACGCACCAAAACGAAGTATTTAAAACACGCCGGCAAATCCGGCGAAATATTTCTTCTGCCCCGCAAAAACGGCTCAAAATTAAGGTGATTGTGGAAAATAAGGATTTAATATGCAAATATCCCGCCCTAATGCACTTGCTTGCTTTCGGAAAGATAGCTCAGGCGGCCGAAAACACCCTTTTGCATTTTTGAAAGACACGCGAACTCTACAATCGCCCGGTTCGTAGATATAAAGAGCGTTACGTTTGACTTTGATAGTGGCACTTAATAATAGTACTCACCAATTACATTTCCAGGGAAGGGGCTAAAAAGGCATTTTAATGCGCATAGCGGAACGAATATGTTCATTAAGTTAAGTATAGTGGATAAGTAAAATGAAAATCGTGTGGCATATAGCATACCCCGCCCTTGGCCGGCTGGTCGGCATCCGTACTGCGGTCGAATCGGTCCTGGGGCTGATCAGAGATATAGTCAAAACTGCCTATCTGGCTATGATTCAGATATTGACAAGACTGGCTTACGTCGAGAGAAAATTACCGTCTTCAATCAGTGTGTGGGCAAGGCTCGATATTATACCTCGAGCACCGCAACATGAGCGCCACAGGCTCTCGCTGGGAAAAAACTCGCTCATCGAAACTTTGTGCGTGATCTGCACGTGGCACGGAGACGTCATTCTCAAAGACCGCGCCAGCATAGGTATTGGCAGTATCGTAATGGGGCCGGTACTGATAGGAGAAAACTCAGCGTGCAGCCAAAACTGTTTTATCAGCGGACAATCTCATCTCTACGAAGATGTCTCGAAGAAATTTCTGAGGCAGGGTTTCAAGATTGCAAAAGTGGTCATTGGAAAAAATGTCTGGATCGGCGCAAACTCCGTGATACTCCCAGGCCTAAAAGTTGGCGACAATTCAATTATCGGCGCCGGTTCTACAATTATTGAAGACGTTCCTCCTTATAGCGTGGCAGTGGGAAATCCGGCGAAGATCATCAGAAAGTATAATTTCCAGACTTCGGGATGGGAGCGAGTCTGAACCTGCCGGACGGGCAATAACTCGATCTCTGATCCCGCCCCGGCGGCAGGGATGCGCGACAGCCCCCTCTGAGCCTTGCTTAACGGCATGCAATTATCTCGAAAATTTCCACATTTTTCTTGATTTTCCGTTTCGGAAAGCTTAAGATAACTTTTATACTTTCTTCTTCACGGAAAATTATTACGGATTCTATATGCATCGGCCAAGAGGATTCACATTGATCGAGCTGTTGGTGGTAATCGCCATCATCGCGCTGTTGATGGCCATATTGATGCCCGCACTCCAGCGAGTTAGGAAACAGGGCCAGGCAGTCGCCTGCATGTCAAACCTCAAACAGTGGGGTTTGATTTGGTATATGTACACTGAAGACAATGACGGCAAATTCAATACAGGAGGTAGCACGGCGGGCGGCAACGCAGCTAATGACTGGCCGGTAGTCCTTTGGGATTATTACATGGAACGAGGCAGCCTGACTCTTTGTCCATCGGCTACGAAAGAGCATTTCGAGGGAGTAAGATTCGCATTCGGCGCATGGTCATGGGATAAGGGCCCCTGGACAGGCCTCAAACAAAAGCAAGCGGCGGACTACGGCAGTTACGGGCAAAACGAATGGATTTGCTACCGTGAGCCGTCAGCGGGTACCCAGAGCAGGTACTGGAGGACCCGGCACGAAAAAAACGCCGACAAGATACCTTTGTTTTTCGATTGTGCCTGGCTCGACCTCTACCCGAGTGACACCGACAGCCCCGCTCAAATCGAGGAAATACCCTCCACTTCCAGTGAAATGCAACTTGTCTGCATCAACCGGCACAGTGGGTACATAAATAGTCTTTTTATGGATTGCAGCACGGTCAGGAAGATCGGGCTCAAGGAATTGTGGACATTGAAATGGCATCGGCAGTTCAACACGGCAAATCAATGGACCAGAGCCGGCCAGGTCCATCCCGGCGACTGGCCCGAGTGGATGAGAGGCTTCAAAGACTATTAACAACCCGCCTTACTATTCGACCAGCCGACTATTAGACGCTTGTCGGGACGGTGAACGGGGCGCGGTAATTTCGCGATAGATATAGATTCGCTTGATCGCTGAATTCACCCACGAATTTTTCCGTGCCGGAATCCATTGTCAGCCAGGGGCCAAGCGTCATCGGCGTTTTTTTCAGGTCCACATCGTGGAGCGACAGGTGCTCGGAGGCGCGCTCGAATGCATCCAGCAGCTCCTTTTTCGAGCCGGTCGATTGTACTATTTTCTCAGGCGAGGTCGTGCGCCCGAGCCTGTAGGAAATATTTCCCATGTGACACAGGGCGGTTGAGAGATACCCTTCAAGGATATCGGCATTCAGGTCAGAAACTTTCCGGCTGCGCACCGCCTTTATGAAGTTCTCGTGATGACTGCCGCCGCCTGTAACCTTGAACTGCCTGATTTTCTTATCATCGTAGTCGTAGGCCCAGCCGCCGGCGAAGTAGCCGCCCTCGCATTCGATAACCGTATCGGCGCGGGTTCGGCGGTAGGTGAGGTCCATGGCCGAATCACCCTTCTTTCGCGGCAGGTTCCGCATTTCGAAAATAATCGGCGCCGGCTCGTAGTCATAGTACGCCACCTGGGTATTGGGCGTCTGCCTGTCGTCATCCCAGAGGAATTCCCCGCCGAAACTCATTGCCCTCGGCGCCGGCGTTTTATAGCCCAGCGCCCAGCGGCAGACATCGAGGAAATGTATGCCGTTGTTGCCGAGGTCGCCGTTGCCGTACAGCCATTGCCAGTGCCAGTCGTAATGCAGGTTCTTTCGCATCAGCGGCTCCAGTGACGCCGGACCGGTCCATAGGTCGTAATTTATATTTTCGGGAACCGGCTGAGGGCCGTTAACTTTGCCGATGGGCCCGCGCGGGCTGAAGTAGTAGCAGCGGGCGCGAAGTATCCTGCCAAGTTTTCCCTGCCGGATATACTCGAAAGCCTCGGCAAGGCCCTCGTCGGAGCGGCGCTGAGTTCCGGCCTGAACTATCCGGTTATATTTCCTCGCCGCCTCGACCATCTTGCGGCCTTCCCAGATATTGTGCGAGACCGGCTTTTCGACGTAAACGTCCTTGCCGACCTGGCACGCCCAGATGGTGACCAGCGAATGCCAGTGATTCGGCGTGGCGGTAATAATCGCATCGATATTCCTGTCCTCCAGCAGCTTGCGAACGTCGATGTACGTATCGACCTTTTCGTTGCGCTCTTTGAATTTCGCGACCTCTCGATCGATCAAATTCCGATCGGCATCGCACAGAGCCACCACCCGCACGCCGGGGATATTGCCGAACCACTTGATATGATTGCTGCCCTGGCTGCGAAAACCCACCACGGCCACGCGAACGTCGTTATTGGCGCCGAGCACGCGGGAATAAGGCGCGAGTGCTGCGGCGGCACTACCTATCAGCGAACCTTTTAAGAATGTGCGGCGTGTAAGAGATTTCATGATCGTTCTCCATAAATTTGCGATTTCTAAACGGCGATTCAATCAAAGCACAGTGCGAAATCCTACCAACTTTATGCCGGCAAAGCAACTGTTTATCCAATTACCCCCGTTGAAATGAATCAAAATAAAGTCAGCCTCCTTCGCAACCAGGCCGTTCATCCTGCCGTGGCCCAACCCACTGGTCGAGACAAGCAGGTCCGGCACAGTCTTTTTCACAAGGCGAATCAGCTCGACCTCGCCTTCGGCCGTTTTGATTATGTCGTGTTCGAAGCCGCCGTGGTCATACTCATTGGTAATCTCGATGAAGACGTTCGTAAAACCGTTCTCTTTGACCCAGTTGACTGCATTCACAACACCGCGTTTTACTGCCTGCTCATCGCGCAGGATTTGATCCTGCCTTTTATAAAAAAGTCCAAAATGACGACCATGCCGTGCTTATCGCACTTTTCGATGATGTGCTTAATCCGGCTCAAATAATTTTTCCTCAAAGAGCCGTCCGGCCTGAAAGCGGAATTGACCGCGCCTTCATAACCCGGAAATCCGCCCTGCAGGTTCAGCGTAAACGCTCGCACGCCGCAGGAGTTGTATTCCGCAATCTTAGAGACCAAGCGGCCGGTATTCTTGCCCGAATCGAAATCCTTCCTCTTTCTGTCTTTGAATGTGCTGTTTACCATCCGCACGTTCATCAGCAGCCTCCCTCCGCGGCCCTGCCGATACAGGCCCGTACTATTTGTTTCAATTCACTTATCATTTCCTGGCAGATTTGGTAATATCAGAAACCGGAAATGCCCGACCGTTTCGAAAGGAGGCATAAACTGTAAATATTAAGTTACTAAGTACAGGTAACAAATCAATCATCAGGAGAAATTCTTATGTCGGAAAAGAATATCAACAGACGCCGTTTTCTTGCCGGCACGGCAGTTACTGCTGCGGCCACAATTGTACCGAGACACGTTTTGGGCCGAGCGGGGAATATCGCACCCAGCGAGAAGCTAAATATCGCCGGTATCGGTGTCGGGGGTATGGGCGCCAGTAATCTAAGGCAGCTTGAAAGCGAGAACATCGCGGCCTTATGTGATGTGGACCACGAGTACGCGAGCAAGACATTCAAAAGATATCCGAAGGCGAAGGTCTATACTGATTTCCGTAAGATGCTGGATAATCAGAACGAAATCGACGCCGTAGTGATTGCCACACCGGACCATACGCATGCGGTTATTGCCGCCGAGGCGATGCGGCGACGAAAGCACGTTTACTGCCAGAAGCCGCTGACGCACGATGTTTATGAATCTCGGATGTTGGCCAAAATAGCAAAAGAAACCGGCGTCACTACCCAGATGGGGATTCAGGGACATTCCGGAGAAGGGGGGCGGCTTATCTGTGAGTGGATTTGGGACGGCGCCATAGGTGATGTCACCGAGGTCGACGCCTGGTGCAGCTTGTCTTATTATCCCTTCGGCCATGCCTGGTGGTCCAGCAAGTGGTCCCGGCGTCCGAAGGAAACGCCGCCCGTGCCGGCTACTCTGGATTGGGACCTCTGGCTCGGCCCGGCGCCCGAGCGGCCCTATCATCCGGCGTACCATCCGGGCGTGTGGCGATGCTGGTGGGATTTCGGCTGCGGCATGATGGGCGACCGCGGGGCGCATACTTTAGACCCGGTATTCTGGGCATTGAAACTGGGACACCCGACGAGCGTAGAGGCTACCTCGCTCGATTTGAATCCGGATACGCATCCGGTGGCGTCGATTGTTACCTATAAATTTCCCGAACGTGGCGATTTGCCGCCGGTAAAGGTGACATGGTATGACGGTCTTCGCCCGCCGAGGCCGGCGGAGCTTGAGGACGGCAGGCGCATGGGCCATGCCGAGGGCGGTTCGCTTTTCAAAGGCAGCAAAGGCAAGCTCGTGGCCGGCGTTTACGGGGAAGGGCCAAGATTGATACCGGAAAGCAGGATGAAGGCGTACAAGACGCCGGAGAAGACCATCCCTCGCGTGGAAGGTTCGCACGAGATGGACTGGGTTCGGGCTTGCAAGAGCGGCGGGCGGGCCGGCGCCGATTTCGAGTATTCGGGTCTGTTGACCGAAGTCTGCCTGCTGGGAAACGTGGCCAGGCGAGTGGACGCCAGAATCGAATGGGATGCTGAAAATATGAAGGTGACAAACCTGCCGGAAGCTAATAAATATGTACGAACGGAGTATCGCGAGGGCTGGAGTTTATAGGTGTTGACCATCCCCATCCCGATAAAAGAAATCGGGATGAGGCTGCCACCCGGGAATTAGGAGCTTTGTATGATGGAAAAGAACTCTCAAAGAATCTTTTTGTGTCTTATGTTGATTCTCATGGCGTGCGAGAATTTTGTCGTTGGCAAGAGCAAGCCCACGAAAGGCTGGGTAAGAACCGGCGAGTTGGGGGCCATACCTCAGCGAGTTACTGATGCTTTTCCGTTGTCCGACCAGGCTAACAAAGGCAACTGGATAAAGTATGAGATAATGAGCGATGAATTCGAGGCTGCTGTGCTCGATTCGGACAAATGGCATTCGAGGAATCCGGGATGGCTTGGCAGGCAGCCGGCGTATTTTTATCCCGGCAACGTGACGCTCAGCCACGGCAAGCTGCATCTGGCTATGAGAAAGCAGGAAGTCCCTGAAATGCCCCGCGACAAAGGCTACCACACATATACATCCGCGGCGGTCAAAAGCAAAACGACGGTCAAATACGGATATTTCGAGGTCAGGTGCAGGCCGATGAAATCCGCCGGCTCCAGCTCGTTCTGGTTCTATAACAGCACGCCGGAGTTATGGACGGAAATCGACGTCTTCGAGATTGGCGGCGCCGCCCCGGGTTTCGAGAGGAAATACAACATGAACGTCCACGTGTTCCGAACTCCCACCGAGAAGAGGCACTGGTCGATGGGCGAAGTATGGATAGCCCCTGAAGAGCTGGCCGACGACTATCACACATACGGACTTCAGTGGGACGAGGACAAAATTCAATGGTTTTTTGACGGTTTGCTCGTCAGATGTGTGGCCAATACGCACTGGCACCAGCCGCTTACTTTGAACTTCGACAGCGAGACTATGCCCAAGTGGTTCGGCCTTCCGCAAGACAGTGACCTGCCGTCCACGTACAGTATCGAATACGTGCGGGCGTGGAAAAATGATGCCGGCGAGTCCTTCGTGCGGGTAAGTCCGCGGAACAGGCGATACTTCGAGCTTTCCGACGGAAGCCCTTATGTTCCAATCGGATTGAACATGATTGCACCGTATGGTGACAACGAGCAGGAAGCTCTCGCTCGCATGGAACAATGGATACAAAGCCTTTCAGAGAATGGCGGCAACTTCATCCGGATCTGGCTGAGCCATAATTTCTTCGACGTCGAACATGAAAAGAGCGGCGTATACGATGAGCAAAAGGCAAAGCGAATCGACGCCGTGCTGGATATGGCGCGACGGCATAACATTCGCGTGAAGATGACAATCGAGCACTTCCGGCATTTCTTCAGGGAAAGACAGCGCTGGGCGGCAAAACCCATCCACCACGTCTCGCAGGGCGGGCCGGCAAAAGATGTGGATGATTTTTTCCAGGGCGAGCGCAGCCGCGAGCAGTTTAAGAGAAAGCTCGACTGGTACGCTGAGCGGTACGGCGACGAGCCGGCGATATTCGCCTGGGAGCTATGGAACGAGATGGACACGGTCAGCGGCAAAGGCTACATGGAATGGACCGAGGAGATGCTGGCCGAACTTAAAAAACGCTTTCCAAAGAACATGGTGACACAGAGCCTGGGCAGTTTCGACCACGACAGCAAGAGAGACATATACCGCCGGCTCTGCCTGATGAAAGACAACGATTTCGCCAACGTGCACCGTTACCTGGACCTTGGCGCGTCGCTGGATATCTGCAAGGGCCCGGTGGATATTCTCGCCGTCGATGCCGTCAAAGAGATGCAGGCCTTTACACGGGACAAGCCGATTCTCTTAGCCGAGAGCGGCGCCGTCGAGCCGAGCCACACCGGGCCGTTTAAGCTGTACAAAAAAGACCTCGTGGGCATCATACTCCATGATATTATCTTCGCTCCATTCTTCGCGGGCGCCGCCGGCACCGGCCAGAACTGGCACTGGGACCATTATGTCGCTCCGATGAACCTGTGGTTTCAGTTCGGCCGATTCGCTGAGGCGATTAAAGGGATTGATCCACCGGCGGAGGATTTCGAGCCGATAGAGATCGACCATCAGCGTTTGCGTATCTACGCCCTGAAGGGCAAACACACGCTGATTGCATGGTGCCGGGATAAGCAAAACACGTGGCGGATGGAACTGGCCGAGGGTAAAGAGCCGGAGGAGGTTAAAAACACAGTTATTTTATTGCCGGACGACGGCGAGGTTTTGAATAACACCGATGTCGATTTCTACGATCCGTGGAAAAATAAATGGGTGCAAGGCAAGGCCGAAGGCGATAGAATTTCCCTGCCTGATTTTACCCGTTCTCTTGTTGTCAGGATGAGGTACTGAACCACATGAATCATATAAGCCGAACAAAAAGTGTAGTTGTGTTTTTATTGCCGTTGCTGTTCTGCGGCGGTATTAGCCTGGGCGTCACGTATAAAATCCATCCTGCAACCGCTGGCTCAGAGGAAGAATTCGAGACCATCGCCAATTCTCTCAAGCCCGGCGACGAGCTTATCCTGTACGGCGGGGCATATTCACAAACCGCCCGCCGCGCCGTCACCGCCAAGGGTACCGCCGGCAAACCCATTACAATTCGTGCCGCCGAAGGGCAGCAGCCACTGCTCACACATCCGGCGGACCGCGCAGCCCGATACAATAATATCGAATTTGTCGATTGCGAGCACCTGACTATCCGTGGAATTTATTTCAAAGGCGGCAGCTCAGGCGTACGCTTTATACGGGGTCATCATATCACATTCGAAGATTGCCAAATCAGCCACACCCTGAATAATGCGCTGACAATGAACAGCGGAGACTGCGATGCCTTTATTATCCGAAGGAATCACATCCACCATACCGGCTTAAGCACTCGCAGCTCGACCGAAGGTGAAGGGATGTACATCGGCGGCCATGACGGCTCGTGTATTACCACTAACACTCTTGTCGAGGGCAACTACATTCACCACACACGAGGCACAAGCAGCGGTGGCAACGACGGCGTCGAAATAAAGTTCGGCTCGTACGGCAACATCGTCCGCGACAACGTTATCCACGACACGAATATCGGCAGGAAATACCCCGGCATTTTCGTGTACGGCGGCGGTAAAGACATCAATATCGTCGAAGGCAACGTAATCAGGAACGCCGGCGAGGGCATCCAGGTGGTTTCCGACGCCGTTATCAGAAATAACATAATTTTCAACTGCTCTGCAACGGGCATCACGGCGGCCCCACACGCAGCCGTCCCGCACTTGCGGAACGTTAAGATCGTAAACAACACAATCGTCAATCATCCTATGGGTGTCCTGTTTCGCTGGGAAAAAGCAGAGCGGATGATTTTCGCAAATAACGCCGTCTTCTGTCCCGGCTCGACGGCCATCGATGCAGAAGGAATAAGCGGCAGCAAATTCAGCGCCAACTATATCGCCGGCCGTCTGGTCGGTGCGACTCTTGACGGCTCGGCGTTTTGTGACGGCGACACAATTGAGGCTGCCTTTATGGCTCCCGCCCAACAGAACTATTGGCCGAGGCCCGGCTCGGTGCTAATCAATCACGCTGATTCGGATTTCGCCGCCGGGATGGATTTCAATCATACCGCAAGAAAGCCGCCCTTCGATGTCGGGGCTTACGAATCGCAAGTAAAATCTGCAAATCCCGGCTGGCGAATACAAAAAGGATTCAAAGCGAACCAGTAGAGGTTGGAGACAGCCTATGAGTAACGTTACGAAGATCCTGAACGCAATCGAACAGGGAGATGTCAGGGCAGCAGATAAATTGCTCCCAATGGTCTATGAGGAATTGCGCCGTTTGGCTGCTCAAAAGATGTCGCATGAACGGCCCGGCCAGACGCTTGAAGCGACCGCTCTGGTACATGAGGCCTATATCAGGCTTCTTGGTGCTGAAGCTCAGAATTGGAGCGGCCGGACACATTTCTTCGCCGCCGCTGCCGAGGCGATGCGCCGCATTCTCATCGAGAACGCCCGACGAAAACAACGCTACAAACACGGCGCAGACCGCCACAGAGTCGATTTGAACGATTCGGAAATCATCATTGAAGGCCCTTCAACTGACCTGTTAGCGCTTGATGAAGCGCTCTCCAAACTTGCTGAAGAAGACCGTGAAGTCGCCGATCTGGTTAAAATGCGATACTTTGCTGGCCTTACCCTTGAGCAGGCAGCGGCAGTTTTAGGCGTTTCCCGCCGGACCGCCGACAGATACTGGGCCTACGCCCGCGCCTGGTTGTACCAGGAAATCACTAAGGCGGAAAAACCGCCCTCAAGATAAAAATATCCATCTCAGGCCACAAAAAGTTGATTCTTTTCAAATTTGTCAATTTTTCCTGTCGCATTTTTGCTGCGGATATCGCATTGCTGTATAGAGAGAGATTTAAGGAGCATTGAAATGGGTAAAGAACAAAAAGACATTAAAGCGATCTTTTCAGAGGCAATCGAGAAGCAAACGCCTGAAGAGCGTGCAGCCTACCTGGATGAAGTTTGCGGAAATGATGCGAAACTTCGCTCAAAAATCGATACATTGCTCAAAGCCCATGAACAGGCCGGCAGTTTTATGAATATCAGCGATCGGGAGCCGGATGTAACTTTAGTTGCCCCTTCAATTGAAGGGGCCGGCACGAAAATCGGCCGATACGAACTACTGGAATTAATAGGCGAGGGCGGCATGGGGCTGGTTTATCTGGCCGAGCAGAAAGAGCCTGTAAAACGCAAAGTTGCGTTGAAGATCGTCAAGCTCGGTATGGACACGAAACAGGTTGTTGCCCGTTTCGAGGCCGAGCGCCAGACTTTGGCTCTGCTGGAACATCCAAACATTGCCCACGTATTCGACGCCGGCACAACTGAGGCCGGGCGACCTTACTTTGTCATGGAATATGTAGAGGGCAAATCCATCACCAAATACTGTGACGAGGAAAAACTTAGCGTTGAACAAAGACTGCAACTCTTCCAGGTGGTTTGCGAGACCGTTCATCACGCACATCAAAAAGGAATTATACATCGGGATATTAAACCCTCGAACATCTTAGTATCCGTTCAGGATGGCAAACCGGTACCGAAGATCATTGACTTCGGCATAGCTAAAGCCGTCACACAGCCCTTGACTGGCAAAACCTCGTACACACAGCAAGGTCAGTTGCTCGGTACACCGGAGTATATGAGCCCCGAACAGGCAGAAATGGCATACGAGCAAGTTGACACCCGCTCCGATATATATTCGTTAGGAGTAGTGCTCTATGAATTACTTGCCGGCGTAACGCCGTACGATGCCGAGAAGCTACGTAAAGGAGGGATCGACCACATTCAACAGATAATATGCGAAGAGCAGCCAAGAACACCGAGCGCTCGACTGACGAGTTTAAGCGATAAAGCTAAAGCAGTTGCTCAAAGCCGCAGAACACAGATCATCACATTAATTAGACGTCTTCATAGAGAATTGGAGTGGATACCCATGAAAGCAATGCGAAAAGACAGAAACAGAAGATACCGCTCGGCCTCGGAACTGGCCGACGACATTCATAACTACATAACCGGCGCACCTCTAATTGCTGGACCTGAATCTACTGTGTACAGAGCCAGAAAGTTCGTGCGAAAACACGCCGGTTCTGTAGTGACCGCAGCTCTTTTGCTAGTGGTGATAATCCTGGGTTTGGTGGCGAGTATCCTAATGGGCTGTAGGGCTGAACAGGCACGGAAGAAAGAGGCCGCTGCCCGCAAGCAAGTTGAACAGGCTCTGGCGCGTGCTGAGAACGCCGAAAGGACCGCACAAGAGCAACACAAGATTGCGGAAGAACGAGCCGACAAATACCGGCATATGTCCTACATCCATGGCGTTGCGTTGGCTGACGTGAAATATCGTGAAGGAAATCTACGCAGCGCTCGAAAGTTGTTGGAGTCATGTCCCGAGGATAAGAGGAACTGGGAATGGTATCGGCTTAACCACGTCATGGATGAGGCTCTTGTCACCTTCAACTGCCCTCCCGCCATCGTTTCGATGGCTTTGAGCCCCGATGGCAAGCGGATCGCTTCAACGAATGTCGACAGGTCGAGGGATGATTGGCAACACAGAATCATGGTATGGGATGCCGTATCCGGAGCTAAGACTCTAACACTGAAGGGGTATGAGGAGAAAGTGTTCTTGCGGGTTGAGTTCAGTCCGGATGGAAAGCGGATCGTCTCAGGTGGTATCGATAAAACGGTCAGGATATGGGATGCGAGCAGTGGCGAGGAGATCATGAGGCTTGAAGGCCACGAAAAACCGGTCGGTTCTGTCTTGTTCAGCCCGGATGGCAAGCGGATCATCTCAGGAAGCCATGATGGTACGGTCAAGGTATGGGATACGGGCAACGGCCGCGAGCTTATGGCTATCCAGATCGGGGGATTCATCCGGTCAGTCGCAGTCAGCCCGGACGGCGAGCGGATTATCGTTGGCAATTTCAGTAGCAAAATAACCGAATGGGATGCTGCAACCGGTGAGGAAGTGAGAACCTTCAGTTTGCCCGACCAAGAGGTAAGCATCGTTAAATATAGTCCGGACGGCAAGCGAATCGCCTTGGGTTGTAAAGAGGGCATGATCAAAATTCTGGACGCTGCAACGGGGGAAGGGACTATTGCCACGGCCGGTCGTCCTGGGTTGTATAATAGTATGATTATGTCGCTTGCTTTCAGCCCGGACAGCAAGCGGATCGTATCGGGGAGTATGGATCACACAGTCAGGATTTGGGATGCAGCAACGGGTGATGAACTGACGGCTTTGGTCGGTCATGGATGGAAGATTTCAAGCGTCGCCTTCAGTCCGGATGGCGAGCGTATAGTCTCAGCTAGTAATAATGGAAAGATCAAAATATGGAATGCAGATACAGATACGGATAAAGAAGGCACAATCCTTGAGGGGCACGAAGCTCCGGTCCGAGACATAGTTTTCAGTCCGGATGGTAAACAGCTAGTATCGGCCAGTTATGATAAGACCATTAAGTTGTGGGATGTTTCTGAGGTAAATGAGACTCGTACCCTCCGGGGTCACGAAGGCCCGATCTGGGGCGTAGCGATCAGCCATAACGGCAAGTGCATTGCCTCAGGCAGCAGCGACAAGACAGTCAGGATTTGGGACGCATCAACGGGTGATGAACTAATGACTCTCGGTCAGAATGGTAACGTGCTGGAGGTGGCGTTTAGCCCGGACGGCAAGCGGATCGCCTCAGCCGGCGAAGACGTCAGGATTTGGGATGCCAAAACAGGGGAAGAAGTGATGATTTTACCCAAGGGTGGCTCGGCGATAGCGTTCAGTCCGGATGGCAAGTGGATCGTTTCAGGCAACATCGAACACGGGATCAAAATCTGGGATGTGGCAACGGGTGAGGAGCTAAAGACCCTCTCTAAGCATCAGAATGTCTCTTCTGTTTTGTTCTCTCCGGATGGCAAGCGGGTCGTCTCGGCAGGTTACGGCGGCCACATGATTAGGATCTGGGATGTTGCAATGGGTGATGAACTAATGATACTTCATGGGCATAAGACTAATATTGAAGCGCTTGCGATCAGTACGGATGGCAAACGTATTGTTTCCGGCAGTTTTACCGTAGCCAAGGTCTGGGATGCCGCTACTGGCGCTGAATTGATGACCCTTCCGTCAAATGGAAGTTATGGTGTTGCGTTCAGCCCGGACGGCAAGACCATTGCCATCGGTAGCGGGGACGGTAATGTCATCCTGTGTGAATCCGGCCCTCGCCCTGCCGTGGGTGGTTCAAACCAAAGCAGCGAATCCACGCAAAAGGTTGTGGATTGACCATACGATGCAGACGAGATGGCAGCCGACCGGGACGAACAATTTGCCGAAGACAAGAAAGTACAAGCCTTTCTGACCGAAGCGGAAAAAGTCTTCGCTGGCGAAAATGGGGGGAGAAGATAGAAAGCTAAGAGACTTGGTTGCGAATAAGGGTAAGGTAATGAGTAAGTGCCTTTTGTTGATTTCTGAACGTGCGAAAATTGAGGAACTGGGATTGGACTTTTCCTACCCGGATGTATGGGACTTGTTACCTGTGACCATTCTTTGTGGGATTTCGATTTTGTTTACTGTATTGTGGCTAAAGGATAGATAGCGGCGTGCAATCCATGTGCGATAGGAGTATAGATATGGAAGATTTTAGTACGCTTCTGCTAAAGGGCCTGACCATACCGCGCGCAGACGGAATAGTCTTTTACCTTTGACGAAGAAGCATCGGGATTGTCGTCGGGGTACAAATAAACGCTGATGCTGAAATCCGGGCCCGGCTTCGTGAAGCGTTCGAGGTCGCTGGCTTGCTTGAATCCCTGTAACTCGAGTTTTCCGGCGGTATCGAGCCAGTTTGACCCTATCTTTATGCCGTAAAAACCATATTTGCTGCCCATAATTACCGCACTGCTGAATACGTATTCATTTCCGGGATCGAAAAGGAAAATGCAGTTCTCGACTTCCATAAATTCATTTGGCTCGGTTTCGTCGAGGCCGAGCGCCCGGCAGACCTCGCCGAATGGAGTTTCAAGGATCTTGATGGACTTCTCCAGATTGAGCGGTTCTTCATTTTGAGGGTGATTCGACTCCATCTTCATCGCCTCCTTATAATTATTATCCGGAATTCGCGCTCGGTAATATTTTTAAAGATGTAAGACGAATGAATTTTACGTATTTTGCTTTCGATGTCAAGAGAACTCATAATCTGTAGATTTAAGAGAAACATTGCAAAAAAGCTAATGAATACGGGAAAATCAGGCGAAATCGAGTTTCTGACAATTTGGGAGAGAAAGCACTCTGGGAAGTAACCTTGTAAATTGCATATAATGATTTTCATTTTTTTGGAACTTTAAGCGCTTGAAAAATCCGGACGGACTTGGTAATTTGGTGGTTTGGAGTAGGGTCATTACTTCATTGTTTGGCTACCACAAGGCCATAATGTTGAGGCGAAAGTACCGGATGCGTGCCAATGAGTATTGATGACAAGATATCTCAACAAAAAAGAGGGCAACAAGACTCACACACAACTCAGAATGAAGCCGGCTCCACGGATGAGAAGTTCGTGCCGACATGCAGTATATGCGGTGAAAAACACTGGCCCCACCATCCTTTAGTTCCGTGCGTTAATAAGAAGAAAGCCAAGGCCAAAGCCAAAGCCGACAAAAAGGCCAGAGCGAAAGCCGCGGCACAGGCCAAAGCCCAAGCCAAAGCAAAAGCCAAAGAAAAGCTCAGGGTTGAAGCCGAGACCAACGCCAAGATAAAGGCTGAAAGAAAGGCTTATCTTGAGGCAGTAGCCCGTGCAGAAGAACGGTTCAGGATCGAGTCTAAAGCGAGGGCCGAAGCCGAAGAAAGGGCAGAAGAAGAGGCCAAAGAAAGAGCCAGGGCCGATGCCAAAGCAAAAGCCAGGATTGAAGCCAAGGAAAGCGCCAAGACCAGGGCTGAGAAAAAATCTTATGTCGAAGCAATAGCCAAATCAGCAGAAAGACTTAAGGCCGAGTCGAAGATAAGGGCAGAGACGGAAGAAAAAGTTCAATCTTTAACCGAGGAAATCTCCAGAATCGAGGCAGAGGCCGCCGAGTCTATGGCGGCTGTAAAAGCGGATGCCCAGAAAAAAGCCGAATCTCATGCCGCGGCTATACAAGATCTCCAGGATAAGCTGAAGGCTCAAGCCGAAGAAATAACAAAGGCCGAGGCAAAGGCCGAATCCGAAGCGGCTGGCCGGCTTGAGGCCCGTCAAAAGGCAAGTGAAGAGGCACAAGCCAGGGCAAAAGTCGAAGATAAGCTCAGGGCTGAAACCGAGCAGCGAGTCAGAGTCGAGGCCAAGGCCGAAGAGGCCATCTCCGCAGCGAAAGCAGCGGCAGAGGAACAGGCTGAATCTCATGCCGCGGCTATAGAAGAGCTGGAGGAAAAGCTCAAGGCCGAAATTGAAGCCAGATCCAGAGCTCAGCAGCAGATCCGGGCCCAGTCGGAGGAAAGGGCGAGAGTAGAGTCCGAAGCCGCAGAAGCTCTGGCGGCGGCAAAAGCGGATGCCCAGGAAAAAGCCGAATCTTACACCGCGGCTATAAGAGAGCTCCAGGATAAGCT
>Ga0207752_1000439_pt1 | contig 19550 bp, 22 predicted proteins | sample Pon2CUnioCityCA_6_FD_187272 | JGI IMG/M metagenome (GOLD analysis project Ga0207752, IMG submission 187272) | Marine sediment microbial community from Union City, CA, USA - Pond 2C Sediment 2 (SPAdes) | ecosystem: Environmental > Aquatic > Marine > Intertidal zone > Salt pond sediment ...
CCAGCCGTAAAGATTTTAGTTTCATGGGCGGTTTTCTGATAACCGGCATCCTGGTGGCGTTTCTCGCTGGTCTGGGTGCGGTACTTTTCGAGATGCCTGTACTGTCACTCGCCGTATCAGCGATGTTCGTGCTGCTGATGTCAGCTCTGATACTGTATGAGACCAGCAACATCATTCATGGCGGTGAGACTAACTACATCATGGCCACAGTCACATTGTTTGTTTCAATCTTCAACCTGTTCACCAGCCTGTTACATCTGCTGGGTTTCATGAGCAGTGACAATTAACCGTTTCCACAACATCAGCACAGAACGCAGTAATCAAAGATTGCTGCGTTTTGCTATGGTTTTTCTGCTGCTGGCGGTACTCTCAGCCTGCAGTGAACCGCCTTATGGAAACCTCGATAACGCTCAGTTACAGACTATGCTGCAGGACAAGGTACCACTCTATGATATACGCCGCGCTGAAGAGTGGCGCCAAACAGGAGTAATCCAGGGTAGTCAGCTATTAACTTTCGTCGATGCGGGTGGTCGTGTGAAGCCGGATTTTCTGAACCGTTTCACCAGTGCCGTTGGTAAGGATGATGCGGTTATTCTGATCTGTCGCACTGGCAACCGTACCAGCACGCTGGCTCGCTATCTGGTTGAACAAATGGGTTATACGCAGGTCTTTAATGTACGCCATGGCGTTACACGCTGGATAAGCGATGACAGGCCGATTAAGAAATTGTGAGCCAGGCAATTTGTAAGATGGCATCAGCGTCACAGAAAAAAAGAGACATAAAATGAGTAACGATTCTCAATCGAAAATGAAAAACACAGCCACTCATCAGCCACGACCGATGATCGACCTGCTGCTGAGTATCATTATTCCTTCGCTCATCCTGATGAAATTCAGTGGTGCTGAATATCTTGGCGCGACTACTGCGTTAATTACCGCCCTGGTTTTCCCCTTGAGCTGGGGCCTGTTTGAGCTGATTAAATATCAAAAATTTAACTTTATCGCTCTGCTGGGTCTGATCAGTGTCCTGCTTACAGGCGGTATTGGTTTATTGCGGCTCGACCCGCAGTGGCTCGCCATCAAGGAGGCCGCCATCCCGGGGCTGATCGGTATTGCGGTATTGATCTCTGCTTATACACCGTATCCGCTGATCAGCACGCTGCTCAGCAACCCGAAGCTTATCCATGTAGACAAGGTCAGACAGAAACTCGACGAGTATGGCAATAGCAGTGTCTTTGAAAGCCGGTTGCAAAATGCCACTTACCTGCTGAGCAGTACCTTCCTGTTTTCATCGGTGGTTAATTATACGCTGGCAAAATGGGTAGTCACCAGTCCGGCTGGCAGTGCTGCCTTTAACGAAGAACTGGGACAGATGACACTGCTTAGCTATCCGCTGATCGCTATTCCATCCATGTTAATGATGATGGCCATCCTTTATTACCTGTGGCGTACAATCCGTGGCTTGACCGGGCTCAGCCTGGAAGAAATACTGGTATTGCACCGCTCTGGAAATAATGCAGAGTAACAAACCTGCTGTAACCAGTTTGATATTTACCCGGTCGACGCCTGTATAAGGCAAAAACGAATCCTGTATTTATCAGGACATGATAATGCCCCGGATGCGATAGCGATTTCCCGCTCCCAATTTGACATTCGTTGTGACTTCTTTTAATTGATAAAGAATCGATAAATACGATGTTTTAATATAAATAATTCGTATTTTTATTATTGTGATTTGGCTCTATATTATATTCATGGTTGAGCAAACATCGGCTTAATCATCTGTTTTCCTTAAGGAGGAAATTATCATGACAATAAGCACACTTACCCTGTTTGCAGTAACCGGCCCTCTGCTTCTGCTTAAGCTGGCAATAATGGCGGTAGCGGTAGCGCTACTGGCGAAAACAATGTTTGCTGTCACTCAAAAGTTACAGCCACACCAGGTAACGGCAAAGCTGTTCAAGTTAAGCCAGGCAGATCGCTAGCCCGAATATTTCCAGCGTTCCTATGAAATATTCGGGCTAGATTCGGTATAGATGCAAAAAAATAGTTAGCAGTTCATGTGCGGTCATTGATGGTGTAAATCAATGACCGTGTGCTGTGTTGGCTGGTCGGGTTGCCTGTGATAGTCTGTGCGAAATGACACTTTGCCAGTTTCGTGTTTACGGATCCGGTTTTTGAGCCGTGCTGATTAATTTGTACTGAACTGCTTTCATGAAAAACATCAATTTGAAGCATCTGCGCTATTTCTGGACCGTTGCCGGACATGGCTCAATTGCGAGTGCCGCTGAAATACTGCACCTTACGCCACAGACGATAAGTGGGCAACTCAGTGAGCTGGAGTACCAGATCGGCACAAAATTGTTCCAGAAGGCAGGTCGAAACCTGGCACTGACTGATGCCGGGCGAACGGTATTTAACTATGCGGATGAAATTTTTCGCCTCAGCACTGAGCTAGAGCATGTGCTGGACGGGCGAGACCCTGGTGTACAGTTAACACTCAATGTGGGGGTTGCCATGGTAGTGCCAAAACTGCTCGCTTACAGGGTGTTAGCGCCGGTATTAAATCTTGATCAGCCAGTTCGACTGGTCTGTAATGAAGCGCCTTTTGTCGATCTGCTGGCAGACCTGTCGGTGCACAAAATTGATCTGATCCTGGCCGATAGTGCTTTCAGCCCGGGGTTGAACATCCGCGCTTATAACCATGTTCTGGGTGAGTCCGGCATTACTTTTTTCGCCAGAGAACCTGATGACAGGATGTATCGGGACAATTTTCCGCAGAGCCTGGATGGCGCGCCGATGCTGATGCCCACCTCAAACTGTGCCTTAAGAAGATCGCTGGAACTCTGGTTTGAGCGTACCGATGTGCGCCCGAATGTGGTTGCGGAATTTGAAGACCGCGCCCTGATGAAGGCTTTTGGTGAGGCCGCCACGGGTATTTTTACCTCACCCACAGCGGTAGAGGATGATGTACTGAATAAGTATGCAGTGACGGTTATCGGCCGCAGTGAAGAGGTCAAGGAACGATTTTATGCAATCTCCGCAGAGCGCAAGATAAAACATCCCGCCGTTTCAGCTATCACCGAGGCAGCGCGGCTTGATTTGTTTTCCGTATAATATTCCGGCACTGTGACGATCAGGCCGTCGTGTTCATTAAATGTTACTGTTTATCGAGCATAATGGTTACCCAATAAATAACCGCTCTTTACTGTACGGGTGAGATGAAGCCTGATGGTTTGACTGTTAATGCAGCTGCTTTCGTTTTCCTGAGCACTTCCTCAGCTGTATTGCCAATAAACAAACCTGGAATACCCGTTCTGCCAAGGGTTCCCATGATGATCAGGTCTATGTCCCGTTTAGTAACAGTAGAAGAAATAACCTCTGCAGCCCGGCCTTTTATCAGATGCACATTATCTGCCTGGCTGTTCATGTTATAGCCGGCTAACAGTTCATCCAGAGCCTGTCGGTGATGCTGTTGTGTATTCTCAAGAATTAAATCAAGTTCTGTACGAGATATTCTTCCACGGCCGTTGGCCAGCAATGATTCGCCGGGCAGTTCCCATGCATGCAGCACTTCGAGTTCAGCATTTTCCCGTGTGGCGAGTGAGGTGGCCAGGTCCATAATAAGGTGCTGTAGATCTGAAGCGTTATCATCCAGAGGATCAACAGCGGCAAGGATTCGATGGTAAACCGGTTCACTTTGCATGTGGTCAATCCAGACCGGACAGGGGCATTTACGCAGCAGGTGCATATCGGTGCTGCCAAACAACGATGCAATTAGCCCGCTATCATGCTGCGCCACTTTCACAACGAGGTCATAGTGATTCTGCTGCACAGCTCGGATAACCTCGATAAAGGGAATACCAGTGACTACCCGGGTATCAACTGCCCCGTTCATATCAGTAAACGGTTCGATGAGCTGTTTTAGTATTTGCAATCGCTGATCCCGTAACGTGGCGTTAAGATCAATATTGTAGGTATGTTTGATATAGCCGGCCAGTTCTGCATCCGGGGTGACATCCATAATAGTCAGCTTCGCATTATTTGATTTTGTCAATGCCACAACTCTACCGAGAGTTGACCTCAGGCCATCAGAACGGTCAGCAAAGAATAAAATATTTTTAAAGCGTTTCATGATTTTCCTCCGGTCAGGCTTGAAGTAAAGCGAATCAGGTTTCTGAAATTATTTTTCAGTTGGTAAATCAATGTCTCAATTTTGCTGTTTACCCTGCAGCTGAAGGCACTTATATACAGCCGGGCTGACGCGCCCAGTTTCATCATTGCAAACAGCAGGTCGCCCGCAGGTATCAGGCCGGGCAGCGAGTACATCCAGGGTGGACGAATGTATAAAAGCAGAAGGGAACCAGTAATCACCACTGCCAGTGGCCAGCTGTCAATGACCGGTGAAAAAGAATAGTCGAGAAGAAAAGGCGTAAACATGAGCAGAGCGACCAGGCAAACCCAGGGTAAAGCGATGCTGAATGATTTGTTTGGACGCAATGACAGTTCAACTGACATTAATACCAGGAAACGCGCCATAAGCATTGCCGTGGCGAAGCTGGAAGTCAGTAATAATATCGTCAGGACGTGAACCCACTCTCCCTGCCAGCTATCAATAACCGGTCTGATTACTGTTTTCATCATTGAGCCGGCAGTAAAGGGCGCTGCCGCCAGCACCAGCGCAGGAAGCAGCAATAACATAAAAGTCAGTTTTGAATTGATTGCTTTGACTATGCCAGCGCCGAGGAACAGGGCGCCTTTGGCGAGACCATGATAGGCTGCGAGAAAGACCGCTGCCATTATGATGTACTCTGCCTGTTCCGGCGCCAGCATGGCAAGGCCGATCAAGCTGCTCATAAAGCCCATTTTGCTGATGCTCGAATAGGCGAGCACCGTTTTAGCATGGCTCTGCACGAGGCCTGCAATGGCGCCGAATACGATACTTATCGCACCAGCGCAGACCAGCAGGCCGCCCCATTCAAGCAGTGTTTCCTGTCCAACAGGCAGGTAACGTATCCAGCCTAAGAATGCGACGTTTATCATGGCGCCGCTTAACACGGCGCTGGCCGGGATCGGCGCTGCCGGATACGCCAATGGCAGCCAGAGATGCAATAACACCAGTCCGGCCTTGATGCCCATGCCGAGGATCAGGAAGCCGATTGCCCAGTTACCGATGCCTGCTAATTGCGTAGTAACAGGAGCCAGTGTACCAGTATGGCTGTAGATGAACAGGAAGCTGGCCAGCAGCGCGGATTCAGCAAGCAGGGTCATGATTAGATAAACACGACCGGCAAACAAAGACTCGGCAGTGGCCGAATGAATCACCAGGGCATAGGCTGACAGGCCCATGAGGCTGAAACCAAGGTAGAAGTTGACCATGTCCTGGCCAGCAATGAGCCAGAAGTTACCGCTCATGGCCAGCAGGAAAAAGCAGCGAAAGCGTTGCCAGTGCCGCTCATTGCGCATGGTTAACTCAGCCTGCAAGCCGGCTATAAACCACAGCACCGAGCTGAACATAAGGAAGATACTGGCGTTGTGATCAAGGCCAAACTGTGATCCCAGAAATAACCAGGGAAGTTGCTGGGAGGTACCTGCAGGTACGTAAAAGGCAGTGATCAACGCAGGTATGGCTGCCAGTGAAACCGGCCAGTGGCGATTAAATATCGCCACTGGTGCTGCCAGCAAGGGCGCCAGCCAGCTGAGTATTAGTAACTGTTCATTCATAATCCATACTCCCGCCTGGCGATAAGATTAGCCCATTCCAGTGGGCTGTATGGCGAGGCAGCAAACAGGCCGGCGGCAACAGCCAGTGCTGCGGTTATCAGCGGAGGCCAGAGTAAAGCGGTCTGGGTTTCAAAGCGGGCGGGCAGTATTTTCTCATTGGGCCATTCTGTAACAGGCTGTTTAAACCAGGCCCGATAGAGTATTGGCAGAAAATAAGCCGCATTGAGCAGGCTGCTGGTAACCAGAACCGGCATCACCCACCATGCCATACCTGCTTCCAGAGAGCCCAGTGCCAGGTACCATTTGCTGACATAACCAGCTACCGGCGGTATGCCGATCATGCCGAGGGCGCCGACACTGAAGGCCAGGGTGGTCGCCGGCATTCGCAAACCTACACCATCCATTTCACTCACCTTGTGAATACCGAGGGTTTCGGCGTAGTTGCCGGCAGTAAAGAACAGTGTAATCTTCATCACGCCCTGGTGAACCAGGTGCACGATACCGCCGATGGTGCCAACCGGGCCGAGGATAGCGATACCGAGAGCAATGTAGGAAACCTGGCTCACGGTAGAATAGGCCAGGCGCTTTTTCAGATTATCCTGCGATAACGCCTTTACCGAGCCGTAAATAATAGTTATCGCTGCGATGATTCCCAGGCCGGTCAAAAGGCCCAGTTCATGAGTAAACTCGACGCCGTATACGTCATAGACCACGCGAATTATGCCGAAAGCACCGGCTTTGACCACCGCCACTGCGTGCAGTAAGGCACTCACCGGGGCGGGCGCGACCATCGCCTGCGGCAGCCAGCCATGTAAAGGCACCAGCGCCGCTTTCACACCCAGGCCTGTTATCATTAACAGGAAAATAACCCTGAGCTGAGGATGATAATCAGCATGTAACTGATTTAATGTGCCGCCCTCGACGAACGAAATCGGTCCTGCAATGCTGTATAACCACACCGTGCCGGTGAATAGCAGGACACCGCCGGTCAGAGTGTAAGCGAGATAGGTGCGCGCGCCACGTAATGCTTCCGGGCTGCCGCGGTGTGCCACCAGCGGATAGGTTGACAGTGTTAACAGCTCATAAAACAGCACAAAAGTGAGCAGGTTGCCGGCCAGTGCCAGTCCCACTGTCGCCGAAACGCAGATACTGAAAAACCCGAAAAAACGGCTGCGATGCGGTGACTTTTCAAGGTAAGCAATTGCGTACACTGTTGTTACCAGCCACAGCACGGTGGACAGGATGACAAACAATACCGACAAGGTATCGGCATGCAATACCAGCTCCAGACCAGGCGCCAGAGTCCAGCGCGTCTCGTAGATATGCTGGTGGAATACACCCCAGGTAATGATACCGACCAGCACCAGTTTGATCAGGGCGCCGCTCATGTTGAGCACGGTACGCAGGCGATGGCTGCCCTCGTCGAGAAAAAACATCACCAGCCCGGGGAGCAGCGAACTCACCACCACCAGCAGCGGTAACCAGGTATCGAAATTCATAAGCTAACCTTGAGTAGTTGCCAAACGGGGGCACCTGCCAGGCCAAGGCCTATGGTCGCAAAAGCGGTGAGAATAAGTGCCGGCCATTCCTCTATGGCGATGGTGACGGGGTGGCGCGGATAGGGCTGCTGGCCAAAAGCATGGCCCAGTACCCGGAAGGTATAGGCCGCTGCTAACAGCGTGCCGATCATAATCACTATTATCCATAGCCACTGACCGGCCGAGAAAGCCGCCGACAGTAAGTGCCACTTGCCAAGAAAGGCGCCACTGGGTGGCAGGCCGATCAGGGCAGTCCCGCTGAGTGCGATGGCGAAGGTGGTAGCCGGCAGACGCTGGGCGGTGCCATCAAGATCACGGATCGTGTCATGGCCTGATCGCTGCTGGATGATACCGATCGCCAGAAATAACCCGGATTTTGCCAGCCCATGGCTCAGGGCCAGGATGACCAGTCCGCCCATCGCGGCATCGCGCGCTGCTCCAGCAGGCAATGCCTGCAACAGCGGAAAGAAAAGAAACAGGTAACCGAGCTGGGCAACTGTAGAGTAGGCGGCGAGTAATTTGAGCCGCTCTGCACGCAGCGCCTGCCAGGATCCCCAGAGCACTGCCGCGGCACCCAGAATACCCAGCAAGCTGGCGACTTGCGGGATTACCACTTCGCTAAAAATATCCAGCCACAGGCGCATCACCAGGTAAAAAGTGGCCTTCACTACCAGTGCTGATAACACCGCGCTGACCGGTGCAGGTGCACTGGCATGTGCCGGTGGCAGCCAGAAGTGCAGCGGGAACAGGGCGGTCTTCAGTAACAGGCCGACGGTCATCAGGGCCAGCGCCGACCAGGCGATGGGACCGGCTGCAACCACCCGTGATAGTGTAGCCATATCCAGCGTGCCATAACCGGCGTATATCAGCGTCACCCCGGCGAGAAACAGCATTGAACCCAGCAGCCCTACCAGCAGGTAACGCAGGGCGGCCTGCATTGCGGCGGTTTTACCTGCCAGTGATGCCAGTGCCACTGCACTCAGGCCGAGAAGTTCCAGGGTGACATAAAGATTGAACAGGTCGCCGGAGAGCAGCAGGGCATTCAACGCGGTCCATAATAATAACCACAGCGGCCAGAAACGGCTGCGCAGCAAGTTTTCCCTGAAGTAGGCGCCGGCATAGATGCTTGAGGCAAGCAGCACGAGTGCGCTCATCGTCAGCAGCAGGGCGGCAAGTCCATCGGCCCGCAGAGCAATGCCGAGACCTGCTGGCCAGCCACCGATCTCGTAAAGCATGACACCGTGGGTTGCTACGGCATAGAGCAGGGCCGCGGCGCTAATACTGGTTGCGATCGCAGTGCTGATAACAATGGCCGTTGCATAACGCGGCAGTAACAATGCTGCCAGTGCGCCAGCTAACGGCAAGGCGACTAACCATATGAGTATGTCAATCACTGTCCTGCTCTTCAGTCAGGCGACGTATTAAGGTCAGGGCAAGCGCCGTGGCGCTGACCGCAACCACAATTCCGGTCAACACCAGGGCATGTGGAATCGGGTCGGGTGTTGCATCCGGTCCGCGGTAGGCGATGGTGATCAGTATCATGAAAACACCCGTGCCCATGACATTGAGCGCAATAATCCGCTGCAGCAGGGAGTCATTTAACAAAACGGCGCGCAGCCCAAGGGCCATGATCAGGCAGCCGCTTAAGCCATACAGCCAGTGAGCCGTTAGCATTATCCATCCTCCCTGTTATGTGGACGGCCACCGATGAAAGCCAGTATCAGCGTTGCAGCGATGGAGATCATGGCCGCTGTCTCGATGAACAGGATCAGCTTGCCTGCCATGGCCTCGGGGTAGCCCAGAAACGGTCTTCCCAGCGCAAGCATGGTTAAGCCGACCAGCAAAAATAATCCGCTGCCGATCACTAAAATAATATTCAAATATGATGTACTGCTTACCGGTAATCCGATATCAGGCTTGCCCGCCAGCCGCAATATCACACCGGCAGCGGCCAGTATCGCGCCGGCCTGGAATGCGCCGCCCGGGGCATGGGCGCCGACCCATAGCAGGTAACCGGCCATAAGGATGAGGGCAGGTACCAGCCAGCTGACAAGGCCATTAAACACCGCACCGGCAGGAGCATAACCGGCTCTCTCTTCACTGAGGGCAAAGATGCCCAGTACAGCGGTTAGCAATACCGCCAGTTCCAGTAAAGTATCGTAGGCGCGAAAATTTAATAATACTGCGGTGACAGGATTGCTGACACCACTGTTGGCAAGATTGGCGTTAACAGATTGCGCCAGGTTATCGTTTGTCTGGCTGCTGAGCGCCTGCAGCAATGCCCAGATAAGGATATAAGCAAGTACAATACAGAGCAGGGTAACCGCCCACCGAATGGCTGCTGATGACCTCAGGTCTGCACGGTTTGATCTATTCTGTTTCTCATTGTCCAGCGCCTCTGAGGGCAATGTCCCGCGGGGTCGAAGCTGAACGGCAGTAAGCAGCAATGCACCCGACAAACCGGCGCCGATAGCGGCTTCTGCCAGCGCAACATCCGGTGCCTGTAGTCTGGCCCAGGCAAGCGTTACTAACAGTCCGAATGCGATGAAAAAAATCACGCTGCGGCGTACGTCGGTGGCTGTCAGCGTGGCCCAGGCCAGGCTCAGTATGGACATAACCAGAAGAATGTCGATGAACAGCATGTTGGTTATAATCATCTGCCTGTTTCCTGTCGACGTGCGTACTGGGCGATAAGATAAGCGCTGGCAGAGCTGGCAGCGAGCACGGCCAGCCATATCAGCACCAGTTTGAGGGCGAAGAGCAGGTCCTGCTGATAAAGCGCGATACCGGTTAATAACAGGCCAAGGCCGAGGTTATCAGCCTTGGTCAGCGCGTGCAGTCGTGAGTAAAGATCCGGCAGGCGCAGCAGTCCGATACTTCCGCACAGGAAGAAGATCAAACCGGTCGTCATCAGGATTAATGTGATTACATCAATCATTGCTGGTCTCCCGCTGTTTACCGCTGAATGCCGCTGCAGCAACCGCCGCCAGCAGTGCCAGAATCAGCGCGACATCCGACAGCGCCGGCTGATTAAACAGAAGACTGAGCAACAGCAGAATACCTACACCGGTTGTGCCAATTAACTGTGCGGCCATCATGCGATCACCGGCTTCAGGGCCGCGTAATACTCGTATCAAACCCAGCAACAGGCTAAGCATTAATCCGGCAAGGCACACAAACAGCAGTTCAGACATTTATGTTCTCCAGTCTTAGTCGGAACAGTCTGGCGATTGCCTGCTCAAGCTGCTGTAATTGCGGCACCGGATCCTGGCGCATGTCGAGTCGATGAAGCTCTACGTAATCACCATCGATGCTGGTGGACAGTGTGCCGGGCAGCAGGCTGATACAGTTAATCAACAGTACTCGCGCATGCGGATCGTCCAGGCTTAAGCGATACCGGCTAAAGCCCGGCTGGACTCTCAGCTCCGGACTCAGGGTGCGGCGCGCAACATCAATGCCACCGCTGATTGATTCAGTCATGAACAGGCCAATAAAGCGAAACAGGCCAATAACGGAAAGTCCTGGCATGGACTCACTGCTTAAACTGATGCTTGCCATGGCAGCAAGAGCCACTGCGGGCAGTCCAATGAGCCAGGCATCTGCCCGGCCCTGTACGAAGATCCACCACAGACTGGCGAAAAAAGTGATTCGAGTCAGAATGCTGACAGTCTTCGAGATATCAATATGTGTCATATTTCAGGATCACCATGAAGCAATATTAAGAAACCGGGTTTATCTACTTACTCTGTGTATGAATCATAGTAATTTTATAAACATTTAAAAATACGAATTAAGTGCGTTTAAGTATCGATAAAAACGATGTATTTTTTGACAGCTCGTTTCAGTTGTTCTTAAAGCAAGTTTTATAATCTGTAGATCAAGGTAGTACTATCACATAAAAATATTAGTATTACTATGCTTTTGTAATGAGGCTTAGTATTGCCTTTGCCGGTCTGCCATATTGTGTTCTGTATAGATTAATTTGCTGGTGTCGAAACCAAGTTCCTGTGAGCGTTTTTTGAAACGGTCGAGGATCGCCTGGTCGACTGTCGAGGTCCTCGATAACAGCCAGAGGTAAGATGTATTGGGCCCTGATACAAATGCGTACTGATACTCTTTCCTGTCCAGCTCAAAGATAACATAGGAGCCATAAAAAGGACCGAAGAATGACACTTTCAAGTGGCCGCTATCATTGCTGTCTACGAAATAAGCTTTGCCTTCAGCCTGCTTCCATTCATTGTCTTCTTTGGAATAACCGCTGTTGATCACCTTTACACCGCCATCATCTCGTAGCGAGTATTCTGCACTGATGTTGTTGAGTCCGCGCTCGAAAGAATGGTCAAGCCTTGCGATTTCGTACCATTTTCCCAGGTATCTATCTAGTTCAAAGTCCGTTACCGCAACCACACCGTCGGGTTTTCCCGTGCAGGCAGCCAGTATAAACGGGATTACGATAAACAGGCGTTTTTTGATGTCAGTCATGCTTGTATATTTCCTTTTTATTTATTGCTATCTGACTTGTTATTTAACAGGCGAGACAGTGTCTGATCCAGTTCATTGTCAACGAATGTGTATCCAGAGGCGTTTAACCTGGTGGTCGCTACCCTGCTGCTTGACAGTAACAGCGCATCGGCCATCTCGCCGAACATAATGCGCGCGGCGAATGCCGGCAACGGTGATATCGTCGGGCGTCGCAGTGCGCGCCCCAGGCTTTTGGTAAAGGTATAGTTCGTTACCGGCTGCGGTGCGACCAGGTTGTACGGGCCGGATAGTTGCTGGTTGTTGAGCATGTAGTCGATGATGCCGACAACATCATCGATACTTATCCAGCTCATGTATTGTTTACCGTTGCCCACGACGCCGCCGAGGCCCATGTTGAAGGGCAGCAGCATCTTCTGTAACACACCGCCATCCGGGCTCAATACGATGCCGGTACGAATATGGATAGTCCTGATGCCTGCATCTTGTGCTGCCTGTGTTGCACTTTCCCACTCTGAGGCGACATCGCTTAGAAAGCCGGTTCCCCTGTTGCTGTCTTCATCGACAATGTTATCACCGGTATCGCCATAGTATCCGATTGCTGAACCCGAGATAAGTAACTCAGGTTTATGCCTTAGTTCTGTGAGGGCCTCTGCGAGCAGGCGGGTGCCATGAACACGGCTGTATAAAATCCGCTCTTTCTTTTGCTGGCTCCAGCGGGAGTCGGCGATATTTTCACCGGCGAGGTGGATCACACTATCCAGTTTTATCTCATCATCAAGATGTATGCGGTTTTCTTCAGGGAACCAGTAATGCTTTTTTTGCGTTGGCGGGTTCCTGTGCAGGGGATAAATTTTATGTCCCTGTGCTTGCAGATGTCCGCTAAGGGCGCTGCCGATTAATCCTGTTGAACCTGTAAGTAATATATTCATTATTGTTTGCCTGATATAGTCTCTTATCTATTCTCTGTCGGCCCAGACCACGTAGATGGGATCTGATAGCGGGATATTGTGTTTGTCATTGGCTGGCCTGGGTATTCCGCGAAGCGACCAGGTGTTTATGTCACCAAAATGCGCTGACGCGATAAAGTGTTCCATCACCAGCCCGATGCGTTCAAAGTCATGCAGGTTCTTCCATACCTGAACTGCCTTGCCAGGAAACCATCGGTTAGAAAAACTGATTATAAACCTTCCGCCCGGTCGCAGTAAGCGTGCGACTTCATCGAACAGCCGTGATGGCCGGGTGATATATTCTATCGATAAACTGCAGACGATAATATCAAAGCTGGCATCTTCAAAAGGCAGTCGCTGCTGCTGGTTGATGTCGTGGACGACTATTTCATCGAGACGGGGATTGGCCGCGAGCTCTTCTTCGTTCATTCCAAGTCCGATAATTTTTTTACTCTCCAGTCTGTCATCGATATGTGAATTGATACTGGTCATCAGGTCGAGTATTTCTGAATGAGGCGGTATCAGGTCATTGTATACAGACTTTAGTTGTTTCTGTGCAGCTACATCCAGGTGATTGATGTGTCTTGGCTGAGAATAAAATTTGCTATCGATGGTCTCATCTGCACGTTGGAACGCGTCGCCGCTGAAGAAGTCTGTTGCTTTATCGCCATAGCGTAGTTGCATGCCTGGTCCTGTCATAATATCAGGTATCAGTCTTGCGTCGAGCAACGGCACTGCAACAGGCGCTTCTGTTTGCGCTTCCAGTTGCGGCTCAAGTCTTTCGATTGTCAGGGTCGTATTGTAATTACATAGCGGGTGGCTGGTGTTAACCAGCAGTTCTTTATACATGAGATCGATGATGCGGACCGGTATCACCCTGTTGCCCATGCTATTGCTTAGGGCTAACTTTTCAGAGTTGAACAAGGTTGCCGGGTAGAAGCGTCCATAGCGTGGTTCGATATCGATGTTATGACCGGGGTGCCGGATGAAGTCTTCCTCTGCAATAGCCATGGTTTGCACCTGGGCATCATTATTGAATAACTGTCCTTTTATATAATCATAGGTTTTGGATGTTTCATCATCTATCGTCTTTAAATCGTTAATGATGACTGCTGGCAGGGTTTTGATCACAGCCTGTATATTTTTTTTCTGTACATACAGGTTGTCGCTATGTTGACCATAGTCACTTTCATAGCGTATAGATAAACGATACGAGACTTCATTGATGTCTGTACTGGTTACGGATCCCACAGTTGATACAGTCATGTGCATTACGATTTAACTCCAGGTGATATCTGGCTGTCACACCGGCAGCATCAGCTTGCTCGGGAATGGCGAGAAGTAATATTGCTCGGCGATATAATCATTTTGATGTCTGTTGAAATGATGTTGCAATAACATAAGCGGTGTAACCCGGGTGACGCGGTCTTCTCTATATGTTTCAAACCACTCGAGCAGCTCCGCCTTGTCTTTTTTGGTAAGTTTGTCTTTCAGGTAACCCAGTAAATGCATCATCACGTTAACATGGTGTCCGTGTGACGGGATCTTCGACATGGCCTGCATGAATAGTTTGAAGTATTGTTCGCTGACCGCGGCAAAATTTTTACTATTAACAGAAGCAGCCATACGGCCAAGCTGGCGGTAGGCGCTGTTGTCTTTAGCCATCAATATCAGTTTATAGTTCCTGTGATATTCTCTGAACGACTTCAGAGGGTTCGCGGTTTCAGCGATCTGACGCCAGCGGTAATGGGCATAAACTCGTTCAAGAAAGTTTTCACGGATACCTTTATCATTGAGACGGCCTTCGTCTTCAGTCGGTATCTGCGGATATTTGTCTTTGAATGCCTGGGCGAAAATACCGGTACCGTTTCGTTTCCTCATGCCGGATTTATTGTTTTTTACCGGTACTTTATAGACACCACAGCTGGGGGAGTCTTTTTTAAAGATATAACCATCCAGTGGTGGCAGGCATTTTATTTTTCGTTCTGAAAACTCACGCATCGCATCAGTGATATCATTTTCCGGGTCTTTTGAGTAAACAAGTCTTATCTCACCCTCGAAGTCTCGTAGCTGAATGACCTGTCGCGGTGTGCCGAGACCCATCTCAACCTCGGGGCATACCATATGTATGTCAAAAAACGATGCGCATTCGTTATTGACGAATTGATTGGAAATGAAGCCGCCATCGAAACGTACGGGCTGACGGGCCAGGCAGGCGCTGACGCCTATCTGTGGTTTATCGGTTAAATTTGACATTGTTACACACCTCTTTTGAAATACCTGTACAACAATTATACAAAAAAAACTGTATTGTACAAGTTATTTGTTGTACAATCTGTATAACTTATAGAGAGATGTGTATAAAAATGAATCATTATCCGATTAGAGCAATATCTGAATTAACCGGTGTACCAACCACCACATTGCGCGCCTGGGAGCGCCGGTATGGCCTGTTAAAGCCCAGCAGGACAGCGAAAGGGCATCGATTGTATAGTAGTGAAGATGTTGATTTAGTTAAAGAAATAGTCAAGCTATTAAAGTCTAATCACACCATCAGTGAAGCCATAAGAATCATCAGGAACCCGGAGCTGAGAGCTACATCCAGCGCTGAGGTAGAAGGACACTGGGCGGTCTATCAGCAGCGTTTGCTCAAATCGATAGAAAATTTTAATGAGAAAAACCTGGACACGACGTATAACGAAGCATTATCCATATATCCTGTTGATATGGTGACCCGGGAGGTGATCATTCCTGTTATGCAGCAACTCGGAGAACGCTGGCAGGAAAGGGAGGCCGGCGTGGCAGAAGAGCATTTCTTTTCTGCTTTTCTGCGTAACAAACTCGGTGCGCGGCTTCACCATGAGGCGCGCCGCAGCCGGGGTAGCAGGATACTGGTCTCATGTTTACCGGATGAATACCACGAACTGGGCATCCTGTTATTTTGTATCGCTGCTATTGGCCACGGCTATCAGATCCTCTATCTAGGAACAAATATGCCGCTTTCACAATTATCGAAGGTCGTCGAGCGCACCGATGTTGCCGCCATTCTACTGTCGGGTACCGAGCCAGATTTGTGGCAGCGTGATCTTGAGCTCGAGCTAAAGAAAACTATCAGGTCGACGAAGATCCCCTTTATGTTTGGTGGTGAATTCTCCGATGCACATAGAGACAGACTTGAGTCACTCGGTGCATACGCGCTGGGTTCGGACCATGTCATCGCGATGGAACGAATGGAATCGGTTATTCCGGCCTTTAGTAAACGATAGAGCAGGCCGGAAACTAAAGTGACACAGGTTAAAATGAAAAAGGCAATATCCATATTCTGGCTCAGGCGTGACCTGCGTATTCACGATAACGCCGCACTGGACTGGGCGTGTGAAAATAGTTCAGCAGTAATGCCTGTCTATATCCATTCACCCGAGGAAGAGATGCCCTGGGCGCCGGGTGCCGCCTCTCGCTGGTGGCTGCACCACAGTCTGTTATCACTGCAAAAGAAGCTGGCTGACAAAGGTTTGAAGCTGCATTTTTATTGCGGAAACAGCGAAGATGTAATGCCGAAGATCATCGCTGAAAGCAAGGCCGACAGCCTTGTCTATAACCGCCTGTATGAACAGCGGCTGTATGATCGCGATTTGCGTATCGAGAAAACATTACAGGATAAGGTTGAAATTAATGTGTTCGACTCGGGCCTGTTTTTTCCGCCGGGCACGGTGTTGAATAATCAGCGCTTACCTTACCGTGTGTATACACCATTTTATAAGAAGCTCAGACCGTTATTATCTGCATCAATATCTCAGAAACAAAGCCGGTCTTCCAGTGACGGTTCAAAAGCGCCTGAGAGCGTATCGCTGAGTTCGGGCTTGCCGCTTAAAGCACTGGCCCTGCTTGATGATCATACCTGGCATGAAAAGTTAGCTTCACACTGGTTGCCAGGTGAGGACCGCGCCTGTGAATTGCTCGATACATTTATCGATAGTGCGGTTGATCATTATGAGGTAGAGCGTGATATGCCTGCAGCCGATGCAACTTCCCGGTTATCACCCTATCTGCATTTCGGTGAAATTACGCCGCAACAGATCTATGTTGCATTGTGGCCACTGCTTGAGGGTGAGGGCGATGCCGGGGCGGCGCGGTCAGCAGAAGTGTTCCTCAAGCAGCTGATCTGGCGAGAATTTGCGCACAATGTGTTATGGCACTTTCCCGAAACGGCGACAAAACCGATGAACCCGCGTTACCAGGAAAAATTCTGGCGCAGCAGCAGATCTGATTTCGATGCATGGAGCAAAGGCGAAACAGGCATTCCGATCATCGATGCAGGCATGAAGCAGTTGTGGGAAACAGGCTGGATGCATAATCGCGTACGCATGATTGTGAGTTCGTTTCTGACCAAGAACCTCGGCATAAACTGGCTGGATGGTGCCAGATGGTTCTGGGACACGCTGGTCGATGCCGACCTTGCTAACAACAGCATGGGATGGCAGTGGGTGGCGGGTTGTGGTGTCGATGCTGCACCGTATTACCGGGTTTTCAATCCTGTACGACAGACGCAGCGTTTTGATGAAAACAAAAAATATATCGATAGATGGGTGCCTGAGCATATCGAACCGGATTATCCGCAGCCGATGGTTGACCTTGCAGGCAGCCGTGCTGAAGCGCTTAGTCGATACAAACTAAATATCACTTCTTAGGAGATTTACTATGAAAGCATTATTACTGGTCGCACATGGCAGCCGGCGCAAGCAGTCAAATGAAGAAGTTATCGAGCTTGCGGACAAGCTGAAGAAAAACTGTGCTGATCAATACGGCATCATCCATGCAGGCTTCCTGGAGCTGTCAGAAACACTGATACCCGATGGCATCAGGAATTGTGTCAACGATGGCGCCACTTCAATTGTCGTATTGCCATATTTTCTTAACTCTGGTCGTCACGTAGTAGAGGATATACCTGATATTGTAGAAGAGACCAGAACCGAATATCCGGGCATCGATATTAAAGTTGCACCGCATCTTGGTGCATCACATCTGATGATGGATATGCTCATAGCGTCAGCTAATTCAGTCCGATAACTATCCATGTGATTAAAGTGTGAGGTATAACCATGAACGGCATCGATCATTATGCATATATACAACAAGTTGCAATCAAGATGGATGAGCTCACGGAGAAGGAAGAGATCGAAACGGTACTCGATGAACTGGAGTTTCTGTTTGAAGTGATACCGCCAGAGATGCAGGACAATGCTGAAAAGCTCATCAGCATGCTGCGTGAAAAACTGGCCCAGGCCAGATAGAAAACGTGACCGGTAATAATCTTTTCCTGGAGACTGGTGATGTAAAGGCGTATGCGATTCGTCGTGTGAATCCGTTTCTCGGTGTATTACAGGTTATTGAAACAGAAGGCGGGCGAGCGATCAGCAGCAATGGGGTGGTCTGGGAGATTGAGCTGCGCACCGAACGTTCGGGTGCGTGGGGTAGTCTCAACCAGGGGGTTAAAGGTGCAGCTTATTATCGTTTCGGTTTATGGTCGGCAGATGAAGGTCTTATCCACAGGCCGCTGGCCCCGCATCTGGATGGTGGTGAGCTGACATCACAGTGTGATTTTCTTATAGAGTGTGTGGAAGCCCGTCTTCAATATATTCCTTTCAGGCTAATCGATAACCGTGAACTTTGGCTGTTTGACAGGCATGACAAGCAGCCGCTCGTTCTTTTGGCATCTCTGGTTCCAGGATCTAAACCGCCTTCCCCTGAGCCGAAATACTGGAAATCCTGTTTGGGAGCCAATGGTGTGGCAAGCCAGTACCGTTATCCGGATTCGATAATGCTTGAAAATCTTATTGAACGGACGGCAAGTTCAAATATCTGTAAGCACTGGATTACTCGTGATCAAAATGGCAGCGGTATGCTGGAAGAGAATGGAGAGCGTATTAAACAGGATGAGTTTCCCAGCTTTCTGATATGTGAAGATTGGCCGAATGAAGACGATGCAACACTAGTGAAGGATTACATAGCATGGATCGCCCCGTCATTATTATCGCTGCAGCATCTCAGTAAGATTGAGCGTCATCGATTAGAGGGTTATCTAAATGTACAGGCAGTTTCGGTAGAGTATCACTGGCATCTGTACCCCGAGACTGTCGATGATAAAAAACTGACAGCGGCAAGGGTGCAGTGTCGATTACAGAAAACATAGGTTGTAGTTTTCAAACTCCGCTGGTAAATGAGGTAAGGGGCTATAGTCCATGCTGTCAAACCTGGACTGACTGGCCTTATTGAGACAGGGTCATTTATTAACCAAATACGTTTGCCGTGGCCAGTTATCGCCGTTGATTGACAACACAAATAAAAATAACAGTTTATGTAGTGATGCGATGCGTGCCTTCAACTATGTCTGATAATCGATTCAGTTAAAAAGACGGCGGAGGGATAGAGAATATATAAATACCTGTAATCGCAAATGATTCCCTCCGCCAGTTTAAGGTCCTGGCTAAGTCATAATATACAGTGCCACCTGTATCAGTGTGCCGTTCCGAAAGATCGGTCTATCACGTTGTACAGTGTGGGCAGACCGGCTAAACGTGCCCCCTGTGATAATGGCCCTTGTGGGAACAACTGGTGAAGATATCGCTTTCCGCCAATGTGTTTGAACGCCTTGTCCAGGGTCCTGGATAGTTCATGTGTTCTCTTCGGCCAGCCGTTCTCTACATAGTATTCACGTAAGAAGTTCATCACCGCGATATGGTCCTTCCCTATATCGAGACCAAGCTGATTTGCTTCCCGTATGGCATGTGCGATGTTCCAGTTATCAATTTCACGGGCCCTGTTGCTGCTGTCGTTGTTGCCGGTTGGTGAGTATGAAATA